>Ga0302248_1000017_pt1 | contig 186027 bp, 158 predicted proteins | sample AAG_UR_Leu_MG_FD_193528 | JGI IMG/M metagenome (GOLD analysis project Ga0302248, IMG submission 193528) | Enriched activated sludge microbial communities from anaerobic digester in WTTP, New Holstein, Wisconsin, United States - AAG_UR_Leu | ecosystem: Engineered > Bioreactor > Anaerobic >...
GCGCCGACCCGGACGTGATCCGTCTGCTGCGGGAGTCGCGCCTGCCGCTCCTGCGCTGGCCTGGAGGGAACTTCGTAAGCGGCTACCACTGGGAGGACGGCATAGGCCCGACCGACGAACGGCCCACCCGCGCCAACCCTGCCTGGGGCGGGCTCGAGCCCAACCTGTTCGGCACCCACGAGTTCATCGCCTTCTGCCGGGCCGTGGGCTGTGAGCCCATGATCTGCGTCAACGCCGGCATCGGCACGCCGGAGGAAGCCGCCCGGTGGGTGGCGTACTGCAACGGCTCCGCCCGGACGCCGCAGGGCCGGCGGCGCGCCCGACACGGCGCGACCCGCCCCTTCCGGGTCAGGCACTGGGAGATCGGCAACGAACTCTCCGGCAGTCACCAGATCGGCTGGACAACCGCCGCCGGCTACGCTGATCGCTACCGCGAGTTCGCCAGGGCCATGCGGGCCGCGGACCCGACCATCAGGATCATCGCCTGCGGCAGCCAGGGCGAATGGAACGCGCGCCTATTCCGGGGGAACGCGGGGACGGTGGACTGCGTCAGCGACCACATCCTGGAGGGCGGCCCCATCCAGGGCTCCACGGACCCGCTGACCGTCTTCAGGGACTTCATGGCCTTCCCAACCTACTACGAGGAGGAGTTCTACGCCCGGTGGCGGGAGGCCATGCGCAAGGCCGGGATCCGCAGCCCACGGCTGGCCATCACCGAACTGCAGCTCTTCGGAAGGATCCTGCAGTCCGGGGATGGCCGGAAGCAGAGGCTGACCCCGGAGTACCTGGTGACGCCCACAACCTGGGCGGAGGCTGCCTACTGCACGCTGTTCTACCACCTGGCCGTGCGGATGAACCCCTTCGTCGAGCTGATCACGCATTCCGCCACGGTCAACCACGGCGGGGGCCTGCGCAAGACCGCCGAGCGGGTCTACGCCAATCCCTGCCATCACGCCCAGCGGATGTTCTCGGCCTTCAACGGCGCCACCCCGGTGCCTGTCGAGCTGCGGAGCCCCGACTACGAGACCGCGGGCGTCATCAAGCGCCTGCCTGCCGGAATGAAGGTGCCCGCGCTTGACGTCGTGGCGGCGACCCAGGGCCAGTCCCTGCTGGTCTCGGCGGTCAACCGCGGGACGGGGCCGGTCCGCCTGGCGTTGGATGTGTCCGCCTTCCGGGCTCATGGGGAGTTGACCATGATCACCCTGGCCGCGAAGAGACCGTGGAACGGGAATACCCCGGAGAGGCTCGAGGCCGTCGCCCCCCGGACGAGGACCGTACACCTGCGCGGCGGACGGGTTGATTTGCCGCTCCCGCCCTTCACTCTCGCAGTTCTGCAGGCCCCCTGACCGGACCCGGAGGAAGCCGCCACCATGTTCTCCTTCGCCCTGGCGCTGCGGAAGAAGGCTGAACAGCGGTTCTCGCCGGCGGGCGTCAACTTCTGGTGCCACGTCTCGGAGGGGGCCTTCGCCTCCTTCGGGTTCTCGCTGGTCTCCGGCGGCTTCATCTTCCCGGTCATCGCCACCCAACTGGGCGCGTCCCCGTTCATGCTGGGGGCCTTCAATTCGGTGATGGGTTTGAGCTTCCTGGCCCAGCTCCTCTTCGCCCACCGAATGGAGAGCGTCCATCGCAAGAAGCATCTGGTACTCATGCTGGGCATAGGCCAGCGGGCCCCCTTCCTGGCCATCCCGCTGTGCCTTCTAGCCCTGGCCACCAACGCCCCGCTCGTCTGCCTGATCCTGATCACCGCGGTGAACCTCGCGGCCGGATTCCTGGTCAGCCTGCTGGTCCCGCCGTGGATGGACCTGGTCGCCGAAACCATTCCCAAGGAGCGCGTGGGCCGGCTCTTCGGCTACCGCAACAGCATCTCGTCGGCCATGAGCCTGGTCTCCGGGATGATCAGCTATGCCCTCATCGCCGGATACGCGTTCCCCACGAACTACGCACTGGTTTACTTCCTGAGCCTCGGGTCGGTGATGATTTCGTGGCTGCTCTTCACCCTGGTGGACGAGGCACCCCAGGACGCGCCGGTGCGCCACCGCCAGAGCGCCCGCGAGTACCACGGGGAACTGCTGGCGACGCTGAAGCGCGACCAAGCCTACCGCTGCTACCTGGCTTACAAGGGCATCAGCCGCATCGGCTTCGCGGCCATGTTCTACTACAGCGTGGTGGCCATATCTCCGAAGTACGGCGTCAGCCCGGCCTTCGCCGCGGGGGTCTACGCCACCATCGCCGCCGGCGTTCAGATCGTCGGCAATCTGCTCTTCCCGCTCCTGGGCGAGAGGTTCGGACACAAGCGGCTGCTTATGATTGGCGCGGTCCTGCACGCCGCGGCGGCCCTGACCGCCGCCTACGCTCCCTCCGGCGGCTGGTTCATCGCCGTGGTGGTCCTGTCTTCCATGGGCGTGGCCGCCCAGGCGGTGGGCGAGTCGCCGCTCATGCTGCAGGTGGCCCCTCGGAGCAAACGCATAGGCTACATGGTCCTCTCCAGCGTCGTGCTGGCGCCCGTGGGCATGGTCGCCTCGCCCGTGGCCGGCTACCTCCTCCAGGAAGCCGGCGCCACGACGCTGTTCGGACTGGCCGCGGCCGGCATTCTGGCCGCCCTGATTCCGCTGGAAAGGTGCAGACCGGCTCCCGAAGACGCACTTGCTGAGGGAGAACCCGTTCCGGCTGCGCCGTCGAGAGAAGCTGCGGGCTGAAGTGGGAACCCGGCCTCGGCGTTCGGCTCTCTGGAACGAGAGGCCGCTCACAACCCGGGAGCCGGCTGAGAAGGAGGTCTGCCAGATGATGCGTATGCTGATGATCACTCCCTGTGTGTGGTTCCTGGCGATGGCCCCAGCTCGCGCCGGCGAACCGACCGCTCCGCCGCACTTCACCGCCAAGCCGACCGCCACTAAGGCCGGCGACCCTTCGGCAGGCTCAGGGCAGGGCAAGGTGAAGATCGCCTTCGCCGTCTCCGCGCCGACCGACGTCGCGGTCTACGTTGAGGACGCCAAGGGCGCGGCCGTCCGACACCTGGCCGCCGGCGTGCTCGGAGAGAAGGCGCCGCCGCCCTTCAAACCGGGGCTGGCCCAGGAGCTCGAGTGGGACGGCAAGGCCGACTACGGGAAGCCCGCCGAGGGTGGGCCCTTCAAGGTCCGGGTGGCCCTGGGCCTGGGCGCCAAGTACGACCGGGTCATGTCCTCGAACCGCCAGGACTTCATCAGCATCAACGCCCTGGGCACCGGTCCGGACGGGACGCTCTACGTACTGGCCATCTCCAACGGCGCGGTCTGGAGCGGCCCGCAGATCGTGGCCCTGAACCGCGACGGCAGCTACCAGCGCATGGTCATGCCCTACCCCTCCAGCCTCAAGAAGGACCAGGTCAAGGGCATCACCTCGTTCGAGATCGACGGGCGGCCGGCGCCGCTGATGCAGAGCGTCACCATGGGGCTGTACCCGGCCTTCCACCCGGTGCCGTCGACCAACATCGCCGTCTCGCCGGACGGTTCGAAGCTGGTGATCCTCTGCGCCAGCCACGGCGCGCACGTCCGGCCGAGCGTGTGCCTTCTGGGCTCCGACGGCGGCACGCCGGCCGAGCCGATCAGCAAGCTCGCGGGCCTGCCCGGCGACCGCACCATCCTGGCCGGGTTCTCCTGCGCGGCGATCTCCTCAGACGGAGCCTACGCCTTCTTCGGCGGCGTCCAGCCCGAGCCCTACAAGCCGGACGTCCAGCCGGCGCTCTACCGCGTCAAGCTGCCGGAGCGCGCGCCGGCGGAGCCCTTCTTCGGAGACGCGGCCAAGCCCGGCAAGGACGAGAGCCACCTCGGCGGGGCGCCGCGGGGCCTGGCCATCGACGGCAAGGGCAACCTCTTCATCGCCGACCACGTCAACGACCGCGTGGTGGTCGTCTCCGAGAAGGACGGCAAGTTCGTCGGCGAGTTCCCGGCCACCAAGCCCGAATTCCTGGCGGTCTCGGCCAAGACCGGTGCGGTCTACGTCTCGAACCGCAAGGGACCGCAGGTCGAGGTCGTCAAGTACCAGCCGGAGGCCGGCTTCAAGGGGGCCAAGGAAGTATGTCGGATAGCGGTGGGCCTCTCCCGCAACGACTGCCACTCGGTGGCGGTGGACTGCTCGGCCGAGCCGGCGGTGGGCTGGGTCTGCGACCGCTTCGGCAACCTGATCCGGTTCGAGGACCGCGGCGCCAAGTTCAGCGACGCCGTCAAGATCAGCAAGGGGCTGGAGGGCTACGGCTCTCTGCCGGAGTCCTACATGGGCGTGGTCGTCGACCGACAGCGCAAGGAGATCTACACCCGCAACAGCACCGGCGGCGGTCTCTACTACCGCTTCTCCGAGGAGACCGGCAAGCGCGAGGAAGTCCGCGTGCCCGGCGACAACTTCGGCGGCGGCAAGGGCTTCCAGATCGTCCCCGGGACCGACGGCAACCTCTACGGGCTGCAGTGGCCCTACGCCATGCTCAGGTGGGACCGCAGCGGCAAGCCGCTCAAGTGGGAGAAACCCATCAGGCCCACTGAACAGGACATGCTCTTCAACGGCAGCAAAACCACTGGCGACGCCGTCATCAAGCTCCCCGACCACGCCTCCTTCGTCCCGGTGAGCATGACCGAACTGCCCCACACCCTGGGCGTGCGAGCGAGCGATGGGCACCTCTTCGCCTTCACCTTCAAGGTCCGTGGCCGGGTGCCCAAGTGCCTCAACGAGTACCAGACCACCGGCGAGCAGGTCAACAAGGACCCGATCATCTGGATGACCTCCGACGCCATCGTCGGTCCCAAGTTTGACGCCGCCGGCAACATCTACGTCGCCGAGGTGGTGAAACCGAAGGGCTGGCAGCCGCCGGAGCTCGCCGCGCACTTCGCCAAGACCGGCGTCAAGGGTCTGACCGGCCCGGCCTTCGTGGCCTCCAACATGTACGGAAGCATCGTCAAGTTCCCGCCGACTGGTGGCACCTTCGAGATGGGCGACTCGCGCGACCTCGGCAACCCCTGGGATCCCAAGCTCGGCAAGCGCGCCAGCCCCTTCGAGGGCGAGATGAGGCTGCCCGAGGGCGCCAAGACCCTGGAGGCCGAGTACCTGCTGGGCGACCGGATGAGGCCGGCCAAGGTTATCGGCGCCGAGTGGATGCACCCCGGCGTCGGCCACGTGGGCCACTACCGCTGCAATTGCGAGAACATCACCTTCGACGTCGACGAGTTCGGCCGCGTCTTCTTCCCCGACCCGGAGCTCTTCCGGGTCCGGGTCATCGACACCGGCGGCAACGCCATCACCTACGTCGGCGGCTACGGCAACGCCGAAAGCATGGGCCCGGACAGCCCGGTGCTCGACCCCAAGACCGGCAAGCTCCGCCCGCGCGAGACCGGCGACCCCAAGGACCTCAAGAGCCCCTTCGCCGAACCTGATGTCGCCTTCGCCTGGGTCGTCGGCGTCGGGGTCACCGACAAGTACATCTACGCCGGCGACCCGCTCAACCGCCGGCTGCTGCGCATCAAGATGACCTACGCGGTGGAGGAGAGCTGCGAGGTAAAATAGCGGACCACATCACGTCCTAACACTAGTCGCAGCAATGGCTTATGTCTGACTACTAGGCTTTGGCCGCAGCCTTATCCTTTTCAGCCAAACCATTATAGGCGGACGGTGTATAGCCCAGCGTAAGCCCACAGGAGAGCCCATGCGCAGCCCAATAAAGAGCGTTAGACGAAGAGTTCCCTGTGTTGGCCGCACCGCCACGGCGCTGGTGGCCACCCTCAAAGCCAGGATCTCCGAGGGTCAGATTCTCTCCGGCCAGTTCCTGCCGACGGAGCGAGAACTCTCAGCAGAGCACGGCCTGGCCCGCATGACCGTGCGCCGCGCGCTGCGGGCGCTGGAGCGCGACGGACTGGTGGCCATCGAGCCGCGCCACGGCTGCCGGGTGCTCTCCGCGGCCAACGACCCGCGCCGGGGCTGCCCGGTGGCCCACGTCTTCTCCACCGGGCCGGACGAAGCGGTCCTCGACGAGATGCACCAGCACATCCACGCGGCACTGCGCAGCGTCGTCGCCGCCCGCGGATGGTCGCTGCTCGAAGTGCACATGTCCGGCCGGCCCGGCGCCGAAGTCCTGGAGCAGCTCCGCACCGCCCGGGCCTGGGGGATGATCCTCGACGCCGCCGATCCCAAGCTGCTCGCGCTCATCCGCGCCAGCGGCATGCCGGCCGTCATGGTCGACGCATGGGACGAGGACTCGCCCCTCGACGCCGTGCTCCAAAGCAGTTACCAGGGCGGCTTCCTCGCCGCCCAGCACCTTCTGGAGCGCGGCCACCGGGACATCGCATGGTTCGGCCCGGTGGCTGAGAGCTCCTTCAGCCGGGAGAGGTTCGGCGGCGCCGCGGCGGCGCTGGCTGCGGCCGGACTGGATCTGCCGCTGAGCCGGCGCGTCGATACGGCCGGGCGGGACATCGAGGCGGCGGCTATCGAACTGCTCTCGGGGGTGGACCGCCCCAGGGCGGTCCTGGCCCTGTGGAGCAGCCCGGCGGTGGCGATCGCTACCGCCGCCAGCAAGCTGGGCCTGGTTCCGGGCCGCGACCTGGACCTGGTCGGCTGGGCCATCGGGGAGCAGTATGACGCATACGCGGCCAAGTTCGCCGGCCGGCCCGTCCCGCCGACCGTGGTGTGGAGCTCGGCTGACATGGCCCGCATGGCCGTGGCCCGCCTCGCCGACCGCCAGGCCAACCCGCAGCTGCCGCCCATGCGCATCAACGTTGCCGCGAAACTCAGAATTGAGGGGGAGTGAAGATGAGAAGCGCACTGATCCTGGCCGCCCTGGTTCTGGCCCCGGCAAGCCTGGCCTCGGCCGGCGAGGTCGCGTTCAGCGCCAAGCCGACCGCGACGAAGGCCGGCGATGGCCTCAAGATCACCTTCACTCTGTCCGCACCCACCGACGTGGAGGTCGCGGTACTCGGCGCCGACGGCAAGGTGGTCCGCCACCTGGCCGCCGGCGTCCTCGGCGGCAAGAATCCTCCGCCGGAGCCCCTCAAGGCCGGCCTCTCCCAGGAGATCGCCTGGGACGGCCGGGACGACTTCGGCAAGCCCGCCGCCGGGGCGGCCAAGGTCCGGGTCCGCGCCGGTACCGGCGCCAAGCTCGGCCGCTTCATCGCCCAGGACCCCTACGTCTTCGGCGGCGTCGACGCCATCACCACCGGCGAGGACGGCAACCTCTACATCTCCGGCTTCTCCGGGCCGGCCAACATGTGCCAGAAGACGCTGCGGGTCTTCAGCCCGGAGGGCAAGTTCATCAAGACGCTGCTGCCCTTCCCGGCGGACCTCGCGCCCGGGGCCATGAAGGAGGTGGCCCGCTGGGACGAAGCCGCCAAGAGCTGGCGGCCCCGCAACCTGGACATTCTCAATCCGAACTTCTACGGCAATCTCGGCCAGCTGGTGAGCGTCTCCAAGGAATCCGGCATTGTCATGGTCAGCAAGGACGGCGGCGTCTGCCGGCTGGACCTCGGGGGCAGCGTCCCCGGCGCCTCGCTGGCCACCGGCCAGAAGACCTGGCCGGTCTTCGACGCCAAGAACGGCGACAACAACCACTACGGCCACCCCTACTACCATCAGGGCGGGCCGACCATCTACACCGCCTCGCCCGACGGGAAGCACCTCTACCTGAGCGGGCCGTGCCAGAACATGAAGGAGAAGCCCAAGCAGCTCAGCGACAAGTTCCCGTCCTTCGGCGGGGTCTTCCGGATGAAGCTCGACGGCAAGGACGAGATGCAGCTCTTCGCCACCATCCCCGCCACCGCGGACGGCCCGTGGTCCAAGGACGGGGCCAGGAACTACGGCGCCTCCGGCCCGGTCCACGGCGTCTGCGCCGACCTCAAGGGCAACGTCTACATCACCGACCGCGAGAAGGGCCGCGTGGCGGTCTTCGACGATGCCGGCAAGGAGATCGGCGAGGTCTCCGTGAAGAACCCCGACAGCGTCGCGGTGCACCCCAAGACCGGGGCCATCTACGTGATCCGCCGCGTCTGCAACGGCTGGAACACCCACAGCATGATCCTCGAGAAGTTCAAGAACTTCGAGAAGGGCGCGGCGCCGGTGGCCAGCTTCGCGAAGTTCCACCGCAACAACTGGCCCCAGATGGTCGTGACCACCAACGGCGACAAGACCGTGCTCTGGTTCGCCGGCGCCGCCACCGACGACGCCAAGCTCGCCCAGCACGAGGGCTCCCCGAAGCTTCTGGCCCTGGAGGACCGGGGCGCGGAGTTCGCGGTCATGCCCGTCCAGTACGGCCCGCGGGCCGAGGCTCAGGCGGACTTCGCGCGCATCGCCACCGACCCCCTGCGCGAGGAAGTCTACGTCAGCAACGGCGAGAACCTGATCTACCGCTATAACGGCGACACCGGCGAGGGCGGGCTGCTCAAGAAGGACGGCAAGGCCTTCAACGCGCCGGACCTGACCGTGGGCTACGACGGGCTGCTCTACGTCCGCAGCGGCGCCGGCTACTCCGGGCCGCTCGAGCGCCTGACCCGGGACCTGGCCCCGGTGCCCTTCAGCGCCATCAACTCCAACAAGCTCTACGACATCTACGGGCGCTACGGCATCGGCTTCTGCGAGAAGGGCGTGGGCGTGGGCCCGGACGGCAAGGTCTACGACTGCTGGATGTACGACTTCGCCAAGTACTTCGTGAGCGGCTGGGCCCCCGACGGCATGCCCCTCAAGGGCAAGTACATGGCCGACAAGATGAAGTCCAGCAAGCCGGTCTGGATCGACATCAAGCTGCCCGACGAGCGCAAGATCGCCACGGCCATCATCGGACCGGTGCCCTCCGACGACGGCGGCATCCGGGTGGACTTGAAGGGCAACATCTACGTGGGCATGCGCCTGCTGCCCAAGGGCTACGTCGCCCCGGCGGGCTTCGAGAAGGCCCCCGACTACCTGGGCTTCACCGGCTCGGTGGTCAAGTTCCGGCCGGACGGCGGCGCGGTCCTGGGCATCACCGACTCCAAGAGCGAGGACGCCTCCGCGCCCAAGCTCGAAACAACCAAGCCGGGCGTGACCATCGAGGGCGGCCTGGCCATGTACCCGGGCGTGGCGCCTTTCAGCGGCGGCGGCTACGGCGGAAACACCTCGTGCTGCGTCTGCCGGGTCTCGCGCTTCGACCTGGACAGCTACGGCCGGCTGGCCCTGCCCAACGTGGTCAGCACATCTGTCAACATCGTGGACAACGCCGGCAACCTGATCTGCGAGATCGGCCGGTACGGCAACTTCGACTCGCAGTACGTGCAGCCGGACGCCAAGGACGGCAAGCCCATCATCGCCGTGCCCGACATCCCTATGTGCTGGCCGACCGGCGCCGGTTTCACCGAGAAGGCCGTCTACGTCTGCGACACCTACAACCGCCGGGTGGTCCGCGCCGACTTCACCTGGAAGGCGGAGGAGAGCTGTGAGATCAAGTGAGGAACGGAGTGTGTGTGCGTGTGTGGGTTTGTGGGAGTGTGGGTGAGAGTCCCGTTACCCACAGACTCACACGCTCACATGCCCACACACCCCCGTCGCCGGAAAGGAGACACACCATGCGCACGGTCCTGACAAGCATCTTCGCACTGGCCTTGACCACCACCGCCCTCGCCGGGGAGGTTCAGTTCTCGGCCAAACCGACAGCCACCAAGGCCGGCGATGGGCTGAAGATTGCCTTCACCGTCTCGGCCCCGACCGACGTGGAGGTCGCGGTGCTCGGCGCCGACGGCAAGGTGATCCGCAGCCTGGCCGCCGGCGTCCTCGGCGCCAAGAACCCACCGCCCGAGCCGCTCAAGGCGGGACTGACCCAGGAGATCGTCTGGGACGGCAAGGACGACTTCGGCAAGCCCGCGGCCGGGGCGGCCAAGGTCCGGGTCCGCGCCGGGACCGGCGTCAAGTTCGGCCGGATGATCGGCGAAGACCCCTACACCTTCGGCTTCATCGACTCGATCGCGGCCGACGAGGACGGAAGCCTCTACATCACGGTCACGGGCAGCGACTGCAACCAGTCGGCCCAGTTCCTGCGGGTCTTCGGCGGCGACGGCCGGTACCTGCGCACGCTGATCCCGTTCCCTGCCGACGCGAAGCCCGAAGCGGTCGCCAACCTCGCCTCCTGGGACGCGGCCAAGAAGGCCTTCACGCCGCGGAGCTACTCCTCCGGCAACCCCTCGCTCTACCCGGTGGCCGGCCTGCGGCTGATCAGCGCCTCGAAGAAGGCCGGCATCGTGATGATCGCCGGGACCTCCGTCTGGCGCCTGGACGCCGACGGCGGCAACCTCAAGGGACCGGCGGCGATGTGGTCGCCCAAGGCCAGCGTGAAGACCGGGCACAATGACCCGCAGCTGTCCGTCTCGCCCGACGGCAAGTACATCTACTACTCCAATGTAGCCGGCAGCCAGTACGACACCAAGAAGGCCTCGGAGATCGACCCCAAGTGGCCCAACGGCCGCGTCTACCGGCAGGACACCTCCAAGCCCGGCAGCGACCCCGAGAAGTTCTACGATCTCGAACTGCCCGAGAACTTCTGGATGCCCAACGCCTGGAACCGGCGCACGGCGGCCTACTCCACAGCCACGGACGACAAGGGCCACCTGCACATCGGCGACCTGGTCAACCAGGAGATCGTCGAGGTCGACGGCGACGGCAAGAAGGTGGGCGCCACCAAGGTGGCCTGGCCCGAGCGGGTCCACGTCGACAGCAAGTCCGGCGCGTACTATGTGCTGAGCCGGACCACGCCGCTGCCCAATGAGAAGTCGGACCTCAAACTGATCAAGATCACCGGCCGCGGGGCCGAGGCCAAGGTGGCCGGCGAACTGGCCCTCAAGACCACCGTCAACCGCTCCGGCGTGGGCAGCTGTCTCGGGCGGATGGGCGACGCGCCGGTCCTCTGGATCGGCTCGGCCAGCGGGCTGACCTGCGTGAAGGACAACGGCGGGAAGCTGGAGTTCGCCGAGACCGGCTTCAAGCCGGTCCCCGAGGGCCAGCTCGACTGGGGCCGCATCGTGGTCGACGCCGAGCGCGAGGAGATCTACACTAACAACGGGGTCTCCAAAACCTACCGCTACGACGGGAACACGGGCAAGGGCGGACTGCTCAAGAAGAACGGCCAGCCCTTCTGGTGCGTGGACATGGCCGTGGGCTACGACGGCTCGCTCTACATGCGCACCGGCGACGGCTTCACCGGACCGCTCGAGCGCTACACCCGGGACCTCGCCCCCCTGCCCTTCGCCACCGGCAGCCACCAGCTCTGGGACATCTACAGCCGCTACGGCATCGGCTTCTGCGACAAGGGCGTGGGCGCCGGGCCGAAGGGCGAGAGCTACATCAGCTACATGTACGACTGGAACAAGTACTTCGTCGCCGGCTTCGGCGGCGACGGCAAGGCCATCAAGGGCAAGTTCCTGGACGGCAAGTTCAAGAAGCCCGACCCCAAGTCCTGGGTGGGCAAGCTGCCCGAGGAACGGCAGGTGACGAACGCGGTGGTCGGGCCGATCCCGGCCTCGAGCGGCGGCATCGGCGTGGACCTGGCCGGCAACATCTACGTGGGCATGCTGCTCGTGCCCAAGGGCTTCATCCCTCCGGCCGGTTTCGAGAAGGACCCGGCCTACGCCAACTGGACGGGCAGCGTCGTCAAGTTCCCGCCCTCCGGCGGCACGGTGCTCGGCGCGGTCCAGGGCGACGACCAGGCCGCGGCCGAGGGCCCGAAGATCGCCTGCGAGAAGGGCATGACCGTGGTCGGCGGGACGGCCATCTATCCGGGCCTGGCGCCCTTCAGCGGCGGCGGCTACGGCGGGAACTCCTCCTGCTGCGTCTGCCGCGTGCCGCGCTTCCACGTGGACCGCTTCGGGCGGATCGTCTTCACCAACGTCGCCACGTACACAGCGACGCTGGTCGACAACGCCGGCAACAAGATTCTGGACTTCGGCGCCTACGGCAACTTCGACTCGCAGTACGTCAACCCCAACACCGAGGCGGGCAAGGCCGGCAAGCCCGCCGTCGCCGGCCCGGAGTTCCCGCTGGCCTGGCCGGCCGGCGCGGGCATGAGCGACAAATACATCTACGTAATCGACACCTACAACAAACGCGTGCTCCGCGCGGACAAGACCTTTGGGGCCGAGGAACACTGCGAGGTGAAGTGAGAAAGCCGGCCGGTCTGACCGGTCCGACCCGTCTGACCGGTCGGACTTGTCCGACAAGACCTTGCGAGGAGACACCGCCATGAAGACAGGACTGACCATCTGCATCCTGATGCTCTGCCCGCCGCTGATGGCCGGCGAAGTCGCCTTCTCAGCCAAACCGGCCGCTGCCAAGGCCGGCGACGGCACCAAGATCACTTTCACCCTGTCGGCGCCAGCCGACGTGGAGGTAGCGGTGCTCGGGGCCGACGGCAAGGTGGTCCGGCACCTGGCCGCCGGCGTCCTCGGCGCGAAGAACCCGCCGCCCGAACCGCTCAAGGCCGGCCTGGCCCAGGAGATCGTCTGGGACGGCAAGGACGACTTCGGCAAACCGGCGGCCGGCGCGACGAAGGTCCGCGTTCGCACCGGGATGGGCGCCAAGCTCGGTCGGTTCATCGCCCAGGACCCCTACGTCTTCGGCGGCGTTGACGCCATCTGCGCCGGCGACGACGGCAACCTCTACGTCTCCGGGTTCTGGGGCACGGCCAACATGTGCCAGAAGACCGTGCGGGTCTTCAGCCCCGAGGGCAGGTTCCTCAAGACGGTTCTGCCCTTCCCGGCGGACCTGCCGGCCGGCGCCATGAAGGACATCGCCCGCTGGGACGACGCCGCCAAGACCTGGCGCCCGCGGAACCTGAACATCCTCAACCCGGAGTTCTACAACAACAACAACGGGTACGCCGACTACGGGATGGTCTCGGTCTCCAAGGAGACCGGTATCACCATGGTCAGCAAGGGCATGGTGTACCGCATCGGCCTTGACGGCTCGATCCCGGGGAACTCCTTCGCCACCGGCCAGAATTCCTGGCCGGTCTTCGACGCCAAGAACCAGGAGAACAACCACTACGGCCACCCATTCCATTACCACGCCGGCCCGGCCATCTTCACGGCCTCGCCGGACGGCAAGTACCTCTTCCTGAGCGGGCCGTACCCCAACAAGGACAACTGGAAGCGCATCAATGACAAGTTCCCCTTTGCCGGCGTCTTCCGGATGAAGCTCGACGGCAAGGACGACATGAAGCTCTTCGCCCACATCCCGGCGACGCCCGACGGGCCGTGGAACAAGGAGGGCGGCAGGAACTACAACGCCACCGGCCCGGTCCACGGGCTGGCCGTCGACCTGAAGGGCAACGTCTACATCACTGACCGCGAGAAGAACCGCGTGGTCGTCTTCAACGAGGCCGGCAAGGAGATCGGCGAGATCGCCGTCAAGAACCCGGACGTCGTGGCCGTCCACCCCAAGACCGGCGAGATCTACGTGATCCGCCGGTTCTGCAACGGGTGGTGCACCCACAGCATGGCCATCGACAAGTTCAAGAACTTCGAGAAGGGCGCCGTCGCGGTGGCCAGCTTCGCCAAGTTCCACAACCGCAACGATCCCAAGCTGGTCGTAACCATGAGCGGAGACCGCACCGTGCTCTGGCTGGCCGGCGCCCCCCTGGCCGACAACCCGGCCGGCGGCCTGGTGGCCCTGGAGGACAAGGGCGCCGAGTTCGCCGTAATGCCCGTCAAGTACGGACCGCGGGCCGAGGCCCAGGCGGACTTCGCGCGCATCGCCACCGACCCGCTGCGCGAGGAGGTCTACGTCAGCAACGGCGAGAACCTGATCTACCGCTACAACGGCGACACCGGCGAGGGCGGCCTCCTCAAGAAGGACGGCAAGGTCTTCAACGCGCCGGACCTGACCGTGGGCTACGACGGGCTGCTCTATGTCCGGAGCGGCGCCGGCTACTCCGGCCCACTGGAGCGCCTGACCCGGGACCTGGCGCCGGCTCCGTTCCCGGGCATCGGCAGCAACAAGCTCTACGACATCTACGGCCGCTTCGGCATCGGCTTCTGCGAGAAGGGCGTGGGCGTGGGGCCGGACGGCAAGGTCTACGACTGCTGGATGTACGACTTCGCCAAGTACTTCGTGAGCGGCTGGGCCCCCGACGGCATGCCGCTCAAGGGCAAGTACATGGCCGACAAGATGAAGGCCAGCGGCTGTGTCTGGAAGGACGTCAAGCTGCCCGATGAACGCAAGATCTCCTCGGCGATCATCGGTCCGGTGCCCTCCGACGACGGCGGCATCCGCGTGGACCTGAAGGGCAACATCTACATGGGCATCCGCCTGCTGCCCAAGGGCTACACCGCCCCCGCCGGCTTCGAGAAGGCCCCCGACTACCTGGGCTTCACCGGCTCGGTGGTCAAGTTCCGTCCGGACGGCGGCGCGGTCCTGGGCATCGCCGACTCCAAGAGCGAGGACGCGAGCGCGCCCAAGCTCGAGACCACCCGGCAGGGCGTGACCATCGAGGGCGGCCTGGCCATGTACCCGGGCGTGGCGCCCTTCAGCGGTGGCGGCTACGGTGGCAACTCCTCCTGCTGCGTCTGCCGGGTCTCGCGCTTCGACCTGGACGGCTACGGTCGACTGGCGTTGCCCAACGTGGTCAGCACGTCTGTCAACATAGTGGACAACGCCGGCAACCTGGTCTGCGAGATCGGCAAGTACGGCAACTTCGACTCGCAGTACGTCGCGCCGGACGCGAAGGATGCTAAGCCTGTCGTAGCCGCTCCCGACATCCCCATGTGCTGGCCGACCGGCGCCGGTTTCACCGAGAAGGCCGTCTACGTCTGCGACACCTACAACCGCCGGGTGGTCCGCGCCGACTTCACCTGGAAGGCGGAGGAAGTCTGTGATATGAAGTGAGCTACCGGGCGCAGGTGGAGGGTGGAGGGCTGAGGCTGCTTCCACCATCCACCGTCCATCCGCCCCGATCGGAGGTGCACCATGCGTCTGACTCTGGCCTATGCTTTCGCGTGTCTCCTGGCGGCCGCGGCCGCCTCCGCCGGCGAGGTGACCTTCAGCGCCAAGCCCGCCGCCGCCAAGGCCGGCGACGGGGCCAAGATTACCTTCGCCGTGTCCGCCCCGACCGACGTGGAGGTCGCGGTGCTCGGCGCCGACGGCAAGGTGGTCCGCCACCTGGCCGCCGGGGTGCTCGGCGGCGAGAAGGCCCCGCCCGAGCCTCTCAGAGCCGGGCTGGCCCAGGCGCTCGAGTGGGACGGCAAGACCGACCTGGGCAAGGCCGCCGAGGGCGGCCCATTCAAGGTCCGCGTCCGCGCCGGCACCGGGGTCAAGCTCGGGCGGTTCATCGGCGCCAATCCCTATAATTTCGGCAACGTGAGCGCAACGCTCGCCGACGAGGACGGCAACCTCTACGTCCTGGCCGGCGGCGGGCAGCTCAACCAGGGCTGCATGACCCTGCGGGTCTTCGACAAGGAGGGCCGCTACCTGCGCGAGGTCGTGCCCTTCCCGGCGACCATCCCCGACGGCGAGATGAAGGGCGTGGCCATGTGGGACGAGGACCGCGCGACCTGGCAGCCGCGCCAGCGCAGCAACCTGAACCCCGACTTCTACAACGGCACCAAGACGCCCTTCTCGCTAGTCTCGGTATCCAAGGATGGCGGCATCGTCCTCAAGGATCTGCGCACGGTCGGCCCCTCGGCCCGAACCGTCGTCCTCGAGTCCAGCGGCGCGGTCCGCGGCTTCAAGGCCCCGGCGGACATGCCCGCCGCCAAGCCCGGCGACGTCGGCGTCGTCCAGAAGGCCGGCAAGCTGGCCAAGGGCGAACTGCCCATCGACTGGAGCCGGCTGGTCGTCGACGGCGAGCGCGACGAAGTCTACGTCAACGACGGCGGCAGCCAGTTCTGGCGCTTCAACGGCTCGACCGGCGAGGGCGGGGCCCTCAAGCGCGACGGCAAGATCTTCGGCGCCACCGACCTGGCCTTCGGCTACGATGGGCTGATCTACGCCCGCACCGGCCGCGGCGCGGCCGACGGCTGCGACTACTCCGGGCCCTTCGAGCGCCTCGACCGCGACTTGAAGCCCGCGCCCTTCGCCGCCGGCGGTACGCACGTGCTGTCCCCCTACATCTACAGCCGCTACGGCATCGGCTACGCCGAGCGCGGCATCGGGGTGGGGCCGGACGGCAAGTCCTACATCTCCTTCATGCACGACTGGGGCAAGTACTGCGTCGCCGGCTTCGGAGCCGATGGCAAGCCGCTCAAGGGCAAGTACATGGAGGGCAAGGTCGGCAACAAGGGCAACCCCAAGACCGGCTACCCCGCGGAGCTCACTTCCGCGGTGATCGGCCCGGTGCCCCAGGGCAACTGCGGCATCCGGGTGGGCCTCAACGGCGACATCTACGTGGGCCTGCTCTACCTGCCCAAGGGCTTCACCGTGCCCAAGGGCCAGGACAAGATGGTCTGGAGCTTCATGGTTGGCGGCGTGGGGCGCTTCGGGCCGGACGGCGGCTGCGTCAAGGGCGACGAGGGCATGATGCGCGGCGACGAGGCCGAGGGGATGCTCGCCTTCTACCCGGGCCTGGCGCCCTTCAGCAGCGCCGGCTTCACCTCCAACCCCTGCTGCGTCTGCCGCGGCCCGCGCTTCGACCTGGACCGCTGGGGCCGGCTGGTGATGCCCAACGGCGTGTCCAACTCGGTGCGGCTGGTGGACAACGCCGGCAACCTGATCGTCGAGTTCGGCAAGTACGGCAACTTCGACTCGCAGTACGTGCCGTCGGACGCCAAGGATGCCAAGCCCCTGGTGGCCACACCCGAGATCCCCATGGCCTGGCCCACCGGCGCCGGCTTCGGCCCTGACCGGCTCTACGTGCTCGACAGCTATGCCAAGCGCGTGGTCCGCGTCGACCTCACCTGGAAGGCCGAGGCAGGCGAGGAGATCAAGTAGGCCCGCCCGGGCCCTTCCCGGCCGCCCCCGACGCTACCTCCGCCCGCGCAGCAGCGCCCTCGTGACCTCGGCGACGTACCGTCCCTGATACCGGGCGATGGCCAGTTCGTTCTCGGTTGGCTGACGCGAGCCATCGGGTCCGGCCAGGGTGGTGGCGCCGTAGGGCGTGCCGCCCGAGACCTCCTTCATCTCCAGAAGCCGGGACTCGGCGTAGGGCACGCCCACCACGATCATGCCCAGGTGGAAAAGCGTCGGGTGGAAGCTGGCGATGGTGGTCTCCTGGCCGCCGTGCTGGGTGGCGGTGGAGGCGAAGACTGACCCGACCTTGCCGACCAGCGCGCCGCGCATCCACAGCCCGCCGGTCTGGTCCAGGAAGTTGCGCATCTGGGCGCACATCATCCCGTAGCGGGTGGGCGTCCCGAAAATGAGCGCGTCGGCCTTGGCCAGATCCTCTACCTTGGCCACCGGGACACTGGCAAACGCCTGCCGTGCAGCCTTGGCGCCGCTCTTTTCAAGGACCTCGTCGGGCATCAGCTCAGGCACCTGGAGCAGCTGCACCTCGGCGCCCTCGACTGTCTCGGCGCCCGCAGCCACCGCCTGGGCCATGCGGTAGACGTGTCCGTACATGCTGTAGAAGATCACCTGGATGTTCATGGTCCGGCCTCCTGTTTCCACAGTTCCTCCCGGAGCCCGGTTTGGCGGGCGCAGCCGGCGCCGCCTGGCAGGCTTCGGTTACCGTATAAACCCTACTTGCCGCCCGCCAAGTCCCCAAACTTTCCGAGCAGCTGGTACTTCTTCTCCCAGGTGGTGTACATGATGCCCCTGGCGCCCGGCGTCTTCCTGAGCGACTCGAGCCACTCGCGGCAGCCGTCCAGGTCGGCGGCGTCGTAGTAGCCGGCGGCGCAGGTCCGGAAGCCCTCCCTGGAAAAGTGGGCCAGCGACTTGTCGCGGATCTGGTGGTACCAGCACATGATCACCACGTCCCGGGGCACGCCCTTCCACGAGCCGCTGAAGTCGCCGATCACGCCGTAGTAGTTGGCGCGGGCGTTGTGCGCCGGGTCGAGCATGTCCGACCAGATCAGCACCTCTATGCCCGGGTCGATCTTCTTGAGGATCTCGCGCTGCTTGGTCACGCAGTCTCCGAGGATCTCGCCCATGGTGAGCTTGCGGTCCTGGCACGAGCGACAGCCGCCGCCGTTGCGGATCTCGTCCATGGCCAGCAGGAACTTCCTGTAGCCCAGGACCTCGTGGAGCCGCTTGGCCTCCGCCGCCCAGTGCTCGTAGAGCCTGGGGTTGCTCATGCACAGGCTCACCTGCCGGCCCCAGGAGTGGGTCACGTAGGGCGTTTTGTAGCAGGAGAGGGTGAGCTTCTCGCCGTCGCGAATGGCCGTGCCGGCCGGCAGAGCCAGCGCCGGCAGGCTGCGCACGTTCTTCACCTCGGCGAAGTCCTTGCCCTCGGTGAACTTGGCCTCGCGCTCGGTGCTCCGCAGTTCGAGCGGCGTCCCCTCGCGGCGGACGATGTCGGAGAGGTCGGCGTACTCGTAGCAGCGGAGGTCGTCCAGCCAGAACTTCCCGGCCTTCCCGCCCCAGATCCCGGCGTAGGCGCGGAACTCCGTCTCCTTGCCGCTGACGAAGTCGAGCTCGACCGTCGCCCAGTCCTGGGTGGCCTTGACCTTGGTGCCGAGGTCCAGGCTGGCCACCTCGCCGCCCTCGCGCAGGACCATGAGCTTGAGGCCCGAGACCGGCGCGAGGTCCTGCGTGCGAATGCGGCAGCTGAATCGATAGGCGCGGCCGGGCCGGACCGCGACCTTCTGCATGATCCGCCCGTGGCCGTGCTGGTTGACGCCGGCCATCTCGTACCGGATCGAGCACTTGCCCGAGGCGACGACATCGGTGTCCGCGAACGACACCTTGCCGGGGTCGTCGTGGAAGCCCCAGCCGGTGAACCGGTCGCCCTTGTGCTCCTCGAGGTCGCCGTTGGCGAACAGGTTTGGCCCGGCCACGGGCGCGGCCTTGCCGTCCCTGGCCACGAGCGAAATCTCCGCTGGCAGCGCCGCGGCGAAGTTGCGGTCGAAGCCCAGCGCCCCGCCGCCATAGCCGGCCGAGAAGCCCGTGGGGATGAGCTCGATCTTCTTCGAGCGGCAGTAGTCGGCCAGCTCCTTGAGCATGGTCACATCCTTCTCGGGCCAGCGGCTGATGCTGTCCAGCCCCCAGGAGGACATGACCATCCCGTTGAGCCCGCGCCCGGCGGCGGTGTCGACCAGCGCCTTGATCTTCTCCAGGCTCTCGCGGTTCCGGTCGTGGCCGAAGCAGAAGAACCAGCGGTAGTCGGTGGCGGGAGGCGGGAGTCCGGCGACGGGAGGCGGCTCGGCGGCAGGAGAGGCTGTCGAGAAGGCACTGAAGAACAAGAGGGCAACAACGGATGCACGAACTGGGCTCATTTCTCCACCTCTCTACCTTTGATCTTTCTCAACGCTTCGGAGGCAGCGGTGCGCAGTTCGGCGTCATCATCCTTTAGTGACCGCTCCAAAGCCGCCACGGCGGCGGCCGCGGCCTGACCGATGCGCCCGAGCGCTTCCGCCGACCTGCGCCGGACCCGGATGTCGTCATCGGCCAGGACCGTGATCAGGTCGGGCACGGCGGCGCCGGCCTCCGGGCCGAGGAGGCCCAGCGCGGCGGCCGCGGCGCAGCGCGCCTTGTCAGCGTCCTTCTTGTCCAGCACGATCCTGGCCAGGACCGGCACGGCCGGTTTGCCGCAGCGCCCGAGCAACTCCAGGCATTGTTCGCGCTTCGTCCACATGATCTCGGTATCGAACAGGTGGATCTTCAGCAGGATCAACGCGTGGTCGCGACCGCCCAACTCGGCAACAGCCGCCTCGGCGCTCGTTTTGCCCGCAGTCAGATCGCCAGCGAGCTTGTCAACGCGCTTGAGGTCGTCGGCCAGCGTGCCGCGTGCGTGGCGGAGGGCGCCGGCGGCCGCCACCCGGACGCCGTAATCGCTGTCGAGCAGCGCGCCGATGAGCGCATCGATGGCCTCCGGGGCGCGGATCTGCCCAAGCGCCGCTGCCGCCCCCGCGCGCGCACTGGGGTCGCCGCTCTTCAGCAAAGGGATGAAAAGCGGACAGGCCCGGGCGTCGCCTCGCTGGGCCAGCGCGTGTCCGGCGGCGAGGCGAACCTGCTCGTCCCGGTCCTGGAGCAGAGCGGTCAACGACTCGGTTGTCCCCGGATCGCCGATCCGACCGAGCACCTGGGTCGTTAGCTTTCGCATGTCGGCATCAGCGTCGTTAAGGAGTGGCAGCAGGAAGGCGATATAGCAGGCGCGGTCTCCTGCCCAGTTGCCCGCTGCGACCGTGGGGGGGCGCCCTGCGTTGAGGGCATAGTCCCCAACCAGAGAGAAGGCCATCGGCCGGAGTTCGCGGTCTGCAAGCATCGCTTGGAGCAGCCGGAAGAATTCCTCCTGGCCCGACGGGTTCCGAATTGAGCAGCCAGCCAGCAATCTGTAGGCCTCATGGCGCACGCTGGCGTTTCCGTGCTTCAGAAAGGTCCGGAGCAGCGCCGGATCGTCGTGCACGTAGTGCATGGCCCGCCAGGCGAGCGTCCAGTTATCTTTCTTCCAGGGGCCGGGGGACGCCAGCCAGTCACGAAAGGCCTGAGTGACCTTCGGAGAACGCGCCACATCTCCGACGCCCGGATACTGTTCCTGGAGCGCCGCTCCGGCCAGTCCGCAGTCAACAAGCGTGTAGTGGACCACTGGATCAGGCACTCCGGGAACGATTGTCCCTCTGCCGTACTTCCAGAGATCCGGACGCACTACCAGATAGGTGATAACCCCAGCAGCCACCAACACCAGGGGCGCCCCGCCTCCCAAGAGGAGCCAGCGGCGGCGCCGGCTCATGGGCGGCTTGGCAGGCGGCCGGTAGGCCGGAGCATCCGCAGTTTCGTCGAGCTTGGCCGGCTCTTCGGGCATAGCCGCGTTCCTCCTGGCGTCGACATTCTCCCCGGCCCCGCCAGCGAAGCAAGCGCGAGCCGGGGCTGCAGCATCAGACGCCTCCCCCCCCCGCGGCCTGCAGGCGGCTCCCGGGGCAGGTATCGCGCCCTGGCAATTTGCCTCCGGCCGGGTAGAATTGCCCCTTGGTTGACGTCCATCTGACCACCCGGGAGGGCACGGCATGGGCATCTTCAAGGCCTACGACATACGCGGCATCGTTCCCAAGGACCTCAACGAGCACCTCGCCGAGAAGATCGGCCGGGCCGCCGTGGTGGTGCTCAAGGCGAAATCCATGGTGGTCACCCGGGACGTGCGCATCACCGGGGAGCAGATCTCGGCCGCCTTCATCCGCGGCGTGCTGGCCGCCGGCTGCGACGTGGTCGACACCGGCGCCGGCACCACCCCGATGAGCTACTTCGCGGTGGGCTCTATGGGCCTCGACGCGGCCTGCATGGTCACCGCCAGCCATAACCCCCCGGAGTACAACGGCTTCAAGTTCAGCGGCGCCGGCGGCTCGCCGGTGAGCTTCGAAACGGGCCTCGGCCAGATGGAAGCCCTGGTCAAGTCGGGGAACCTCCCCACGGCCGCCAAGGCCGGGTCGCTGGTCCGCAAGGACATCCGCGCCGAGTACCGGGCCCACCTGCTCAAGTTCGCCAGGAACCTCAAGCCCAAGAAGATCGCCGTCGACGCCACCAACGGCGCCGCGGCGCTCTACTTCAAGTACATGGTCGAGGGCCTGCCCATCGACCTGGTGCCGCTCTTCTTCGAGGTCGACGGCCGCTTCCCCAACCACGAGCCGAACCCGCTCAAGGCCGAGAACATGCGCTGGCTCCAGGACGCGGTCCGCAAGCACAAGTGCGACTTCGGCGTGGCCTTCGACGGCGACGGCGACCGGGCCATGTTCACCGACGAGGCCGGCGAGATCGTCCCGCCCGACCTGATGACCGCGCTCTTCGCGCCCTGGCTGCTGCGCGGCGAACCGGTGGGCTCGGCGGTGGCTTACGACCTGCGCTCCAGCTGGGCGGTCCCAGAGGAGATCGAGGCCGCCGGCGGCGCCCCGGTCGAGACCCGCGTGGGCCACAGCTTCATCAAGGGCGTGCTCCGCGACAAGAACGCCGTCTACGGCGGCGAACTCTCCGGCCACTACTACTTCCGCGACAACTACTGCTGCGACTCCGGCGAGATCGCCTTCTTCATCCTCTGGAGCCTGCTCTCCGACGCCGCGCGGCCGCTCGGGGAGCTGATGAAGCCCCTCAAGCGTTTCCACGCCTCCGGCGAGATCAACTTCGAGGTCGAGGAGAAGGACGCGGCCCTGGAGCGGCTGGCCAAGTCCTTCGCTGACGGGCACATCTACTACCTCGACGGCATCAGCGTGAAGTATCCGGACTGGCACTTCAACGTGCGCAAGTCGAACACCGAGCCGCTGCTGCGGCTGACCCTCGAGGCCAAGAGCGCCGAGGGCCTCAGGAATAATCTCGCGCGCGTCAAGGCTGTCATCGAGAACGACTGACCCGGGCGCCGCCGGGGACAGGAAGCGAGGCCCCCATGCCCAAGAAGACCCGCAAGCAGCAGCTCAGCGCCTACGGGCCGTTCCCCGGATTCCTGGGGCTTGAGCCCGAGCACAGCTCCCGGACGCGCTCCCGCGTCCTGGTGCTCCCCGTGCCCTACGAGTGCACCACCTCCTACGGCCAGGGCACGCGCTTCGGCCCGCGGGCCATTGTGGACGCCAGCTCGGCGCTCGAGCTCTACGATCCGGACAGCGGCACCGAGCCGGCGTTGGAGCTCGGCTTCCACACCTTGCCGCCCGTCCTGCCCGACATGGACAGCCCCCGGGAGATGGTCGACGGCCTGGCGGCCACCGCCACCCCGCTCTATCAGTCCGGCAAGTTCGTCCTGGCCCTGGGCGGCGAGCACACCATAAGCGCCGGGCTGGTCCGGGCCGCAGTCCGGCAGTGGCCGGACCTGTGCATCCTGCACGTCGACGCCCACGCCGACCTGCGGGCCGAGTACCAGGGCACGGCCTTCAGCCACGCCTGCGCCGCGCGCCGCGCGCTCGACGAGCTCAACCGCGAGAAGGGCCGGATGCAGATGGTCCAGGTGGGCGTGCGCAACCTGGCCCGCGAGGAGCACGAGTTCATCAAGGCCAACCCCGAGCGCATCCGCACCTTCTGGGGCGAGGAGATCGCCGCCGACCGCGGCCGCCACTGGCTGGGGGACATCGAGGAGCTGGTCAAGGACCGCAACGTCTATCTGTCCTTCGACGTCGACGGACTGGACCCCTCGATCATGCCGGCCACGGGAACGCCCGAGCCCGGCGGCCTCGACTGGTACGACGCGGTCGAACTGGTCGAGCGCGTGGCCAAGGCAGCCAACCTCGTCGCCGCCGACCTGGTGGAGCTCGCCCCGCAGTACGGCAACCGCGCCCCGGACTTCATCGCTGCGAAGCTCGGCTACGTGATCGCCACCAAGGCGGTCCGCGCGTAGCGCCGCCCTCCATCCTCGCGCTGGGACTCCCCAGAAGCCCGCGGCCCGGCGACGGCAGGGCCGGACGCCGGGCCGCTCGGCCCCCGCTCGTCAGAAACTGGGTTACTCGCCGACCTCGGCGGAAGGGGGCGAAGGCGGCGGCGCGCTCAGCGGCTCGGTCCCCGGCGCACCACCGGCCTCCTGAACCGGCGGAACGGCCGGCTTCTCGGGCTTCTCCGACTCCTTGGGGGCCGGCCCCCACTTGCCATCCAGGGTCCGCAGCCTCATCGCCACCCGCCCGGTCTTGATCGTCTGCTGCCCGGGCTTGAGGCCGGGGTTCTGGGCGAGAATCCCCTTGAGCCTCTCGCCGGCCCGACCGTCCTGGGCCGCATCAAACCACTCTTCCCCTTTGTCCAGCGTCTGCTCCAGAGTCCTGGGTGGCAGCTGCTGAGGGGCAACCGCCCGTTCATCACCGGCCTTGACCGCGAACCAGACTACGACGCCCACGGCGACCCCGGCCAGGCTGGCGGCCAGGACGACCCTGAGCATGTCCGACCGCCGCCGACCGGCGACTTCCCGGGCCTGCTCCTCCAGCGCCCTGGCCTTGGCCTTCTCCTTGTTGGCGAAAAGGCGGGGGCGTTCCTTCATGTCCGGGGCCATCACATTCCGTCCTCTCTGACGAAGTGCCAATTGCTGTAGACCGCGGGGTTCTCCGTGGTAGTGGTCACCGGGTGCGGGGTGGTGGTCACGATGGTGTCGCCGCCCGGGAACCCAGGGGGCGGATTGCCGGTCAGGTGCGGGTCATAGGCGTAGATGCGGTAGCTGAAGGAACCCGACAGCGGATTCGTGCCGGTGGTGATGATCGCCCCGTGGATGTACAGGTTCTTCTCGCCGCTCGACGAGGTGCGGACCACGTCGTTGGAGGTGAAGAGCGCCGCCATGATCTCCCGGTTGTCCTGGGGGCCGGCCAGCGTGATGGTGTTGCCGGCAACCAGCCCCAGGGCCGGATTGACCCGCTCGCCGCCGACCACCGGCGCCCGGCTGGCCCACGTCGAGGACTCGACGTAGTTGTAGTTGGTGTCCCACTGCGTGGTCGGCGACCAGGAGTTGATGCCGCTGTTGAAGGCCGCCAGGCTTCCGTCGGTCTTCTTGCGCAGCTCCCACTGGGCGTTGCCGGAGTCATCCGTGTAGCGCACCGATCCGTTCACCGTCAGGTTCTGGGGCGTGACCACCGAGAGCCGCCGGCTGACGTTGCCGGTCACAGCCACGTTGCCGCGGCAGAAGATGGTGCCTTCGTGCGGCACCGGGATGTTGTTCTGGGTGAAGGTCCGGGTGGTGCTCCCGCCGCACTTGCTGGTGCTGACCACATTCATCTTGTCCTTGTTGAAGGTCACGGTCACAGCCAGGTCGCTGGCCGGGGTATATCCACCGGTTCCGGCCTGAAAGGCGGCCCTGAAGGCGGCATCGTTCCAGTCGTACATCGTCGCCCCGGCCGGCGCGGCCTTGGCGATGTCTTCGAGCATGTCCGCGCCCGGAAACTCCATCACCGGCACGCCCGGCGTGGCCGACTTCTTGTAGGTGCAGGTGCTCTTGGCGGTCGCGTCGGCATAGGTGATGCTTCCGTGGCAGGTCGCCGTGTCATAGAAGGTCACGTTGTTCCCGCCGATGTTGAGGTCTCCGTTGGCGTGCACCTTGCCCAGGTACTTGGCATTGGCGCCCACGCTCAGGTCGTTCAGGCTGACGAACCGGGCGTAGTCCGAGAAGAGCGTGTAACTGACGGTCTCCGTGGTCGAGATGGTGGTGGTGGTCACCGTGGCGGCGTTCTTGAAGGTCATCCCGATGGTGGTGACCGGCTCGGTACGCCCCGCCGGGACCGCCGTGCTCCTGACCAGGAACCAGTTCGGATCGGTCGTGGCCGCCACGCTCACCGTCACCCGGTAGCCGTTGATGTCGAAGGACGTGGCCCCGCCCGAGAAGGACGCCGCCGCCTGGCCGGCATTGGTCCCCAGCCACGTCCGGCTGGCGGCCACCTCCAGCTTGGCGCGCTCCAGGCCGGCATCGGCAGCGTAGGACCGCGAGAGCCGGCTGTCCGCCGCGAAGGCCGAGCGGCTCCGTCCGATGCAGAGCGTCGACATGGTGTAGAGCAAGAGCGACGTGACCATGACCAGGACTATGGTCAGAATCAGTGCCGTGCCCCGCCGCTCCCGTCCGTTCCGGTCGATCTTGGCAGTCATGGTCCACCCTCCTGTTCCGGACCTAGTTCTGGTTCCGGCTGAGCGCCTCGTTGGTCAGCGTGGTGATCACGTTGGTTCCGCTGAGCTGCGAGGTGCGGTGCTCGATCTCGCTGCTGACCGTCAGCTGGATGGCCCCGGCCCCCGCCTGCGCGCAGGTGGGACAGGTGAAGCCCGGCGGCATGGGGATGAACTCGGTGCTGCAGTTCCAGCAGGTCGTCCGACTCATCTGCGCCGCAAGCTGCCGGAACCGCCCCTGCAGCGGCACCGCCGTCTGCGGCCCGCCGGCCGCCGGACGGTTCACTCGCGAGAAGACGGCAGTGACCGTCCCGTCCGGCATGCACACAGTGATGTCGTTGGCGGTCACTGCGGACACGTAGAGAGGCCCGGTGTAGGCGCGCGCCGAGTAATCGACGTACTTGAAGATGACACCGTCCGGCCCGATGGCATAGACCACCGCCCCCTGCCACACGGGCCGCCCGGAGATTACCCCCATGCTCTCGGTCTGGAAGGCCCCGGAGGCCCGGGCGCGGGCCGTGGGAAAGCAGATGGCGGTCTGGGCTCGCCCCTGGGCGTCATTGAAGTTGGCGAAGGTGCAGAGGGCCGGCGAGGTCTCCTTCAGGTCGCGCACGATGGAGTCGACCGCCTCCTGCACCTGGTTCTCGGTGTGCGTCTGGATCAGGTCCATGCTGGCCGTCTCGGCCGAGCGCTTGAGCATGCCCAGCGTGAGGACCGCGACGATCGCGAATATGGACATGGCCACGATGATTTCCAGCAGGGTGAAGCCGGCACGGCGGTTCTGCGCGTTCATGGCTGCCTCCCCTCAGATCCGCGCCCGGACGGCGGTCAGAGTCACGCCCAGGGTTGGCACGGCCACCGTGATCTGGTAGGCCTTGTCGGCCCCGCCCCAGCCCAGGTCCGTGACACTGACCGTGCCCTGGACCAGCGCATAGCGACCGCCGGCGATCAGAGCGTCCAGATCCGCACCGGACAGTCCGTCCATGGTCACCCCGCCCGTCTCCTCGACGCTGTCGGCCACCAGGACAGCGAAGGTCAGGCCGTCCTGCGCCCGCAAGGTGTCCAGATCCTCGGACTGCAGAATCTCCATGGCCTGGTGCGCGGCGCGCACAGCCGTGGTGTACTGGAAGCAGAATCGATTGGTCTGCTCCGTCTTGTACATCACGGTCAGAACGCTGGTGCACATGATGCCGACTATGGCCGTGGCGATCATCACTTCGATGAGCGTCAGGCCCTTCGGCGGCTTGCTGCAACCATCTTGCTTCAGATGCATGGGACAACCTCCTAGCTCTTTGCCATATGAACCACTAACAAACTATGGGCCAGTGGCCTAGCATTCACAAGTCACAGACATACGAAGCATACGCTACTGATTAGCGATGTCTGCCCCAAGCTGGTGTTACCGCAGAGTAACGCCATACTGCGGCGCTACGCTATCGATACGCCACTTATGTTTCAAAATATCAAACAGTTATGTCGATGAACCGTCCCTCGTCGCTTGGAGGCAGGTGACTGATCTTACGTGGATCCGCTGCCGGATCAGGCTTCTCCGAACGTCGCCTGCGCCGCTTCTGCCCGCCATCCTGCTGAGGACCACGGCCGTCCTCCCGAACGCGGTCCTGCTCCGCCTCCTGCGAAGTCTCGACCTGCTCCTGGGCCACCCGACTGCGCTCCTGGCCGCGGGCGGTCTGCACGTCCTGCGAGGCCCTGGCCGCATCCTGCATGATCTGCTGGAGGCGCTGGATGAGCTCGGTCTTGCTGAGGTTCTCCTGTATGTTGCTGATCTTCATGCCGGCTCACCCCGCTCCCGGGCCTGCCCGCAACGGCAGCCGGGAGCGCGACTCATGCTCCGCTGCCCGTTCCACGCACTGCGCGCCACCTGATCCTACTCCTCCTCGATGGCTCCGTCCAGGCCCAGGTCCTCGAACTTGCGGCGGAGGAACTTGAGCAGCTGGGTGTGGATCTGGCAGACCCGGCTCTCGGAGATGCCCAGGACGTCGCCGATCTCCTTCATGGTCAGCTCGTCGTAGTAGTACATGACCAGGACCTGCTTCTCCTTGTCGCAGAGCCCGCGCACCGCGGCCTGGCGCAGTTCGCGGCGCTGCATCTCCCCGAGGGGGTGCCGGACGCGGGTGTCGGCGGCCAGGTCCATGCGCAGTGTGCGGCTGTACTTGGACGACTCCACCTGGCAGCCCTCGATGGAGATCTGGTCCTTGATGCACAGGGCATCGGCCAGGTCCTTGTACTCCTCCACATCCAGGCCGAGTTCCTCGGCCATCTCCTCCTGGGTGGGGATGCGCTCCAGCTTGGCGGTCAGCGCGTCGCGGCGCTCGGCCAGGTGCTGCGCCTTGCTGCGCACCTGCCGCGGGACCCAGTCGGCCCGGCGCAGGTCGTCGAACATGGCCCCGCGCACCCTCTGGCTGCAGAAGGTCTCGAACTTGATGTTCCTGCGCGGGTCGAACTTGGTGATGGCCTCGATCAGCCCGACCGTGCCCGCGCTCAGCAGGTCGTTGAGGTCGACCAGCCCGGGCAACCCGGCCTTGAGCCGCTCCGCGTGGTAGCGGACCACCGGCAGATAATGCTCAATCAGCCGGTTGCGCATCTCCGGGTCCCGGTGCCGCACATACTGCCGCCAAAGCCTGTCGATGTCGCACTGCTTGTTCTCTACCGAAGTCGTAGTCACCTGCCTGCCCTCCCTCCCCCAGTTAGAAATCTCTGTCTTCCCCCGCCGTGCTCAGCCGAACGACTCGCGCGAAGGTTCACTGCGACCGGCCATCCGCCGGTCCCGCCCTGGCTCCCGGAGCGGCCCTGGCCCCGGCGCCGGTTCCAGTTCCCGGTCCGGATGCGCCGGCGCCTCCCGCCGCGGTCCCGGCCGCCGGTCGGCTGCCATCCTGGCGCGCGCCGGGGCCGCCGAAGGCCACACCCCGTCCGGAGCTGACCTCTTCCCTGGCGCGGGACTCGTGCCAGGACTCTGAGATCAGCGCCAGCCCGATTCTGCCCAGCAGCCACCCCAGCGCCGCCACCGCCAGCATGGCCAGCAGCGCCCGCAGGGCCACGTCCTCCAGGGGCAGCGCGGGATGCCCCGCGGCGATCTGCCACAGCCAGTAGAGGCAGACCACCAGGAAGGCCAGGATCCCCAGGAACGCCGCCAGGAACCTATGCATTGCAGCACCCCGCTAGCCAGGCCATCAGCCCGCCGCGCTCCCCTTCCCGGACCGCCGGCAGGGCCCAGGACTTCAGCCGCTCCCCGATGCGCCGGACGGCGTGGCTGGCCGGGGCGAAGGGGGCCGCCGTCAGAAGCGGCCGGCGCGCGCGGACCGCGGCCGCCGCCTGCCAGTCGAAGGGGACGCTGCCCAGCAGCTCGATCTCGGCCCCCAGGTAGCGCCGGGCCACCTGGGCGATGCGCCCGGCGACGCGCGCGCCCTCGTCCTCGGAGCGAGCCATGTTCACGGTCAGCCCCAGCCCGCGGTGGCCCTCGGCGGCCAGCAGCTTGAAGAGCGCGTAGGCGTCGGTGACCGCCGCCGGGTCCGGCGTGGTCACGGCCAGGACCCGGTCGGCGGCGCGCAGGAAGGCGCGCACCTGCTCGCCGGCGCCGGCGGCCGTGTCGACCAGCAACACGTCGTACTCGCCGTCCAGGCCGGCCAGCGAGGCAATCAGCGTCTGCCGCGCCACCGGCGTCAGGTCGGCCAGGTCGGCCACGCCCGATGCGCCCGGGAGCAGGTCCAGCCGCGGGGCGACCGGCACCAGGGCCTCGCGGACCTCCAGCCCGTCCAGGGCCACCTCGGCCAGCGTCGCCCGGGGCCGGACGCCCAGGAGCAGGTCGGCCGAGGCCAGCCCCAGGTCGGCGTCGACCAGCAGGGTGCGCCGGCCGGCCGCGGCCAGGGCCAGGCCCAGGTTGGCGGCCAGGCTCGACTTGCCCACGCCGCCCTTGCCGCCGGTCACGGCCACGGTGCGCGCGCGGCGCCCGGGCGCCGGCTCGTCCGGCCTCGGGCGCGGCCCCTGCACGTTGAGGCGCCGGACCAGCTGGCGGAGTCCCTCGGCCTGATCAGGCACTCTGAGCCGCCTCCCCGATCAGCATGCCGGCCAGCTTCCGGCCGTCGCCGACCTCGATGTCATCGGGCACCCCCTGCCCGGTGGTCACGTAGGACAGCTGCTTGTCGATCCGCAGCAGCACGTTGAGCAGCACGCCCAGCGACACGGTCTCGTCCAGCTTGGTGAGCAGCACCCGGTCGACCTTGAACCGCGAGAAGCGCTCCACCACGGAGCTGAGCAGACCGGACTCGCTGGTGGAGCTAAGCACCAGGTGGGTCTCGTCCGGGCGGGCGGCCTCCAGGAAGAGGCGCAGGTCGTTCATCTTGAGGTCGTCGCGCTGGCTGCGCCCGGCGGTGTCGATCAGCACCAGATCGAAGTCCCGGAATTCGTCGAGCACCGCCCGGACCTTGGCGGGGCTGGAGACCTCCCTGACCGGCAGGTGCATGAGCTCGCCGTACCGGTAGAGCTGGTCAACGGCCGCCAGGCGGTAGGTGTCGTTGGTGACCAGGGCCACGCGTTTGCGCTCGAGCAGCGCGAAGCGCGCGGCCAGCTTGGCCACCGTGGTGGTCTTGCCCACGCCGGTGGGCCCGATCAGCGCCACGGTCACCGCCCGACCCGGCTTGAGCCGGATGGGGCCGCCCCCGCGGATCAGGTCGGAGAGAACGGTCAGCAGGTGCGCGCGCACCGCGACCGAGTCGGCCTGGGCCGCGCCGCCCAGATCCCGCTGGACGCGCTCGACCAGGGTCTTGGCCAGGCCCTCGGCCACCTGGGCCTCGACCAGCCGGAGGTAGCCGTCGAAGAGCTCGGGGCAGACGTTGGGCTGGTGGCGGGCGGCCTGGCGCCGGCACATCTGCTCCATGACCGCGCGGACCGCGGCCAACTCGGCGTGGAGCGAACCGATGTCCGCGGCGCTGGCGGCCACGGCGCCGCCGCAGTCGGGGGCGGGCGGCGCGGGCGGACGGGGGGAACTGCGCTCCGCGCTGCGCGCGGCCGCGCCGTAGGCCCTGGCCAGGAACCCGCCGGCCGTGCGGGACGGGGGCCGCGGGGGCTGCTCGTCGCACTCCTCCTCCGCCACGGCGGCACCGGCACCGCGGCGCGGCGGCACCCGCCGGGCGGTGATCTCGCAGACCGGAGCACCGCCGAAGCCCAGGAATCCGCCCTCGCGGTAGTGGCGCACGCCCAGGAGCTCTATGCTCTCGGGATCCGCGCCCAGCACCCGCCTCATCCTGGCCCGGGCCTCCTCCGGAGTGCGCCCTCTGAAAGTGTGTCCGCTAGCCTGCATCCCCGTCCCCTTCCTTGCCTTCCCCGCCCAAAGCGTTCTGATCATGGCTTCCGGCCCCCTCAGCCGACCGCCACGCCTTCAACCGCCACCATGCCCAAGCTTTCGACCTGAACCTCGGGAACCAGCTCGTTGTAGGAGATCACCGCCAGGCTGGGCAGCTCCGCCTCGGTCAGACGCTTGAGGTGCGCCCGGACCTGCGGCGAACAAAGCACCACCCCGGAGTGCCCGGCCGAGGCCAGCCGGCCGACCTCGCGGCCCACGGCCTCGACCACCTTGCGGATGTCGGCCGGGGGCATGGTCATGTAGCTGCCGGTCTCGGTGCGCTGGATGGCGCGGTCGATGGCGTCCTCCAGCTTGGGATCCACGCTGACCACGTGGAGCTTGCCGTCCGGCTCGGCCAGGCTGCGGCAGATGGCGCGGCCCAGCGCGTTCCTGGCGTACTCGGTGAGGATCTCCGGGTCCTTGGTGCGCGGAGCGCAGTCGCCGAGGGCCTCGAGGATGACCTCCAGGCTGCGGATGGAGACCCGCTCGCGGAGCAGGTTCTGGAGCACCTTCTGGATCTCGCCGGTGGACAGCAGCTTCGGGTAGACCTCCTCGACCAGCCGCGCGCTGCTCTCCTTGAGGTTCTCGAGCAGCTTGGTGACCTGCTCGCGGGTGAGGATCTCCGACGCGTGCCGCCGGATGACCTCGGTGAGGTGGGTGGCCACCACGCTCTCGGCGTCGACCACGGTGTAGCCCATGGCCGAGGCCCGGTCCTTCTGCGCTCTGGTGATCCAGACCGCGGGCATGCCGAAGGCCGGCTCCTTGGTCTCGATGCCCTCGACCTTGCCGGTGGCCACGCCGCTGTCCATGGCGAGCAGCCGGTCGGCCAGGGCCGTGCCGCGGGCCACCTCGGTGCCGCGGAGCTTCACGCAGTACTCGCCGGGCTCCAGCTGCATGTTGTCGCGGATGCGCACCGGCGGCACCACCAACCCCAGGTCCATGGCGATCTGCCGCCGGATCATGGTGACGCGCTCCAGGAGTTCGCCGCCCTGGGCCGGGTCGACCAGCGGGATCAGGCCGTAGCCGACCTCCAGCTCCATGGGGTCGACCTTGAGCAGCCCCTCCACCCTCTCGGGCTTGACCTCGGCCTGGGAACGCTCCACCGCGGCGCGCTCGGCGGCCTTCTCCTGGCGGACCTTGACCTTCTGGACCTGCCAGGCCACGAAGCCCAGCAGCAGGGCGATGGGGAAGGTGCGCACCGTCGGGAAGACGATCAGGCTGAGCACCGCGAGGATTGCCGCGGCGGTGGCCAGGGCCCGCGGACGGCTGAAGAGCTGGCCGACCACCTCGCCGCCCAGGTTCATGTCCGAGGAGGCGCTGCGGGTGGTGACCAGGCCGGCCGAGACCGCCATGATCAGGGCCGGCACCTGGTTGACCAGGCCGTCGCCGATGGTCAGGATGGAGTAGATGCGCAGCGCCTCGCCCCAGCTCAGGCCGTGCATGGCCACGCCGATGATGAAGCCGCCCAGGATGTTGACCATGGTGATGATCAGGCTGGCGATGGCGTCGCCCCGCACCCACTTGCTGGCGCCGTCCATGGCCCCGTAGAAGTCGGCCTCCCTGGTGATCTTCTCGCGCCGGCGGCGGGCCTCCGCCTCGTTGATCAGCCCGGCGTTGAGGTCGGCGTCGATGGACATCTGCTTGCCGGGCATGGCGTCCAGCACGAACCGGGCGGCCACCTCGCTGATGCGCGTGGCGCCCTTGGTGATGACCACGAACTGGATGATCACCAGGATCAGGAAGATGACCGCGCCCACCACCACGTTGCCGCCGGCCACGATCTCGCCGAAGGCCTTGACCATCTGGCCGGCCTTGGCCTCGGTCTGCTCGGGAGAGCCCAGGATCAGCCGGCTGGTGGCCACGTTGAGCGCCAGGCGATAGAAGGTGAGGATGAGCAGCAGGGACGGGAAGCTGGAGAGCTGCAGCGGGTCGGTCATGTACACGGTGCTCATCAGCACCAGCACCGCGGCGGTGATGTCGATGACCAGGAGCATGTCCATGACCAGCGGCGGCAGGGGCATGATCAGCGGGATGAAGACCAGCATGATCCCCAGGAAGATCATGGTGGCGTCCCGGTTGCCGGCCAGGATGTCCAGGGCCCGCCTCGGACCCAGCGCGCTTCGCTCAGCCATCGCTCCCCTTCACTCCCCGCTCAGGCGCTGCGCCGCGAACGGCGCGCGCTGATCCCGTAAACCATGGCCAGCACCTCGGCCACCGCCTCGTAGAACTCCCAGGGTATCTGCCGGCCGACTTCCACCGCCTTGTACATGGCCCGGGCCAGGGGCTTGTTCTCGATGACCGGCACGCCGTGCTGGGCGGCCAGCTCCCGGATGCGCAGGGCCACCAGGCGCTCGCCCTTGGCCACCACCTCCGGGGCGGACATGCTCCCCTCCTCGTATTTGAGGGCGATGGCCAGGTGGGTCGGGTTGGTGATGACCACGTCCGCCTCGGGAACCCGCCGCATCATGTGCTGCATGATCATCCGGCGCATGATCGCCCGCCGGCGCGCCCGGATGGCCGGATCCCCCTCCATGCGCTTCATCTCCTCGCGGACCTCCTGCTTGGTCATGCGCAGGTCGCGCTCGAACTGCCAGCGCTGGAAGAGGTAGTCGAGGATGCCGATGGCCAGCAGGATGATGACCAGCTCCAGGCCCGCCCGGAACAGGATGGCCCCCACCGTGGTCAGCGCCGCGGACAGGGGCATCTCCGGCAGCATGATCATGCGGTCCAGGTCGGCCCGCAGCCGCAGCCAGAGCACCAGCCCGGCGGCCGCCACCTTGAGCAGCCCCCCGGCCAGCAGGACCACCGCCCGGGCGGAGAACAGGCGCTTGAACCCGTTGATCGGGTTGATCTTGTCGAGATTGGGGGACAGCGGCTCGCCGGCCCAGATGAACCCGAACTGCACCCAGTTGACCGCCAGGCCCAGGGCCAGCAGGAAGAGCGAGATCGGGGCGATGATCTTGAAGAAGGCCCCGGCCAGCACCCAGCACTGCCGGTAGTAGTCGTGGCCGTCGCCCCGGGGATCCCCCATCCAGCGCAGGATCTCCACGGTGACGGCCTTGATTTCGTCGACCATGACCGGGCCGTAGAAGCGGATGAAGACCAGCCCGGCCAGCAGCATCAGCGCGCTGGACAGGTCGTTCGAGCGGGGGACCTGCCCCTTCTCGCGCGCCTCCTCGCGGCGGCGCGGGGTCGCTTCCTCGGTCCTGGCTTCCCGTTCCTGGTCCGGCACCCTTCAGCTCTCCCTCAGCCCCTGGTTCCCGCCGGAGGCGCAACGCCCTCCGACGGCCGCGACAGCTCCAGCGCCGCCCGGATCTTCTCCGCGCTGCGCGCGGAAAGCCGGTCGGCCACGCCGGCCATCATCCCGATGGTCAGCAGCAGCACCCCGAACCCCAGCCCGATGCGGATCGGAAACCCGATGATGAAGATGTTCATCTGCGGCACGGTGCGCCCGACGATGCCCAGGATCAGGTTGGCGAGCAACCCCGAGGCGATCACCGGCGCGGCCAGCTCCAGGGAGATGGTCCAGAGGAACCCGAACTCGTTGACCAGCAGCCCGAGCACCTTCCAGGAGATGGTCATGCCGGTCAGGGGCACCACCTCGTAGCTGCGGGCCACGGCCTCCACGAAGACGTGGTGGCCGTTGATGCCCACCAGCACGGCCAGGAAGAGGAGCATCTTGACCTGGCTGATCACCGAGATTTCCAGGTCGCGCTCCGGGTCCACGATGTTGGCCATGTCCAGGCCCATGTCCCGCCCGATGTGCTGCCCGGCCAGCTGCACGCCCTGGAGCACGAGGTTGGCGACCAGCCCGACCAGGAAGCCGACCCCGAACTCCTGGATCGCCGCCCACAGGTAGCCGCCCAGGCCCCAGGCCAGCGGCTGGAATCCGGCCGGGGCCGACGCGCCGGCGAAGCCCATGACCAGCAGGGCCAGCAGTCCGGAGACCCCGATCTTGAGCTGCACCGGGTGGCCGGCCTCGTCGAAGAACGGGCAGAAGAAGACCAGCCCGCTCATCCGGATGAGGACGAGCGTGAACAGCAGGAACTGGTCGACCGCCCAGCCGGCTTCGCCCACTTACATGCCTCCCGCGCGCGGCGCGTCGCCCATCATCCGGAAGATCCCCGCGCTGTACTCGCACAGCAGCTTGATCATCCAGGGGGTCAGCAGCAGCGTGACCAGCCCGACGATCACGATCTTGGGCACGAAGGTCAGGGTCATCTCGTTGATCTGCGTCACCGCCTGGAAGATGCTCACCACCAGGCCAACGACCAGGGCCGTGGCCAGGATGGGCAGGCCCAGGATGATGGTCAGCTTGATCATCTCCCGGGTGACGTCGATGGCAGCGGTATCCACGTTGCGGGGCCTTTCTACGTGACCGGGCCTATGCTGCGGACCAGCTCGCCGATTACCAGGTACCACCCGTCCACCAGCACGAAGAGCAGCAGCTTGAACGGAATCGAGACCATCACCGGCGGAAGGAACATCATACCCATGGACATGAGCACCGAGGCCACCACCAGGTCGATGATCAGGAAGGGCAGGTAGAGCAGGAAGCCCATCCAGAAGGCGATCTTCATCTCGCTGAGGGTGAAGGCCGGGATGATGGTCAGGGTGGGGATCTGGTCCGGATCGATCCGGCCGCCGTTGGCCTGGACCTTGGCGGAGAGCTCCTTGTCGAGCCCCACGAAGAGGCGCAGGTCCTTCCTCCGGGTGTGCTCGAGCATGAACTTGCGGAAGGGCTTGGAGGCGCGCTCCAGGGCGGTCTTCTGGTCAATCTCCTTGGCCAGATACGGCTGCAGACCTTCCTTGTTGGCCTGCTGGAAGACCGGAGCCATGATCGCGAAGGTCAGGTACAGCGACAGGCCGACGATGACCTGGTTGGGCGGCAGCGACTGGGTGGCCAGCGCCCGGCGCAGGAAGCTCAGCACGATGATGATCCGGGTGAAGCAGGTCATCAGGATGAGGATCGACGGCGCCAGGCTCAGCACCGTGATCAGGAAGAGGATCTGGATGACGGTGGCGGTCTCGCCGGGCGTGCCGTTCGGGTTGATGCCCGGGATCTTCGGGACCTGGTCGAGCAGGCCGGCCGGGCCGGGGTCGGAGACCTCCATGCCCGATGCGGTCCCGCCCGCCCCGAGGATCAGGGCGAACAATGCGACCGCGGCCGCGCCCCGCAGATACGGGGTGACTCCTGACATTTCTTCTCCCTAGTAGCCGCCCCGTCTCCGGGGCCTCCCACCCGGCAACCTCCGCGCCAACAGAGGTTGTCAGGAAATGCGCCTGAGCCTGGCCAGCTGCTCCTTAAGTGAGTCCATCCCGCCGGAGGCCGCCGTCGCACCGGCAGCCACGGCCTCTCCCGCCACCTCATCCCCAGCTTCCGCCGTCGCATCGGCGGAGGCCAGGGTTTCATCGTCCACGACCTGCTCGTCGCTCTCCCGGGCCAGCCCGGTCAGCCGGGCCAGCCTGGATCCCAGCCGGCTGGAGAAGTCGGAGCGGCGCCCCGCCCCGGCGGTCATCCGGCCGCGGGCCAGACAGGCCAGGTAGTCGACCTCGGATTTGTCGGTGATCTCCCCCAGCGGGGACAGACCGTTCTCGGCCGAGCCCACCACCAGCACCCGGCTGCCCACCTTGACGAGATAGACGCAGCGCTTGGCCTCGAGATACGTCCGCCCCACCACCTCGGCGGTCTGGGACTGGCCCCAGGCCGCGGTGCGCGGCATGACCTTCCGGGCCAGGGCCACGGCGCCGCATATCAGGGCGACCACCAGGCCCAGCCAGAAGCCCACCCGCGCGACCATGGAGAGCGCCGAGGCCTTGGCCGCAGTCACCGGCGCGGCCGGAACCTCGGCCCCGGGCCGCGAACCGGAGCCGGCGGCGGCCACCTCGCCGTCGTCGTAGAGGTTCATGGTCGGGGACTGCGTCCGGGGGGCGGACGGGGCGACCTCCGCCGCTGGCGCCGCCGTGGCGGCCGCCTGCGCGGCGGGCCGGGCCTCGGCGGAGCTGGCTGCCGCCGCCGGCAGAAGGCACAGCGCCGCCGCCAGCAGCCATCCGGCCGTTCTCAGGGCTATCTCACCGGGCATCTCTCCATCTTCCCGCCCCCCTGTGGTTGATTGGTCACCCGGCGCTGGCCAGGCGGTCCTTCGGCGACAGAATCTCGGTCACCCGCACGCAGAAGTAGTCGTTGAGCACCAGGACCTCGCCGCGGGCCACCAGCACGTCGTTGACCAGCACATCGACCGGGTCGCCGGCCAGCTTGTCCAGCTCGACCACCGAGCCCTCGGACAGGCGCAGGATGTCATCCACGTGCATCTGGCGGCGGCCGAGCTCGATGCGCACGCGCAGGCGCACGTCGCCCAGCAGGTCGAAGGTGCCCTGGGCGCCGTCGGCCGAGGCCGGCCGCCCGGCAAGCTCCGGGAACTGGGCCTCGACCGGCGCAGCCCCGCCGGCCGGGGCTTTCCCGCCGTCCGCACCCTTGAGCAGAGCCTCGACCTCCTGCTGGGCCAGGGTTCCGCTGTCCGAGTCGCCCGAGGCGGCCTTCAGGAGCGCGTCGATGTCTTCCTGTTTGAGATCGTCAGGCATGGCCCGTCCCTCTCTCCATCCGCCTCAATTGCCCCAGCTGTATTCCTGCCAGACCACCTGGTCGACCTTGGCCACCTTGTCCAGGCCGTACTTGGCCATCTCCTCGGTGAACTTGTCCTTGAACACGCTCAGCAGCGTGTCCTGCACGTCGCTCTTGATCAGTTCGCCGTAGCTCTTGGTGTTGAGCTGGGTGATGACCACGTTCCGGAACTTGGGGCTCAGGTTCGTCAGTCTGGGACCCAGCTTGGCGATGACTTCCTTGACCCCGCCCTGGTGCCCTTCGGCCGGCGCAAAGTAGATGACCACGCCGACCGCCAGCGACCGCCGCTGGATCGCGGAGGATTCGGTCGGCACGGTGACCTGAATCTCGGACACCTCCAGCGGGGGTATGTCCAGCAGCTCCGGCAGGTTGACCGGCGGGGGCGTCTTCACCGCCTGCGGCTCGGGCCCCTTGCGGCCCATGAGCATCACGACCGCGAAGACCGCCAGGCCCAGGACGGCCACGACCCCGATGACCGCGACCGGGCTGACCTTCCGGCCGGCCGCCGGCTTGGGCTGGCTCTCGCTCTCCGCCTGGGCCGTCTTGTCTGCTTTCTCTTCGGGCATGGCGTGACTCCTAATCCTGGTCCAGAAGGCTGACTTCGAGGATCTCCACCCGCCGGTTGCGCGAGTCCTCGTCGCCGGTCAGGTTGGCGGCCGCCGCGCGGTGGTAGGAGCTGCTGTTGATCATCAGCCGGCTCTCCGGGATGTTGCCGGTCTTGGCCAGGAACTCGGCCACCGCCCGGGCCCGGCGCCAGGACAGCTCCCACTCGTCCTCGAAGCGCGACCCCGGGCCGACCTCGCTGGCCGAGGCGTGCCCGGTTATCTCTAGTTGGTTCTTGTAACCCTTGACGATGTCCACGATCTTGCTGAGGGTCTCGTAGCTGGCCGGGCGCAGCTGGGCGCTGCCCTTGTCGAACAGGGTCTTCCCGCCTATGGCGATCATGCGGCCGCGGGCCACCGAGGTGACCGTGACCTCCGGGCCGATAAGGGCGTTGGCCCGGGCGCCCTGGAACTGGGCCATGCTGGTGGCCGCCCGGGAGCGCAGCGGGTTCCCCGAGAAGTTCTTGTAGCGGTTGAAGCGGTCGCGGATGCCCGCGGCCGCCTCCTGCCGGGAGGCGCCCTTGGCCGAGGCCATCACGAAGAGCACCATGAAGAAGGCGGTGAGCTGCGTGACCATGTCGCCGTAGGTGAGGCACCACAGCGGCGCGTGGGGCTCGGCATCGTGGGCCTTCTTGCTCATGCTGGCGCCTTCCGCTCCTCAGCCCTTGGTCTCGGTGGCGCGGAGCTTGGGCGGCAGGAAAACCCGCAGCTTCTGCTCCACGATCCTGGGGTTGTCGCCGGACTGGATGGACAGCACCCCGCGCACGATGATGTTCTTGATCAGCATCTCCTCCTCGTGGGCGGCCAGCAGCTTGTCGCCCAGCGGCCCGAACAGGGCGTTGGCACCGAGCACGCCGTACATGGTGGCGGTCAGCGCGATGGCGAAGCCCTTGCCGATCTCGCCGGGGTCCACGTCCTTCTTGAGGGCCTTGAACATGATGATCAGGCCGATGACCGTGGCGGCCAGGCCCCACGCCGGAGTGTAGAGGGTCAGCTTGTCGACCATGCGTTTGTGGGTGTTGTGCCGTTCGGTGATGCTGTCCAGCTCGGTGGTCATGATCTTCTCGATCAGCTCCGGGTCGGTGCCGTCCACGGCCAGCTGGATGCCCCGGACCAGGAAGGGGTCCTTGACCCCCTGGGTTACGCCCTCCAGCGCCAGGATGCCGTCGCGCCGGGCGATCTCGGCGAACTGGACGATCTTGTTGATGAGCTCCACCGGGGACTCGGTCTTGGCCTTGAGGGTGACCATGAAGACCGCGGGCAGGGTAAGCACCTGCTTCATGGAAAAGCCCATCAGCACCACGGACGCCGCGCCACCGACCATCAGGACGATGGCAATGACGTCGATGAAGGAGGCCAGGTGCGACAGGGAGAAATGGCCCTCGGTGCAGCCGTAGAGGACGGCGAACAGACCTACGACTATGCCGATGATCGTGGCTATGCCCACAGTTTCTCCTCCTAGGTCCCCGGCAGCCAGCGAATGGCCCGGGCGTACTCGATGGCCTTGGCCACCACCGCGTCGGCGCGCTCCTTGACCAGGATCTTCTCGTCGTCCCGAAGCGTGATCACCGTGTCGGGGGTCTCCTCCACGAACTTGATGAGCTCCGCGTTGACCACCAGCGGCTGGTCGTTGAGTCTGGTCAGGCGAATCATCGGCTCTCTGCTTCCCCTCGGTCCTCATCCCCGCGGACCGGCCGCCGCCGCCGGCGGCCGGTCCGGGGGCACTCCACTGCTACCTGGTGATGTTCATCAGCTCCACGAGCATCTCGTCGCTGGTGCTTATGGTCCGGGCGTTGGCCTGGAACCCGCGCTGGGTAAGGATCATGTCGGTGAACTCCTTGGCCACGTCCACGTTGGACGTTTCCAGCGCGCCCGACAGGATGCTGCCCCGGGCCGCGGTGTAGGCCACGCCGTCCTGGGCCAGACCGGAGTTGGCGCCGGCCGTGAACAGGTTCTGGGCGTCGCGCAGCAGTCCGTTGTTGTTGGCGAACCGGGTCACGTTGACCTGCCCGAGGTCCTGGCGCAGGCCGTTGCTGAACAGGCCGGAGATGATGCCGCTGTCGCTGATGGAGTAGGCGGTCAGCGAGCCCATCGGCGAGCCGTTCTGGGAGCGGGCCTCCACCGACGAGCCGTCGGCCGAGGCGAACTGGGTCATGATGCTGAAGTCCGGGTCGATGGCCAGCGGGGTGGCCACGCCCTGGTTGGTCAGGTCGATGCTGATCAGGTTGTTGCTCTCGCTGACGAACTGACCGTTGGAGTCGAAGACCACCGTCCCGGTGCCCACGCCCAGGGCCGGCGTGCTGTCGTCCGCGCAGTCGGCGTACCACCGCCAGGTCGACCCGGTGTTGTTCTGGCTGATCAGGGTCATGGTCATGGTCACCATGTGCACGTCGCCCAGCGAGTCGTAGACGCCCAGCGTGGTCACGGCGCTCTCGCCGTTGGCCGCGGCGGACTGGCTGAAGATGTTCAGGGTGGACCCGCCGGCCGGGGTCAGCGAGAGTCCGGTGATCTCGTTGAACTCGCCGAGGTTGCCGACCACCCGGATGACCCCGCCGCCGCCACTGCCCGCCACCAGGCTGACGCCCGCGGCGGTGTCCCCGGTCTGGATGCCGAGGGCGTTGCGGATGCTGGCCATCAGCGTGGTCAGGGTGGTGGTGGGCGAAACCGTGATGTCCGTGCTGATGCTCCGGTTGCCCTTGGTGGCGGCGATGGTCAGGGTGGTGTTGGCGGCCAGGCCCGGGAAGAGCGCCACGCCGCCGGAGTAGACGTCCTGGAGCTGCGTGCCGGCGCCCACCGGGGTCACGCCGTCCGACAGGAAGAGCTCGCCCGAGCGCTGCACGTTGTTGTTGTCGGCCACGGCCGTGTTGGCCACCGCGGTCGCCCCGGAGGCGTTGAGGTTGCCGGCGAAGACCGACTCCGTCGTCGCCCGGGCGATGCGCAGCTCCCCCAGCGGGATGAGCAGATCGGTGGTCGGCCCGCCCGTATCGATGGCCCCGGTGGCGTCGGCCATCCAGCCCTGCAGCCGGAAGCCGAAGGAGTTGAGGATCTCGCCGGACTGGCCCAGGGTGAAGGCCCCGTCGCGCGAGTAGCGGGTCTCCCCGGCGTTGACCAGCTTGAAGAAGCCGTCGCCCTCGATGGCCAGGTCGCTGGGCCGGCCGGTGGACTCCATCGCGCCCTGCCCGAAGTCCTGGGACACCGAGGATATCTGCATGCCCAGCCCGATCTGCAGCGGGTTGGTGCCGCCGACGTTCCCGCCTGGGGCGCTGCCGCCGCGCAGGGTGCGGCTGAAGACGTCAGCGAACTGCATGACGCCGCGCTTGTAGCCGACGGTATTGATGTTCGACAGGTTGTTGCCGATCACGTCCATCTTGGTCTGATGGTTGATCAGGCCGGAGATGGCCGAGTAGAGTGACTGGCTCAGACTCATGACAGATCCTCCTTGCCCGTTGTCCTGGCCGCTTCGATCGTTCGGCGGCCGCTGGGCCCCCCGCGCCGCGCCGACTGGGCGGCGGCTGCGGGTCCGACCCGGTTGGGTTCCATGGCCGTCAGGCCTCCGGAACCAGCACGGCGGCGTCTATGCCGGTGATCACCCCGCCGTCGAGCCTGGAACCGTCCAGGGCGGTGATCACCGTGCGGCTGGGCACGCTGACGATGAAGCCCATGTCGCCCATGAGCAGCAGGGCTTCCCGGGCCCCCTTGCGGGCCGCCTCCGAGGTGGCCGCCGCCAGCCGCCCCCGGTCCTCGTCGGAGAGGGGCAGTTCCCGGCTCTTCAGCCGCGCCTGGGCGTGCGCCGAGAAGCGCAGCTCCCCGCCCAGCTTGGCGTCGAGCACCCGGGCGAAGCCCTCCCCCGCACGAGCCGCGGCCGGGACCGCGCCCAGGCCGGCCGCAGCCGACCCGGACACGCCGGACGCTCCCGTCAGGTGCAAGGCCATGTCCGCCATCGCCCGCCCTCCGTCACTCCCCCGTTGCCGGGAGACGTATTTCCTTGATCTCGTCCAGGGAGACGCCGGTGTTGCCGACGATCAGCAGCACCTTGCCGTCCTGGACCGCCACCTTCTCGACGTTGCCGACGTAATCGGCGCCGTCCGACCCGGTGACCACCACGTCCTTGCCGATCAGGGCGCTGGCCGCGGCCAGTTGCTGCCCCAGCAGCAGGTTTTTGGTGTTCTCCGCCGTCTGCATGGTTTCCTCCAGCGACTGGAACTGCGCCAGCTGCGTGAGGAAGTCCTCGTTGCTCAGCGGGTTGAGCGGATCCTGGTTCTTGAGCTGCATGACCAGCAGCTTCAGGAACTGATCCGTGCTCACCTTGGTGCCGCTCAGGGCGTTGGCGGTGGCGCTCGCGGCGCTCGTCCCGCTGCCGACCCCGTTTACGCTGCTTGGCATGATCCCTCTCCTTCCTGCGTCTAGGCCCAGCAGTCCACCAGACCGCTGCCGGTCCGGACCGGCTCAGCGCCGTCCGCCGCCGGCTCCGGCTCCTGCCGGTCGGCTCCGCCCGGAGCCGTTCCCATGGTCGCCGGGTCCTGCCGGCCCTCCGCGTCGTGCGCCGGACCGCCCCCGGAACCCTGGACGTCGACCCCGTCGACGGCCAGCCCCTGGACGTTCAGCGCCTCGCGCAGCTGGGCCAGACCGTCCTGCAGGGCATCCTTGACCGCCTGGTTCTCCACTTTGAAGCTGATGCTCAGCGCCCCGTCCTTGAGATCCATGACCACCTTGACCCGCCCCAGGCTGGGGGGGTCCAGGCGCATCTCGAACCTGGACAGGCCGCGGTCCATGTGCAGCCGCGCCGAGCGCACCACCTGATCGAGCAGCCGCTGCCGGTCGACCGCCGGCTCGGCCCGGCCCTCGGCCTGGGACGCACCCTGCGTCCCGGAGCCCTCCGAGCGGACATCCGCCCTTTCGGCCCCGCCGACGGCCTGCACCTGCCCGGACGATTCCGCGCCGGCGGGCCGCACAACCTGCACCTGCCGGGAATCGGCGGCAAGCTCCGCCGTCGCGGCCGGCACCGTCACCTGCGGCTGGGCCTGTGGCTGGGACTGAGGCTGAAACTGGGACTGCACCTGGGCCGCCGTCGCGACCCGGGGCGCCCCCGCCACTGCGGCCGCCCGGAGCTCGGACTGTCCGGTCCCCTCGGCCACGAACTTGTGCTTGGACCCCTCCTTGGCGCCCGCCGCCAGGTGCTCGATGGCAATCCTGGCTGCAGCGCCGCGGTCCAGGGTCTGCTTCTGCGCCTCGGCCTCCGGCCGGCTGGCGCTTCCGGGGACGTCGCCGTCCTGAGGCGTGCCGCCCTTCACGACCGAAACGGGCTTGACGGGCTGCGCAGCCGTGGCCTGACCGGCCTCCTGCGCCGGCTCGGCTTCCATCACCGCCGGCATCGCGTAGCCGGTCAGAACCTCTTCACTGGCAACGCCAACGTCGCCGGTCTGGGTCGCGGCCGCCGTCGGCAGAACCAGGTTGATGCCGCCTGCGACGGCCAGCTGGCCGGCGCTCACGGCGTCCTCGCCGGCAGCCTCCGTCTTCTCCGCGTCTCCGGCATCTCCGGCTTCCCCGGTTTCTCCGGCTTCCCGGGCATCTCGGGCTTCTCCGGCGCCTTCGGTCTGCACGGCACCGTCGCCGTCCTGCCCCTCCTTGTCCGCTTCCTCGACGTCGCTGGCCTCGCCGGCCTCATCGACCGGGTCGGCCTCCGCGTCCTGCGCATCGCGGGAGCGGCTGGGCTCGACGGTCTGATCCTCGGACTTCTCCCGGGCCTCGGAGGCCTGCTGCAGAACGTCCGCGAACAGGTCCGAACCTCCGGCCTGCGCCCCGGAGCGTCCCCTGGCCGCCAACGCGTCGGCGGCCTCGGACTTCACCATGGACATCAGTGTCATCGCCGCATCCATCTGACTCACCTCCTTTCCTTCTCTCATCATCTGCGTTTCCCTCCATCCTCATCCGTCCGTCCGGACGAAGCCGACGCGGCTCCGGCCGGGACGACGGCGTTGAGCATCGGGCGGTCGGCCAGGCGCTCCAGCACCAGGTAGGAGGCCACGCCGGCGGCGGCCACCGCCAGGATGGCCACCAGCGTGCCGACCAGCTTCTCCAGCGACGAACCCGCATTCCGGCTCATGACTTCTTCAGGGCCTCCATGAGGCTGTTGCGCACGTCCGGCCGGGCGATGGCCGAAAGCACGTCGCTGGCCTGCCGCTCCGGCATCTGGCGGAGCAGTTCCACCACCTCGTTGAACCTGGTCTTGTCGTTGGTCTTCAGGCGCTCCTCGAAATCCACGGCGATGATCTCGGCCTCGATGCCGGCGTAGAGCTTGAGAACCTTGCTCAGGCGGGTCCGGTCCTTCTCGTTCTGGAAGGTCTTCTGCGCGTCGGTCAGCAGCCTCTGGCTCTCGGCCAGCTTCTTGGAGTCCTCGCTCAGCCGCGCCTGGTCGCCGCTGATCACCCGGCTGAGCAGCGTCAGGTACTCGCGCTCCCGCCGGGCGCCGGCCTCCAGCTCGGCGCCGCGCCGGTCCAGCTCCTTGCGGACCTCGCCGGCGCCTTCGGCCATGGCGCGCTGGATTTCACTGACGTCCTTGGCCCGGCGGTCGAAATCGGCCAGGCGGTCGCGCTCCTCGGCGGTCATGGCCACCTTGCCTTCGCGCAGGACGCTCCAGGCCTCGACCGCGCCCCGGCGGTCCAGGTGCCCGGTGAAGTGCAGGACGGCGACGGCGCCCAGGAGCAGCAGGAACAAGGCCGCCGCGGCGTAGACCGCGGTGCGGAAGATCCCCAGGAGCAGGCTGCGGAAGCTCACGCTTCACCTCCCGCCGAGGCCGGCGCGGAGGCCGGGGAGGCCAGCAGGCCGCTCACCGGGCGCAGGTCGTCGAGGAAGACGCGCTCCTCGCGGTCGGCCTCGGCCTGCCAGGCGGTCCTGGCCTTCTCCTCGAGTATTTCCAGGGCCCGCACGTCCTGGTGCGCCTTGACCATGGCGCGGCGGCGCTCCTCGGCGCGGGCGGCCAGTTCGGCCAGCTTCCGGCTGGCCATGATCATGCGCAGCCAGAGGGTGTTCACGTAGTTGCGCATCCGGACCATATCGGCGCGGGAGATGCCGCCGGTGCTGGCCGCGCGGATCGACTCCTGATGGAGGTCGCGGCTGCGGCGCATGGCCCGGATCTGCTCGGCGACCGCGGTCGCCTCGGCCTGGGCCACGCCGAACTCGCGGCGGCGCTGGTCCAGCAGGGCGCCGCGGTGGCGCAGCACCGCGGCCAGGCGGAACTCGAAGCGCCTCATCGCCCGGCCCTCCCGGCGGCGGGCGCGGCGCGGCGGGGCACGGCCGAGCCCGCCGCGACCCGCGGCGCGCCGGCGGCGCCCGCGGCCCCGGCCGACGCCGACGTGCCGTAGAGGCCCAGCAGGCGCGTCCGGGCCTCGTCGAAGCTGGACCGGGCGAACATGTCCTGCCGCAGGTAGTCGTCGAGCGCCGGCTTCATGCGCTTGGCGGCGTCGATCTCCGGGTTGGAGCCGTCGACGTACGCGCCGATGTTGATCAGGTCCTCGGCCGAGCGGTAGACGGCCATCGAGGCCACCGCCCGCCCGGCGGCGGCGCGGTGCTCGGGGCTCACCACCTCGGGCATGACGCGGCTGACCGAGCCGAGCACGTCGACCGCCGGGTAGTGGCCGCGGTTGGCCAGCTTGCGGTCCAGGACGATGTGCCCGTCGAGGATGCCGCGGACGGCGTCGCCGATCGGGTCGGAGAGGTCGTCGCCCTCGACCAGCACGGCGTAGAGCCCGGTGATGCTGCCCGTCTCCGAGGCACCGGAGCGCTCCAGCAGCCGCGGCAGCAGGGCGAAGACCGAAGGCGGATAGCCCTTGGTGGCCGGCGGCTCGCCGACCGACAGGCCGATCTCGCGCTGGGCGAAGGCCACGCGGGTGACCGAGTCCATCATCAGCAGCACGTCTTTGCCCTGGTCGCGGAAGTACTCGGCCACCGCCGAGGCCACCGCCGCGGCGCGCACCCGCAGCAGCGCCGGCCGGTCGCCGGTGGCCACCACCACCACGGAGCGGGCCAGGCCGGCCTCGCCCAGGTCGCGCTCCAGGAACTCGCGCACCTCGCGGCCGCGTTCGCCGACCAGGGCGATGACGTTGACCTCGGCGGCGGTGTTGCGGGCGATCATGCCCAGGGTCACCGACTTGCCGACGCCGGAGCCGGAGAAGATGCCCACGCGCTGGCCGGCCCCGACGGTCAGCAGCCCGTCAATGGAGCGGATGCCCACGGCCATGGGCGTCTTGATCCGCCGGCGGCGCAGCGGGTCCGGCGCCGGGGCGTAGAGCGGGTACTCCTCGGTGGCGTAGAGCGGCCCGCGCCCGTCCAGGGGCTGGCCGCAGCCGCCGATCACCCGGCCCAGGAGCTGCGGCCCGACCGGCACCACCTGCCGGAGGGTGGCCACCTCGACCTCGTCGCCCGGGGCCACGCCGCGCAGCTCGCCGAAGGGCATCAGCAGGGTCCGGCCCTGGCGGAAACCGACGACTTCGGCGCCCACCGCCCCGCCCCTGGTCAGCACCTGGCAGTAGGCGCCCACCGGCACGGCCAGGGCGGTGGCCTCGATGACCAGCCCGACCACCTGGCGCACGCGGCAGGTCAGCCGGGCCGGCAGGGCCCCGGCCAGCAGCCCGGCGCGGGAGGCGAAGACCGACACGGCGCTCACCGCCCGCCCTCTCCGCCGCCGTCCGGGTGCGTCCCGGCGTCGATGTCGGCCTCGCCGGCCAGCAGCCGCCCGATGCGCTCCAGCTGGGTGGCGACCCGCATGTCCACCTCGCCGGACTCGGTGATCAGCCGGCAGCCGCCGCGCTCGACGGTCTCGTCGCCGACGACCCTGACCTCCTGGATCTCGGCGAAGAGCCTGGGCAGATCCTGGTGGGCGGCCCCGAGCGCCTCGAGGTCGGCCGGGTTGACCCGGATGACGACGCGGCTGCGCTCGGCGGCCAGGGACGCGGCCTCGGCCACGGCGCGGGCCACCGCCCCGGTGTCGGCCTGCAGCTCCCGGCGGACGATGCGCCCGGCCACGGCCACGGCCAGCCCCAGCAGGTCGCGCTCGGCCTGACGGACAAGCGACTCGCGCCGTGACGAGACCTCCCCGACGACGGCGCCCAGGGCCTTGCCCAGGGTTTCGGTGGCCGCGCGCGCCTCGGCCAGGCCCTGTTCGACGCCGGCCTTGCGGCCCTCCTCGCGGCCCAGGGCCAGCCCCTCGGCCTTGCCGCCCTCGAAGCCGGCACGCTTGGCCTGCTCGGCGATGGTCCCGGCCTGGCGGTGCGCCTCGGCGATGACCTCAGCGGCGCGCGCCTTGGCGCGCTCGACCAGCGCCTCGCCCCGCTTCTCCAGGTCGGAGAGGTTGAAGGCCGCGCCCCCGTGGGCCGGCGCCTCGCTGGACAGGAGCAGCCTAGACAACGATCTGCTCCTCGCCGCCGCGGCCCTGGACGATCAGCTCGCCGGCCTCCTCCAGGCGGCGGACCACGTCGACGATGCGCTGCTGGGCGGCCTCCACGTCGGAGAGCCGCGTCGGCCCCATGTACTCCATGTCCTCCTTGATGAGCTGGGCGGCGCGCTCGGACATGTTCTTGAGGATCTTGTTCTTGACGTCCTCGCTGGCGGCCTTGAGGGCCAGGGCCAGCTCCTCCTGGTCGACCTCCTTGAGCACGTTCTGGATGCCCTTGTCGTTGACCAGCAGGATGTCCTCGAAGACGAACATCAGGCGCCGGATGCGGTCCACCAGCTGGGCGTCCTCCTCCTCCAGGGTCTCGAGGATGGTCTTCTCGGTGGCCCGGTCGATGAGGTTGAGGATCTCGGCGATGGACTCGACGCCGCCGGCGCGCTCCAGGTCCTGGTTGACGATGGAGCTGAGCTTGGCCTCCAGGCCCTTCTCCACCTGGCGGATGGCCTCGGGGGTGGTCTGGCCCATGCGGGCGACGCGCTTGACCACCTCGATCTGCTTCTTGGCGGGCAGCGTGGCCAGGATCTCCGAGGCCTGCTTGGGCTGGAGGTGGGCCAGGATCAGCGCGATGGTCTGGGGGTGCTCGTCCTGGACGAAGGTCACGAGGCTCGCCGCCTCGGCCTTCTGCAGGAAGTGGAAGGGGGTCATCTGGATGGACTGCTCCAGGCCACGCAGGACGCTGGCCGCCTCGTCGGGGGGCAGGCTCTTCTCCAGCAGCGTCCGGGCGTAGTCGATGCCGCCCTCCTCGATGTAGCGGCGGGCCAGGTTCGTCTGGTAGAACTCCTCCAGCACCCGCAGGCGCTGCTCGGAGCTGACCTCGCCGAGGCGGGCGATCTCCATGCTGATGCGCTCGACGTCCTCCCGGTCCATGCTGGCCAGGAGCTGCGAGGCCACCTCGGTCTGCAGCGAGACCAGCAGGATGGCGGCCTTGCGGTCGCCGGTGACGCTCTCGACCTTCTTAGGCATGGCCGCAGGCTTTCACGGTCAGCCCTCGTGGCTCAGCCAGCGCTTGATCAGCGTGGCGGCCTTGCGGGGGTCCTGGCCGACCACGCCGCGCAGCTTGTCCTGCAGCTGTCGCAGCTTGACGTCGTCAGCCTCGATGCCGGCCTCCTCGGCGGCCGCTTGGCTCCCGCCGGCCGCCCCGGTGGCGGTCACCACCAGGTTCGGGGGCGGGGCGGTCGCGGCGCGCCGGCCGAGCACGAACAGGAAGAGGAAGGCGAAGGCGGTGAGCATCAGCACCCCGCCGATCCGGGCGTAGGGCCAGACCCCGGCGACCATGTCCCGGAGCTCCGGCTTGGGCTCCACCACCGGCACGGGGTTCTCGCGGGGCTGCTTCCAGAAGCACAAGGCAATGGACTCGTCGACCTTCTTGGGGTCCTCGATGCCCAGGATCTTGGCGACGAGCGCCTTCCACTGGGCCTTGAGTTCGTCGTTGGGCTCCTCGTCGTAGACCTGGCTGATCCGGCCGTCCTTGTCGGCCCTGTCCATCAGCCGGCGGTTGATGACCACGCTGGCGGTCAGCTTGGCGATCTCGCCGGGGGCCTTCTGGATCTCCTCGGTGACGAAGCTGCAGATGGTGCTGGTCTCGGTCTCGCTGTCCTTGCTGCGCGAGGGAGTCCCGCCGGCCGTGCCGCTCGGGCCGCTGGCCCCGCCGGAGATGACCAGGCCGGGCTCGTTGACCGGCACGCCGGTCGGGCCGCCGACCGCGGAGGCGCCGGTGCTCTCGTGCTTGACGGTCCGCTGGCGGACGACCACGGTCTCGTCGGGCTTCACGGTCTGGACCAGCCGCTTGACCTTGTCCAGGTTGACCTCCCGGCAGGTGACGATGCCGACGCCCTCGTAGTGCATCGAGGCGATCAGCTCGTTGATCTTCTTCTGGTAGTGCTGCTCGATCTCCCGGCTCAGGGCCAGGCGCTTGTTGCTCAGGACCACCTCGGTCTCGGCGTCCTCGCGGTGGTACTGCTTGCCGGGGTTGCGCGTGTCGATCACCGTGATCTTGCCCGGGTCGCAGTTGTGCACGGCCGAGCCGACCAGGTCGATGACCGAGTTGGCGAAGGCCTGGTCGATCTTCTTGGCGCCGCGGGGGGTGACCGTGACGCTCACCCCGATCCGCTCCGGGCTGAGGTTGAACTCGCCGGGCTTGTCGTCGGTGATGACCACCCGGCAGGTCTCCACCCCATCGAGCCCGGAGATCATCTGGCGCAGCTCGCCGGCCAGGGCGTCGCGGCGCTGCTTGTCGCGCTCGGCCTCGGAGACCCACAGGCTGCTGCCGATCGACTCGCGGTACTTCTCCTTGTTGAAGATGCGGTTCTGGTCGATGACCTCGCTCTTGCGCAGCATGGCCGCCACCGCCGGCTGGCGGTCGGAGGGCACCAGGATCGCGCCCTTCTGGAGGTCGGCCTTGTATTCCACGCCGCCCTGGTCCAGCACGTTGGCGGCCTCGCGCATCTCGTTCTGGTCGAGCCCGCTGGCCACCGCCACGAACTTCGGGCTGGCGCCGAGCACGGCCACCAGGCCCAGGGCCACCGCTATGGTCAGTCCCAGCATGACCATGCTGGCCCGCTGGGCGGCAGTCATCGCCCGGAACGCGGCCGTGGCCTGGGAGAGAACCCCTTTCAGCCAGTCCATCGCCCCTCTTGAACCTCCCCTCGCCCCCTAGCAGCCTCTGATCCGGCCGCGCCCCGCGCCAGGGGAGCGGCCGGTTTCGCCCGCATCAGGTCCTGATGCGCTGCAACTCGTCGTACGCGTCCACCAGCTTGTTGCGGATCTGGACCATCATCTGGAACGCCAGATTGGCCTTCTCGACCGCGCTGACCACCTTGCCCAGATCCTGCACCTTGCCGGTGGCCAACCCCTCGATGGCCTGGGTCGACTCCTGCTGGAGCTGGTTGACCTCGCCGATCTTCTCCGACAGGAACTGGCTGAAGGACTTCCCTCCGGCCTCCCCGGCCGCCCCGGCCGGCAGCCCCGGCTGGACCGGCTGGGCCGGCTGGATGGGCCCCAGTCCCGCGGGGCCGATCGGCGTGATGGATTCAGGCACTGGTCATTCCCCCTTTTCAGCCCATCACCTGCAGCGTGGACTGGATCATGGTCCGGCTCAGCTGCATGGCGGTGACGTTGGCCTCGTAGGCGCGGCTCGCCGAGATCATGTCCGCCATCTCGGTGGCCATGTTGATGTCCGGGAACAGGTTCTTGCCGATGTACGGAGCCAGCGCCGGGTTGCGCTGGACGTCCTCGGCGCGCACCGCGTTCGGGTCGTTCTCCGGGTCGGGCGAGTCGCGCGGGATGAACTTCTCGCTCTGCAGCACCCCGGCGAAGCGCACGCCCAGCTGGGCCGAGCCGGTGCCGGCCGGGTCGCCCGTGTAGAAGACCGGGGTGCGCCGGCGGTAGGGACGCAGCCGGGCGCCGTCCTCGCTGAGGCTCTCGGCGTTGGCCACGTTGTTGGTGATGGTCTCCAGGCGCAGACGCTCGGCCACCAGGGCCGAGGCGCTGATGTCTATGCCCGTGAACATGCCCATCTAGCCCGCCCTCCCCTACAGCCGTCCGCGGATGGCCAGTCCCAGGGACTGGAACTTCCCGGCCAGCATCCGGTTGAAGACCTGAATGGTCATGGCGTTCTTGAGCAGCTTGGACATCTCCTGGTCCAGGGCCACGTCGTTGCCGTCCCCGCGCATGACCCCGCTGCCGGACTCCACCGGCCGCAGCTCGACTCCGCCGTCGGCGGCGCGGCGGAGGTTTCCGCCGGTGCCCAGCACCAGGGGCTCCGCCCCGTTGCGCCTGGACTCCACCGCGGCGCGCAGGGCCTTCTGGAAGTCGGCCTCCGGGAGGTCCTTGGCCCGGAAGCCGGGGGTGTCCACGTTGGCCACGTTGTTCGCAAGCACCGCGTGGCGCTGGTTGGCGAAGCCCAGCACGGACTCGATCACCGGGAGCGAATCCCCGAAGAGGCCCGGACCTCCGCCAATGCCCGAAAGGCTCATGCAGACTCCTCCGGCAACTGAGCGGTGCAAGACTTGTGCCAGCAGCGCCCGCAGGAGCGCCCGGCGCTGCGTCCGTCGCAAACCACGGCGGAGCGGTCGTTTAGGTACATGGCGGCGCTTCTGCCGCGGGTCACGGCGGCCTGGCGTCCGACCGCGGCGGAAGTTTCTTCCAGCCGCGGCGGCAGGATCTTCCGTCGGGCGTTCACAGCGCCACCCCCTCTTCGCGGTACTTCCTGAGCTTCTCGCGCAGGGTCCGCTCGGAGATGCCCAGCGCCTCGGCGACCTTGCGGCGCTCCCCGCCCATGCGGCGGCAGGCGGCGATGATGGCCTCGCGCTCGAGATCGTCCAGCGAGCGGACCGGCCCCGATGCGCCGGCCCCCGGGGCTGCCCCCGGCGAGCCGCCCGGGGCGCCGCGCAGCCCCGGCTCGACGTGTTCCCGGAGCAGTTCGCTCCCGGAGTGCAGCACGGCGGCGCGCTCGATGACGTTGGCCAGCTCCCGGACGTTGCCCGGCCAGTCGTAGGCGGACAGGGCCTCGGCCGCCCCGGAATGGACGCCCTGGAACTGCGAACCCATCTCGCGGCTGAAGCGCCTCAGGAAGTGCTCGGCCAGCGCCGGTATGTCGCCCCGGCGCTCGCGCAGCGGCGGCACGTTGATGGGCACCACGTTGAGCCGGAAGAAGAGGTCCTGGCGGAACTTGCCCTCGTTCATGTGCCGCTCGAGGTCGCGGTTGGTGGTGGCGATGACCCGCACGTCGGCCTGGCGGGGCTCGCTGGAGCCCACCCGCTCGTACTCGCGCTCCTGCAGGACGCGCAGCAGCTTGCCCTGCAGGTCCACGCTCATCTCGCTGATCTCGTCGAGCAGCAGGCTGCCGCCCTCGGCCAGCTCGAAGCGCCCGACCCGCTCGGTCTGCGCGCCGGTGAAGGCGCCCTTCTCGTGGCCGAAGAGCTCGCTCTCGAGAAGCCCCGCGGAGAGCGCCGCGCAGTTGACGCGCACGAAGGGCCGCGCGGCGCGGTCCGACCCGTAGTGGATGGCCCGGGCCACCAACTCCTTGCCGGTACCGGTCTCGCCGCGGATCAGCACCGTCGCCGGCGTGCGCGCCACCTTGGAGATACCCGCCCAGACCGCGGCCAGGCCGCCCTCGCGGCCGACCATCTCCTCCGGGCTCCACTCGCGCCGGACCTCGGCGCGCAGATACTCGTTCTCGGCCAGCAGCCGGCGGCGCTCCAGGGCGCGCTCGACCAGCAGCTCGATCTCCTCGGGCTTGAAGGGCTTCTGGATGTAGTCGAAGGCCCCGCGGCGCATGGCCTCCACCGCGGTCTCGACCGTGCCGAAGGCGGTGATGACCACCACGGCCAGCGCCGGGGCGATCTTGCGGGCCTCGGCCAGGACGGTCAGCCCGTCCATGTTGGGCATCTTCATGTCGGTGATGAGCAGGTCGTAGCCGCCGCCGGCCAGGGCCTTGAGGGCCTCGGCGCCGGCCGCGAACGCCCGAACGCGGTAGCCGGAGCGCGAGAGCACCTCGCGCAGCGAGTCGCGCATGAGCTCCTGGTCGTCCAGGACCATGATCAGCTCGCGGGCCACGCCCTCAGCCCTCCGCCTCGGCCGGCAGGCGCAGCACGAAGCAGCTGCCGCCGCCGGGCAGGTTCTCGGCGCGGACGTCCCCGCCGTGGGCGGCGACGATCCGGCTGACCACCGCCAGGCCCAGCCCCGTGCCCCGGGCCTTGGTGGTGTAGAACGGGTTGAAGATCTTCTCGACGTCCGCCGGATTGATGCCCCGGCCGTTGTCGGCCACCCGCAGTTCCAGCAGGCGCACGCCGGCGGCCTCCTCGAACCGGGCGGAGACCTCCACCCGGCCGCCCACCTCGACGGCCTCCGCCGCGTTGGTGAAGAGGTTGACCAGGGCCCGGGTGAGCAGGTCGCCGTCCACGGCAACCTCCAGCGGACGGTCCCAGCCGGCCTTCTCCACGATGACGTGCTTGGCGTCGAGCTCGGCGCCGGCCAGCTCCAGGGCGGCCTCTACCGGCAGGCGCACGTCCTGGCGCACCCGCCGGGCCACGATCTCCCGGGCGAAGGCCAGCATGTCCTCGACCAACTTGTTGAGCCCGGTGATGCCCCGGGAGATCTTCTCGACCACCTCGCGCTCGGAGGCGGAGAGCGTCGTCGAGCGGCCCAGCAGACCGGCATAGAGCTGGATGCCGCCCAGCGGGTTGCGGATCTCGTGGGCCAGCACCGCGGCCATCTCGCCCAGGGCGGCCAGCCGCTCCTTGCGGCCCAGGGCCCGCTCCAGCTCGCGCAGCACGGTGACGTCCTGGGCCGAGGCCACCGCCCCGACCGGGCGCCGCCGCTCGTCGCGGAGTGGGGCCGCCGAGAGCAGCAGCACGGCCTCGGAGCCGTCGGCGCGCAGCACCGAGCGCTCCTCGCTGCTGCGGCTGGTACCGCCCTCCAGGACGGCCTTGAGCATGGCGGCCAGGGGGGCGGCCAGTTCGCCGGCCTCTCCCGCCGGCCGTCCGCGCATCTGGGCCTCCGAGCGCCCGAACAGTTCGGCGGCCGCGCGGTTGAAGTGCGTGACCCGGCCGGCGGTGTCCACCGCGACGACCGCATCGGCCACGTTCTCCAGGACCGAGGCCAGGTGGTTCTTGAGCCCCTCGACCTCGCGGACCTTGACGGCCAGCTGGTCGGTGAGCTCGGCGACCTTGGCCTGGAGCAGGGCGTGGCTCTGCTCCAGCTCGGCGGCCTTCTCCATGAAGGCGTTGAAGGCGCCGAGCAGCTCGTCGGCGTTCTTCGGCGCGGCCACGCCTTCCAGGTCCTGGACCATCACTTCTTCTCGTCCTTGAAATGGGGGCTGGCCGGCGGCCGGCGCCCGTAGGCCTGGTGCATCTTCCTGCCCTGCTGGACCCTGAGCAGCTCCTCGACCTTCCCGTCCCGGCGCCCGGCCAGCAGCTTCTGGCACTCGTCGTCCTCGGCGATGATCGCGCGGAGCAGTTCGCGGACCTCGCCGATCAGCGCGCGCCCGCGCTCGCGCTCGGCCGGTTCCAGGCGGCCGCACAGCCCGTCCCAGTCGGCCTTGAGGGCCCGGGACTGCTCGCCGGCCGCCGCGGCCTCCTCGGACAGCCGGCCCTTGTCGGCCAGCAGCGCCAGGAGGTCCTCGCCGCGGCCCGCGGCGGCCAGCTCGCGGCCCTTCCTGGAAAGCTCCAGGATGCGCGCGTAGATGCCGCGCTCGGCCTCCAGGGCCGCCATGGCCCTGGCCAGGTCGGGGGTGCGCTCAGCTTCCGCCATGTCTCTTCCCCAGCCACTGCGCGTGCTCGCGCCAGATCTCGGCGGGCAGAACCGCCTCGAAGGACCGGGCCTCGCCCTTCCCCGGAGCCGGCGCCGGCGCCGTCTGCGCCGCGCCCGCCTGGTCGGCATAGCCCTTGGCCGCGCGGTCGTACCACTCGCGGGAGGCCTCCGGCCGACCCGAGCGCTCCAGGGCCACGGCCAGGGCCAGCGCCAGCCACGGACCGTCGGCCGTCCGGCCGTAGTCCTCGTGGGCGGCGCGGAAGGTGCCCACCGCGGCGTCGGGCCGGCTGCCGAGCAGCTCGGCCACGCCCTTGCAGGTGAAGGCCTCGCGGCGGAACGCCGCCCGGGTGGCCTCGGGCTCGCCGGACCCGGCCGCGGCCTGGACGATCTCGCCGAAACGCGCGGCAGCCTGGTCGTAGCTGCCGAGGTCCAGCTGGATCATGGCCAGCATGCGCATGACCGGCAGGCGCCGCTCGCGCAGGAACGCGTCGAAGCTCTCGCGGCCGCTGCCCCCGCCGAGCGGATAGCGCTCGCAGGCCTCCTCGAGCACCCGGGCCGCCGCGCGCAGGTGCTCGCGGCCGGCCTTGTCCTCGGCCGCGGACCTTTCGGTCAGCTCGCGCGAGGCCTTGGCGTCCCGCTCGGAGCCGGCCGAGAGGCGCAGCTCGGACGAGAGCGACAGGTGCCGGCGGCCGATCCGGAAGTGGGTCTCGCCGAGGCGGAAGAGGGCCTTCATCCAGACCTGGCTTTCGGGGGTGTAGCGGGTGTCGCGGCGGATGGCCTCGAAGACGGCCAGCGCGTTGCGCCCGGCCTCGGCGCCCTTCTCATCCGGCCCGGCCTCGAGCCGGTCCAGCTCCAGGTAGGTCTCGCCCAGGGCCAGCTGCGCCAGGTAGCCGTACTGGCTGGCGGGGTGGCTGACCGCCCCCAGGCCGAAGGCCTTGGCGGCGGCCTCGCGGCTGCCCATCATGCGCAGGGCCTCGCCCTGCCGATAGAGAGCCTCGGCGACGCGCCCATCGGTGCCGGCGCGGTCCGAGAACATCCGGAAGGCCAGGGCGGCCCCGTCGTAGCGCCCCGCGGCGAGGTAGCACTGCCCGGCCCGCCACAGCGCATCGGTGGCCTCCGCGGCCTCGTCGACCCCGCCCATGCTCTCGAAGGCGCGCATGAACTCGGCGGCGGCACCCGCCAGTGCCTGCACCGCCTCGGCCGGCTGGCCCCCGGCCCCGTGAGCTGCGCGGTGGGCGGCGGACGCCCGTTCGGCCTTGGCGCACAGCAGCTCGCCGATCATCGCGCGGTAGCGCCCGGTCCTGACCCCGGGGAAGCAGTCGACGATCTGGCGGCAGATGCGCACGGCCTCGTCGAAGTTCCGGTTCGCGGCGCACTCGCGGGCCAGGCGCAGCAACTGCCCGCGCCCCTCCGGCAGCGCCTTCCGGGGGTCGGGATCGGCCACCACGAAGTGGGCTTCCGACAGCAGCTCGGCCAGCTCCGGCGCGCGCTTGGCGAAGCCCGTCAGGCCTTCGGCCGTCAGATTGCGGATGTGTCTGGCCGCACCCATGTAGCCGCCGCCGTGGCCGGCGTCGCCGTCGAGCGCCCGGGCCGGGTCGGACTGCAGCAGCAGATCGGCCATGCACACTTCGGCGCATGCGTAAAGGGCCGGCTCCAGCCCCATGCGCAGCGCGGTCTTGAGCTGCTCGGCCGCGGCCCCGCGCGAGCCGGCCAGGAACAGGCTGCGGGCGCCCAGCACCCGCCCGATCTCCATGTAGGGACCGCCGGCCGAGAACGGATGACCCAGCGCCTGGGCGGCGGCGGCGTAGTAGGCCCGGGCGCGCGCCGGATCGCTCTCCAGTTCGCCCAGACGGAAGCGGCCGCGGCCGAGCATGAAACCGGCCTGCTCGCGCATGGCGGCCGGGGCGTCGCTGCTCTCCACCTTGGCGCAGAGCTGACAGGCCTCGTCCAGCCCGGCCATGGCCCTGCGGCGCGAGGCCTCCCGGGCCTCGGGGCCGGCCTTGTCGTCGCGGCAGACCTCCCGGTGCCCGGCCAGGGCCTCGTCCATGATCAGCTCGGCCAGGCGCAGCCGCACGCGCTGCACGGCACCGCCGGCCTCTCCCAGGCCGAGCAGCAGCCGGTAGCTGGCGGCGGCCTGGGCGGTCCTGCCCAGGTGGTCGCTGCAATCGCCGGCCAGTTCGTAGACCCTGGCCCACTCCTGCCGGGAGCCCGCGGACACCGAAGCTCCGGCCCCGGCCGCGGAGCCCGCCGGATCCTTCTCGCCGTGCAGGCGCCCGGCCTGGTCGGCGGTCATGGCCTCGATCAGCGACTCCAGCTCCGTGAGGGCCGCGGAGTACTCGCCCAACCGGAGCCGGCTCTCGGCGATCAGCCTCCTGCGCCGGTGCCACTCGGGGCCGGCATTGCCCGGGACGCGCCCGCAGGCCTCGCCCAGGTCGGCCAGCGCACGCCGGTAGAGGGCGTCGGCGGGCTTCAGGATCCTGCGGCCGATGCCCTCCGGGTGCTCGCGCTTGATCTCCGCCAGACGGAAGCAGGCCTCGCCGCGGATGGCCTGGTCGACGGCATCCAGCCGTATCGCGCTGCCGGGCTCCTGCACGCGCTCGTAGCTGGTCAGCACCCCGTGCACCCCGTACGGGTCCTGGATGCCCAGGGCATCGGCAACCTCCTTGAGGTTGCGACCGGCCAGCAGGTCGATGGCCGCGCCCAGATCCTCGCGCTCGTCCTGCGCGGACACGGCCATGGCGAAGGCCTTCCTGGCCATCTGGACGCGCTCCTCGGCGCTCCGAGCCGGCTCGGTCCTCGGCCGGGCCAGGAAGACCACCGCTCCGGTCAGGACCGCCAGGACGAACACCGGCACCGGCCACTTCTGGACAACGGCCCGCTTCCATTCCACCCAGAAGGGCGGGAGCTTCGGCGCGGCGACGCCGCTGTGATCGCCGGCGCCGGCGCGCCCGGCGCCGCCTGCGGCGCCGCCAGTCTTGCCCTTGCCCTTGCCCTGGGATGAAGAGGCCTGCGGCCGGCCACCCTTGCCGGCCCCCGGCCCCTTGGAGGCGGGTGACACTTAGGGGGTTCCCTTCTGCTGAGTTTCCAGCATCTGGGATTCCAGCATCTGGGATTCCAGCATCGCATCCTCCTCGCGAAGGATCGACAGAATCTCGTGCATCTTCTTGTCCTGCTTCTTCATCTCGAGGATGCGGTTGAGGCGATGAAAGACCTCCTCTCCGTAGAGGCGATAGTTGCTTCCCGGCATACGCTCGGCCTCGCGGATCAACCCGAACGTCGTGTAGTTGTGGATGGTCTGCCGGGACAGCTTGGTGTGATGGACGATCTCCGCGATTCTGTAGAGCTTTGGAGGAGGCACCATCTGACTGTTTCTCTCCCTTCTCTGGACTTGTCTTCGCCCTTGGAAGTGATCGATCCAGCAAATCTGATTGACGCTTTACAAACCGTCAATCACACTCGTATTTCTACTCAGAAAGCCTTATAATGTCAATAGATAAAAACAAATATGTCCGATAAAGATATGAAGCGCAATTCGTAAACGCCGTATTTGCGCTGCATAGATAACGAAGCCTCCTTTCAAAAAATCTGCGGTAACTTGTTATGCCTCGCGCCTGCGATATGATCGGGCCATGATGCTCATTTCGGCAACGCAGGCGTCTTCGGTCCTTGGCCAACTGCGCGCAGCAACGCAGGCCAACGTCTCGCTGGATCTGGGGCTGACCGAGGCAACGGTCTCGACGGCGCCGGGCGGCGTGGCGTTCCCTGACGGCACGATCGTCTCGCAGGAGGATCTGCGCCGCGTGGCCGCGTGCGACGACACGATCTTCGAAGTGGCCGGCGGCGCCGTCAGCAAGCTGATCCGCTACTCCGAAGCGACCGCCAAGAGCTACAAGCTCCGCCCGACGGCCGACTGGCCGGCGCTGGAGATCAGCGGCATACTGATGCACCGCATCAAGGGGACGACGCCACGGCTCGACGCCGAAGCCAAGCTCCGGCTGGTGGCGCCGGTGCTGGGCAGCGTGCTCGACACCTGCATGGGGCTGGGCTACACGGCCATCCTCGCCGCGCGGACCGCAGCCTCGGTCACGGCCGTCGAGAAGGACGCGAACGTCATCGAGATGGCCAGGATCAACCCGCACTCGCGGCAGCTCTTCCACTCACCCGGGGAGGGCGGGGGACTGGGGGCTGGCAGCGGTGGCCGCCGCATCAGAGTCATCCAGGGCGACGCGGCGGAGGTCCTGGCCGGCATGCCCGACGGCGGCTTCGACCTCGTCAACCACGACCCACCGACGCTGAGCGTGGCCGGCGAGCTCTATGCCGATGCCTTCTACGCCGGGCTCCTGCGGGTCCTGCGGCCGGGCGGACGTCTGCTGCACTACATCGGATCCCCGGGCAGCCGCGGGCGCGGAGTCAACCTGCCGGCCAGCGTCTCGCGCCGGCTGGGCAGGCTGGGGTTCGCCGACGTGCGCCATGACCAGGCCACCGGCTGCGTGCTGGCCAGGAAGCGCGGGAAGTAGGCCGCTGAGGCAACGGCGGGCCGAAAAAGCTCTTGACGGCAACGCACTGTAATTACGCCACTTAGACTTATGTATTAGGAGTGTCGCACCCAGGGGTGGACAAGGTGGACGAAGTGGATTTGGTGGACGTGGTGGACTGGATAGACGGGGTGAACACCGCAAGCCGCCGGCGTTGTCCATGGAGTCCACACCGTCGACCAAGCCCACCGTTGCCCACCCTCCCGCGCCGGCTCCTTCTGAACTTGCCCGCAAGGGCGGTGTAGGCTATACAAGTGGTCTGAAGTGCATACCTCACTGTTCAGCCTGGATTTAAGGAGCGCCGAATGTCCAGACTCACACTTGTCCTCTCCGCCCTGGCCCTGCTGACCTCGCCGGCCGCGGCGCTGGAGGTCCCGCTCACCGTGGCCGAGCGCGCCGGCGTTGACCGCGTCGACAACCACGTCTACGGCGGCGTGCCGCTGCCGGAGGGCGCGGCCAAGGACGTCGACAAGTTCGTCCTGGTCGACGCCGCCGGCAAGGCCGTGCCCGCCCAGTTCGTGGTCCGCGAGCGCTGGCTCAAGGACGACTCGGTCCGACACATGACCGTGCATTTCCGGGCAGACTTGAAAGCCGGCGAGACAGCCAAGTTTACCGTGTCCGATTCGGAAGTCCGCACCGGCAAGCCCGTGGCGATGCCGCCGCTCGACCTGACCGAGGCCGCCGACAGCGTCGCGATCGACACCGGCGCCGTGAAGTTCACCATCAAGAAGGGCGACTGGCACCTCTTCGACTCGGTGGATATGAGCGGCAAGGCGCTGCTCAAGTCCCCCGGCAAGGTGCTCTTCAAGGCCGAGTACGGCAAGACCCCGGTTGAGAACGAGCGCGCCAAGGCACCGGAGCTCGGCGAGTTCAAGGACGCCGTCCCGGTGGTGAAGTCCTTCGCTGTCGAGGAGAAGGGGCCCGGCCGCGTCGTGGTGCTGGTCAAGGGCGCCTTCCAGGAGGGCGGCGCCGACAAGCTCGACTTCCAGGCGCGCTACTACGCCGTGGCCGGCAGCTCCTCGGTCCGCGTGGCCTTCACCATCGTGAACCGCCAGGGCAAGGCCTTCGACGAGTTCGTGGGCATCCGGCAGCTCGGCTTCGAGCTGCCGCTCGCGCTCGACGGCGAGAAGAAGTTCGCCCTGGGCGCCTCGGAGGGCGAGGACCTCTCCGGCGCGCTCGGCGCCGGCGACAAGGTTGCGATGCTCCAACCCTCGAGCCTGGAGTACGTGGTCTCCGGCAAGGCCGAGGCCAAGGGCAAGTGCAAGGAGCTCCTGACCAAGCGCGTGGGCTGGCTGTCGCTGGCCGGCTCGAACGCCGCGGTCACCGCCGCGGTGCGCTGGTTCTGGCAGCTCCACCCCAAGGGCCTGGAGGCCGCCGGCGACGGGACCCTGAAAGTCTGGCTCGTGCCCCTCCAGGAGAAGAAGGTCGAGGTCCCGGCAGAGGAGTACTCCGAGCCGATTGTGCGCATCGACCTCTACACCGGCGGCGCCAAGACCCACGACCTGCTCTTCGCCTTCCACAAGCCTGGGCCGGCCGGCGCGGCCGACGCCCGCGGCCGGGCCATGGGCGGGGTCGAGCCGCTCTTCGCGGCCTGCTCCCCCGAGTGGTACTGCCAGAAGACCTTCGCCTTCGACCGCATGTACGACGCGCGGCTCGAGAACTACCGGCCGGAGGCCCGCGAGCTCATCCGCAAGTACGAGACCTCGGTGGACCGGGCGCTCTCCATCACCCTGGCGCGGATGAGCGGCAAGGCCAGGAAGGACGTCAAGATCCAGGCCTTCCTGCCGATCACCGCCAAGGACAAGGACGGCAACCTCGCCGACACGGTCTGGTGCTCGGCGCAGAAGGTCGAGGAGTACGGCTGCCTCAACTTCGGCGGCCACGCCGAGCAGAACGACCTCTGCAAGCAGAACGATGCCTTGAACACCCGCTGGGACGGCAACTACTACGACGTGCCGCGGGCCTGCCTGGTGCGCTACCTGCGCACCGGCATGTGGCACGCCTTCGAGGCCGCCGAGCAGGCCGGGTTGCACCTGGCGGACATCGACATCTGTCACTGGCACCCCGGCGACCAGAAGCTCAACGGCATCGAGCACACCTGCCCGAACCGCGGCCACTTCCGCCAGTGGTGGCCCGGCGAGAAGTTCGGAGTCTCCGGCAACGTCGACAGCGCCAAGAGCCAGAGCCTCTTTGAGCTCTACTGCCTGACCGGCGACATGTGGTATCGCGAGGCCGGCCTGCTCTCCGGCGACTACCTCGTCGGCCACGGCGGCTCGGCGCTGCGCGCCCAGGGCAACCGCATGACCGGGCTCTATTCTGCCTGGAAGAGCTCCCGCGACGAGAAATACAGGAAGGTCTGGGCCGATCAGGTCAAGGCCACCACGGCGATGGGCCTCGGCAAGGGCGGCGACAAGGGCTGGGACCAGTTCTGGATGTACGGCCTGGCCGCCGAGGGGCTCTTCAACTACTCCCGGGCGACGGGGGAGTTGGACGCGGCCAAGGCCGCGGTGACCGCCGCGGACTCGCTGATGTTCTGCGACGTCAACAAGACCATGGGCAAGGGCCCGCGCGGCGAGTATGACAACCTGGCCGGCTTCACCGTGAACTGCCCGGGCTACGCCTACGAACTGACCGGCGACGCCAAGTACCTCAAGTACGGGTTGAAGCGCCTGGACCGGACCGGCGACAGCTCGCCGGGCCGGAGCAAGTCCTTCGCCCAGCACGCGCGGATCTCGCCGCAGTTCCTCTTCTACCTGGCCAGCGACTACCAGCCGCCCAAGCCGGTGGTCGGCGAGAAGGCGGCGGCCGATGCGGCGGAGCAGGCAATCAAGGAGTATGCGGCGGAGGCGGCGGCTGCTCCGGGGCCGGAGCCGGCGAAGAAGTAGGGGCCCCCGATCTAATCATCCCCCTCCTCATAGATCTTCTTGAACATGCGATACTTGAAGAGGAGGTTATCTCCATCGCCATTGGCCAACCGCTTGTGCGCGGCGGAGAACGGGTTTACCACGAAGGTGGTCCGGCCGGTGACCTCCAGGCTGGGGAAGTTCGGGTCGTCATCGAGCCAGCGGGACTTCATGTGCTTGCGAATGACCATGCCGAAGTAGCCACCCCAGACTGCAGCCATTTGGCCGACCTTGGCAGGGGGTTTGCCGCCCCACATTCTGGTTATCTCCGGGTCCAGGTGCTCGAGCGAGGCTTCGCTGTAATCCCAGCGAGCACCCTGTCCGAGTTCCGCCATGTTCCTGATAAACACTGCCGCGTAGCCGGCTACCTGCGCGTCGCGTCCTTCGAGCAGGGTTTCCGGGGCCGGGCTCGCCGGGACGACCACGGACGCCTCCTCCGGGGCCAGGCCCAGAAGCCGCCAGAAGGCCTGCTCGACCGCCGTACGGTCCTCGAGCTTTGAGCTCGAGTGCTCCCAGTAGAGCACCGTCTCCTCGTTATGGATATCGCTGACCTCAAAGAAGACGGCCCGGCCGTCGATGGTCGCCTTGATGACATAGGTGTAGCTGTGCTTGTCGTTGTCGCCCGGATGCGGCGGCCCCCACAGCACGTGCAGTCGGGTCTTGGCCAGATCGACACCGCGGATGCCGCCGCGGACCTCGGCGTCCCGCTGGCGCTTCGCCAGGAACTGCTTGGCGGTGAGATCGGAGTGGTCCTTGCTCCACATGGCGACCTGGGCATCCTTCACCACCGCGAACAGCGAGGGCTGGTTGACCCGCTCGAAACTCACGCCGTCGCAGGCCACCGCTCGCAGGTGGTCCTCGTTTATCGAACTCACAGCCGCCGCCAGTGCCGCGCGCAGCCCCTCCTCGAACTCCAGCCCAGCCAGGCCCGCGGCGCGCCCCTCGATGATCGACGCAAAGAAGTCCAGCCCCTCGGCAAATTCGCGCACCGTCTCAAATATCATGCCGGCTGTCCCGGCGTCCAGCTTCATGCCCCGCAGAGCTTCGAGCAACTCCTTACGGTCGGTCCCTGCACGCAGGCCCGGCAGCAGGATCTTCACCGTCGCCAAGACCGCGTCAAAGGAGTCGGTAGGTATCCCCTTCCCGGCGAGCGTCTGGCGGAAGTCGGGCAGGGACTGGCCCTCGAGCATGTGCCGGAGGAGCCCCTTTTCCAGAGAACACACCAGGTAGTTCTCGTCATCCTTACCCCTGGGCGTGCCCGACCGCCGATGCAGGCAGGCGTAGTCCCCGCGCGTGATTTCTGCGGGGAATCTTCTGACGGCCTCCCAGACGACACGTGTACCGTCCTCCGAGAAGCCGGTCCCCTCACGCGCGGCGGCCATGACCTCTTCCGGGGAGGCCCCCCCGGCTCGGGCCCTGAACGCCGAGCATGCCGCCGTGATGCTCTCGCGGACTAGGCTGGAATTCCCAAGCCGGCTGATCAGCTTCCGATGAGCCAGCTCCAACGCTGGCTCGTCGTGCACTATTCCTCGGGTCACCAGCGCTCCCAGCAGCAGTGTCGCGTTATGCACAACGCACTGCCCAGCTTCGTTCAGGCTTCCCGGGGAGGACAGTTCATCGAAGATCGTCATATCCGGCCCCTACCTGTTCCCAGCCGCATCGGCAACTTACCCTGTTGCCATTTTCCCCGTCCCTGCCGACGGGCGCAAGGACGAAGAGAGCAGACCAGAATCATTTGCCTCCGGCCCGCCTCACTCCCCCGTCGCCAAACTCACCGCCAGCTTGCACGCGTCCAGGAAGTGGGGCACGTCCAGCCACTCGTCGACGGAGTGCGCGCCGCGGTCGCCCATGCCCAGACCCACGGCCGGGATGCCCTTGACCACGATGTTGCAGCTATCCATGCCGCCGGCGTGCTTGAAGAGCCGCGGCGTCCGGCCGAGCGCCTCGATGGCTCGGCGGGCGGCCAGGACCACCGGCGCGTCCTCGGGTAGGGTGTAGGGCGGGTACTCCGGCCCGGGACGGAAGGCGACTGCGGCGTGGCCGGTGACGTTGCGCCCGGCGGCCTTGGCGTTGGCGCGCTCGACCGCGGCGCGGAAGGCGGTGCGCCAGGCTTCGAGCACCTTGGCGCGGAAGCCCAGGTCGAAGCTCCGGACCTCGGCCAGCGCGTAGAGCTCGGGCATGACCACGTTGCTGCCCGTCCCGCCGCGGAGGATGCCGAGGTTGGACGTCGCCCAGCCGCCGTCGCGCTTAACCTCGCCGACCCAGCCGTCGCGCTCGAGTTCGGCCAGCGCCTCGGCCAGGATCACCGCGCAGGAGATGCCGAGCTGCGCGCGCGAGGTGTGCACGGCCACGCCGGTCAGGTCGATGTGCAGCCGCTCTGTGCCGATCACGGCGTTGGCGATCTCCTCGGCGTCGCCGCCGTCGAAGTTGAAGGCCATGGCCGGGAAGGGCTCGCCGAGCAGCTTCGCGTCCAGGTGCTTCGAGCCCACCAGGCCAATCTCCTCCTGGACGAAGAAGACGAAGGTCCGCGGAGGGTGGTCGCCACGTTTGGCCATGAGCGCCTCGATGGCTCCGAGGAGACAGGCGCAGCCGGCCCGGGCGTCGGCGCCGAGGGCCTTGCCGGGCGCATCGTTCCGGACGCGCTCGCCGTCCAGGCGCGGCTTTGAGCCGACCGCGCCGGGGACCGTATCCATGTGGGTGGTGAGCATCCGCCGCTCGCCGCGGCCGCGGCCGTCGAGCCTGACGATCAGGTTGCCGGCTTCACCGCCGCCGATCCGGCCGTGCGCGCCGTCGTCGACGATGCAGCTCGCCGGGACGCCGAGGACGGCCAGCCGCCGGCGCAGCTCGGCGGCGATGACGGCCTCCTTGGTGGCCTCGCCTGGTACGGCCATGAGCTCGATGGCGGCGGTGAGATTGCGGTCCACGCAGGCTTCTCCTCTGGGCTGCTAGGCCCTGTAAACCTCACGGCCTTCTCCCAGCGCCAGCACCGGCTTGTGCGCGAGGTCGAAGGGGTCGCCGTCCCAGCAGACCAGGCTGGCCCAGCGGCCGCGCTCGAGCGTGCCCAGGCGGTCGGCCACGCCCAGGATCTCGGCGTTCCGGCGGGTCACGATCTCCAGGGCCTCGGACTTGCTGAGCCCGGCGCGCAGGAACCAGCGCAGGCACATGAGCAGCGTCGACTGGAGGATCACCGGGTGGTCGGTCATCAGGCCGAAGCGCACGCCTGAGCCGACCAGGTGCCGGACGTTGAGCGGGTCCTCGTGGCGGAGTTCGACCTTGTAGGCGAAGCTGTCCAGCGGCCCGTAGACCACGGGGATGTCCCGGCGGGCAAGCTCGTCGTAGACCCGCCGCTCCCAGACGTCCATGGTGTGCTCGCAGGTGATGCGCAGCCGGAACTCGTCGGCGATGCGCAGAAGGGCGTCGATGTCGTCGGCCTTGTGGACGTGCACCCGGAAGACCTCGCGGCGCTCGAGTAACGCGCGGAGCACCTCCTCATCCGGCGCGAACTCCACGTCGGCGCGCTTCTTGGCCGGGAGCCGCGCGCGCTTCTCCATCTTCTGGCGCACGGCGAGCAGCTTGGAGCGCAGCAGGGCCAGCGCCCCCATCCGCGTGTGGGGGCGCGTGCCCTTCCAGTCGCGAGTGGACATGGGGTTGTAGCCGAATGCGCCCTTGATGCCGGCGCGCCCCACCAGGGCCTCGGTCGTGCCGCGGGCGAAGTTGCGGAGGACCGCGCTCCTGCCGCCGACGATGTTGCCGCTGCCCGGCACCACGCAGCTGTAGAGCACGCCGGCGCGCAGCGAGTCGGCGAAGGCCCGGTCGTCCATCTGCACCGAGTCGAGCGCGTCGGCCAGGTTGACGAAGCTGTCGAGCTTCTCGTTGCTCTCGCTCTCCCCGCCGGGCTCGCCGGAGCGGTGCATGCCGATGTGGGCGTGGGCGTCGAGGAGCGCCGGCGTCACCGCCCCGAACTCACCGAGCAGCTCGCCCTTCCTCGAGCGCGACAGGCCGACCACCTTGCCCTTCTCGAAGACCACGTAGGAGTTCTCGGCCGTGCCCCGGCCGGTGTAGACCAGCTTTGCCTTCACGCACTGCATGGCAGTCTCCTTACCCAAGCACCCTGCGGCGAACCGCTAAGCAACGATGACACGAACAGGCAACATTCAACACTCAACACCCAACATGCAATGAATCAGAGGAAGGGGCCGATTCTCTTTGCCGTTGACTTGCGGTTGTTCATTATTCGACATCGCCTTGAATCCTTAGTTTGCTCTGCATGTTGCATGTTGGGTGTTGCCGCCCTCGTCAAAGCCGCTAGCGCTTCAGGGTCGCCACCGCCTTCTCGAACCGCGCCAGGTGCTCCTCGGTGTAGCAGGCCCGGGCCGCGCCGCGGAGCAGATTCTCGCGCGGCTCGGAGGCGTACTTGAAGTAGGGGATCACCAGCCCGTGCTTGAGGAAGTGCTTGTCGGCGGCGGCCGCCTCGAACTCGTCCTTGAAGACCATGCCCAGGATGGGCGTGCGGTCCGAGACCACCGAGACGCCGCGGGCGGCCAGCGCCGCGCGCAGGCGCCGGGCGTGCGACTCCATCTTGTCGCGCAGCTCGGGCTCCTCGCGGATGATGCGCAGCGACTCCAGGCACGCCGCGGCGATGGGCGGCGGCGGGATGGCCGAGCCGGAGGCCGCGGCGCTCCGCCGGAACTTCTCGACGAGCTCCTTGCGGCCGGTCAGGAAGCCGCCGTTGCAGCCCATGGCCTTGCTCATGCTGCAGAGCACGGTCAGGTCCGGGGCGGGGGCCAGGCCGCAGAGTTCGGTCGAGCCCCGGCCGCTGGCGCCCAGGGCGCCGAAGCCGTGGGCGTCGTCCACGAAGATCTCGGCACCGACCGCGCGGGCCGCCTCGGCCATCTCGGCCAGCGGCGCCACCTCGCCGCTGATCCCGTAGACGCCGTCGGCGGCCACGATGGGCGCCGGGCCCTTGTGGCCCTTGAGCTGGCGCTTCAGGTCGCCGGCATCCAGGTGCTTGAACTTGCGGATCTCCAGTCCCGCCGCGCGCATGCCCAGGAACTGGTTGGAGTGGACGGTCTCGTCGCAGTAGACGACCCGCCCGGAGCCGGCGAAGACCGAGTAGTAGACCGGTCCGCCGAAGTAGGCCGCGCCGGTGATGCAGGCGGCCTCGGCGCCGGTGAAGGCGGCCAGCGCGTCCTCCAGCTTCTGGTGCAGGTCGGTCCAGCCCAGCGCCCAGCGCGAGCTGGTCGAGCTGATCCCGTACTCCCGGACCGCACGGCACAGGGCGTCGGCCAGCCGCGGGTCGCGGGCCAGGCCCAGGTAGTCGTTGCCGGCAAAGTTCACTCTGGTCATCGGGTTTCCTCCGGATGGCGATTCTATCCGCGGCCGGGGTCTTGTCGAGAATGTCGGGACGGTTCTCACGCCAAGACGCCAAGCCGCAAAGAACGGCGATGGGCCATTCCGTTACAGCAGACACCGCAGTTGCTGTTGCTGTTCTTGGCGTCTTTGCGCCTTGGCGTGAGATAGTCGTTCCTGAACACCTGAGACGGCGCACCTCGGAATTTCCGAAAGGCCTCCGTCACAGGGGACGATAGTGGACATTGGAATGTCCGGCCGCCATGGATGGTTGCCGGCTGGTGGGGTTTGGCGCGGGGGGGGAGCCATGTTCAGCGCATCTTTGGCCTTGGCCATGACCATGGCCATGGTTTCGGCGGCATCGGACGGGACGGTGCGGATCAACGGCAAGGACTACGTCCCCGCCGTCGGCTGCCAGATGTCCGTCGACGACCGCGCCGGTGTCTACAACCTGGTGCTGGGCGGGCGGCACTGCACCCTGGCGCCGGGCTTCGACGTCGCCCTGGTGGACGGCCGGGCGGTCAACATGGACGGCACGGTCCTCTTCCGCGACGGGGAGATGCTGGTCCCCGCGGGGATCTTCGCGCTCTCCGGCGTGACGCACTGCGTCCCGGACGACGGCAGCATCCCACTGCGCAAGGTCATCCTCGATCCCGGCCACGGTGGCCAGGACAGCGGCGCGCTCGGACCAACCAGGATCCGGGAGAAGGACGTGACCCTGTCGGTGGCCCTGCGGCTCAAGACCCTGCTCGAGGCCAAGGGCGTCGAGGTGGTCATTACCCGCACGGGCGACACCTACATCCCGCTGCTGGACCGCTCGTCGCAGGCCAACAAGTCCGGGGCCGACCTGTTCCTGAGCATCCACTGCAACGGGGCCCCCACCGGCGAGGCCTCAGGGGCGGAGACCTTCGCTCTGACCTGGAGCATCACCGACGTGACCCGCGCCCAGAAGGCCGCCGCCCGCCTGGCGCCCGACGACGTGGTCGACGGCGCGTCCTGCCACGTGAGCCGCGGGGCCGAGCAGGCCATCTTCAGCGCCTACCTGTCCGAGCAGCGCCGCCAGAGCCTGGACCTGGCCAGGGCCATCCAGGGCGAGATGGTGCGCCAGCTAGGGGAGGAGGACCGGGGCGTCAAGGTCAAGAACCTCTCGGTGCTCCGCGAAACCTACGTGCCCGCGGCGCTGGCCGAGATCGGCTTCATCACCCACCGCGACACCGAGGCCAAGATGCGCTCGGCCGCCTGGCGCCAGAAGATCGCCGAGGCCCTGGCCGCCGGGCTCGGACGCTACGCCCGCGGCGAGGTCGAGCGGGTCGGCCACATCGCCGGCTCTGTCCCCGTCTCGTCCACCACGCGCACGAGGCAGGTGGCGGGCAGGTAGCGGCGAGGAGACGGGTTACAGGCGAAGGGGTTGGAGGTTGGAGGTTGGGGGTTGGGGGTTGGGAGCCAGTGATGCTCCCTTCAGCCTCCAGCCTCAAACCTCAAACCTCAAACCTCCAACCCCACCCAAAGCGGTCCCGGGAATTATCGGACTTTTTCCGAAAGGACAGCCCGCTTCCAGCCCAGATAGCCTGACGAAAGGCGTCAAGCCCTTTCGCGTCCGGAGCCTGTAGCTGCCGGACGCCATCCCCGTGGGACCGGGCGGTTCTGGGAGACCCCTCCCCCAGAATCCGACCCGGTCCCCGTTTTTTGAGAGCTACTTCTTCAATTTCCTGGCGGCCCGAACCCAGCCTATGACCATGAGCACGGCGCCGCTGATCAGCAGAGAGATGACCAGGCCGCACACCAGGCCGATGGCCGCTCCGGTCCCGCCGCCGACGATCAGCCCGACCAGCGTGGCGACCAGCGTTCCGATACCGATGACCAGGCCCTGAATGAGGTTGTCCCTGAAGCGCACGTTGGGCACCATGCCCACCGTTTCGGCCACGGTGTGGTAGGCCTCCAGGCCGTCCGCCTTGCCAGGCTTGGACTTACCGGCGGCGGCGTCCGGGCGGTTTCCTGGTTCAGAGGGCATACCAGATCCTCCCAATCTGTCGGGCCAAGCGGCGGCCAGCCAGCACGGGGCAACGGCAACGGGCCAACTGCCTTTCCATCCTCTCCACCGTCCGGCAGCGCGCAAGCGCGGGAAGGGGGGAAGAGGCGGACGTTTCAGCACGCCCCCTTGACATATCAACGCAACGTTGATATATTCTGGCCGGGGCCCTCAGGGAGTCACCACATGCAGAAGCTGACCGACCTCCAGGCGCGGGTCCTGGCGTTCATCCAGACGCACGTCCGGCAGTCCGGACGCGCCCCCAGCTACCGCAAGACCGCCGCTCACCTGGGCGTGGACGTGCGCTCAGCCTACCAGCACATCGTGGCGCTGGAGCGCAAGGGGGTGCTCGGGCGGGCGGCCGGAAAGATCGAGCTCCACGGCGGACACCGCCCGCCGCCGGGGATCCCGGTGCTGGGCCGGGTGGCGGCCGGGGCGCCGATCCTCGCCCTGCAGAATGCCGAGGAACACCTGGACCTGGCCGGACAGTTCAAGGAGGAGGGCCTCTTCCTGCTCCGGGTCAAGGGCGACAGCATGACCGGCGCCGGCATCCACGACGGCGACCTGGTGCTGGCCCGCCGGCAGGAGTCCGTGGAGGACGGCGAGATCGCCGTGGTGGTGGTGGGCGAGGAGGCCACGGTCAAGCGGGTCCGGCGGCTTAAGGACCGCATCCGGCTGGAGCCGGCCAATCCCAGCCATGAGCCCATGACTTTCAAGCCGAACGACGGCGCCAGGGTTGCGGGGAAGGTGCTGATGGCCCTTAGGCGGATCCAGGGCTGACCGGCACATCCGGGGGATTCCGTGGTCGTCGAAGATCTGGACGAGCCGGTGTCGGTGCGGGCCGACTTCACCGGTGGGGAGATCGTCCCGCGGGCCTTCAGGCGCGGAAGCCGGTCCTACACGGTCACGCAGGTGAACGGCCGCTGGACGGACCGCGAGGGAGAATCGCCCAGGCACTGCTTCTCGGTCCAGGCCGGCGCCGAGACGTACTTCCTGTCGCTGCGGACGGCGGACATGACCTGGCGGCTGGACAAGGTGATTTTCTAGAAGGGACTGAGGGACTGAGGGGCTAAGGCACTGAGGCACTGAGTGTCAAGAAAAGAGAGAACCCATGGGAGGCATTAAGACTTACAGGGACCTGATCGTCTGGCAGAAGAGCATGAGGCTTGTCGTGCTGATTTATAGCCTCACCAGAGGTCTCCCCAAAGAAGAGTTGTATGGGCTCACCTCACAGATGCGTAGAGCCGCGGTATCCATCCCCTCGAACATCGCCGAGGGATACGGCCGGCGGTCCAGCCGTGAATACAAACGGTTCCTGAACGTGTCGATGGGATCGCTGTTCGAACTGGAAACGCAAGTGCTGCTCGCCAGGGAACTGGGATTTGTAGATGAAATTTGCCACCAGGAAGCATCCCGCGGGCTGGACGAGGTGGAAGCCATGCTGCGCTCCCTGATCGGGAAGCTGTCCGTTAACTCAGTGCCTCAGTCCCTCAGTCCCTCAGTGCCTACGTAATGATCGTCCACGTGGACATCGACGCCTTCTTCGCATCGGTGGAACAGCTGCTGGTGCCGAGGCTGCGGGGCAGGCCCGTGGCGGTCGGCTCGGGGTGCATCGCCAGCTGCTCCTACGAGGCCCGGCGCTTCGGCCTCCGGGCCGGGATGTCGCTGGGCAGGGCCAGGGAGCTCTGCCCCGGGCTGGTGGTCCTCGCCGGCAGTCACGGAGTCTACCGCTGCTTCGCCGCGAGGCTCTGGGAACTATGCCGGGAGGTCTCCCCGGCGGTGGACACCTACCTGGACGACGCCTACCTGGACCTGGCGGGCATGGAGCGCCTCTACGCGTCCCCCGAGAAGGCCATCGGCCGGCTCCGCGGCAGGATTCGCGAGGAAACCGGCCTGACCGTCACCGCCGGGATCGGTCCCAGCCGCATGGTGGCCCGGCTGGCCTCCAAGAGCGCCAAGCCGGACGGGCTGCGGCTGGTGCGGCCCGAGGAGGTCGAGGCGTTCCTGGTGGACCGGCCGGCCGGGGACATCCCGGGGGTGGGCCCCCGGACCAGGGAGATGCTCGGCAAGCTGAACATTCGGACGGTCCGGGAGCTGCGGGGGCTGCCCAGGTCGGCGCTCGCGGCTCTCTTCGGCCGGACGGGCGAGGTCATCCACGACCGGGCGCGGGGCATCGACACCCGGGCGGTTTCGGCCCGCGAGGTGCCCAGGACCATCTCCCGGGAGACCACCTTCCACCGGGAAACCACCGACCCGGCCGAGGTCCGGGCCATGCTCTATTACCTCGTGGAGCGGGCCATTAAGGCGGTGCGGGAGATGGGGCTGGCCGCCGGCTGCGCGGGGCTACGCATCCGCTATGCCGACTTCAAGGGCGACGAGGGCACGAAGCGGCTGGCCCGGCCCTCGGACCTGGAGGACGACGTCTTCACGGCCGTCCAGGCGCTGCTGGAGCGGCTCCACACCCGCCGGGTGGCCCTCCGGCTGGTGGGGGTCAGCCTGTCGGGCCTGGCGCTCAAGAACGCCGAGCAGCTCGACCTCTTCGAGCCGGCCGATGAAAGCCGGCACAGCCTGGCGGAGGCGGTGGACGCCATCCGGAAGCTGTACGGCTTCTCGGCGATAACCGCGGGCAGGTCGATCAACCTGCTGGGCAAGCTCCGGCAGGACGCCAACGGCTACGTCCTCCGGACGCCGAGCCTTACCAAGTAGGCACCGAGGTACTGAGGGGGAGGAACCGGCGGCGGTGGAACCAAACTCGATGCCTCAGCACCTCAGCCCCTCAGTCCCTTTACGGGTACGCTCCAACTACTCCCTCCTGTCCGGGGCGTCTTCGTTGGACAGTCTCCTGGCCCGGGCGGCCGGGCATGGCTATGGGGCGCTGGCCCTGACCGACGAGGGCAACCTCCACGGCGCGGTGCCGTTCTTCGAGAAGGCCCGCGAGGCGGGGCTCCGACCCATCCTGGGGTCCCTGCTCGACGCCCCGGACGGGCAGGCGGTGGTGCTGGTGGAGACGGCGGCCGGCTACGCCAACCTCTGCGAGCTCATCACCAGGAGGAACCTCCACCAGGGCTTCCGGTTGGCTGCCGAGCTGCCGACGCGGCAGACTGGGCTGGTCGTGCTGACCCCTTCGGCGGCGCTGGCCGGGAAGCTGGCCGGGAACCTCGACCGCGGCCGGCTCTGGCTCGAGCTGCTGCGGCCCGCGGTGAGCCTCAAGGCCGAGGAGGAGGTGCTGGAGGCTGCCCGGCGGCTCGACCTGGGCTTGGTGGCCTCCTGCGACGTCTTCCTGGCCGCCCCCGAGGACTTCGAGCTGCACCGGGCGCTCACGGCCATGCACCGGAACTGCCTGCTGGCCGAGGTGGGGGTCGAAGAGCGGCGGTCGGGCTTCCTGCGCGGGCCGGAGGCCATGGCCAGGCTGTTCGCCGACCGGCCCGGGGCCCTGCGGAACTCCCTGGAGCTGGCCGACCGCTGCCGGTTCGACCTGCTGGCCCGGGAGCCGGTCTTCCCCAAACTGCCGGGGGATTCCGCCGCCAGGCTGGAGGCCGAGGCCCTGGCCGGGGCGCACGCCAGGTACGGGCGCCCGTCGGCCGCCGCCAGGGAGCGGCTGGACCGCGAGCTGGCGCTCATCCGCAGGATGGGCTTCGCCGACTACTTCCTGGTCGTGGCCGACATCGTCCGGTACGCCCGGGGGCTGGGCACGCCGGTGGCCGGCCGGGGCTCGGGGGCCAGTTCCCTGGCGGCCTATTGCCTGGGCATCACCAACGTCGATCCCCTGGCCTACGGCCTGCCCTTCGAGCGTTTCCTGAACGAGGGACGGCAGGACTACCCGGACCTGGACATCGACTTCTGCTGGCGGCTGCGCGACGAGGTCATCGCCCACGTCTACCGCCGGCACGGCGCCGATCACGTGGCCATGATCGCGACCTACGCCACGCTCCAGCCCAGGCTCGCCCTCCGGGAGGCCGGCAAGGTCCTGGGACTGTCCAACGCCGTCATCACGCGGGTCGAGAAGCGCCTCCGCCTGGGGGCGGAGCGCCAGGACTGGGGCTCGCTGCCGGCGGAGAGCGTGACCGTCGAGCAGGCCCTGGAGCTGGCCAGGCGGCTGGAGGGCTTCCCGCACCACCTCTCGGTCCACTGCGGCGGGGTGGTGATAACCCCGGACGCCATCCGCCGCCACGCGCCCCTGCAGCGCGCCGAGAAGGGCGTGGTCATCACCCAGTACGACAAGGACGCGGTGGAGGCCGTGGGCCTAGTAAAGCTGGATCTGCTCGGCAACCGGGCGCTGTCCTCGGCCGGGGAGGCGTTCGGGCTCCTGCGGGGCAGGGGCTCCGCCGCGTCCGGGCCGGAGGACCTCCCCGACGGCGATCCGGCCACCGCGGCGCTCCTGGCCCGCGGCGACACCCTGGGCGTCAACCAGCTGGAGAGCCCGGCCATGCGCCACCTGGTCCGGCAGCTCCGGCCCGGCGACATCCGGGGGCTGATGCAGGCCCTGGCCCTGATCCGGCCGGGGGCGGCCTCGCTGGGGATGAAGGAGTCCTTCGTGCGGCGCATCCGAGGGCTCGAACCAGTCCCGGCGCTCGACCCGCGCCTGGATTCCATCCTTGGCGCCACCCGGGGCGTGCTGCTCTACGAGGACGACGTGCTGCTGGTGGCCGCGGCCCTCGGCGGGCTCTCGCTGCCCGAGGCCGACCGCTTCCGGCGGGCGGTGACCAAGTGCCGGACCGACGACGAGCGGCTCCGGCTCTCGCGGGACTTCCTGGGGCGCTGCCGGGCCGCCGGGGCCGCGCCCGGGCTCTCCGCCGACCTCTGGGTGCAGATGGCCAAGTTCAACGCCTACAGCTTCTGCCGGGCGCACGCGGCGAGCTACGCGCGTCTGGCCTGGGCCAACGCCTGGCTCAAGGCCCACCACCCGGCGGAGTTCTGGATCGGCGCCCTCAACAACAACGCCAGCATGTACCCGCACTGGGTCTACCTGGAGGAGGCCCGCCGCTCCGGCGCCCGGCCGCTCCTGCCCTGCGTCAACCGCTCCGGTCGGGAGTTCGCGCTGGAGGACGGAGCCATCCGGACCGGCCTGGGGCGGATCAGGGGCATCTCCGAAAGGACCGTGGAGTCCATCCTGGCGGACCGGCCCTTCGAGGATCTGCGTGAACTCCTGGCCAGGAGCGCGGTCCGGCCCGGCGAGGCCGAGGCACTGATCCGCTGCGGCGCGCTGGACTTCACCGGGCGGCCGCGGCCGGTGCTGATCCTGGAGCTGCACACCGGCCTCGGGAGGGCCCGCAAGCTGCCGGGCGTCGGCAGGCTGCTGGACCAGGGATGCGATCCGGCCGCCGCCGCCCTGCCCGGCGACTACCCCCTGGCCAGGAAGGCGGCCGACGAGTGGGAGCTCCTGGAGCTCTGGAGCCGGGCCCATCCCCTGGCGGCGCTCCGGCCGGACCTGACGGCCGGGGGCGCGGTCGCGAGCGGGATGCTGCCCGGGCTGATCGGCCGGCGGGTGCGGCTGGCCGGGATGGCGGCCGCCGGCCGGAGGACCAGGGCGGAGGGCGGGCGGATGATGGCCTTCCTGACGCTCTCCGACGAGGAGGGGCTGGTGGAGGCAACGATGTTCCCCGATGTCTACGGCCGCAGCCGTCGGATTCTGGCCGACGGCGGCCTGGGGCCCTTTGTCGTTGAGGGGGTCGTGGAGTCCCAGTATGATGCGCTCAGCATCACGGCACAGCGCGTGGCGTCCCTCCAGGGAGAGGTGCGATGGGCGAGGTCCGCATAGGAACCTCCGGCTACAGCTTCAAGGACTGGGTGGGGCCGTTCTACCCGCCCGGCACCGGGGCGCAGGGCATGCTGCCGTTCTACGCCAGGGAATTCGACGCCGTCGAGGTCAACTACACCTACTACAAGCCGCCCACCGCCAGGGTCATGGCCGGCATGGTCGAGAAGACCCCCGCGGGCTTCCGTTTCTTCGTGAAGGCCCACAGGACCTTCACCCACGAGGGCGACTGCTCGGCCGCGGGCGACTTCCTGGCGGCCCTCGCGCCCATGCGCGAGGCCGGCCGGCTCTCCGGCGTGCTCTTCCAGTTCCCGCAGAGCTTCAAGAACACCGAGGCCAACCGCAGCTACCTGCACCGCATCGCCGAGCTCTTCGGCGCCGGCGCCGCGGTGGAGTTCCGCGACCGCTCCTGGGATCATCCGGCCGTCTACGATTTCCTGGAGGCGCTCCGGCTCAACTACGTGGCCGTGGACGAGCCGGAGGCGAGCACGCTCTTCCCGCGCGTGGCCAGGGCCACCGGGGACATCGGCTACCTGCGTTTCCACTCCAGGAACGCGGCCAACTGGTACAAGGAGGGGGCGCTGCGCTACGACTACCTCTACTCGGAGGCCGAGCTGCGCGAGTGGGTCGCGGGGCTCAAAACCATGGCCGGGCGGGCCAGGGACCTGTTCGTCTTCTTCAACAACTGCCACGCCGCCCAGGCCGTCCAGAACGCCCGGCAGATGCGGGAGATCCTCAGGCAGGTGAACCTGTGGACTGGCTGAACGAGCTCAACCCCGCCCAGCGCGAGGCCGTCACCTGCCCCGACGGGCCGGTGCTGGTCATCGCCGGGGCCGGCACCGGGAAGACCAAGACCCTGGCCAGCCGCGTGGCCTGGCTGATCGAGCAGGGCACCCCGGCGGACCGCATCCTGCTCCTCACCTTCACGCGCCGCGCGGCGGCGGAGATGCTCGGCAGGGCGGCACGTTTCGCCGGGGCCCAGGCCAACAAGGTCTGGGGCGGCACGTTCCACGCCACGGCCAACCGGCTGCTCAGGCTCTACGGCCGGGCCGTCGGCCTGTCGGCCACCTTCACGGTCATGGACCAGGCCGACAGCGAGGACCTGATGAACCTGATCCGGGGGGAGCTCGGCCTGGCCAAGGCCAAGAAACGCTTCCCCCGCAAGGGGACCCTGTCGGCGATCTACTCGCGCATGGTCAACAGCCGCATGAAGCTCAAGGCCGTCCTCCAGGCCGCCTTCCCCTGGTGCGAAGACGACATCGACGGCATCCGCGCCATCTTCGAGGCCTACGTGCGGCGCAAGCGCGAGCAGAACGTCCTGGACTACGACGACCTGCTGCTCCACTGGCAGGCCCTGATGGACGCGCCCGAAGTGGGAGACAAGGTCGCCGGTCGCTTCGATCACGTCCTGGTCGACGAGTACCAGGACACCAACGTCGTCCAGGCCGAGATCCTCGTCGCCATGCGCCGGAGGAACGGCAACATCATGGTGGTGGGCGACGACGCCCAGTCCATCTACTCCTTCCGGTCGGCCACGGTCCGGAACATGCTCGACTTCCCCAGGCAGTTCCCGAAGGCCAGGACCATCACCCTGGAGGAGAACTACCGCTCGGTCCAGCCGATCCTGGACGCCTCCAACGCGGTCATGGAGCAGGCCGGCGAGAGGTACACCAAGAACCTCTTCACGCGGCGGCAGGGCGGGGAGAAGCCGGCCCTGGTCACCTGCCTGGACGAGACCGAGCAGTGCAACGCGGTCTGCGACCGGATACTGGCCAGGCGCGAAGAGGGCGTGCCGCTCATGCGCCAGGCCGTGCTCTTCCGCGCCGGACACCACAGCGCCCAGCTCGAAGTGGAACTCACCCGCCGGAACATCCCCTTCGTCAAGTACGGCGGGCTGAAGTTCGTCGAGGCGGCCCACGTGAAGGACCTCATCGCCATCCTGCGCATCCTGGAGAACCCGGCCGACCAGATGAGCTGGTACCGGGTCCTCCTGCTGATGCCCGGCGTGGGGCCGGCGGCGGCCCGGAAGCTCATGGCCGGGCTGGGCATCGGCGGCGACGGCGGCGGCGCCGGGAATCCGCTCAGGGCGCTCCAGGATGCCCCCCCGAAGCCCCCGCCCGCCGCCGAGAAGGCGTTCCAGGTATTCCGGTCGGCGATGAGGAACTGCACCACTGGCAAGGTGCCGCCCGCCGCCCAGGTGGAGCGGATTCGCAGGTTCTACGAGCCGATCTTCGAGCGCGTCTACGAGAACCCCAAGGTCCGGCTGCGGGACCTGGACCAGCTTGAGCTCATCGCCTCCAACTACCGGTCGCGGAGCAAGTTCATCACCGACCTGACCCTGGACCCGCCGCGCTCGACCGGCGACCTGGCCGGCAAGCCGCTGCTGGACGACGACTACCTGATCCTGTCCACCATCCACTCGGCCAAGGGCTGCGAGTGGGACGCCGTCTACATCATCCACGCCGCCGACGGCATGATCCCGTCCGACATGGCCACCGGCAGCGCGGAGGAGATCGACGAGGAGCGGCGGCTGCTCTACGTGGCCATGACCCGCGCCAAGGACTCGCTGGGCATCTTCTTCCCGCTGCGCTACTACCACCGCGGCCGCGGTCTGTCCGACGCCCACTCCTATGCCCAGGTCTCGCGCTTCCTGGCGGACGTCCAGGCCCGGCTCTTCGCGCGAAGCACGGCCGGCGCGCAGCAGGACGAGGAGCATCCCGCGGAAGACGCGGGGCAGGGGGGCAGCCGGACGGTCGACGACAAGCTGCGGGACCTGTGGTCCGGTTAGGCCCTGCCGCATCGTTGGAGGCCGGGGACATCAGCGGGCCATCCGCGGCGGCGCGCGGCTCGCCGGATCCCGGGCGTCTCATCCCCCGGCCGGAAGCCCGCCGGAAGGCGGAGTCACTGCCCGATGGCGGCTCTCGACGGTGCGGCCCGGCTCGGGCTGTCCAGTCTGCGCTGGAAGTCGGCGTAGGCCCGGCAGTCCCGGCGGAAGTTGCTCCGGTATGACAGGCTGCCAACCAGGCCGATCAGCGGCGCGTGGCGCCGCCACAGGCTGCTCCAGGCCCGGCGCAGGATGCGCGGCCAGGAGTAGAAATGTCGGTTGCAGGCCACCATCTCCCGGATGATGCCGTCCGTCGACAAGTGCTTGTACCTGGCGACCGGGAAGGTCAGGGTGTAGTAGTTCCAGTCCTGCGGGAACCGGTCGAGGGAGAGCCGGTCCTCGGCCCACATCTGATCCCAGAGGCGCGTGCCGGGCAGGGGCGTCAGGAACAGGGCGTTCAGGTTGTCCACGCCGTAGTGGCTGGCCACTTCGGCGATGCGCCGCCCCGCGCCGGGGCCGTCCACGTCCAGGCCGATGATGAATGAACCCACGACCATGATGTTGTGCCGCTGGATGCGCCGCACCGAGGCCCGGAAATCCCGGCCCCTGATGAAGTTGAACTTCTTGCCGACCTCCCGGAGTCCTTCCACCGAGGATGACTCGAAGCCGATGAAGACGCCCCGGCACCCGGCCCTGGCGGCCAGCTCCAGGAGCTCCTCGTCATCGGCGAAGTTGATGGTGGCCTGAGCCACCCAGCTGTGGCGGGCCCCGCTCTGGGCCAGGGCGCGGAACAGCTCCTTGGCGCGGGCCAGGTGCTCGGGACTCGTGCCGATCAGGTTGTCGTCCACCACCAGGACGTACTTCTCGCGGATCGAGGCGAACTCGCGCACCACGTCGGGAATGGGCCGCTGCCGGTACTTGGCGCCGTTGAAGGCGGTCACGCTGCAGAAGCTGCAGTTGAGCGGACAGCCCCGCGTGGTCTGAATGGCCCCGAAGGCGTAGCCTCTGCCCGTCAGGTCGTGCCGGGCCGGCAGCACCGCTCCGATCTCGGCCAGCCCCCCGTCGTAGCGGCGCTGCAGGCGTCCGGCCCGGACGTCGTCCAGGACCTTCGCCCATACGCCCTCGGCCTCGCCGGTGACCACCGCGTCCACGCGCGCCGAGACCTCGTCCAGGCACATGGTGGCATGGATGCCGCCCATGACCACGGGCACGCCCAGGCCCCTGAAGTACGCGGCCAGCTCGTAGGCCCGGTTGGCCTGCGAGGTGAAGGCGGTGATGCCCACCAGGTCCGGACGGGGCATGGCCAGGTAGTTCGGCATGCCCAGGTTCTCGTCAACTATGCTGACCTCCCATTCGGGAGGGGTCAATCCGGCCAGCACCATCAGGCTCAGCGGCTTCCACACGCGGTAGCGGTTCCAGCGGCTCCCCCCGACGCGAACCATGCTGACCAGAGGGTTGGACGGGTTGATCAGGCATAGTCGCATTCAGCACTTCTCCTGTCTTCTCCGGATGGCTCGGCGTCCGGCCGCGCCGGAAGCCCCGCACTACTGCCCGTGGCGCTCCTGGAGGAAGAACCGCCTCGCCCTAGCGGCAATCTGCGGACCGGTCATCCTGTCCGCAGCCTCTGTCGCCGCAACCCGGCCCCGCAGATTCTGCCTCTTCAGGCGCTTGAGCAGTTCGCCGGTGGCCTCGCCCGGGCCGAATATCAGGATGCGGTCTGCGTCTCGCACGGACGCGATCACCGCTTCGTAGTAGATGTTGAGCTGCCCGGTGAACCTCCTCTGGCGGCGGTCGTCGGGCGGCACCTGCAGGGGCTCGAAGCGGACCGTGGAGCGCATGCCTCCGGGGCGCCCGAGCTGCCTCTCGACTTTGGATATGATCAGCTTCGCCATCTCCGTTGTGTCCGAAATCGTCACGATGACCGCTTTCCGGTGGTCGAGCCACAGGCCCGCGATCGTCTTCACCGCCTTCACCGTCTTCCTGTCTCGCTTGTTCATCTTCTCCACCTCCCAGGGCCACGTTTCCCGAGGACGGGCATCTCCCGGACGACCTACCTGTCGTTGTCCAACGAGTCATCCCGGCCGGCCATGTGCGGAAGCTCGATCGTGAAGACGCATCCCTTGCCCGGAAGGCTCCGCGCGTGGATCACACCGCCGTGCGCCTCCACGGCCTGCCTGGCGATGGCCAGCCCCAGCCCCACTCCGGGCTGAGAAGTCGAGCGCCGCGTGAAGGGCCGAAAGAGCTCCTCCGCCTTGCCCGCAGGCAGCCCCCCGCAGGCATCCTCGACCTCGATGCGGACCTTGCCTTCCCACTCGTGCCCCCGCACTCTGACGCAGGAGTGGTGCCGGGTGTACTTGATCGCGTTCTGGACGAGGTTGGCGACGGCCGAGGTGAGGAGCTGCCGATCGGCGTTGAACACCACGCCCTGGTCCACCTCGGGCTCCAGGGCAATCGTCCGCATGTCGGCATCCGCGGAGAGGCTGGCGATGACCTCGTCGATCATCACCGAGAGCTTGATCTGTTCCAGATACAGGGGCATCTTCTCATTCAGGCGGACCTCGGTCAGGGCCCGGTCTATCAGGCTGCGCATCTGCGCGAAGCACGTGTCGATGATCGCGCCGGTGCTTCCGCCGGGAGCCACGCTGCCCCGCTTGACGATGCCGAAAGCCAGGCTCGCCGTGGTCAGCACGTTGCGCAGTTCGTGGGCCAGCGTGCCCAGGCTCTCGCTCCGCTGCTGGCTGGCCCGCTGCGATGTCTGGCGCTGGAATTCCTCGACCGCGTTGGCGATGGCATCGTCCAGGGCCATGTTGAGGGACCTGAACTCCCGCGGCTCCACCGCTTGTCTCTGCCCCTCGGCCACCGACATGACGGCCTGGCAGATTGCGCCGTAGGCGTACACCACCTGCGTCACCGAGAATCCGGCGAGGAAGAGGTCCTCTCCGCGCTGCACTGCGGAGGTCTCCAGGGCCGGAGATCCGCCGGCGGTCGAGCCGTCGTTGCCGCGGACTCGCCCGATGAGTTGCTCGAAGAACCGGGGCATGCCCGCGGCCAGCCCCTCCTCGCGCGGCCGGGGGACATCCCTTTCCACCAGGAATTGCCTGGCGCGCGCCAGGATCACATCCCGGTGCATGGTGAGGAATTCATGCAGAAGCATGGCATGCCCCTCTGATGTGCTTCGAGATCGCGCTGCCCCATGAAGGCGCGGTTGTGAACCCCGGGCTCCGGCTCCCGATATCCAGGCTGCACAACAGTGCTTAAACGACCGCCCTGACCGACTTCATCCCTTCATCCCGGAGTGGCACGGGGAAGCGTCTCCCCCGCCAATCAGGCCCTGGGCGGTAACGCCCCGGTGGGCTGTACGCCGCTCTGCGTCTGCGCTCGGGAGTGGCGGTGTTTTATGGACCCGGTGTTCTCTAAAAACGGCAGGGGCCGGGGGACTGCGACCCCGGCCCGCTGCCTGGCGCTAAGGCTACTAGGGAGCCTTCTGAAGGTCTTTTCGTAAAGCAGCCGGCGTGCCACGAGCGCGCGGAAAATCGACGTTTCGCAACCCCGCCCGCGACGGACACTTGCCTACGGCGACCTCACCGACCACTACTTTCCTGCCGCCTCTGCGGCGGAAATTTCCGTCCGCGGGCGGAGAAAGACGCCGGTTGACGGGCTGCCAGGCGCCAGGGCCAAGGTGCAAGGTTCACGAAGAGGGCCGCGGAGAGAGGGGGCGCAGGAGCCCGGCTTCCTTCCGTTCTCTCGGTTCCGCTTTCACTCCCCTTTGACCCCTGCACCTTCGTCCTGTCCCCGTCAACGCGTTGGACAACTCGCCGCTCCTCAACTAACATGGGGCCGAACCAGCGGGAGGATCATGATGGCCGAGATCTGGCTCTTCAACGCGATCGCCAAGCGCCGCCGCAGTGCCGGCGACACGTTCCTCGAGAACGGCCTGGCCGCGCTGCGCGGGCACCTCGAGGGCGAGGGCCACCGCGTCCGGGTGATCGACTGGGCCGGCGAGGCCAGCTACATGGCCATCACTCCGCCGCGCCTGGCACGCCTCAACCGCCGCATCGCCGCGAAGCTCATCGCCTGGAAGGAGGCCGGCCGGACCGGGCCGCTCTTCAAGGGGCTCTTCGGCCTCTCGCTCCTGACCCAAGGCCGACAGGACCGCGTCCTGGAGCGCCGGATGGACGAGCGCCTCCGGGCCCTGGCCCGCGAGGCCGCGGCCGCCGGCGTAAAGGTCTTCGGCCTGAAGGTCTGGTACGGAGAGGCCTTCGAGTGGGCCGAGCGCTTCTGCCGGCACCTGCGCGAAGCGGCCCCCGGCATGGTGGTCATCGCCGGCGGACACCAGCCGACGCTCTACGAGGAGGAGTTCCTCAAGCGCACCAGCTTCGACTTCGCGGTGACCAGTCAGGGCGAACTGCCCATGACCCGGATACTCTCCCTGTCCGACGAGCTCGAGAAGGCCGGCAAGTGGAGCCGCGAGGAGCTCGTCCGCCGGGTTACTGAGCTGGCCGAGCGCGGGGAGCTCAAGAACCTCCTCTACCGCTCGGGCGGCGAGGTCAGGAAGACCCCGCGCTTCCCGCGGATGAACGGCGGGCGCTTCCTGCCCTCCTACGACCCGCCCGGCGACGAGAAGGTGCTGATCCACGTGATCATCGAGAGCCTGGGCTGCACCTGGGGCCAGTGCAACTTCTGCGTCCACCGCCACTTCTACGACGGCTACGAGCCGCGCGGGGTGGAGAGCATCATCCGCGAGATGGAGCACATCCGCGCCAGGGGCGTGGGCATCTTCCGGTTCGCCGGCTCGGACACGCCGCCCGACCTGGGCCGGGCCATCGGCCAGGCCATCCTGGACAAGGGCTTCAAGGTCGAGTTCGGGATGGGCTCGCGGGCCCTGAAGGGCATCGAGAAACCCGAGGTCTACCGCACGGCGGTCGAGAGCTACGAGGTGCTCATCCGCGCCGGGCTGCGCGCCGTCTTCATGGGCGGCGAGACCGGCGACCCGTGGGTCAACGACGCGGTCATGAACAAGGGCCTGCACCCCGACGAGATCGTCGGGACGATCCGCGCGCTGCGCGAGGCCCAGAGGAACACCGGCGTCCACGTGGACGTGGGCCTGGCGCTGATCTACCCGACGCCGACCATGGGCAAGGCTAAGCACGAGGACGTCTTCGCCGCCGACCTGCGCCTGGTGGAGGCCTGCCGTCCGGACTCGGTGATGATCACCCCGCCGGCGCCCTTCCGGAACACGGCGTGGAACCTGGAGGCCGAGCGCTTCGGCTTCAAGCTCGACCCCGACTTCATCGACCGGATGATCCGCTACGAGTACGTGCTCTACAAGCCGCCCTTCCTCTGGAAGGAACTGCCCATGAGTTTCGAGGGCCGGCACTTCACCGAGGTGCTGGAGATGTGCGGGCAGCTCCGCGTGGCGGTGAGCAGGCTCGGCATCCCCACGGATATCTCCGACGAGCACTTCCTGATGCTCCGGGCCGCCGGCTTCCGGGGGCCGGAGGGCGCCAACCGCTTCAAGGAGCTCACGGCGCTGGACATCGTCTCCGGCGACTACCGCAACATCCGCGAGATCGCCGCGAAGGTCAACGCCCGGAGCCGGGAGCTCGCTGCGGCGAGGTGACGGGATGGGGTCACTTAAGCGCAACGGAGCGATGAGCACAAACCACAGAGGGCACGGAGTACACGGAGGACAGCCCGAAATCGATTGCGGCCCCTCGTCCTTCGGCTTTCAGAACGACAGCCACAGCTGCTGTCGTCCTCTGCGTCCTCCGTGTCCGCTGTGGTGGAAGTAGGCGTCGATGTTCCTCCGTAGGCTGCTGACCAGCCTCTTCCTGCGGCGCCTCCGCCTGCCGCGCGACGCCGCCCGCTGGGCTTTCCGCAGGCACGCCGACCGGCTCGCGCTGCTGGCCGCCGACGGCCGGCGCGTCACCTTCGCGGAGCTCGGCTCCCGGGTGTACGCCCTGGCCGCCGGGCTCCTCGGACAGGGGCTCGCGCCCGGCGACCGCGTGGCCTTCCTGCTGCCCAACTGCCCGGAGTTCGTCGAACTGCGGCTGGCCTGCCACGAGGCCGGGCTGGTGGCCGTGCCGCTGGTCTGGGACCTCGAGCCCGCCGCCCGGGCCCGGGCGCTCGAGCTGGCCGGGGCCCGGATATACGCGTACGACCCGGAACTGGACGGAGGCGCCGCCGGGCTGGCCGCCGGACTCGTCCCAGGGCTGCGCTGCGTGCCGCTGCCGGAGAACGACCGCAGCGGGCTCGACGCGCTGGCCGCGCCGGGCGCCGGGCCGTGCCGCGCCCGCATAGCCCCCTCCGGACCGGCCACCATCAACTTCACCTCCGGGACCACCGGCGAGCCCAAGGGCGTGGTCTCGACCGGCGCGGCCTGGATGGCCAGCGTCCGGATGATGGCCGGCTCGAGCCGGCTGGCCCCCGGGCCGGACGAGCGCTTCCTGCACGCCATCCCCATGGCCACCGCGGGCTGGGGGCCGGTGCTGCCGTGCCTGCTCGGCGGAGTGGCCGGGCTGCTGCTGCGCCGGTACCGGCCGGCCGACGCCCTGGACCTGGCCGAGCACGGCCGGGCCACGCGGGCCTTCCTGACCCCCAGCCAGCTGATCGACTGGCTGGACGAGCCCATCCTGGGCACGCGGGACCTTTCGCGGCTCGCCGCCATCATCTGCGGCACCGCGCCGCTGCCCGGAGCGAAGGCCGCCGAGGCGCTGCGGCGCTTCGGCCCTGTCCTCCAGCAGGGATACGGCCTGGCCGAGGTGCTGCCGCCGCTGGCGCTGCTCTGGCCCGAGGAGCACGACCCGGCCGGGCACCCCTTCCGCGCCGGGAGGCCCGCCGCCGGCGTCGAGGTGCGCATCGCCGGACCCGATGGCAGCGAGGCGCCGGCCGGCGCGCGCGGCGAGATCCTGGTCAATAGCCCCACTCGGACGCCCGGCTACTGGCGGCGGCCGGAGCTGACCGCCGCGGCGCTCTCCGGCGAATTCTTCCGGACCGGAGACATCGGCTTCCGGGACGAGGCCGGATACCTGAGCGTGATCGGCCGCAAGGCCGAGTCGGTGCAGGGACTGGCCCTCCACCCCCGCGAGGTCGAGGAGGCGGCCGCCGCCCACGAGTCCCTCAAGGAATGCGCGCTGGTGGCCGCGCCGCCGGGGCCGACGCTGGCCTACTCGGTCCGCCGCGGCCGCGAGCTGCCCGAGCCGGAGATCGAGCGCTTCCTGGCCGCCCGGCTCCCGGCCGGGACGCCGGCGATCCTCGCCAGCCGCTGGAGCGGCGACCTGCCCCGGAGCGCCGCCGGCAAGGTGGTGCGAGGGCGTCTGAGGGCGTGATCCGCGCGCGCGTTGCCGCGCCGCCCCGCCCGGTGCACGTTCAGGTCCGGTCGGGCTGCAGTCCCGCCAGTCTTCGCGCGCAGGCCGGCAGTCTTGCCTGCGCAAGCGTGTCGCGTACGGCGGCTCCGGCCAGGACGCCGGTCTGCGGGCAGCGCCCGGGCGGCCTCCCGGGCATCTTCCGCCAGCAGGATGCCCGTCAGCTGCCAGAAGCACTCGGCGGCCAGTCCTGGCTGGCGTGCGGAGCGCGCCAGGGCCATAGCCTCCTCTGAGAGGCGGCGGGCCTCGTCCACCTGCCCCAGCATCAGGCGGGCCTCGGCGGACATGAATCGGAAGATGGCGGAGTTGTACCTGCTGGTGTCGGCGGTTTCCGCGGCCATGACCGCGGAGGTATGCGCCAGCACCGCCTCCGGGCGCAGCCCGATGGCCTCGAGCTTGCTCATGCCCTCATGATACTGGTCCATGGCCTGGGGGCCTGCCGCTTCGCACAGCGGCAGGGCGTCCCGGAGCTCGGCCAGCGCCCGGGTCACCTGTCCGGAGCGGTACTCAAGCACGTGGATGTCGTGGGCCAGGTATGCGCGCAGCAGCCTGGCCAGCTCCCCATCGCCGATGGATGCGGTCCGGACGCGGGCCTCGTGGAGTCGCCGACGCGCGTCGGCAGAGGACAGCTGCTGGATGGCGAAACGCCCGTCGACCCGCAGCAGTTTCGCCACCGTGAAGTTGGACAATCCCGGGTCCTCCAGGGCCGCCGCAACACGCGCGCGAGCCTCGGCGTGCCGGCCCAGGAACTATCGACGACCAGCGCGACGGCCGCGTCGGCCAGCTCCAGGGTGCGCTCGTACATGCCGCCGTGCCAGAGAGCCTTGGCCATCTGTACGAGGATGCGCCCGCGCCGCTCAGGGGCGTAGTCCGACGGCAGCGCGGCCAGCAGCCGCTCGTATGCCTCCAGTTCCGCCCGGAATAGCCCCTTCTCGGCGCGCCGTTCGGCCTCCTTGCAGGTCTTGTCTGTGACGAAGGCGATGGAGAAGAGCCGGTAGTCCATGTAGCGGCGTTCGGCCGGCGTGGGCGAGGGCAGTTTCCGGCCGGTCTCCAGGAGCTTGTTCATGTCCTGCAGCCGGCCGTCGGCGGCGCGGGCCGCCGCTTGGGTCTCGGCCACCTCCGGCGCCAGACAGAAGTACCAGTAGGGATTGGCATCCTTCGGCTCCTCGCCGAAGGCCGCGCGGTAGCGCTCCGGGCCCTCCGCCAGCCGCAGCCGCAGCAGGACGCTCGGCGCGTCGGCGGCCTCGGGGTCGGGCCTGAGCTCGCCGGCGCGCTCGAAGAGCAGGCTGCGTGCGTAGAAACGCTCGTGGTGTGGCTCGACCATGATGATGAAGTCGCTCATCCCCCGCACTGGCGCGGACAGCAGCCAGGCCAGCCGGAAGAGGCCCTTAAGAACCGGCAGGCCCCGCACCCCCAACTCCCGGTCAACCGAGAGCTTGGAGACCTCGACGGGCTTGCGCCCTTCGCGGCGCAGCGCCTCGATCTCCGCCGCGTAGACCTTGCCGGAGGGCAGGCCCAGCGGCGAGTCGAAGACCAGCGTCAAGGTGGCCACCAGCCGGTCGCCATCGAGGGCCACCAGCGTCCGCGTCTCGGGCAGGACGTCGTAGAGGCAGAAGTGGACCCCGAAGCGGTTCAGGTTGCAGTACTTGAGCTCCACGTAGTTGCGGTAGACCAGGCGCACCGCGCCTTCGATGTCCTCGCGGGTCTCGGCGACGCGGTAGATGAAGTCGGACACGGGATGCCCAGATCAGCCCTGCCCGCCGACCACTCTGATCCCCGGCCCGCAGGCCAGGCCGGTGAGGTCAACCAGCAGCATCTTCGGGGCCGTGGTCACCGGCTGGCCGGCCAGCAGCCGGACTGCCAGGGTGACCATAAGCGCACCGGTGGCCGCGGCCCCGGCGGCCAGTTGCGGAGCGGGGCAGGGCTTGCCGTCGGCCAGCTCCCGGAGCGTGTGCCGGGTCACGGCCACGAAGTCGGCGGGCAGCGCCGGGGCCATGCCGGCCAACAGCCGCCCGAAGGCCCCGGCGTAGGATGCGCCCTCCACCGAGCCGGACTCGGGCAGTCCGCAGAGCCCCCGAAGCGTGCCGCTCTTTGGGGTGAAGACCGCGGCCACGGCGCCCCAGCCGGCGGAGAAGGCCGAGACCAGCGGCAGGTCCTGGATGCGGGCCTGGTCGTGCAGGGCGATGATCGCCGGCAGGTCCAGGAAGTCCGATGGTGTCGAGCACCAAGTCGCAGCCTGCCACCAGTTCAGCGGCGTTGCCGGCCTTGACCCAGGCCGGCACGGCCCGGACCTCGGTCGCCGGGTTGATCGCCCGCAGTCTGAGGGCCATGGCTTCGACTTTGGGACGGCCGACATCCCCGGACACGTAGGCCTAGCGGTTGAGGTTGTGGACGGCAATGTCGTCGGCGTCCACCAGGGTAAAGCGCTCGAAGCCGGTGCGGGCCGCGATCTCCGCCGTAACCGAACCCAGCCCGCAGCCGGCCACCAGCACCCGCGTCGAGCGGATCTTCGCCTGGAGTTCCGCGGGAACATACCCCGAGTTGCGCGCGACGAACTGCTCGTAGGCGATGCCCATGACGCCTCCTTCCAACGGCATTCTATGGCCGGCCGGGGTTCAAGCCTGCGGCGCCGCGGAGGCGGGCAGGTCGGGCAGATCGTACTCGAGCTTCTCGGAGCCGGCCAGGCGCATGCGCTCGACGAACTCCATGAGTTCGGCGACGCTGCCCGGCCACGGGCGGCGCGCGAGTTCGGCGCGGAGCGCGTCCGACAGGCTCGGGGTCTTCCCGTCGCTGCGCCCGGCGGCCAGGAAGTGCTCGGCCAGCGCCGGCACGTCCTCGGGCCGCTCGGCCAGGGCGGGCACGGCGATGGCCATGCGCCGCAGGCGCTCGAAGAGCCCGGCGTTGAACCGGCCGGCCTCGACCAGCCCGGCCAGGTCGACCGAGGCGGTGGCCACGATCCGGCAGCTCGGCCTCCGCGTACGCGATCCGTCCGTGCCGGGCACCTCGCCGGTCTCGATGACCGCGAGCAGCGCATCCTGCACCTCCGGCGGCAGGCGGTCCACGTCGCGGAGCAGCACCGAGCCGTCGCCGGCCTCGAAGATCGCGCCCCGGTAGAGGGGTCCCCCGCCCGGGCCGGCCACGCCCTTGCCGAAGATCTCCTGCGCCAGCAGCGGCGCGGCGATCCCTCCGCAGCCGACGTCCACGAACGGCGACCGCGCGCGCGGCCCGCACTCGTGCAGCGCCCGGGCCACGATGCGCTTGCCGGAGCCCGGCTCGCCGCAGATCAGCACCGGCGCCGGGAAGGCCGCCAGCCTGGCCACGGCTCTGCGAACGGTCTCGACCAGCTGGCTCACGCCGATCAGCCGGGCCGCTCCGACGGGCTCGGAGCCGGCCACGGCGGCGACCTCCGGGGCGGCCGCTCCGGCCTCCGGTGGGCGCCCCTCGCACCAGGCGCGGAGCATGGCGGCGTCGGCGGCCGACACCTCCAGGGCCAGGCGCAGCTCGGCCTCAAGCCGGCCTACGGCCCGGTAGCGTCCGACCGCCTCGATCACGAGGCGCAGCAGGCGCAGGGCCTGCCCGCGGTTGCCGCCCAGCAGCTCCACGCGCGCTGCGAAGAAGTCACTGATCGGCAGGAGGTTGCCACGCTGGGCCCGGAGCCGCAACAGCCGCAGCGCAGCCTCCCGGTTGCCGGCGGCCAGCTCGGCGCGGATCAGGCTGAACGCGCCGAAGCCCTGTCCGACGATCGCCACCTGCGGGGCGCCCAGGGCGTTGCGGCGCGCCAGGTCCAGCGCATCCCGCTTCCGGCCGGCCAGCAGCAGGGAGGTGACGTCCTGCTCGGCGGCGCCGGCTCCGGCAGGATCGGACATGACCTCCAGCAGGCGGCGGTATCCGGAGGCGTACCCCGCGTAGTAGGTCGCCACCTTGGGGTCGGCGGCCAGGAGCGGCAGCTGCGCCCGGGCCTCGTCGAACCTCCCGGTCTCCGCGTACTGGACGAGCCGGGTGAAGGCCACGCTGCTGGCCCAGTGGCCGCCGCGGGCGGCGATGGCCGTCAGCTGGGGCTCGTACTCCATGGCCGACCAGCGGTAGGCCAGCGAGGAGGTGGTCCCGAGCAGCTGGGTGGTGTAGCGGGGCGAACTCTCCGGGAGCATCGCCACCATCTGGCGCATGGCCCGGTCCTCCCGGAACCAGTCGCCGCGGACCGAGGCGGCGATGCACTCCGAGTTGGCCGCCATCGACCGGATCTCCGGCGGCATGTCCGGCTTGACCAAGGCCGCGGCGGTGCGCGCCAGGGCCTCGACCTCCCCGATGCGCCCCGCCCGGCGGGAGGCTACCGCCCACAGTCCCAGGAAGACGATGGTCAGGCACGGGTCGAAGTTGCCCAGGCGCACCGACTCGGCCCGGTCCAGGGCTTCCTCCCAGGGGCACTTGTCGGCCAGGAACTGGCGCAGGGTGAGCATGGCCTGGACCATCTTGTCCCGCGGCTCGGGGACCGCCTCGAGGATCTCGCTCAGCTGCCGGTCGCTGGCCACGAAGGCTGCGGCAACCGGGTGCATCGGCATGGATCCCTGGGACATGGCCCCTCCTGGCAGAGTCATTGTAGCCGAAAGGCGCGCGGACGGCTGAGGAATAACCGCGGTTCGCCGGCCGCCGGGGCGGCTCGGCCGGGATCCCGTCTCGCGTGGAGGGGAGGGCACCCGGGCCGGAGAGGCGTCCGGAGACCCGGGCGGGGCGCGATTTTGCGTAGAAACCGCGGACGGTAGTGCGTATATCCTCTGCCATGGGACCCCACCGCCCCACCAGCAAGTCCAGCGTCTTCCTCCGGGAGATCCGCCGCGAGCTCGCGCACGGCGGGGCGGAGTTCTCGCCGGGCGACAACCCGCGGTTCAGGGTCCTGGTGGCCAACAGCCGCGAGCTGCGCACGGCCGCCTGGGGCCTGGTCTACCGCTCGTACCTCGAGCGCGGCTACATGACCGAGTCCGAGCTGGCCATGCGCATCCTGCCCCAGGACGCGCTCCCGGAGGTCAGCACCTTCCTGGCCCAGCAGGCGCCCGACTGGGCTCCGGCGGCCACGCTCACCGTGGTCCCGGACAGCCCGCTGGGCCTGCCCATGGACGCGCTCTACCGCCGGGATCTGGACACGCTCCGGGGCCCGGGCCGCAAGCCCTGCGAGATCGCCAAGCTGGTCATGGGCGAGGCCGGCACAGGCGAAGACGCCAAGCCCGACGTGGAACTGCTGCTGGCCCTCTTCCGCATCGCCTACATCACCGCCCGGTACCTGGAGGGCTGCACCGACTTCGTGATCACCGTCAACCCGCACCACGAGAAGTACTACCGCCGGCTGATGCGCTTCGAGCGGCTGGGCGAGCCGCGGACCTACGGCTCGGTCCGGGGAGCGGTGGCCGTGCCCATGCGCCTGGACCTGCTGGCCGCGGAGGCGACCTACCGCCAGAAGGCCGACATCAAGCCGACGGCGCGGAGCTTCTACGCGTACTTCCTCGACGAGGCCCAGCGGCCGGCGCTGCTGACCTGGCTGCGCCGGGAGCGGCGCGTCATGCCCGAGGCGGACCTGCGCCACTTCTTCGCGGAGCGCACCAGCCTGCTCCGCGAGATGACCGCCGAGCAGCGCATGTACCTGCAGGGCTGCTATCTGCACTACGACCTCGACGAGGACACACAGCTGCAGGGGTGACGGTGCCAGGACGACGGAGCACCCCATGGCGTTACCATGGCAAAGACGTCGACCGACGCATCTCCACCGGCCCCATTCTTCCCCTGCAGCCCGCCCCGCGACCGCTATAATCGGGCGCGTTGGCGGACGGGAGGTGCGCGGTGATCCCCGTTGACCGGGAAGAGAAGCGCAGGTCCATCCTCCGGGCCGCCCTGGCGGTCTTCTCCCGCCGGGGCTACGAGCGCGCCACCATATCGGACATCGCCGCCGAGGCCCGCATCGGCAAGGGCGTGGTCTACGACTACTTCCGCAGCAAGGAGGAACTCTTCGCCGACCTCTTCGACTTCCTCTTCCCGCAGGAGGATGCCGCCCTGGCCGCCGCCATCGCCGCGGCCCCCGGGCCGGTCGAGGAGATCGCAGTCGTGGCCGGCGCGGTCCTCCGGCACTACGAGTCGCTCGGCGGGTACTTCAACGTGGTCGCCCAGTTCTGGGCCCAGGGCCAGTCGGAAAACGCCGGACCGCGCTTCAACGAGAACTGGGCGCGGCTGTTCACCTCCTGCCGGTCGCGCGTGGCCGACTCGGTCCGGAGGGCGATGGCTGCCGGCCTCTTCCGGCCCGACCTGGACCCGGACGCCGCCGCCTGGGCGGTCATCGCGGTCCTGGACGGCAGCATCCTCCAATGGCTGCACAGCCGGGGAGGGCAGTCCCTTTCCGAGCGCGGCCTGGCCGCCCTGCAGGTCCTGCTGCGCGGCATGGCCTCCGCGGAGGTCCTCTCCGGCGCCGCCGGCGGACTTTCCTTCGGCCGGCCGGCGACCGAACGGTCGGTCATCGGCGACGGGAGGCCGCCCGCGCCATGAGCCAACAGGTCGCCATCGCCCGCCGGACGCTCCAGTACCACCGCAAGAGGCTGGTGGCCGCCCTGGCCGGCGTGGTCTTCGCCGTGATCCTGGTCAATATGGAGGTCGGCATCCTGCTGGGCTTCATGGCCAACGCCACCGGCTTCATCGACCGGCTGCCGGGCGACGTGTGGATCATGTCGCGGGGCACGCCCAACTTCGACATGTGCCACGAGATCGCGGAGCCCAACCTGCAGCGGGTCCGGGCCATCGAGGGCGTGGACTGGGCCGACAAGATGATCGTGGCCTGGAGCGTCTGGAAGACCGCGGAGGGCCGCGAGGAGAACCTGGAGGTAGTGGGCATCGAAACCGGCAGCCGGCTGGAAGTCCCCTGGCCGGTGGAGCCGCCGGAGGCCGCCAGGCTCGGCGATCCGCACGGCGTGATCATCGACCGGGCCGAGCAGCAGCGCCTGCAGGTGGCCTCCGCGGGCGACGCCGCCGAGATCATGGACAACCGCGTCAAGGTCGCCGGCTTCACGACCGGGATGCGCAGCTTCACCACCACCCCGTACGTGATCATGCGCTTCGAGCACGCCGAGAAGTCCTCGCTGCTGCCGCCCAACACCACCAGCTACATCGTGGCCAAGGCCCGCCCCGACTGGACTCCGGAGCGCCTGCGCGAGCACATGACCCGCGAGCTGCCCATGGTGGACGTGCTCACCACGGAGGAGTTCCACGCCCGCACCCGCGACTACTGGCTGTTCACCACCGGGGTGGGCACCGCCTTCTTCATGGCCGCGCTGCTGGGGTTCCTGGTGGGTGGGGCGGTGGTCGGGCAGGTGCTCTACGCCCTGGTCGTCGAGCAGCGCGGCGAGTTCGGGGTGCTCAAGGCCATGGGCGCGTCCCGGGGCTTCCTCTGCCGAGTGGTGCTCGGCCAGGCCCTGATCATCGCCCTGTCCGGCTACGCCGCCGGCCTGGCGCTGACCCTGCCGCTGATCAGCCTCATGCGTTCCATGGGCACGCCCATGACACTGACCTGGCCGCTGGCCGCCGGCGGCTTCGCGGCCGTGGTGGCCGTCTGCCTGGGAGCGGCCATCCTGCCGCTGCTGAAGCTGCTGCGGCTCGAACCGGCACTGGTCTTCAGGGGGTGAACGCGAGCATGCCCGAGAAGAAGCCCGCCCCGCGCCGCGACCGGCAGTTCGAGAAGGTCGAGTGCGAGTACGTCTACCTCGACGAGCAGGGCCAGCCCATCGACCTGCCGCTGGGCACCTACCGCCCGGAGGACTACGAGGAGCAGGTCATCGAGGTCGCCGAGGGCGACGAGGAGACCCTGGCCAAGGTGCTCTCGCCCCGCGGCCCGGAGCCCGAAGCGGCCCCGTCCCCGATCCCAGCCGCGCCCCCGCAGCCGGCGCGCGAGCCGGCCCCATCCCCGGCGCCGGACCTGAAGGCCCGCCCGGCAGCCGGGCCTTCCGGGCCGCCGGCCGCGCCGGCCGAGGCCCCGCTCGTCCTGCGCCAGGCTTGGCGCGGCTACCAGTCGGGCGGAGGCCGGGTCGAGGTGCTCAAGGACGTGAGCCTGAGCCTGGCCGCCGGCGAGCTGGTCATCGTCGCCGGCCCGTCGGGCAGCGGCAAGAGCACCCTGCTCTCGGTGATGGGCTGCCTGCTGCGCCCAGACCGCGGCCAGGTTCGGGTGATGGGCCGCGACGTGAGCGCGCTGCCGGAGACCGAGCTCCAGGAGGTCCGGCGGCGGCACATGGGCTTCATCTTCCAGAACATCTACCTGATGGCCGCGCTCTCCGCCCACGAGAACGTCCGGGTTGCGCTGGACATCAAGCTGGCCGGAGGACGGCCGCCGCGCTCGGCGCTGGAGCTCCTGTCCATGGTGAGCATGGCCGAGTACGCCCGCCGGCTGCCCCGCGAGCTCTCGGGCGGGCAGTGCCAGCGCGTGGCCGTGGCCCGGGCGCTGGCCGCCGGGCCGCGCATCATCCTGGCCGACGAGCCCACCGCCGCCCTGGACACCGACAACGCCCTGTCGGTCATGCGGCTGCTCAAGGACCTGACCACCAGCGAGGGGCTGGCCACCGCCGTGGTCACCCACGACGTGCGGCTCTTCCAGTTCGCCGATCGCGTCCTGTCACTGGACGCCGGCCGTTTGAGGGAGGTACGCAGGAATGAGAAGTGAAACGGTTCTGACCGCCCTGACCGCCGTAGCCCTGGTCCTGTCCGCCTGGCTCCCGGCCGCCGCGGCCGAGAAACCCGGGGCCGCCCCCGCGGACCAGGTCCGCCGCCTGTCCGCCTCAGGGCGGGTGGAGCCTCTGGGCGAGGAGCGCCAGCTGCAGTTCCCGGTGCCCGGACGGATCGCCAAGGTGGCCGTCGAGGACGGGCAGCAGGTCAAGGCCGGCGACGTGGTCGCCGAGCTGGAGAACGGCGACGAGAAGGCCGCCGTCGAGCTGGCCGCGGCCGAGGCCGCCAAGGCCCAGGCCGCGCTCGAGCGGGTCGAGGCCGGCGCCCGCGCCGAGGAGCGGACCGTGGCCGACGCCGACGCGCAGCTCGCCGGGCGCGAGCTCAAGCGCACCGAGTCCGCCAGCGGCCGCGACGAGGAGCTGGCCGCCGCCCGGACCGCGCTCCGCAAGGCCGAGGTGGCCGAGGCCGAGCGCCGGGTCGCCCGGCTCCGCAAGCTCCGCGAGGGCGAGACCAAGGCCGCCAGCCAGGAGGAGCTGGAGGGCGCCGAGGACCGCCTGGCCGTGGCCCGCGCCGCCGAAGCCGAGGCCAGGGCGGCCCACGCCCTGGTCGCCGGCGCCGCCCGCGAGGAGATCGTGGAGGTCGCCAAGGCCCGGGCCAGGCTCGCCGACGAACGCGCCGCGCTGGTCAAGGCCAAGGCTCGCGCCGAGGACCTGGCCGCGGCCCGGGCCGCGCTGGAGGCGGCCAAGGCGGCCAAGGCCGCCGCCGAGGCCCGTCTGGAGAAGACCGTGCTGCGCGCGCCGTCGGCCGGCACCGTTCTGAAGATCTTCCGCCGGCAGGGGGAACTGGCTGGCCCGGGCTCGGTTTTGCCGGTGGCCACGCTGGGCGACCTCTCCAAGCTGCTGGTGCGCGCCGAGGTCGACGAGAACGACATCGCCAAGGTCCGGCCGGGGCAGGCGGTTTCCGCCCAGGCCACCGGCCTGGCGGGTCAGCGCCTGACTGGCAAGGTGATCCGCATCAGCCGGACCATGGGCCGCAAGCGCCTCTTCTCCGAGGCGCCCAGCGAGCGCATCGACACCAAGGTGATGGAGGTGCTCGTCGAGCTCGACGGCCAGCCGGCCGTGCCGGTCGGCTACCGCCTCGACGTGTACTTCCTGGGCGGCGAGGAGAAGTAGCATGAGCCTGCGCAGCGTTCTGCTGGCTTCCCTGGTGGCCGCGGCGGCGGCGCGGGTCCCCGCCGCGGAGCCGCCGGCCGCTCCGCCGGCCCAGGCCCCAGCCCCGGCCTCCGGGGCGCTCACCCTGCGCGAGGCGCTCCTGGCGGCCAGCGAGGAGGGCGACGCGGTGTTGGCCTCGCGCCTGGAGGCCGCCGCGGCCTACGAGCGCAGCGAGGCGGCCGCGGCCGAGCGCCTCTGGCCGCGGATCGAGCTCTCCGAGCAGTACGCCCGGACCGACGACCCCGGAATCACCACCACCTACCGCGCGGAGCAGAACCGGGACTTGCGGCTCGGCCGCTTCGAGGCTGAAAACTGGCGCACCCGCGGCGAGGCGTCCTACGTCGTCTTCGACGGCGGGGCGCTGGCCGGCCGGCACGAGGCGGCGCTGGCCGGGTTCTCGGCCGCCATGCGCTCCGGCGAGTCGGTCCGCTCGCGCGCCGTCGCCGCCGCCGGCGGGTCCTTCCTGGCCGCCCTCTACGCCGAGCGCCAGCTGGCCGTGGCCCGGGAGGAGGCCGCCCGGATGGATTCGCGCCTGGCCGTGGCCAGGACGCAGGAGGCCGGCGGGCGCTCGACCCGCGCCGACGTGCTCCTGGCCGAGTACCGCCTGGAACGGGCCAAACGCGAGGTCCTGACCGCCGCCAACGCCGTCGAGTCCGCGCGGGAGCGGCTCGGCCGGCTGCTGGGCCGGGACGGCCGGGTCAGGGAGCAACTGACCGACGGCCCGGAGGACCCCCTGGCCGGGGCCGCGGCGCTGGCCTCGGCCGACGCCGCCGAGCAGTCCGCCCTGGCCGCGTCGCCCGACCTGTCCCTCGCCCGGGCCGAGCAGTCGGCGCGCGAAGCCGAGCTCGACGCCCGGCGCGCCACCCGCTGGCCGCGCCTGGAGGCCCAGGCCGCGACCTACTGGGACGACGACGACGCCGGACGGCTGCACGCCAACGAGCGCAGCTACCTGGTCGGCGCGGTGCTGACCTGGACGGCCTTCGACGGCGGCGTGCGCCGCGCGCGCATCCTCGAGGCCCGGCACCTGGCTGAGGCCGCCGCGGTCCGCTCCCGCGACGCCGAGCGCCGGACGCGCATCGAGTCCCGCGAGGCGGCCAGGGACCTGGAGGAGGCCAGGGCCGATGAGTCCGTCGCCGCCAGGAAGCGCGCCGCAGACCAGGCGGCCTTCGACCAGGCTGAGAAATCCCACTCCGCCGGCCGCTCCACCTTCGCCGAGCTGCTCAGGGCCCAGACCGACCTGGCCGACTCGCGCCTGGCCGAGCTCCGGGCGAGCCACGGCCGGCGCCGCGCCGAACTCCGGCTGCTGGAGGTCACCGGCTACTGGGCCTCCTGGCAGGGGGGAGGGAAGTAGGCAGTGGGGCAGGCGGTGAGGGCGGGGGCCGTCGGACTTCTGTACGCGGCATGCCTGTTCGGGTGTGCGAACGGGGCACGGACGCCGGCCGCGCCCGCCCCACCGCAACAGGAAGCACAGCATCCCAACGCCAGCGGACAATTGGCGGCTGCCAGAGAGCTGCTCCTGAGGGCGGAACAGGAGGTGCTATGGTTTCGTGATCGGGCCCGGAGCACTCCCGATCCCGAAGACCGGCGCCGCCTGGAGAAGCACATCTTCGTGATGTCCCGGCTTCTGGCGTATACCTATGATGGCGCTGCCTCCAACGCCCACAGGGCCGGGGACGAAGCCATGGCACTCTACTTCAGCGAAAGATCCGCGCACTGGTATGGGATAGCGTCACCCCGCAAGGAAGTCGAAAAGCGCCTCTTTCCGGAAATGAAACCAACGGCCGACTAGCCGGACCGTACGACGCAACTCAGGTAGCAGGAAGCCGGAAGTAGTGGCTCCGCGGCGAGCGGCTGGGACAGACCTTTTCGACGAAGCCCTCGGAACAGAGCGCCTGCAGGTCGCGCGTGGCCGTCGGCAGGGAGATGCCCAGGGTGGCCGCCACCTCCATCCGGGTCAGCCGCCGGTGCGTCCTGAAGAGCTCGCGCAGGCGCTCCGTCCGGCGCATGGCGCTGGAGCCCTCGCGCAGCGTTCCGGCGCCCGTGACCGCCGCCGCGGATGACGCCGGGGCCGGTCCGGTGGCCGCGGCCCCGCCCGGCTCCGCCTGGGCGCCGGCGCCGGACTCCCCGTCCAGATCCGCCAGCTCGTAGGCCAGCTTGTCGGAGTTCATCAGCCGCATGCGCTCCATGGCGTTGCGCAGCTCGCGGACGTTCCCCGGCCAGGGCCGCCGCTCCAGCTCGGACTTGAGCTCCTCGGACATGGCCGGCCGCCGGCCGTCGCGCCGGTTCTCGGCCAGGAAGTGCCCGGCCAGGGGCAGGATGTCCTCGCGCCGCTCGCGCAGCGGCGGTATGGCGATCTCCAGGCGACGCAGCCTGAAGAGCAGGTCCTCGCGGAAGATCCCCTCGCGGACGCGCCGGCCAAGGTCCGCGTTGGTGGCGGCCAGCACCCGGCAGGCCACTTTCCGCGGCCGGCTGGCTCCCACCGGCCGGATCTCCCCGGCCTCCAGGACGCGCAGCAGGGCGGTCTGCAGCCGCGGCGAGACGTCGCCGATCTCGTCGAGGAGCACGGTGCCGCCGGCCGCCTCCTCGAAGATGCCGCGGCGGGCCCGGCTGGCGCCCGTGAAGGCGCCGCGCTCGTGGCCGAAGAGCTCGCTCTCGAGCAGCGTCTCGGCGATCGCCCCGCAGTTGATGGCCAGGAAGGGCGCGCCGCAGCGCGGCGAGAGCTCGTGCACCGCCCGGGCGACCAGCTCCTTGCCGGTGCCGGTCTCGCCGGTGACGAGCACGGGCACGTCCAGCGGGGCGATGCGCGCCACCGACTCGCGGACGGCGGTCACGGCCGGGCTGCGGCCGACCAGCCGGTCCAGGCCCCTGGCCGCCTGCCCGGAACCGGCCGGCGCGACGGGGACCTCCGCGGCCGGCGCGGCCGGAGTCTGCCCGCCGGATCCCTGGAGGAGCAGCACGTCGCCGGGGGAGAGCTCGCAGGCCAGGCGCAGCTCGAGCTCCAGCCGCCCCTCCGCGCGGTAGCGCCGGATGGCCCTGGAGAGCGTCGCGAAATGCCGAACGGCCGCCTCACGGTTCCCGGCCAGCAGCTCGACCCGCGCTAGGTACAGGTCGTCCAGGTAGTGCCGGTTGCCCAGCGCCCGGCGCTGTACGACGATCCGCCGGGCGGCCTCGCCGCTGCCGCAGGCGAGCTCGCAGCGGATCAGGTTGAACGTGTCGAAGCCGATGCCCTGGAGGTGGTGGTCGGGGTGCCGGGCGGCGAGCTGCCTGGCCCTCTCCAGGGCCTCCCCCGGGCGGCGCGCGGCCAGACGGTCGATGACCGGCGTCCAGTCGTCGTCGGGGTTCTCCCAGCCGGGTTTGAGAGGCAGGACCGGGGTCGGACCGTACCGGCCGCGGGGAATCCAGCGGTCGACCATGACGCTGAGCAGGTTGTGATAACTCCAGTAGCGCCAGCGCTGGCTCGGCGGCTCTTCAACGCCGGACTCCAGGATCTCGAGGTGCCGCAGGGCCTCCCTGATCTGCACCGTCTCCACGCACTGGGTGAAGCGGCAGCCGGCGACGATCCTGACCGATGGCTGTCCGCCGGCGGCCGCGATGCGGTCGAGGTCGGCGTCAACGTCCGATCCCATGCCCAACTGCGCCAGGAACCAGCCGCGGACCTCCGTCAGCCGCGCGGACTGCGGCCCATCAGGCACCAGCGCCGCCGCCCGCTCCAGCAGCTCGCACCGGCGCCGCTTGTCGCCCAGCCGGCTGGCGTGGAACCCCTCGTAGATCAGGACCTGAACCCGCAGTTCGGGCGGATCGGACTCGCCGACGGCCCCGCGCATGCGGTTGACCACCGCGCCCATCTCATCGAGCAGTTCGGCCCGGCTGGCGAGCTCCGCCCAGGCGGACCAGAAGATCTGCGCGAGGTCCGGGCTGCCGCAGTCCCGCACCTCCCTGGCCATGGCCAGTGCCTCCTCGGCCGGACGCTGCCCGTTGAGGGCTTCCATCAGCGCCACCAGCGCCGGGAGCGGCTGTTCGCGGCTGTCACGGTAGGCAGCGAGGATCTCTCCGAGCGGCCGTCCGTCGAAGTGTGCCTGGACAATCGGGTGGAACTGCCGGCCTGCCTGGGGGCTCACGACTGTACCTCCACAAGTTAAGCTCAGGTAAAGTATAGGATAACTACAAACTGAAGATAAGTCAAACGGAACTCATGTCATCCTGGCCATTAATCCATAACCATCGCAGCATGGTGCGTTGTGAATATCGCCTAGTGAGCACGCCGTTTGCTTCACACGCATAGACAGAGGGAGGGCGCCTCCATGATGTCGGCACCGCGGATACGCTTCACCGAGATACTCAAGCGTCTCGAGGCCGAGACCGAGGCCGCTCCGGAGACCTACCGCTACCGCTTCGGCGAAAGCGACCGTTTCGAGATCGGCATCGCCAATGACCGGGCCGGCCGGGAGGAGGCCTGGGGCCTGGTTTATCGCGCGTATCTGCAGAAGGGGTACATGGCTCCGTCCGACTCCAGGATGCGCATCCTTCCCCAGGATGCCCTGCCCGGCACGACGACTTTCGTCGCCAGGGAGGCGGACGGCTCCGCCGCCGCCACGCTGACCATGGTGCCGGACAGTCCCATGGGCCTGCCCATGGACGACCTCTACCGGCGCGAGCTCGACGCCCTGCGCGCGGCCGGCCGCCGTCCCTGCGAGATCGCCAAGCTGGTGGCCTGCGTGGAGGAGCGGCAGGGCATGGAGATGCTCCTGCACCTCTTCAAGCTGGCCTACCTCTCCGCCCGCCGCCTCGACGGCTGCACCGACTTCGTGATCACCGTGAATCCGCGCCACGAGAAGTACTACCGCCGGCTGCTGCTCTTCGAGCCCATCGGCGAGACCCGGGCCTACGGATCGGTCAACGGCGCCGAGGCCGTGCCGCTGCGGCTGGATCTGCTGCGGGCCGAGGAGCTCTACCGCCAGGCCTTCGGGGGGCGCAGCGGCCGCGCCAATCTCCACGCCTTCTTCGTGGGCGACGACGAGCCGGCCATCCTGGACTGGCTGGGCCGCGAACGCACCCCGCTGTCCGAGGCCGACCTGCGCTACTTTTTCGCCGAGCGCTCGGACATCCTCGGCCGGGTGACTCCGGCCGAGCGCCTGCACCTGCAGGACTGCTACCTGGCCTACGACCTGGAGGCGGCCACGGCTCCCGGCCTGGCCGACGCCCGATGAATCCCCACTTCAGCGCGATCCCGGCGATTCCGGAGCTGCTCCTGGGCCTGCCCACGCTCCTGCTGGCCGCCGCGGTCTGGCTGTGCTGGTCGGCGGTCCGCCGGGCCCGGGGGCTCCGAACCACCCGCGCCGCCGCTTCCGGCCGGCCCGCCGCACCCGGGCGACGGCCGGTGCGCGCGCCCTTCGGGGACTTCTCCGCCGGCCGGGGACGGCCAGCCCCCTGCTCCGTCCCCTGGATCGTGAACTGACCCCGGCAGCCTCGCCCCTGCGGTGGCCAGCAGGTCTCCCATGTGCGCTCTCAAGCCAGTCCAGCCACGCGCCGATTAAATATAGGTAATTCGGCCGCCGCAGGCGGTTCGGGGGGGGCCTTGTCCGAGAAGAGCCGTCTCATCGCCTGGATGCTGCTGGCCGCCGCGTCGCTCTGGCCGCCTGCGGCCCTTTCGCTCGAGCCGGCACCGTCCGCCGACGCCGCCACCGCTCCGGCCGGCCAGGAGGACGACGGCGCGGAGGCCCGGGCGTTCATCCGGCGTATGCAGAAGGAAGTCACCCGCTTCGGATTCGAGGAATCCAGCGCCATCGAACCCGGCAAGGCCCCGCTGCCCCGCGAGTGGCAGCGGCACCTCGACGACTCGCCCTCGGCGGACGATCCCACCCGGCGCCTCTACGGGCGGTATCCCGACTTCCTGACCGTGGGCGTCGCCGACCTGGACGTTCCGGGCACTCCGCCGGACGCCGTCCACGGCGGCCGCCGGGCGCTGCGCATGAGCCTGGCCGGCAGCCGGGGCAGCGACGAGAGCCAGGGCATGGACCTGGTGGCCGTGAAACGCCGCATCCCGCTGGAGATCGATCCCGACTCGGCCTACGAGCTCAGCGGCTGGGTCCGGATGCAGTCCACGCGCCGCCCGGACGAGAGCTGGGCCCGGCTGGGCATCGAGTGGCTCGACGAACAGGGCCGCGTCATCGCCAGCAGCTGGTCCGACCACGTGATCGCGTCCCGGTCCGGTCCTTCCTGGACGCAGGTGCCCGGGCTGCGCGTCAACGACGTCGATGGCCGCGCACGCTTCGCCCAGGTCTGGTGCAAGGCTTCCGGGCACGACCCGCTCGGCTGGGTCAGCTTCGACGACATCGAGCTCCTGGCCCGGCCCAAGGTGGACGCCAAGCCGGTCCCGGATGGCTGTTCGGGGATATTCGCCCCGGACGAGATCCCGGCCCTCAAGATCAGCTTCACCGGTCTCCGCCCCCAGCCGGCCCCGCAGCCCGGGGCGGTTCCCGCGGCGCTGGGGCGGGTCCTCGGCCTGGCCGCGGGGGCAGGCTACGTGCGCAGCGTCGCGGTGGTGGACCTCTTCGGCCGCAGGATTTCGGTGGCGGACCGGCAGTTCGCCATGCGCGAGGTCCAGGACGGCGCCCTCCAGGAGGACCTGCGCCTGGACGCCCTGGCGCGCCCCGGCACCTACGCCGTCGAGATCACCCTGTCCTCCATCGGCCCGCGCGGCGAGCGCACCGAGATCACCCGGCGCGTGCTGCGGCTGGTCAAGCTGGCAGCTGCGCCGGCGCCGGCCTCCTCGCCCGGCGCCGCTGCGGTCGAACCCGCGGGCATCGGCGGCTTCGGAGTCGAAGCCGGGCTCCACGGCACGGACGCCCGGCAGCTGCTGGAGGCCGTCGGACGCCTGAACATTCCCACGGTCGCCGTGAACCTCTGGGGCGCGGCCAAGCCGGCGGCCGGCCCGCAGGTCCCGTCCGAGGTTGCGCTGGCCAGGCTGCTGCGCGGCCCCCTCGGCAGGAAAGTGCTCTTCGAGGGCGTGCTCCTGTCCGGCCGCGAAGCGGTCGCCGCCTACTCCTCCGCCGATCCGCGGGCGAAGCTGCAGCCCGAAGCCATAGCCGAGTTCCGCTCGGACATGATGGCCTGGCGCCTGGCCTCCGCCGACGGCAACCTGGCCGCGGCCGGCGGCCGCGAGTGGCGCGCGAAGCTGGCCGCGGAGATCCGCTCCGGGGCTCTCGAGAAGGCCGCCCACAAGACCGTCAACGTGCCGGTCGCGCTGGATGGCCTGGAACCCGGCGCCGACGGGGATGAGCGCTACCGCGAGACGGTCTTCGTGCCCGCGTCGCTGAGCCCCGCCCAGCTGGAGAAGAGGCTGGCCGCGCTCTTCCCCCGGCCGGCGCCGGCCGGCGGCGCGGCGGCAGCCAGGGCCGGGGCCTTCGATTGGCACCTGGAGCTCCCGGCCGCCAGCGAGAACCTGGGGCTGGGCATGAAGGAGGAGCGCGACCAGGTCACGGAGCTGGCCAGGAAGGCCACGCTGCTCGTCGCCGCGGGCGCTGGGCGCTGCTTCGTCAGTCTGTCCGATTCCAAGCAGGGGCTGATGGGCCCGGGCCTCAATCCCCGGCCGGCCGCGGCGGCCTGGCGGACCCTGGGACAGCACCTGTCCGGCGCGGAGTTCCTCGGAGACTTCGACCTGTGCAAGGATGCCGACGTCCGCGCCTGGGCCTTCCGGCGCGGGGACGAGGGCCTGGTGGTCTTCTGGGCGGACGGCCCCGAGCGCGAGATCCCGGTGCAGCTGGGCACCCGTGGGCGGGCCCGGCTGGTGGAGATCACCGGGTACGCCAGGGAACTCCGCCCCGCGCGAACCGCCGCGGAGTCCGCCGGGCTGGCCGAGGCCGAGATGGTCCCGCTGGCCGTCGTGCCCGCCATCCTCACCGGGATGGATCCGGCCTTCATCCGGACCAGGCAGAGCTTCCAGCTGGCCGCGGGCAGCAAGGTGCAGTGCCGCTACGAACCCCAGCCCGTGGTCTTCGAGCTGCAGAACCACTTCCGGCAGGACCTCTCCGCCCGGATCTTCCCGCGCTTCCCGCAGGGCTCGGCGGTCACCCCGCGCTTCCAGAAGGTCGACGTTCGCCCCGGCGAAACCGCCAAGGTGACCTTCAGCGTCCGCCCGAGCTTCGTGGAAACCACCGGCGACAAGGAGGCGGTCGCCGATCTCTACCTGATGGTCAAGGACGGCCGTGAGACGTTCACCATCACCCGCACGCTGCGCTACGAGTCCATGCTGAGCATGGAGTGCGTCCCCCCTGTGCCCGACGAGAGCGGCCGGACCGCCCGGGTTCAGATCGCGGCCGGCGTCAAGGAGGGCATCGAGCCCCGCCGGAACCTGACCGATCTGGAGATCTACCTGTCGGTGCCCGGCGTCGGGCGCCAGCGTGTCCTGCTCGAGGACGTGCCCACCGGCAAGTCACTGCTGGCCGAGCCGTTCACGGTGGTCCTGGGAGCCAGGGAGCAGAAGGCCTACGCCAGCGTCCGGGAACGCAACGGCAGCTGGTTCGCCAATCTCGAGATCAAGCTGCCGGCAGCCGTCCCGCCGCGCTATGCGGACCGGCGCTGACGGCCGCTACCGGGCCCCGCGCCGCCCGGCCAGCACCCGCCGGTAGTTCCTCGCCTCGCTCAGCGTCGGGAACCTGAACGGCTCGTCCACGGGGATCTGCGCCGCGGGAACGAACCCCGGGCTCTCCAGCCGCTCCATCGCGCTCCAGAAGAGCTCCGGCGCCCCGGCCAGCAGGTGGCGCATCACCCGCGGATAGGGCCAGGCCGGGTCCACGTCGGCGAACTCCCTCTGGAGAATGATCGGACCGGTGTCCACGCCCTCGTCGACGGCGTGGATGGTCAGACCGTAGCGGGGCGGCTCCGCGGCGTGGGAGCGGAACCCGGCCATCCGCCCACGGCAGGCGGGCAGCAGCGACGCGTGGCGGTTGACGAAGCCCAGCCGCGGGATGGACAGAACCTCCCGCCGCAGCAGGCGCTCGGACTGGTTGAGCACCGCGTCGGGGGCAACCCGCCGCAGCAGTTCGTGGAACTCCGGGCCGTTCGGATCGCCGACGGCGTGGACGGGCAGCCCCAGCCCGCGGGCCAGGCCCTCCACGCTTCGCGGGTCGCGCGCGCCCAGGAGTCGCGAGCGCAGCCGGAGCCCCAGCGACCCGAGGAAACCGCGCGGCTCCATGATCAGCCAGAGGGCGCGCAGGGACTCGAGCCGCTGACCCGCGGTGCGCACGGGCTCCCCGGCGCTGCGCCGCCCGGCCAGGAAGACCGCGGCGATCCGCTCCGGGTGCAGGCGGATCACACCCTGGAGGAAGGGCCCGAGGAAGACGGGCTCCTCCTGACACAGGATCGCCAGTTTCACTGCCGCGCTCCTTCGCCTGCTTCGAGAATCTCGACCGTCCCCTTGGCGCCGTCGAGCCGGAGCAGGTCGCCGGTGCGGATCCGCGAGACCGCGCCGGGCACGCCGACGGCCGCGGGGATGCCCATCTCCCGGGCCACGATGGCCGAGTGCGAGAGCATGCTGCCGCGCTCGACCACCAGCCCGCTGATCGACGGGAAGAGCACCACCCAGCCCGGGTCGGTCTGGCGGGTGACCAGGATCTCGCCGTTCAGTCGGACGCTCGTGTCCGGCTCGAGCAGCACCACGGCACGGCGAGTGAGGACGCCGGGGCAGGCGCCCAGGCCCTTGAGCACGCCGGTCGCCGCGGCCGCCGGTGCCGAGCCGGGCACCTCGACCAGTTCCTCCCCGCCGACCAGCCCGGGGGTCTCGAGGTGGTCGGGCAGCGGCGGGAGCGCGCGGAAGCGCTCGTAGATCCCGCGTCGGCGGCCGACCAGCGCGCGCAAGTCGAGCGCCCGGCCCCCGTCGCCTACGGCGGCTTCGAGCTCCTCCACCCTCAGGTAGAAGACGTCCTCGCCGGCCGCGATCCGCCCGTCGCGCGCCAGCGCGGCGCCCACCGACCGGAAGATTCTCCGGACGACGGCGAAGGCCCGGGTGCGGGCCAGCCGCTGGTTCTCGCGGTTGCGGATGGCCCGGGCTGCGCGCGAGAGCACCCAGCGGTAGGCCCAGTGCCTGAAGGGATGCCCCCTGAGCCGCCGCCGGAGCTCCTCCCGGGCGGCCTCGGGCGTGAGCCCCTCGGTCCTGGCCGGTGAGACCGCCCCGACGGAGGAGCCGCGCAGGTAGTTCTGAAGGACCGCGACGCAGAAGCTGGGGTCGTCCCGCGCCGAGCGCGACTCGAGCTTGAGCTCGGCGATGCAGCGGTCGCCGTAGCGCTCGAGGTACTGGGCGAAGGCGTCTCCGACTGCGCCCGGCGCCCGGAGCAGCGCGACGGCCTCGGCCGGCGGCGCGGCCAGGAAGCGGCCCCTGAGCTCCACGTCCCGGGCGATGAGCGCAGCGATGCCGTGGAGCTCGTCGGCCACCGCGGTGCTCTCGATGGCCCCCTGGCGGCTGACCAGCGCGTTCTGGAGCCCGCCGTCCGGGTCGACGCCCCAGGCCACGGTCAGCTTCTTCAGAGCTCCGTAGAAGACCATGGCCGAGAAGTCGTTGATGATCGGCGCCTTCCAGCGCCAGAGGATCTCGCGCTCCATGGCGCCGTAGTGCCCGAGCGCCTCGGCCGGCGGCATGCCCTCGTAGTCCAGGGCCGCGAACTTCCGGTGGGCGGCGTCGAACTCGCGATGGAAGTTGCGGATCCGGCGCTCCAGCGTCCACTGCAGCCAGACGGCGCGCAGCCCGGTGCGGACCAGGCGCGGAAGCTCGCGGCCATACTTCGCCGCCCAGCCGGCCGGAGGCGGCCCGGCGAGGTCGGCGGGCTGGCGCAGGCCCATCATGGCCTCCATGAAGCCCTTGTTGAAGCGGAAGCCGGGCAGCAGCGCCACCAGCCGGTACCAGTTGAGCAGGTTGTAGTAGACGCGGCCGTTAAGGCACCCCAGCATGTTCCCGAGCATGTCCTGGTGGCCGCGGATCTCCCGCTCGGACAGGCCCAGCACCTGGCAGAACTGCCAGTAGACCGCGCGGTAGGCCCGCTGAATGAAGGAATAGGTGAGCGGCAGGGTGATGCCCGGGTAGCTCTCGTTGATGTTGGAGTTATCCCAGACCTGGCGCCGGGGCGCGGGTGCCGGAGCGGGCGGCGCGGCGCTCACGCCACGAACCTCCAGCCCCAGACCATCGCCGCCAGCGTCGCGTAGTACCCGACGATGAAGAGGGTCATCGCCCCGCGGTAGAGCCGGGCGCAGGCCCGGACCGGGCTGTGCACGTAGAGCAGCGCGGCGATCGCCGGGACCGCCGCCATGAGCGCCGCGGCCCAGAGCCCCGCGGCGCGACCCGCGTTCCCGGCCAGGAGTGGCCAGGCGAAAGCCACCGCCGGCAGCACCTGGCCCATGGCCAGCGCCGCCGCCCCCGCAGGCCGCAGCCGGCTGGAGTAGGACTCGACGCCGGCGCGCTCCTCCTCCGGCGCCCAGGTCTTCCGGGCGAACTCGAAGACGTTGAAAACCGCCCAGTTGGCGACGAGGAAGATCCACGCCCGGACGGGCAGCTCCCAGGGGAAGCGCCCCGCGACCGCCGCAACCACCAAGAGCCCCATCCAGCCCGCCACCAGCGTGTGCGCCAGGGCATAGAGCTCCATCTTCGGACGGAGCCACGCGCCGATGAAGAACTCCCGGAACATGAGCAGCGAGAACCCGAAGACCGCCCCCCAGGCCGCGGCGGCGGGCAGGCCGCAGCCCAGCGCCAGGAGGAGCTCGGCGCCGACCAGGAGCAGCGCGACGCGCCAGGCCTCCCGGGGGGAGATGAGCCCCCGGGCCAGCGGCCGCTCGGGGTGGGCGTCGCGGTCGGTCCGGCAGTCCTTGATCTCGTCGAAGATCCGCAGGCGCAGGAAGATGAGCAGTGTGGCCAGAGCGCCGAGGACCGCCGGCAGCGGCCTCAGCTCCGCCCCGGCCAGCTCGACGGCCGCGGCGGCGTTCCCCGCGAAGAAGGCTCCGGCCATGGCCAGGTGGCTCCCGAGCGGGAAGCGCTCGGCGACGAAGGTCGCCCAGCGGGAGAGGAAGGGAGGAGGGGCCTCGGCCATGCGCTCAGCGCTCCCCCTTCACGGACAGGATCTGCTCCCGCAGCCTGGCGTACTCGACCTTGCTGTGATGGCGCGGGTCGAGGGGGATCGCCTCCAGTTGGACGGCCTCGTCGCAGACCACACCGGCGGCGGCAAGTGCCCCGCGGACCTCGCCGGCCGGATCGGCGGGGGCCGGGCCGGGCCTCAGCGAGAATGCCGCGGCGGCGCGCTCGCCGAGCTTGGCGTCGGGCAGGCCGAGGTAGGCGGCGTCCCGGACGAAGGGCAGCCGCTTCATCAGGAACTCCGGGCGCACCGGCAGCAGCGTCTGGCCGGCGCGGCAGATGGCGTTGTGCACCCGGCCCCCGACCCACAGGCGCCCGGCGGCGTCGAAGCGGCAGACGTCGCCCGTGCGGTGCCACACGCGCCCATCGGCGTCGAGGATCTTGGCAGCGCGGAAGGCCTCGGGGCTGCGGTAGTAGTCGCGGCAGACGTGGTCGCCGGCCACCACCAGCTCGCCGAAGCCACCGGTTGGCGCCTCCCACTCGGCCCAGCCCTTGGGGCCGAGCGCCACAGGCCCGCGCTCAAGGCGCAGCAGTCTGGCGTCGAGTCCGTGGGCCAGCCGGCCCACGCAGACGCCCTCGGCGTCCTCCGAGCCCGGCGGCATCTCCGAGGCGACGAGGTGCGCGATGGGCTCGACCTCGGTCGAGCCGTAGAGGATGTGCAGTTCGGCCGTCGGCGCCGCGGCCGCGAGCGCGATCACATCGTCGGTGGTCACCGGCGCGCCGCCGGTGGCGGCGCGGCGCAGCCCCCGGAGCTCGGCGCCGGGCCGGCCGGCCGCCGCCGAGACGCCGCGGAGCAGCGAGGGGGAGAGCGTGCAGCAGGTCGCGCCGGTCGCCCGGATCTGGGCGGCAAGCAAGGCGCCGTCGGAGGAGTCGGGCCGGGCCAGGTCCACCGCCGGCAGGACCGTGGTCACTCCGCCGGCGATGTTGTTGAGCGAGAAGATCGGGAAGACGGGCAGGTCCACGTCCCCGGGCCCGTAGGGCAGGCAGCGGTCGAGCGCCCGGTGCTGGGCGGCCAGGAACCGGTGGGTGCGGTTGGCGCCCTTGGGCATCCCGGAGCTGCCCGTCGTGAAGGTCACGAGCGCGGTGTGCTCGCGCTCGACCGGCGCGACCGGGACGCGCCCGCCGGCGGCAGCGAGCGCTCCGAGCTCGGCAGAGTACATCCCGGCGTGCGGGCCGACCACGATGCGGACCGGCGCGGCCTCAAGCTCAGGCACGCCCTTGATGAGAGCGAAGGCCGGCTCGGGCCCGATGAAGGCCCTGGGCTCGACCTGCTTGGCGCACAGGCCCAGCTGGTCGCGCCGCGCCCAGGAGTCGAGGAACACAGCGATGGCCCCGAGCCGCTGCACCGCGAACATGGCCACGTAGAGCTCCGGCGACATGGGCACGAAGACGAAAGCCCGGTCGCCGAAGGCCAGGCCCAACCGCGCGAGCCCGGCGGCGGCGGACTCGACGCGTTCGGCGAGGGCGCCGTAGGTCATCTGCTCGTGGACGAGCGCGCTCGACGGGTCGCGCCGCCAGGCCTCGGCCGAGCGCAGCCACATGAGCGCGACCCGGTCGGGGATCTCCCGCCGGTGGGCCTCCAGGAAGGCGATGACGTTGTTGTGCTCGGAGGCGCCGTTCTGGCAGCCGATCACTGACGTGTTCACAGGTCTTGAGCCTCCTTTGCGACTGCGGCTACCACCCGCGAGGCAGACGGCATTAGATAGCGGTCTCTCTGCGATGTCAAGGATGCCGAAACGATGAGCCTTGACTTGCGGCATCCCCACTGCTACAAGCTGGAAGCGATTGGTGGGCTGTAGCCGTCTTGGCCCGGAGGAGAGCCTGGCTCTGCTAGAGGTACAGCCGAGGGCGTCCATGAAGCGGATCTACCTTAGACTGATTGAGGATCTTCCATCTAATGATCCAATCGAGGTTCAGCTCCACTCAGTCAAAGTCATAGTCGAGAAACTTCTCCAGATTCATTGGGAGATGGAACCAAAGCCGGACCCCAAGGGTGGTTATGCGATGTCCGGGATGATTCCCGACGATATGGACTGGGAAGAGTCTCTTCGCCAACTGGTAAAGGCCGGGTATCTGGTAGTAATCTAATACCGCTGCCGAACTCGGTTGCCCCTTGTCGTCCGCGGGTAACATCTACCCCGTCGGCGCCCAGAGCTTGACCATCCCCGCCTCCTGCATCCAGAGCACCGCGCCGGCGGCGGCCAGCGGCAGGAGCATCTTCTCGGCGCCCCAGGCCGGGGCATCGGGCCGCCCCCGGCGGATCTCGCCGCCGAGCGCGCCGCCCAGGGCGGCCAGTATGCCGGGACCGGCGGCGGCCGCCAGCGTCAGCGGCGGGAGCCCCTGCGTCCACCAGAGCGGGCCGAGCACCGCCGCGACTCCCAGGATCGCCATGCCCGCCGCCCCGGCCAGGCGCCGGCCGGCCGCCCGGGGATGCCGGTGCCGCAGGTAGGCCCAGAGCGCCATGCCCAGCACGGCGGCGCTGGCCGCCAGGTAGGGGCCGAAGAACCGCGCGTACTCGTCGCGCGAGTTGGCCAGCACCAGCACCAGGAAGGGCGGCAGGAGCACCGCGCTCATCGTCTTGACGCGGACCAGGCGGACCCTCTCCGGGGGCAGCGGGCTGACGGCCTCCAGCAGCAGGTAGGCGGCCAGCCCCACGAAGACCGGCAGCGCCCACTGCCAGGAACCCAGCGACCAGGCGCCGTAGGCGTAGAGCAGGAAGACAATCCGGGCGCCGAAGTTGAGGACCCGGGTCCGCCAGGCCAGGAGCGCGAGCCCGGCGGCGATCCCGGCGAGGCTGACGTTCTGGTAGGCTATCTCCGCCACGGGCTTGGAGCTGATCTTGCTGAACGTCACGCAGACCGCCACCGGCACGAACAGGTTGTCGGCTCCGTGCAGCGAGATGGCCTCGAAGCCGGTGACCAGCGCCGCGACCAGCAGCGCGGAGAGGACGCAGACCTTCCAGGAGAGGCCGGCCAGCAGGAGCGCCGGAGCGAGAAGCGCCAGGAAGGCGATCAGCAGGAAGGCCAGGGAGCCCTCGAGGCTCTTCTCCTCGTCCTCCACCTGGTAGCGGACGCGGCCCCAGCGCGAGCCGACCAACGCCGCCCCGGCGTCGGCGACGGCGAGGGTCAGCACCGCCGCCACGAAGATCCAGGGCCGTCCGTAGGTCAGCAGGTAGGTCAGGAAGATGGCCAGAGGGTAGAACTCGCTCCCGGCCGTGCGCCGCTCGACGCTGTGCAGGGCGCGCAGCCGGTTGGAGCGCCGGCCGGCGGCGAAGAGCGCCGCCAGCCCCATGGCCATGACCAGCACGGTCCACGGCGAGCTCACCAGGAAGGGGAATCCCAGGCAGCCCAGCCCGCCCCCCAGATGGACCAGCTTCCTCGGCCACTCCGGGTTGGGCCGTCCGCGGCGGGCCCAGAGCTCGGCAACGCCGAGCACCGCTGCGAAGATGCCGGCGAGCGCCCCGGCGCCGAGGAGCTCGCGGGTCCAGTTCACCCGGAGACCTCCTCCACGACGAACCGGCTGTAGAAGAAGGCCGCGTCCCGCGCGAAGAGCCGTTCCGCCAGGTCGGCCAGCGGCCGCACCCGGGCGGCGTACTCATCCGGACAGCTCCGGGGCGCGAGCATGTTCCAATAGGCTAGGCGCGCGCCGGGGCGGGCCGCGGCCAGGAGCGCCGCGTACAGGCCCCGGCAGACGTCCGGCGGCAGGTACTCGAAGATGTCCGAGAGGTTGAAGCCGTCAAAGCCGCCGGCGCCGTGCCGCCGGGCAGCCTCCTCGACCGGCCCGTGAAAGAACGTGATCCGGTCAAGGCCCGCACGGACCGCCTCGGAGTGCTCCGGCCGGAGGTAGTGCGGCAGCGCCGGGCCGTAGTTGCCGTTCAGGATGAACTGCAGGTAGGGGTTCTCGTGGGTCGCCAGCGCGGTCAGCGCGTACTCGGCGCGCGAGAGGATCCGGTCCGAGACCGAGCCCTCCACGTAGCGGAAGAATTCGGGATCGCGCCCGAACCGCCCCATCACCCGGCGGCTGAAGAAGACCCGGAAGAGCAGCCGCCAGCGCAGGTTGTTCCAGGTCCGGTCGTAGAAGGCGCGCCGGCCGTCGCCGTCGCGCGGCTCGAGCAGCGCGACCACTGCCCGCCGCCCGTGGATCAGGGGCAGGATCCGCGTGCGGAACAGCCGGAAGTAGTTCTCGAACTTGCCGGCGCGGATCACTCCGGCGGCGACGACCTCCGGCCGCGCGTCCCAGTAGTCGCGCGCGGAGGCGGGGAGCGCCTCGCGGAGCCCGGCGTAGACCGAGGCCCGCCGCTCGGAGCGCGTGACCCCCAGGAAGGCCAGCAGCCCTTCGCGGTCCAGCCAGCGCAGCGCGGCGCGCTTGAGCTCGCAGAGCGCCAGCTGCGCCGGGCTCAGGTCGGCGGCGACCACCTCGGCCCCGCCGGCGGCCAGGCTGAAGGTGTTGTCTCCGCCCGAGGCTATGGAGAGCACGCGCCGGCCCGGCCGGGGCTCCAGGGCCGTGCACAGGACGTCGGCGTCCTCCCAGCAGTTCGCGTAGCGGATCAGGTCGAACCGCGCGCGGTCCTCGATGCGCTCGGGCATGAATGGCGATTATAGGCGGCGGGGCGGGGCGCTCCAGCGGGAAAAGGTGCCGGCTCCGGGATTGGCGTACGGGTCCGACTGGTCGGACTCGTCGGACCACCCAGCTACCTGCCGGCCCCCTTCCTCCCGTGCTCCCGGTGCGCCCGGGCGAAGTCGCCGGCGGCCATCGAGCCGATGATCGAGACCTCGCCGGCCAGCACGGTGGCCGCGCAGATCTCGGCGAACTTGCGGGCCTGGCCCTCGCCGGCGCAGCCGAGCATCTCCAGGCACTCGCGGGCCGTGGGCAGCGCCGTGCCGCCGCCGACCGTGCCCACGGTCAGGTTGGGCAGCTTCACCGAAACGTACAGGTCGCCGCCCTCGGTCAGGTCCATCCGGGTGAGGCCCACCGCCGCCTCCGAGACGCAGGCCGCGTCCTGGCCGCAGGCGATGAAGAGGGCGGCCAGGGCGTTGGCATAGTGCCCCTGCACGCCGATCGAGCCGCTCTGGACGCCGCCGAGCATCGAGACCTGCCAGTAGCGGAAGAGGTCCTCGGGGCCGGCGTGGATGAAGCGCCGCAGGAGGCGCGCCGGCACCACCGCCTCGGCCACGACGCTCTTGCCGCGCGCGAAGGTGAAGGCCAGCATGGTGGCCTTCTTGTCGCCGGACATGTTGCCCTCGACGTACCAGTGCCGCGGGGTCACCGGGGAGTTCGCGGCCAGCTCCCGGCAGATGGCCTCGGCGGCGATGGTCACCATGTTCTGCCCGGCGGCGTCCCCGGTGAAGAACTCGAGTATCAGGTGGACCTCCTTGCCGGAGAGCGCGGTCTTGACGTCGAGCAACCGGCAGTGGCGCGAGGTCCGCTCGACGGACTCCTGGAGCGACTCGGTCCGCGGCAGCGCCCAGGAGAGGAACCGGCCGGCGTCGACCACCCCGTCGAAGACGAAGCAGGGCGCCCGCGAGACCGACTCGGCCAGGCAAAGCGCGGTGACGCCGCCGGCCTGGCTGAGGAGGCAGGCGCCCCGGTGGCAGGAGGCCGCCAGCGCGCCTTCGGTGGTGGCCAGCGGCACATAGAAGTCGCCGCTGGCGTTGGCGCCGTTGACCCGCAGCGGGCCGATCACGCCCACCGGGAGCCGGGCGAAACCGACCAGGTTCTCGATGTTGCCGGCCAGGTCCTCCGGCCGGGGCTCGGCGCCGTTGCCGGAGAGCCGGTCGGTGGACAGGCCCTGGGCGGCCAGCAGCCGGCGGCGCTTCTCCACCGCCTCGGCGGTGTGGACCGAGCCGGCCGGCAGGTGCGGGGGCAGCGGATCGCGCGACGGCGGCCGGGGCCGCAGGTCGGCGGCCCGGGCCTCGGGGGCCTTGCCGCCCAGCGTCCTGGCCAGGATGTCCTTCGCGTAGTTCCGGGGGGCGGCCATGGATCAGTCTTCCTCCTGCAGGGGAGCAGCATGCCGCTGCCCCCTGCTACCCGACAACGCTCGGGGGCACGGCGAGCCGTGCCCCCGAGGATGAGATGAACGCGCCCTCCGCCTACGCCTTGCCGCCGGCCTCCGGAGGGACGGTCTTGCCGTCAACCATCTTGCCCAGGTACCCGGGCAGCTCCACCCCGGCCATGCCGGCCACCTCGTGAAGCGGCGGCAGGCTCTTGACCAGGCTGGAGACGAAGTTGGCGGTCGAGGAGCCGCCCTTGCCGTCGGCCCCGCCGCCGGTGTCCCAGACGGTGACCTTGTCGATCTTGAGGTTGCGGATCGCCTCCACCTGGCGCTCGACGATGTGCTCGATCTTCTCGACCATGAGCAGCGTCGCCGCGGCCTTGGCGTCGCCGTTGCAGCCCTTGACCAGCGACAGGTAGCCGGCCGCCTTGCTCTCCAGGACCTGCTTGACACCCTTGGCCTCGGCCTCGTACTTCATGAGGATGGCGTCGGCCACGCCCCGCGCCTCGCGGCGGGTCTTCTCGGCCTCGGCCTCCGCGGCGATCTCGATCTTGCGCTTCTCGATCTCCTTCTGGACGACCTCCTCGGCGGTCAGGCGCTCCTGTTCGGCCTTGTACTGGGCCCTCTGGATCTCGACCATGGCCAGGCGCTTGGCCACCTCGCCCTTCTGCTGCGCCGCAGCCTGCCTGACGGCCAGCTCGGCGTTGGTGTCGGCGATCTGGACCTTGGCGGTGTTCTCGCCGGTCACCGCGGTGGCCTCCTGGGCCTGGACGTACACGCGCCGGTCGGCCTCGGCGCGCTTCTTGCCCTTCTCGGCCGCGGCGGTGTTTTCGGCGACCTTGATGTCCTTCTCGCGGACCGCCTCGGCCTCGCCGACGGCGGCGGACGTCTCCTGGCCCTGGACGTAGACGCGCCGGTCGGCCTCGGCCTTCTTCTTGCCCTTCTCGGCCTCGGCCGCGGCCTCGGCCACGCGAACCACCTTCTCCCGGGTGGCGTTGGCCTCGCCGATGGCGCCGCTCTTCTCCTGCTCGGCCACGTCCACGCGGGCCTTGTTGACCGCCTCGGCGGCGGCCTTCTTGCCGATCGAGTCGATGTAGGACGACTCGTCGGTGATGTCGGTGATGTTGACGTTGATGAGATACAGGCCGATCTTGTTGAGCTCGGGCTCGACGTTCTTGCGGATGGCCTCCAGGAAGCTCTCCCGGTCCTGATTGATCTGCTCGATGGTCAGCGAGGCCACGGTGAGGCGCAGCTGGCCGAAGATGATCTCCCGGGCCATGGCCTCGATTTCCTGGGGCCGCAGCTCCAGGAGCCGCTCGGCGGCGTTGTTCATGATCGCCTGGTTGGTGCTCACGCCGACGGTGAAGGTGCTGGGCACGTTCACACGGATGTTCTGCATCGACAGCGCGTTCTGCAATGGGATGCTGATGGTCATCGGCGTCAGGCTGATATACGAGAAGTCGTTGAAGACCGGCCAGATGAACTGGCCGCCGCCGTGGATGCACTTCGCGGCCTGGCCCTGGCCCACCTTCCCGTAGATCACCAGGATGCGGTCGGAGGGACAGCGCTTGTAGCGGCTGGCCAGGAACAGCACGAAGAAGAAGAGGATGATTACCGCGACAATTACCGGCACCACCAATTCCATGGCCTTCTCCCTTTCAATCCCGGCCAGCGGGCCGCCCCGGCTGAGGACCGGCCCTCAGGCCTTGCCCACCTTGAGGACGCCGCCGCTGACCACCTCGCCCACCTTGACCCGCTCCCCGGACTTGAGCTCTTCCCTGGCATCCGAGACCGCGTCCAGTGTGAGCAGGCGCCCCTGGACCGGGATCTGGACCTTGCCGGTGCCCCCCGGCGGGATGCGCAGGTAGACGGTGCCCTCCTGGCCCACGGCGTTGCGCAGATCGAGCGTGCCGCTGGACTGCATCCGCATGAACCCTTTGAAGACGCAGCCGATGAGCACCACCATGAGGCACCCGGAGGCCGCCCCGCCAAGCACACACCAGCCCGGGTGCAGCCCCGCGTGCCTGAGCATCACGAAGCCGGTCAGCCCGAACATCAGCAGGAAGGCGGTGATGCTCTGCAGCGACAGCAGTTTGAAGCTGGCGTCGGCATCGCCACCATCCACGTCATGGGTGACCGCCAAGTCGGCGTGCTCGACCGAGGCTCCGAAGAGCTGCAGAAGAAGCTTCAGGACGAAGACCGTGCCGCCGACCACCGCGCAGATCAGGAAGACCCATTCCAGGTTGCTCATGGCCCGGCCTCCTCGGAGCCTCCGGGGCAGCCCGCCGGGCTGCCTCTCCGGGATCTCCGTCCGCTGAGAGCATAGCCGGCGGCCTGGAGTGCGCCAATTACAAACTGGCGCGGAGCTCCGTACACAGAAGCCGCCGTCGTCACCTCGGAATCGTATTTGCGCGCAGGAGGGCTGTCAAGGCGGAGACGGCCGGAGTCCGCCGGCCAGGGACTTCAGCCAGGCCCGCGGGGAGAGTCCCTCCGCGCGCTTGAAGGCCTTGGAGAGGTGGTAAACGTCGCAGAAACCGGTTTCGGCGGCGATCTGCTTGAGCGCCGCGCCCTTCAGGAGCAGGGCCCTGGCCGCGTTGAGGGCCAGCCGCGAGCGCGCCGCCATGGGCGTCTCGCCGGTCTCAGTTTTGTAGCGGTGCGATAGCGAGGACACGCTCACCCCGAGGTGCTCGGCGATCTCGGCCAGCGCCACCGGCTCGGTCAGATGCTCCTCGAGATAGGCCCGGACCGACATGCCCAGGGACGGTTCGGCCGGAGCGCCCGCCGCTCCGCCGAGCCGCCAGACCTCCTCGCCGGTGCGCTCGGCGCCCAGCAGCAGTCCGATCAGGGCATACAGCCCGGCCTGCGCCGGCCAGAACCCCGCCTCTCCGCCAGCCTGTCCGGCCTCGGCGGTCTGCCGAAGCCGGGCGCCCAGCAGATCCTCAGGGTCGAGGATCCGGGCGTAGCCACAGCGGTTGGCGACCAGCGCGCCCAGACCAGCGGCCTCGCCGCCCAGAAAGGTGATGTAGGCGCCGTGGAGCCGTCTGCGGACCGATCGGGTGTCTTCCCAGTAGGGGCAGCCGGGCGGATAGAGGTGGCCGACCCGGGCCGGCCGCTCCTTCCAGGCCCGCGCGGGGCGGCCCACCCGGCAGATGCCGGCGGGCTCAAAGCAGTAGTCCAGCACCCAGCACGGGTGCACGATCCGGCCGCTCAGCCCGGCGTGGGTCCATCGGCCGCAGACCGCGGCCAGGAGCGTCGGCAGGCCGCTGCGCGGAGGCCAGGCGTTGCGCACAACCGGGCCGGAAGCGTGGTTGTCTGCGGTCATCCCTCGCCCCCTTTCGAGCGTGCAGGATTATACAACATGTTTGCCAGTGTGTCCATTGTCGGCGGTCGTCATTCGGGGTATTCTGAACTGCCGGAAGATGGGCAAACAAGATCCTGGGACATGCGCCACGGGGAGGAGTCATGCCGACACGAGTATACAAAGGCTACGGGGCTGAAGCCGCGGTGTTCCTAGCCGCCAGGCGCCGCCTGGCAATCCGCAGCTACCCGGTCCTGCCTCCGGAGCGCGGCCAGGTTCGGCTCCGGCTCTTGCGCAGCGGCATCTGCGGGACGGACGTGCACATCCTGGCCGGTCGTCTGGCCCTGCCCGGCCGGGAGCTGATCCTGGGCCACGAGTTCATCGGCGCGGTCGAGGCGCTGGGCTCCCCCCGGCTGCGCGACGGCCTGGGCCTGAGGCTCCGCCAGGGCGACCGGGCCATCGCCTGCGTGGCCCGGCCCTGCGGACGGTGCTTCAACTGCCGGCGGGGCGAGACCGCCAGCTGCCTGGCCTTCGGAGTCACCTACCTGCGCGACCCCGGCGAGGCGCCGCACTTCCACGGCGGCTTCGCCGAACAGCTGCACAGCCCCGCCGGGAACCTGGTCAGGATCCCGCGCGGGGTGGACCTCGACGCCGCGGCCGCCTTCCCCTGCGCCGGCCCGACGGCCATCCGGGCCTTCGACTTCGCCGGGAACCTCCGCCGCGGCGAGTTGGTCGTGGTGCAGGGCAGCGGCCCGGTGGGGCTCTTCGCCGCGGCCTGGGCGGCGCGCGCCGGCTGCGTCGTGGTGGTGATCGGCTCGGGCTCGAACCCGGCGCGGATGAAGCTCGCCCGGCGGCTCGGGGCCCGGCTAGTCCTCGACTACCGCAAGGTGGATGCGCCCGCGCGGCTGAAGGCCGTCCGGGCCCTGGCCGCCAGGCTAGGCCGCGGCGACGGCGCCGACGTGGTCTTCGAAGCCAGCGGCGCGCCCACGGCCATTCCCGAAGGCCTGAATCTGGTGCGCACCCTCGGGCGCTACATCGTCCCCGGGCAGTACTCAAGCAGCGGCGGAGTCGAGATCCAGCCGCAGCTCATTACCTTCAAGGCCATCAGGATCGTCGGCAGCGGGCAATACAAGCTCGCCGACGTCGGCGCGTACCTGCGCTTCCTGGCCGCGGACCGCGGCCTGCAGAGGATCTTCGCGGCCTGCATCACCCACCGGCATCCGGTCGGTGAGGCCGCCGCCGCGCTTGCCGCCGCGGCCGAGGGCCGGGCCGTCAAGGCGGTGCTGGTGCCGCGATGAACGGGTGGCAGTGCATCCTCGAGCGGATGCGCGCGGCCAGGGCCAAGCCGCCGCGCCGCGACCTGCGCAAGTACTGGCGGGCGCTGGCCTACCGGCGGCACGGCGGTGAGGCCGAGCCGCTGGTCCGGGCCCGGGCCTTCCAGGGCGTGCTCGAGAGCGCGGAGCTCTTCTCCTATCCCGGCGAGAGGGTCTGCGGCAGCCGGCGCAGCTTCCTGGCCGACGGGCCGCCGGACGGCGCCAGCGAGGCGGACCTGGCGGCCGCGGCCGCCGAGCACGACGCGCGCGGCCAGCGCGACTTCCTGGCCGGCTTCGACCACAGCCTGGCCGACTACCCGACGCTCCTGAACATCGGGATCGACGGATACCTGGATCGCGTCCAGCGCTCGCTGGCGGAGCACCGCGCCCCCGGGGATCGGACCTTCCTGGAGTCGGTTCGCATCTGCCTGGAAGCCTTCAGGGGCTTCGTCCGGCGCCACGCCGACGACGCCCGGCGGCGCGGCGATGGGGAGATGGCCGGGTGCCTGGAGGCCGTGGCCGGCCCCGCGCCGCAGACCTTCCGGCAGGCCCTGCAGCTGGTCTGGCTGACCCACCTGGCCTTCGTCAGCGAGGGCCGCTACGCCATGGCCCTGGGGCGGCTCGACCAGTACCTGCGGCCCTTCTACGAGCGCGACCTGGCCGCCGGCCGCCTGTCCCGGGAGGCGGCCCTCGACCTGCTCTGCCACCTCTGGGTGCGGATGGAGGAGCTCGGCGAGGTCACCAACATCTGCATCGGCGGGCTCACGCCCGAGGGCATGGACGCGACCAACGAACTGAGCTACCTCTGCCTGGAGGCCACCGCCCTGGTGCGTTCTCCGCACACCAACCTGAGCGCCCGTTTCCACGACGGCTCGCCGGAGCGCTTCCACCGCGCGGGCTTCGAGGTCGTCCGCACCGGCGTGGGCTTCCCGGCGATCTTCAACGATCACGTGCTGCTCGAGGGCCTGGCCGAGGCCGGCATCCCCGCGGAGGTCGCCCGCGATCACTGCATGGTCGGCTGCATCGAGACCATGCTGGCCGGCCGGCAGCAGGCCTGGTCGGACAGCCGCTTCAACGCCCCGCTGGGCCTGCTCCGGGCGCTGGGCCGGCTCCGGCTCGAGCCGGAGCGGTCCTACGGGAGACTCCGGGAGCTCTTCCGCGCGGAGCTGGCCGCGGGCCTCGCCGCCCACGCCGCCGCGGTCAACGCCCACATCGCCAGGTTCCCGCCGGAGCGCTTCCCCGACCCGTTCCTGTCGGCCCTGACCCGCGACTGCATCGGCCGGGCCCGGGACATCAACGCCGGCGGCGCGGAGTACCGGCGCTTCCACGGCATCGCCGTCATGGGCCTGGCCACGCTGGCCGACTCGCTCGCGGCGGTTCGGAGGCTGGTCTTCGAGGAGGCCCGGATCCCCCTAGAAACCCTGCTGGCCGCGCTCGATGCGGACTTCGCCGGCTTCGAGCCGCTGCGGCAGATGCTCCTCAACCGCGCCCCCAAGTACGGCAATGACGACCCGTACGTCGACGCCATCGCCGCCGAGCTGGTGGGCTGGGCCGCCGACGAGTGCCTAAAGCACCGGACCGTCGACGGCGGGCGCTTCGTCGCCGCCATGGCCGCCAACGTCAGCAACATCCCCGCCGGCCGGGAGACCGGGGCGACGCCCGACGGCCGCCGCGCCGGGACGCCGCTCTCCGACGCGGCCAGCCCCTACTTCGGCCGGGACGAGAGGGGCCCGACCGCCTTCCTGCGCTCCGTGGCCGCGCCCGACTACCGCCGGGTGCTGACCGGCAGCGTCATCAACATGAAGTTCGAGCCGGAGCACTTCCGGGGCGAGCCCGGCGCCGCGCGCTTCGCCGCCCTCACGCACTTCTTTGTCCGGAACCGGATCCCGGAGCTGCAGTTCAACTTCACCGGGAACCGGACGCTGCTGACCGCCCAGCGGGAGCCGGAGAAGCACCGCGACCTGGTCGTGCGGGTCAGCGGTTTCTCGGCCTACTTCGTGGCCCTCAGCCCGGAGGTCCAGAACGACATCATCCGCAGGCGCGCCCATGGCTGACTCCGGAGCCGGCCCGACCGGGACGATCTTCGACGTCCAGCGCTTCTCGATCCACGACGGGCCGGGCATCCGCACAACCGTCTTCCTGAAGGGCTGCCCGCTCGGCTGCCGGTGGTGCCACAACCCCGAGTCGCGGCGGGCTGAGCCGGAGCTTTTCTTCCGGCCGGGGCTCTGCGTCGGCTGCCGGGCCTGCCTGGAGGCCTGCCCGCACGGGGCGCACCGGTTCGATGGCGGCGCCCACCGCCTCGACCGCGAGTCCTGCCGGGCCTGCGGGCGCTGCGCCGCGGCCTGCCCGGCGCGCGCCCTGGAAGCGGTCGGCCGACGCGCATCGGCCGCCGAAGTCATGGCGGAAGTCCTCCGGGACCGCGAGTTCTACGGGAGCTCCGGTGGCGGCCTGACCCTCTCGGGCGGCGAGCCGGCCGCCCAGCCGGAGTTCGCGACCGCGCTCCTGAAGGCGGCGCGGGCCGAGGGGCTGCACTGCGCCGTGGAGACCTCCGGGTGGTGCGCCCCGGAGGTCCTGGAGCGGCTCCGGCCGCTGGTCGACCTGTTCCTCTTCGATCTCAAGGCCGAGCCGGAGCGCCACGCGGAGCTGACCGGCGTGCCCTTCGGGCCCATCGCTGACAACCTTCGCCGGCTGGGCGCGGGCGGCGCGCGCCTCCGACTGCGCCTGCCGCTGGTCCCGGGCTTCAACGACAGCGCGGCTCACTTCCGGAGCGTGGCGATGCTGGTCGAGAGCCTGCCGGACGTCGAGGCGGTGGAGGTCCTGCCCTATCACCCGCTGGCCGGCGGCAAGCACGCCGCCCTCGGGATGGCGACCGCCCCCTATCCGGAGCTGGGCATGACCGAGGCTCCGACGGCGGGCGCCTGGCTGGACCGGCTCGAGGCGCTCGGCGTCCGGGCGAGGACGGGCTCGTGACGACGGCTGTGCGCCATGAGATCCGCAACCTGGAGGACGCTCACACTGAGGACGTCCTGAGGCTCTGGAACGCCGGGGCCGATGGGCGCAGTCTCTTCGTCACCGCCGAGACACCGGCCCCGGCCGGGGCGCTGGCCGCCTGCTGTGGTCGCCTGGAGGGCGCGGCAGTCCGGGGGGCATTCGTGGCCGGCCGATTGGCTGCCGCCGCCGGATGGGGGAGAGCCCCGGCGTCGTCCTCCCCCATGGAGTTCGGCAACCTGCTGCCGGGCGACCTGGTCATCTCGTGGCTGGTGCTGGCCGACGAGGCCGCCGCGGACGCGCTCCTCGGCTCGAGCGGCGCCCTCCGCGCGCGACGCGTCTACGCCTTCCCCGAGTTCGGGGGGATGGCCCAGCTCACTCCCTTCGGCACGGGCATGCTGCCGCTCGACCGGCGGCGGATCGTGGCCTTCCTCGAAGGCCGGGGCTTCGCCGTGCCCCGCGGCCCGGACTGGGGCGCCCAGGAGCGGTTCCTCTTCCGCCTGGCGATCCCACCGCCGGGGGAACCTCCGCCGATCCCGCCCGGCTTCCTGCTCCTGCAGGATGGTGAGGGCCTGTCGGTGACGCTCCGCCTGACGGCCGCGGACGGGTCCGTCGTCGGCGAAGCCAGGATGGTCCCGGCCCGATTGCTGGGGCGGGAGGTTCCGGGAGCCGCGTTCCTGGCGTGGCTAGGCGTGGAAGCCGCCTGCCGGGGGACAGGGCTGGGCTCGGCGCTGCTGCTCGCCCAGGTCGACCGCGCCCGCCGGGCCGGGGCCACCGAGATGTACCTGACGACCCACGCGGAGCGGCCGGCCTGGAAGCTGTACCGTCGGATGGGCTTTGAGGAAGTGGGCCGGGCCCGGAGCTACGTGCGGGAATTGGCAGCAGCGATGCAGGGGCTGTGTCGGATCGGCGGTACGGGGTCCTAATTGCCCACGAAGAACGGCTGGCTCCAGGCCATGGTGCCGGCGCGGCCCAGGCACTCCACCCGGAAGTAGGGGCTCTGGCACTCGGCGGCGTCCCAGGCCAGCTCGGGAGCCTCGGCCCAGGCCAGGCGCGAGCCGTGCTTGCCGATCACCGCGATGCTCTCGGCGTCGGGCGCGACCACCCGCAGTTCGCTGCCGCGCAGGCCGATCTCCGCGATGGCCACGCCGCTCGAGGCGTAGAAGTTTCCGGCGCGCAGGGCGGCCAGCACCGCTTCGCTCGTCCGGGCGGCGGCGCGGACCGCGCACCAGCCGCGGCCGCGCTGGATGGGGAAGTGGATGTCGTCGGTGGCCAGGCCCCAGACCCGCCGGCCGGCCGACAGCAGCCGGTCCCACTTGTCGGAGGCCACCGGGCTGCCCGGGTCCTCGATGATGCTGCCATTGAAGACCTCGATGCCGGCGTAGCCGGTCAGCCTGGCCAGCTCCTCCATGGGGCAGTGGTTGAAGTCCCGGCCCCAGTTGGGGTGGCACAGGACGGCCAGCCCGCCGGCGGAGGCGATCGCCCCGATGACCTTCTGGCGCTCGGGCTCCGGCTCGATCCGCGCGCTGCAGCCCACCGCCAGGACGTGCTGGCCCCCGGCCGAGACCTCGCTGGCCGGGACCAGCACCAGGCCGTGCGGGTCGAGCCCGGCGTAGGCCGGAGCCACGTCGTGGTCGGAGAGCGCCAGGAAGTCGTAATGCAGTGCCGCGTAGGCGGCGACGATCTCCTGCGGCGGGGCGTAGCCGTCGGAGGCCCGGCTGTGGGTGTGCAGGTTGCCCCGCAGCCAGACGCCGCCGGGAACCGCTTGGTAGGGGTCGGAGATCTTCATTTCCGCAAGGCTACCCGGGAACCGTGCGGTTTCAAGTCAGAGTCATTTTGACTGATCGGACGCTCTGAACGGCCATTTTGGCACCGGTTGCACCTGTGCAAGGCTCCCTGGCGGCGGTTTGGGCGCCAAAAGACATTGCCCGACAGTGACTTGCGGGCACGAACCCGATGGCTAGAATTGGCACAGTCGTTGCGACTGCCCAGCCGATCGCATCCGCGATTTGTGGCGTGGTAAGTCGGGTTTAGCTTTCTTTTTTCTTGGGAGGAAGTGGAGCATGGGGGCAAAGCAACTGGCCTTTGACCGCCAGGCCTGGGATGCCATGAAGGAAGGCGTCTCCAAGATGGCCAGGGCGGTGAAGGTGACCCTGGGCCCGAGAGGGCGCAACGCGGTTCTGGACAAGTCCTGGGGAGCTCCGAACATAACCAAGGACGGCGTGTCCGTGGCTGAGGAGGTCGAGCTCTCGAACCCCTTCGAGAACATGGCCGCCCAGATGATCAAGGAGGCGGCCTCCAAGACCTCCGACGACGCCGGCGACGGCACCACCACCGCCACGGTGCTGGCCGAGGCCGTCTACCTCGAGGGTCTCAAGAACGTGATCTCCGGAGCCAATCCGGCGGCCGTTAAGAAGGGCCTGGAGAAGGGCCTGACCGCGGCACTGAAGGCCATCGACGACATGGCCGTGCCGGTCAAGGGCAAGAAGGACCTCATCGCCCACGTCGCGGCGGTGGCCTCCAACAACGACGCCGAGATCGGCAAGATGATCGCCGACGCCATCGGCCGGGTCGGCGAGGAGGGCGTGATCACCGTCGAGGAAGGCAAGGCCGCCGAGACCTCGGTGGACGTGGTCGAGGGCATGCAGTTCGACCGCGGCTTCCTCTCCCCGCACTTCGCCACCAGCCAGGAGGAGCTCGTCGCCGAGCTGGACAAGCCCCTCATCCTGGTCTGGGAGAAGAAGATCTCCTCGGTCAAGGAGTTCCTGCCCTTCCTCGAGAAGGTCAGCAAGGCGGGCCGGCCGCTCCTGATCATCTCCGAGGACATCGAGGGCGAGGCCCTGGCCACGCTGGTGGTCAACAAGCTCCGCGGCATCCTGCCGTGCTGCGCGGTCAAGGCCCCCGGCTTCGGCGACCGCCGCAAGGCCATGCTCGACGACATCGCCACGCTCACCGGCGCCAAGGCCTTCTTCGAGGCCCTGGGCCAGGACCCCAAGAACATCCAGATCAAGGACCTGGGCCAGGCCAAGAAGGTCCGGGTCGACGCCGACAACACCACGGTCATCGAGGGCGCCGGCGACCCCAAGGCCATCAAGGCCCGGGCCGAGCAGATCCGCCGCGAGATCGAGACCACCACCTCCGACTACGACCGCGAGAAGCTCCAGGAGCGCCTGGCCAAGCTCACCGGCGGCGTCGCCCAGATCAACGTGGGCGCGGCCACCGAGAGCGAGCTCAAGGAGAAGAAGGCCCGCGTCGAGAACGCCCACAAGTCGACCCAGGCGGCCATCCAGAGCGGCATCGTGCCGGGCGGCGGCGTGGCCCTGATCCGCGCCTCGGCGGCCATCGCCAAAGTCGAGGCCTCCGGCGACGAGAAGGTCGGAGTGGACGTCCTGGCCCGCGCGGTCAGCGCCCCGGCCCGCCAGATCGCCGAGAACGCCGGCGTGGACGGCTCGGTGGTGGTCAACAAGGTCCGCGAGGGCAAGGCCGGGTTCGGCTACAACGCCCGCACCGGCGAGTACGGCGACCTGATCGCCGGCGGCATCATCGATCCGGCCAAGGTCACCAAGAGCGCCCTGACCAACGCGGTCAGCGTGGCCGGCCTGCTGCTGACCACCGACGCCATGATCGCCGACCTCCCCGAGAAGAAGCCCGCGGCCCCGGCCGGAGGCGGCCCTGGCGGCATGGGCGGCATGGGCGGAATGGGTGGCATGGGCGGGATGGGTGGAATGGGCGGCATGGGTGGGATGGGCGGCTTCTAGCCGCCGTTTGACATACGGAGGTAGTTCAGATGGCCAAGAACAAGATCAGCCTCAACCCGATGGACGACCGCGTCGTGATCAAGCGGCTGGAGGCCGAGGAGAAGACCGCCGGCGGCATCGTCCTGCCGGACAGCGCCAAGGAGAAGCCCCAGAAGGGCGAGGTCCTGGCCGTGGGCCCGGGGAAGCTCCTCGACAACGGCAAGCGCGCCGCCATGGAAGTCAAGGCCGGCGACACCGTCCTCTTCGGCAAGTACTCCGGCAACGAGGTCGAGCTGGACGGGGACGAGGTGGTCATCGTCAGGATGGACGACATCCTGGCCCGGTTCTGACCGTCGCACACGGCCAGGCCGTTCACGCACACTCTAGCTAGGAGCCCTTAGATGGCCAAGCAACTTCTCTACCAGGATGCCGCGAGACAGAAGGTCCTCGCCGGCATCGTCAAGATGAGCAAGACGGTCAAGGCCACGCTCGGCCCGACGGGCAAGAACGTGGTCCTGGACAAGTCCTTCGGCGCGCCCACCGTCACCAAGGACGGCGTGAGCGTGGCCAAGGAGATCGAGCTGCCCGACAAGTTCGAAAACATGGGCGCGCAGCTCGTCAAGCAGGTGGCCTCGAAGACTTCCGACACCGCCGGCGACGGCACCACCACGGCGACGCTGCTCGCCGAGGCCATCTACACCGAGGGCCTCAAGGCGGTGGCCGCCGGCTACAATCCGGTCGAGCTCAAGCGCGGAATCGACATGGCCGTGGCCGCGGTGGCCGCCGAGCTCGCGGGGCTGTCCAAGCCCTGCAAGACCAAGGAGGACATCACCTCGGTCGCCTCGATCAGCGCCAACAACGACCCCGAGATCGGCAAGATCATCGCCGACGCCCTCGAGGCCGTGGGCAAGGACGGCGTGGTCACCGTCGAGGAGAGCCGGGGGCTGGACACCCACGTCGAGGTGGTCGAGGGCATGGAGTTCGACAAGGGCTACCTCTCGCCCTACTTCGTCAACAAGCCCACCGAGATGAAGGCCGTCCTGGACGACGCCCTCATCCTGATCTACGAGAAGAAGCTGGCCAACATCCGCGAGTTCCTCCCGGTCCTCGAGCAGGTCGCCCAGACCGGCAAGCCCCTGCTGGTGATCGCCGAAGAGATCGAGGGTGAGGCCCTGGCCGCCCTGGTGGTCAACCGCATCCGCGGCGTGCTCAACTGCTGCGCGGTCAAGGCCCCCGGCTTCGGCGACCGCCGCAAGGCCATGCTCTCGGACATCGCCGTGATGACCGGCGGCAAGTTCATCAGCGAGGACCTGGGACTGAAGCTCGAACAGGTCAAGATCGGCGACCTGGGACGTGCCAAGAGCATCAAGGTCGACAAGGACAACACCACCATCATCGAGGGCGCCGGCAACAAGAAGGACATCCAGGCCCGGATCGCCCAGATCCGCAAGCAGATCGAGACCACCACCTCGGACTACGACCGCGAGAAGCTCGAGGAGCGGCTGGCCAAGCTCTCCGGCGGCGTCGCCAAGATCAACGTCGGCGCAGCCACCGAGGTGGACATGAAGCAGAAGAAGGCCCGCGTCGAAGACGCCCTGCACGCCGCGCGCGCCGCGGCCGAGGAGGGCATCGTCCCTGGCGGCGGCGTGGCCCTGATCCGCTGCGAGGACGCCGTGGAAAAGGTCCGCAAGTCGCTCGAGGGCGACGCCAAGTTCGGCGCGGACATCATCAAGAAGGCCCTGGCCTGGCCGCTGATGACCATCGCCGCCAACAGCGGCGCCGACGCCGGCGTGATCGTCGACAAGGTCCGCAATGGCAAGGGCTCCTACGGCTACGACGCCTCCAAGGGCGAGTACACCGACCTGGTCAAGGCCGGGGTGATCGATCCGCGCAAGGTGACCAGGCTGGCCATCGAGAACGCCGCCAGCGTCTCCGGCCTGCTGCTCACCATGGAGACCGCCATCACCGAACTGCCCAAGGATGACGACGCGGTCGGCAAGGCCGCCGAGGGCGCCGTCCGCTAGGTCGGGCGGCCCCCGAACAGCCAGTGAAAATCGCGGGGGGCGGCCGGCAAGCCGCCCCCCGTTCAATCTGAGGAACGGCCATGGCCGGCGCAGCCAAGCGCGATTTCTACGAGATCCTGGGCGTCGCCCGCGACGCCTCGCCGGACGACATTCGCAAGGCCTACCGCAAGCTCGCCATGCAGCACCACCCGGACCGCAATCCGGGCAACAAGGAGGCCGAGGAGAAGTTCCGGGAGGCCGCCGAGGCCTACGAGGTCCTGCGCGACGACGAGAAGCGCCGGCGCTACGACCAGTTCGGCCGCGAGGGCCTGGGCGGGGCCGCCGGCGGACCGCACTTCTCCAACGCGGAGGACATCTACGCGGCCTTCCAGGAAATCTTCGGCGGCATGCGCGGCGGCCGGGCCGGGCGGGGCGCTCCCGGAGGCTTCGGCAGCATCTTCGAGGACATCTTCGCCGGCGGGGCGGCCGGGGGCGGGTACGGCCAGCAGCGGGGGGCCAGCCTCCAGGTGGAACTGTCCATCCCCTTCCTGGAGTCCGCCAAGGGCGGAAGCCGGACCATCGACCTGCGCCGCGCCCGCGCCTGCCCGGAGTGCCGGGGCAGCGGCGCCCGGCCGGGCAGCCATCCGGAGAAATGCTCCTACTGCCAGGGCCACGGCTCGGTGGTCAGCCGGCAGGGCTTCTTCACCATGCAGACGGCATGCCCGCGGTGCGGCGGGCGCGGAGAGGAGAACCGCGACCCCTGCGCCAAGTGCCGCGGCACCGGCGCCGTCCCGGAGAGCGCCCGCATCGAGGTGCGCATCCCCGCGGGCATCGAGGACGGCACACGCATGCGCCTCTCCGGAGAGGGGGAGAGCGGCGAGGGCGGCGGCCCGAACGGCGACCTCTACGTGGTCGTCCACGTCCAGCCGCACGAGTTCTTCGTGCGGCACCGCGACGACGTCATCCTGGAGATGCCGGTCAGCTACAGCCAGGCGGTGCTCGGCTCGACCATCGAGGTCCCCACCCTCGATGGCAAGAACCGGCTGAAGGTGCCCCGGGGCACGCCCAGCGGGCAGATCCTGCGCATGCGCGGACAGGGCTTCCCCAACATCTCCTCCGGGGAGCGCGGCGACCTGCTGGTCCGCGTCGTGGTGCACGTCCCGGAGAAGCCCGGCCGCCGAGAGGAGGAGATCGTCCGCCAGCTCTCCGAGGTGGAGGCCAAGCCCAACACGCCGATCGGTTCGGGCAAGGGCAGCGGCTTCTTCGACCGCCTGAGGGAGTACTTCGAACATGAGTGACGAGCCCGCACCCCCGGCGCCCGCCGAGCCTGATCAGACTGATCGGGCCGATCGGTCGGATCCGTCGGATCAACTGACCAAGCTGCAGGCCGAACTGGCCAGAGCCAACGAGCTGCACCTGCGCACGCGGGCCGAGTTCGCCAACTACCAGAAGCGCGCCGAGCGCGACCGGACACTCTCATCGCAGGGCATCAAGCGCGATTTCATCAAGGCGCTCCTGCCGGCGTTCGACGCCCTGAACCTGGCGATCAGACACGCTGAGGAGGCGGCCGCCAGAAAGTCAGAGGCTCTGGCCGCCAAGGAACCCGACCCCCTCGTCGAGGGGGTCAGGGCCGCCCGCGACGCCTTCGAGAAGGCTCTGGCCGCCCAGGGCGCCGAGCGCATCGCCAATACCGGGACCTGGGACCCCGACCTGCACCATCCCCAGGCGGTCGTTCCGAACGCCGAGCTGCCCGATGGCACCATCCTCGAGGAGATCCGCCCCGGCTACAAGGTGGCCGGGCTCGTCGCCCGCCACAGCGAGGTGGTGGTCTCCAAGCGCCCGGCGGAGAAGCCCAAGGAAGAGAAGCCGCCCCAGGCTCCGCCGGAAAGCAAGGGCGCCTGAACTGGCCAAGCCATCGAGCTTTCAACAGCCAACGTCCAATAGCCAACAGCCGACAACAAGGATGCCCCTCTCCTTGTTGTCGACTGTTGGCTGTTGCGTGTTGGATGTTGAGTTCCTGTCGCCCCCCGGGCTATAATCCCCGCCAGGAGCGTCCATGAGAGAGCCCATCCTCGGTTACGCCACCAACTGCTACGCCGGCGAGAGCGCCGCGGAGCTGGCCGCCGCGGTGCGCACCGAAGTGGCCGCGGTCCGCAAACACCTCCCCGCCGGCGAGCCGCTCAATCTCTCCCTGCGCATCAGCGCCCGGGCCGCCCGCGAGTTCGGCGCGGGGCCGCACCTCCTCGAGGAGCTCAGAACCGCGCTCGGCGAGGCCGGGGCCGCCATCGTCAGCGCCAACGCATTCCCGATCTCCGCGCCGAGGAAGGGCATCTACAAGGACGGAATCTACTCCCCGGACTGGACCAGCCCGCACCGGCTGGAGTCCACGCTCCAGATCGCCCGCGCCGTGGCCGCGCTCCTCCCCGAGGGCGCCAAGGCTGTCCTGACCACCCTGACCGGCACTTACCGCGGCTGGGGCTGCGCGTCCTGCTCCGAGGAGGCCGAGGCGGACTGCGCCCGCCACTTGGTCAAGTGCGCCAAGCAGCTCGACGACCTTTCGCGCCAGACCGGCCGGGAGCTGGTCCTGGCCCTCGAGCCCGAACCATTCACCACCGCCGAGTCGCTGGCCGGCACGGTGGACTTCTTCCGGAGGCGCCTCTTCCACGGACCCCAGGAGGCGGTCGCCCGCCGGCGGCTGGCCGTCAACCTCGACCTCTGCCACGCGGCGGTGATGTTCGAGGACGCCGCCGAGAACCTCCGCGCCTATGCCCGCGAGGGCATCCCGGTGGCCGGCCTGCACGTCTCGGCGGCGCTCCGGCTCGACGATCCCGGGCGCAACGGGGCGGGGCTGGCCGCGCTCCGCTCCTTCGACGAGCCCGTCTACCTGCACCAGGTCTCGGCCACGGACGAGTCGCGGAGACTGCTCTTCCGCTGGTCGGACCTGGGCGAGTTCCTGGCCCTGTCCCGCGAGCGGCTGGAGGGCTTCTCCGAGGCCCGGATCCACTTCCACGTGCCGATCTTCGCGGAGACGGTGGGCGGCCTGAGCACGACCGCCGGCCTGATCGCTCCGGCCCTGGCCGAGGCGATGGCCGGCGGGCACACCGATCTCTTCGTCATCGAGACCTACACCTGGAAGCTGCTGGAGGGCACGCCCGGCGCGGCGGCCACGACCGCCGAAGGGATCGCCCGGGAACTGACCGCGGCCAGGGGGATGATCGAGGGGGGGTAGGAGAACGGACGCCGCTCAGCCGGCTGCGGCCTCGGATCCGGCTGCTGCTCCTATGCTCCGCCCTCGCGCTTGCCTCCGCCCAGCACTATCCGACAAGCCTTGCCCCAGGCCAGCCGGGCGGCGCGGTCCCGACAGGCGCCGGCCGATTTGGACGTGTCGCCGCCCTCGAGGCCGGCCAACTCGGCGTCGACGCCGGCCGGCGATACCTCCTCGGGGCCCAGGCACTCCGGGCTCAGCACCGTGACCACGTTGTCCCGGACCTCGGCGAACCCCCCGCGAACGGCGAAGGCGCGGCCGGAACCGTCCAGCGCGGTGAGGCGCAGACAGCCGACGGCCAGGGCGGCCACGATCGGGGCGTGGTTGGCCAGTATGCCCCACTCGCCGTCGAAGGCCGGCAGCACCACGCAGCGGACCTCGCCCTCGAACACCGTGCGGGCTGGCGAGACCAGGCGGAGGCGCAGGGCCCTTCCGGCCGAAGTCGCGCCCGGACCATCGGACACGGTCAGGCTCCCTTCTTGAGCCGCTCGGCCTTGGCCGCGGCCTCCTCGATGGTCCCGACCATGTAGAAGGCCGACTCGGGCAGGTGGTCCCACTTGCCGGCGACCACCTCGGAGAAGCTCTTCACGGTCTCCTTGACCGTGACGTAGGCGCCCTTCAGCCCCGTGAACTGCTCGGCCACATGGAAGGGCTGGCTCAGGAACTTCTCGATCTTGCGGGCGCGCGCGACGATCAGCTTGTCGTCCTCGCTGAGCTCATCGACGCCCATGATGGCGATGATATCCTGGAGGTCCTTGTAGCGCTGCAGCGTGCCGACCACCTTGCGGGCCACGTCGACGTGCTCCTCGCCCAGGTACTGGGGCTCCATGATGCGGGACTTCGAGGTCAGCGGGTCGACCGCCGGGTAGATGCCCTTCTCGACGATGGTGCGCGAGAGGTTGGTGGTGGCGTCCAGGTGCGCGAAGGCCGTGGCCGGGGCCGGGTCGGTGTAATCGTCGGCCGGCACATAGATGGCCTGCACCGAGGTGATCGAGCCGCGCCGGGTGGAGGTGATCCGCTCCTGGAGGGCGCCCATTTCTGTGGCCAGGGTTGGTTGGTAGCCGACCGCCGAGGGCATGCGCCCGAGGAGCGCGGAGACCTCCGAGCCGGCCTGGGTGAAGCGGAAGATGTTGTCGACGAAGAGCAGGACGTCCTTGCCCTCCTGGTCTCGGAAGCTCTCGGCCACGGTGACGGCGGAGAGCGCCACGCGCAGCCGCGCGCCGGGCGGCTCGTTCATCTGGCCGTAGATCATGGCCACGCGGCTCTTGTCGATCTCCTTCTCGTTGATGACCCCGGCCTCGCGCATCTCCAGCCACAGGTCGTTGCCCTCGCGGGTGCGCTCGCCCACGCCCGCGAAGACCGAGTAGCCGCCGTGCTTCATGGCGATGTTGTGGATGAGTTCCATGATCACCACGGTCTTGCCGACGCCGGCGCCTCCGAACAGGCCGGTCTTGCCGCCCTTGACGTACGGAGCCAGGAGGTCGATGACCTTGATGCCGGTCTCGAACATCTCGGTCTCGGCCGACAGGTCGGTGAACTCCGGCGGCGGGCGGTGGATCGGCCAGCGCTCGGTGACCGGCAGCGGGCCCCAGCCGTCGACCGGCTCGCCCAGCAGGTTGATGACCCGGCCGATCACTCCCTTGCCCACCGGCATGGCGATGGGGGCGCCGGTGTCGAGCGCGTCCATGCCGCGCACCACCCCGTCCGTCGAAGCCAGGGCCACCGCCCGGACGCGGTTTCGCCCCAGGTGCTGCTCGACCTCGCAGACCAGCTTGCGGTCGGGCAGCTTGATCTCGAGCGCGTTGTAGATGTTCGGCAGCTTCTCGGGCTGGAACTCCGCGTCCAGCGTGCTGCCGATGACTTGAACCACCTTGCCGATGTTGGCCATGTTTATGGTTCCTGCTTCTGGGTTCCGACCGCGGGGTCACTCCGCGGGACCGGGATGGTTCCGGCACCGTCGGAGTAGGTCTCCATCGCCTGGGCGAGCTTAATCATGGCGGCCCTGCATTCCTCCGTGCGCCGTTTCTGTCTCTCGATCCTGGCGTCCTGCAACGGGTCCAGGGCCTCCAGGCGCAACTGCCGGCCGTCCTGAATGGAAGAGTAGACCATCCCGGCGATCGTCGCGGCCACCACCGCGGCGCCGACGATCAGGAGGCGCTTCTCCCGCCCGGTCATCCTTGCGCCTCCACGCCGCCGACGATCTCGGCGATCTCCTGGGTGATCTTGTACTGCCGGGCGCGGTTGTAGGCCCGGGTTAGCGAACCGATCATCTCGTCGGCCGCGTCGGTGGCGTTCTTCATGGCCAGTCGGCGGGCGGCGTGCTCGCCGGCGGTCGTCTCGAGCATGGCCGAGAAGACCCGGTTCTTGACCGCCAGGGGCAGAACCGCGGACAGGATCTGGCCGGAGCCGGGATGGAACAGGTACCAGACCCTCGGGCCCTTCGATCCGGCATCGCCGGCCGACGCGCCCTTGCCGGGCGCGGTCATGGGCAGCAGCTGCTCCGCGCAGGGCACCTGGGCGGTCCGCGAGGCGAACGAGCTGTAGACCACGTGGACCTCGTCGAAGCCGCCGGCCAGGAACCCGGAGATGAGCGCGCCCCCAATCTCGTCGGCGCGGGCGTAGAGCGGCTTGTCGGAGACGCCCAGATAGGCCTTGGTCACCGGCCAGCCGGCGCGCTTCAGGGCCGCGGCGGCCTTGCGCCCGTGGGCCATGAACTCGACCTCCAAGCCGCGCCCGGCAAGCTCGGCACGCAGCTCCCGGGCCCGGCGGGCGATGTTGGAGTTGAACGCCCCGCAGAGCCCGCGGTCCGAGGTCATCACCAGCACCGCGGCCTTCTTCGGCCGGGGCCGGACGCTGAGCAGCGGGTGGGCCAGGCTGTCGGAGTCGGCGGTCAGCCCGACGATCAACTCCTCCAGGCCCCGGGCGTAGGGGCGCGCGGCCACGGCGGCCTGGTGGGCCCGCGCCAGCCTGGCGGTGGCCACCATCTCCATGGTCTTGGTGATCTTGCGGGTGTTGGTGACCGACCCGCGCCGCTTGAGCAGTGCCCGGGGGTTAGCCATGGCCCGTCCCTACGCCCCTCTGCGCCGGTGGGCCGAACCTTCGTCGTGGGTCCGGCCCCAGTCGGTGGCCTGGCCGTGGCGGGCCTTGAACTCGGCGATGGCCTTGTCGAGCAGGCCGGCGGTCTCGTCGGTGAGCGCGCCGGACTTGCGGATGGCCTCGACGATCTCCTTGTGGGCGTCGCGGATCTCGGTGACCACCGCCCGCTCGAAGGCCCGGATCTCGTTGACCGGGATGTCGTCCATCAGGCCCTTGGTGGCCGCGTAGATGGCGATGACCTGGTCGACCACGTCGATCGGCCCGTACTGCTGCTGCTTGAGCAGCTCGACGATGCGGTGACCGCGGTCGAGCTGCTTCTGGGTCACCGGGTCGAGCTCGGTGCCCAGCTGGGCGAAGGCCTCCAGCTCGCGGAAGCTGGCCAGGTCCAGGCGCAGCGTGCCGGCCACCTTCTTCATGGCCTTGATCTGGGCGTTGCCGCCCACGCGGCTGACCGAGATGCCCACGTCCACCGCCGGCCGCACGCCGGCGTTGAAGAGGTCGGGCACCAGGTAGATCTGGCCGTCGGTGATGGAGATGACGTTGGTCGGGATGTAGGCGGAGACCTCGCCCTCCTGGGTCTCGATCACCGGGAAGGCGGTCAGCGACCCGCCTGAACCGGCCACGCGGGCCGACCGGAAGCCGCCGGCATTGGGCATGCCCTTGAGCTCGGCGGCGGCGGAGTGCGCGCCGGTCTCGCCCATGTAGACCTTGCCGTTGACCGCGTCCTTGTCGGTCACCGGGTCGGCCTTGGCCACCGGGACGATCACGTGCCTCTCGGCCAGCTTAGCCGAGCGCTCGAGCAGCCGCGAGTGCAGGTAGAAGACGTCGCCGGGGTAGGCCTCGCGGCCAGGCGGCCGGCGCAGCAGGAGCGACATCTCGCGGTAGGCCGCGGCGTGCTTGGAGAGGTCGTCGTAGACGCAGAGGGTGTCCTTGCCCTCCTCGTACATGAAGTACTCGGCCATGGCGCAGCCCGCGTAGGGCGCCAGGTACTGGAGCGGCGCGGGATCGGAGGCCCCGGCGGTGACCACGATGGTGTGGTCCAGGGCGTGGTGGGCCTCCAGGGTCTTGACCACCCCGGCCACCGTCGACTCCTTCTGGCCGATGGCCACGTAGACGCAGATCACGTCCTTCTGGTTGATGATCGCGTCGATGGCGATGGCCGTCTTGCCGGTCTTGCGGTCGCCGATGATCAGCTCGCGCTGGCCACGGCCGATGGGGATCATGGCATCCACGGCCTTGACCCCGGTCTGGAGCGGGCGCTTGACCGGCTGGCGGCCGGCCACGCCCGGGGCGGGGCTCTCCACCGGACGGCGCTTGTCGGTGAGCACCGGGCCCTTGCCGTCCAGCGGCCGGCCCACCGGATCGACCACCCGGCCGATCAGCGCCGGACCAGCCGGCACCTCCAGCACGCGGGCGGTCCGCTTGGCGACGTCGCCCTCCCTGAGGTCGTCGTAGCGGCCCATGATGGCCACGCCGACGTTGTCCTCCTCGAGGTTGAGGGCCAGGCCGTAGGAGCCGTTGGGGAACTCGATCATCTCGCCGGCCATCACGTTGGTCAGGCCGTAGACGCGGGCGATGCCATCGCCCACCTCCACTATGGTGCCGACCTCCTCGACGGCCAGTTTCGCATCGTAGTCCTGTATCTGCCGCCGCAGGACTCCGATCATCTCGTCAGCTTTGATGCGCATGGATCGCTCCCTAAGCTACTCCGTCCAAAGTGCCTCGCCGGTCTGCTCCCGGCCCATGTGCGCTACCAGTCGGCGCAGGTGCTGGGCCACGGACCAGTTCCAGCGGAAGTCCTCGTGTTCCAGGATCATCCCGCCCATCAGCGCCGGGCGCACCGCCTCGGCCAGGATGACCGGGCGCCGCAGGCGCTTCTCGATCATCGCCCTGAGGCGCTGCGCGTCGGTCGGCTCGAGGCGCTCGGCGGTGGTCACCCGGAACTCGGCGATCCCGGCCACCCGGTTGGCGTGGTCCCGGAAGGCCTTGCCGATGTCGGGGATCAGCTCCACCCGGTTGCGCTGGACCACAACCAGGATGAAGTTGCGGGTGATGCGGTGGAAGCCGGACAGCGCCGACTCGATCACCCGGCGCCGGTCGGAGAACGGGACCACCGGCGAGTCCAGGAAACGCATGACCCGGTCATCCTGGATCACCGCGCACATGAAGGCCAGCAACTCCGCCTCGATGCGCGGCAGCTCGCCGGCGGCCGAGGCCGCGTCGTGCAGCGCTTCGGCGTAGATGTCCGCCAGGTTGACTCCGGCGTCCTTGTGGGCCATCCGCTGCGTCCTTATTCCCGCCTACCGGCCTTCACTTGATGGACTTCTCGACCTCGGTCATGGCCTCCTCGATCAGCCGACGGTGGTCGTCCGGCTTGACCTCGCGGCGGATGACCCGCCCGGCCAGTTCCGAGGCCAGGCCCACCATCTGCTCGCGCAGGTCGTGGACCGCGGCCTCCTTGGCCAGGACGATCTCCCGCTTGGCGCGCTCCAGGGCCTTGGCGCTCTCGGCCTGGGCCGCGGCCATGATCTCCTCGTGGACCTTCTCGGCGTCGCGCTTGCCCTCGGCGATGATCGCGGCGGCCTCCTCCTTGCAGGCGGCCAGGCGCCGCTCGTACTCCTTGAAGCGCTCCTCGGCGGCCCGGCGGAGGTCCTCGGCGTCGCTGATCCGCTTGGCGATGCGCTGCTCACGCTCCTCCAGCGCCTTCATCAGCGGGCCCCAGGCGAAGCGCCAGAGCACCGCCAGGAGCGCCAGGAAGATGATGACGGTATAGAGCATTACCTGAGCGTCGAAGCTCATGCCTGTTCCCTCGCACCCCTCACTCCGGCCCGGCCCCCTCCGACGAGGGGGCACCCGGAGCGGCGGCTACTTGACGGTGCTGACCGCGGCCGGCGGAGCGGACTCGGACTTGCCGCCCTCGGCCTGCTTCATGGAGCTGTTGGCCAGCACGTAGGCCAGAATGATGGCCGTGAAGGTGAAGGCCTCGATCAGCGCCGCCAGCACGATGGCGGTGGTCCGGAGCGCGCCGAGCATCTCCGGCTGGCGCGCGGCGCCCTCCAGCGCCGAACCTGACAGCCGCCCGATGCCCAGGCCGCCGCCGACCACGGCCAGACCCATCCCGATGCCCAGCCCCAGAAGTGCAAAGCCCCAGCCCATTTCTGACTCCTCCTTCGTTCCCCGTCCGTCCCGCCGCGCCCGGCGGGACGATCCCAAAACTCCTCAATGCTCCGGGTGAACCGCGGCGCTGGTGAAGATCACCGAGAGCATGGTGAACACGTAGGCCTGGATCAGGCAGATGAGCAGTTCGAGGCCGCTGAGGCCCAGGGCCAGCGGCACGCCCACCACCAGCCCCATGGCGGCCATGCCCGCGGCACCGGGCTTGAACACGGCCAGCCCCAGGATGCTGGGCAGCACCAGGTGGCCGACCAGCATGTTGGCGAAGAGACGCATGGCCAGCACGCCGCAGCGCATCAGCGAGCCGACGAACTCGATGGCGAAGATCATGGGCCACAGCAGCCAGGGGATGCCCGAAGGCACCAGGTTCTTGAAGTAGCCCACCAGGCCCTGGCGCTTGATGCCCATGAACATCAGGAAGACCAGCACGGTCATGGCCAGGGCGCCGGTCACGGCCAGGTTGGACGTCGGCCCCTTGAACAGCACCGGCACCATGCCGGAGAGGTTGCAGAACAGGATGAAGAAGAAGAAGGTCAGGTACAGCGGCGCGAAGGGCGCCAGGTGGTGCCCGCCGATGGGCTTGACGATGTCGTCGCGCACGAAGACCAGGCCGGCCTCGACGGCGTTGGCCAGCGGCCCGTGCGGCGCGCGGTCCGAACGCACGTTGTAGAGCACCCGCCGGGCCACGGTCACCAGCACGACGCCCAGCAGCGTCGCGATTATGGTCATGTCCAGCATGTGCTTGGTGAACTCGAGCTTGAAGGGGCCGACGGTCCTGGGGGCGTAGCCGGCCACCGGATGCCCATGGAAGTACATGTCCGACTTGGTCCGGAACTGGCCCTGGGCGTCCAGCCCGAACAGGGCGTAGTCGGCGGCGTGTTCCATCGGGCCGACCGCCGGCTCGTAGCTGACCGCGCCGTCGTGGACGGGGTGCTCAGGCACTGGCGCCACCCTTCTCGACCGCCGCCGCGCACCGGCAGAGCCGGACGATCTCCCAGGCGTGCAGGGTCAGGTAGGCGGCCAGGAGGCTGAACATGGCCGCCTGATAGTCCGCGGAGCAGGCCGCCCACAGGACGGCGCCGGCCAGGAAGAGCAGGATGAAGCGGGCCAGCAGGCCCAGGCCCCAGGCCGCCCAGCGGCGCGTCTCGCGGTCGCGGACCTCGGCGGGATCGGTCATTCCACCCGCCTGGGACGGGGCGGCGGCCCGCAGGTTGAAGAGGTGCCCGAGCAGCCCGATGAGCGCCCCGCAGCCCGCGCCGACCCAGATGGCTATGCGTGCGCCGTGGATTTCCGCAGCGATGGCCGTTGCGGCCGCCAGGGCCAATACGAGCAGCGCCGTTCCGGTCCGGAGACTGTGCGCCGGGGCTCTGCTCACGCAGCCTCCTTCATCACCAAGTAGATGCCGACGGAGGTTCCAAGGAACACGCCGCCGATCACGCCCCAGGGAGCCCAGCCCAACTGCCGGTCCAGCCACAGGCCGGCGGCGACTCCCAGGCCGATGCTGGCCGCCATCTCCAGACTGGTCGCCACGAGGCTCCAGGGGCCGCGCGGCGGCTTGTTCCGGTCTTCGTCCGGCGCCTCGTTCACGCGCAGCTCCCCGTACGCCGCCGGTTGGGTCCGGTGAACATTATGGCGGGTGAAGAGCCCGATGTCAAGACGGAGGGCCAAGAATCAGGCGGTTTACGGCGGCCGAAACGGCCTGCCTGCCCGGGAAGCTCCCCTATGGCAGCGGTTAGGAGTGCCCGAGGAGCGCTCAGCGGCTCCTGGCCAGCTCGCAGAGGATGGCACCGGCCTCCTTGAGCACCGCGTCGGGCGCGGCGAAGGAGATCCGGAAGTGGGTGTCGCGCTCGGAGAAGACGTTGCCCGGGATGGTCAGCACCCGGCGCTTGACCGCCTCGGTGGCGAACTCCGTCCCCGTGCCCCAGGGGGCCTTGACGAAGACGTAGAATGCGCCGCCCGGCCGGGTGAACTCGAAGGCCGGCGCGAGCGCGCCGCAGGCCAGCTCGCGCTTGCGGAGGTACTCGTCGAAGTGCCCGGCGGCGGGTCCGAGCTTGGCGCCCAGCGAATCGGCCGCGGCCAGCTGGAAGGCCGGGGGCACGGTGACGAAGGTGAACTGCTGGAGCTTCATCATCGCGTCGACCAGCTCCCTGGGGCCGGCGGCCCAGCCCACCCGCCAGCCGGTCATGGCCTGGCTCTTGGAGAAGCCGTTCAGGACCAGGGTCTTGGGGTAGAGGCGCGCGAAGCTGGGCGGGGCCGGGCCGTCGAAGTAGAAGTCGTCGTAGACCTCGTCGGAGATCACCAGCAGGTCGTGCCGGCGAGCCACCTCTGCGAGCCCCCGCAGCTCGGCCTCGGAGACGGCCGCGCCGGTGGGGTTGGCCGGAGTGTTGACCAGCAGCGCCCTGGTGCGGGGCGTGACCAGCCGCTCGACCTTGGCGGCGTCGATCCGCCAGTCCGGGTAGATGTCGTAGAAGACCGCCTTTGCGCCGCACATCGTCGGGAGCTGCTTGTAGCTCACGAAGTACGGGTCGGGGATGAGGATCTCGTCGCCGGGGTCGAGCGCCGCGAGCATGGAGAGCGCGAGCCCCCCCGACACGCCCGCGGTCACAATCAGATCCTCGGGCTTCCAGCCGTAGCGCCGGTCGATGTGGGCGGCCAACGCCTTGCGGAGCTCCGGGATGCCACCGGTCGGGGCGTACGAGTTCCGGCCGGCGACGATGGCCTCGGCCGCGGCGCGCTTGAAGGGCATGGGCACGTCGAAGTCCGGCTGGCCGATCGACAGGTTGAGCGGGTCCTTCACGGTCGCCGCCAGGTCGAAGACCTTGCGGATGCCGGAGGCCTGCATGGCATTGGCGCGGTTGGAGATCATGGCAGGCGGCCTCCCGTCAGGTGTGGACTCCGTGGACGAAGCGGAGGCTGAGGCCGGCCCATGCGTCCACTGCGCCCACTTTGTCCACAGCGTCCACCAAGTCCACCGTGGAGCCTCTACTTCGCGGAGATTCTATGCCGCCCGGGGCGACCTTCAAGCACGGCCGCCGGACAGCGCCGCCATCACCGCCGCGGGGTCAAACGGACACTCCTCACGTCCGACGGCCCGCAGGCCGGAGAGCCGCACCTCGTCCTCGACGGTCGGCTCGCCTCCGTCCCGCTCCTTCCAGTGCAGGCAGTGCAGGGCGTCGCCGATCACGGCGTGGATGTTGACGATGCCCAGGGTGATGTCCAGGCTGTAGGAGGCCGGCGGCCCGAAGGTCCGGGCCACCCTGCCATCAGCGGTGATCAGATGGTATTCCGATGAGGCGGTGATGGTCTCCCCGTCCGGCTGGCGGACGCTCACTCCCATGGGGATCTCCGCCTCCCGTCCCCGGAGCAGGAAATGGCCGTCGGAGGTCTTCCAGATGGCGGCGCTCATCCGCTACTTCCCCAGCGCCATCTCCGCCACCACCAGCGCCTGGGCGTCGGCGATGGCCTCGCCCAGCGCGGCGGGGACCACCCGGCAGGCGGCGGCCGCCTGGGGCAGGGCCTCGGCCAGGATCTCCCGGCGCGCGGGCTCGAGCACCAGGTCGCCGAGCCGGAGGGCGAGTCCCCCGACGGCGATGCACTCGGGGTTGATCAGGTCGATGATGACCGCCAACGCCCGGCCCAGGCCCCGGCCGCAGTCCTCGACGAGCTCGCGGGCCACGCGGTCGCCGGCCAGCGCCGCCTGACCGACCGCCCGGGCGGTGAGCCCCTCGGGCCCGGCGCCCGCCAGGACGCTGCCCGCGCAGGCGGCGGCGTTCATGCAGCGCCGCGCCGCCAGGGCCAGGCCCGCACCGGAGGCGAAGGCCTCGGCCGAGCCGCGCTTGCCGTAGGCCACGGGCCCGTCGGGCGACAGGCGCACGTGCCCGATCTCCCCGGCCATGCCGCTGGCGCCCCGGTGGAGCCGGCCGCCGATGATCAGCCCGGCGCCCAGGCCCGTCCCGAAGGTCACGAAGGCGAAGTCCCGCGTGCCCCGGCCGGCGCCGTGGCGGTGCTCGGCCAGCGCCCCAGCGTTGGCGTCGTTCTCCAGGCGCGCGGGCACGCCCAGTTCGCGGGAGACGAGCTCGACTATGGGCACGTCCCGCCAGCCCGGCAGGTTGGGCGGATTGAGGATGGCCCCGCCGTGAGCATCCAGCGGCCCCCCGCAGGCGATGCCGGCGGCGGCCGGACCATCGCCGGGGAAACGCGCCAGCAGCCTGCCCGCCGCAGCCGCGGCGCGCTGCAGGGTGGCCTCCGGCCCGGCCGTCGCGAACTCCTCGCGGCCGAGCACGTCGGTCGGGGAGCGGCCCAGGACCACCGCGGTTTTGGTTCCGCCGATGTCCAGGCCGAGCAGCAGAGAACCCATGAGTCCTCAGCCAGTCTATGGCTATGGCCAGGCCCCGGCGCACCCTTGCGGGGCGCCGGGGCCGGCCAAGGTGTTCCTACTTCTTGCCCTTGTCGGCGGCGGGCTTGCCGGCGGCGGCGGCCGGAGCGGCAGCCTTGGCGCCAGCGGCCGGGGCGGCACCCGCGGCCGGAGCGGCACCCGCGGCAGCCGGAGCGGCGCCCGCGGCAGCCTCGGTCCCGGCGGCGGCCTCTTCCTTCTTCTTGGCCTTCTTCTTCACGCGCATCTTGATGCTGCGGACCTTGGGCAGCGAGAAGATGGAGTCACCGTCCTTCCACTTCTCGGCGTCGCCGAGCTTGCCGATGCGCTCCTCGCGCTTCAGGACGTTGCGGTGGCGGGCGGTGGCGCCGGACTGTTTCAGACTGGAATGCAGACTCATGGACTTCCCTTTCCCCGGTATCAGGATCCCACGCGGCGGTAGGCGAGACACGCATCGCCGCACTTCAGCTTGAGGTGGTCGGCGACCACCTGGCATTTCACCTGCAGAAGGAAGAAGACATCGCGCTCGGCTCCGGCCAGGGTTTCGCAGTTGGCCTGGCCCTTGGAGATGACCATGTCCGCCGAGCTGAAGATCTTGCGGAACTCCGCCGAGCAGCGGCCGAGCATCACCCCCAGCATGGCCCGGCCCGGATCGACGACCCGGGCGATCTCGCTGAAGGTCAGCTCCTCGGCCTCGGCGCGGGTGACGTCGTTGAGCACCGGCGCGTGGCGCACGGCCACGAACAGCTCCCGCCCGGGCGCGGCCAGCTCCTTGACCAGCAGCTTGTCGAAGACCGCCTCGCCGCAGTTGTCGAGGATGTACAGCACCGACTTGGCCGACCTGGCCGCCTGGCGGAAGTCGGCGTAGTCGAACCTGGCGGGGCGCTCCTTCAGGGCGCGCTCCAGGTACTTCTCCGGATCGAACCCCGGCAGGATCGGATCGAAGCAGTTGCCGGCCAGGGCCAGCCGCGCGGCGGTCTCCAGCCGGTCCGACGCGCCGGCCAGAGCCTTCTCGGCCATGGGCAGCAGGCTGCGGGCGGCGTCGTTCTGGGCGCGGCGCTCGGCCAGGAACGGGTCGTTGGAGCCGGCCGCGCGCAGGGCGGTCTTGAGGATCTCGAAGGAGTACTCGGCGGGCGTGCGCTCCGGATCGACCGGGGGCATGTCCGCCATCACCGCGGCGAGCACCTTGGAGGCCAGCCAGTCGTCGGCCGACACGTGCCGCACCGCCGAGAGCACCACGGAGAGCGCGCAGGGCACGCACTCCGGACGCATGGGCATCCCGGCGGGGGCGTGGCGGGCGGTCCTGGCAGCCAAGGTCGTCCTCCAGCTCCTATTCCAGGATGACCTCGGGGTTGAGCGGCGCGCTGCCCTTGGGCAGTTCGACCTGCTTGATCAGCTGCGCCCGCAGCTGCTTGGCGGCCGCGTCGGTCTTGGCCTCGAAGTGCCCGGCCACGACCAGGTAGAGCCCGGCGGTCTGGACCACCCGCACGTCATCGAAGTGCTTCTTCTTCAGCTGGGCGGCCAGGTTGTCGGCGCTGGCGCGCTCCCGGTAGCCGCGGACCCGCATGGTGTACTTCCCGGCCGGGGCCGCCGGCGTGGCGGGCGGCGTGGCGACCGGCGGGGTGGCGACCGGCGGCGTGGCCGCGGGCGGAGCCGGCACGGAAGGCGGCGGCGGACGGTCCAGGTCGGTGATCGCCGGCGGGGCGGCGTTCACGACCGGCGGCTTCTCCAACCCGGTCCTGTCGGGCGCGCCCTTGCGCAGCGCGCTGGACTCGCCCATGCTGTGGCCGAGCAGGAACGCCACCACCAGCCCGAGGACGACGCAGACCAGCAGCACGCTGGCCACCTCGGTCCTCACCATGAACCCGCCGGCCGGCTGGGACGGCGGCGGCTCGTAGCGGTTGGAGAGCCCCGGCCCCTGCGGAGCCATCACCCCCGAGGGGCGCACCGAGGGGCTCAGGATGGCGCTGGGCCTGGAGCGCAGCGTGCCCGCGGCGATGCCCCGGGCCGGAACCTGCCGCGTGGACGGCGGCCCGGACGGGACGGGAACGGCCGACGGGGCTGGCGCGGCCGCCTGAAAGGGAGGCTCCTGCGGCGGGGCGGCCTCGGCCGCCATGGGCGGGGCCGCTTCCGGTTCGGTCCCCGGCGGCACCGCCGGACCCTGGGCCTGGCCGGGCTGGGGCCGGAAGCGGTTGCCGGCGAACACCGTGCCGCGCAGCACCTGTCCGGGGCTCAGGCTGCCGCCGGCCGGCAGGACCCGCGAAGACTCGGGCATGGGGTAGAGGCGCCGGGTGATCTGCTGGGTGTTGGGCTGTCCCTCGAGGCGCTGGTATTCGGGGATGGGGATGACCTGTTCGCCGGGCGCAACCGGAGGCTGCACGACCGGCGGGAAGACCGGGAAAGTCTGGGGCGCCTGGGAGGCCTGGGCGGGCTGGACGGGCTGGGCCGGCCCGACGGCGGAGGGCATGGCCGGAGCCTCGGGCATGCCCGGCACGGGGCCGGCCGGCTGGCCGGCATCGCGGGCCTCGCCGCGCCCCGACCCCGGGCGCGACTGCCGCGCCTCGCCCTGGCCGCGGAAGCGCTGGGCGCGCCCCTCGCCCTGGCGCTTGAGCGCCGAGTCCATCACGTTGAACAGGTCCTGGTTGTCCTCAGGCATGCTGCTTGCCCTCCACTCCCCTCCAGGCCGTCCCACAACCCCACGAGCGCGGCGGCCTGCCGCGCAGGGAAACTCAGCGGACCGTCAGCCGGGCCAGCTCCGCCCGGACCTCCGGACCGTCAGGCTCGAAGACCACTCCCACCAGCGGCCACGACCCGGGCACCTCCTGGCACCAGATCACCAGGGCGGGCACGTCCAGCCGCTTCCCGCGGAAACCGCCGGTCAGCGCCACCACCAGCCGCGAGCCGGGCGGAGGCGGGTTCTCAACTCCCAGGGCGGCCCCCCGGGACGACACGTCCCGCAGCCGCGCCGGCAGAAGCACCCCGTCGTCCGGCCCCGCCGGACGCCAGGCGGCGCGCAGGTCGGTGGCGTTGACCCGCTCGACCGTCCGGCACTCCTCCGGGCGCCAGCAGACCCGGTTGCGGCCGCCGTGCTTGGCGGAGTAAAGGGCCGCGTCCGCCCTCTCGATCAGCCCGGCGCGGTCGGCGGCGTCGTCCGGGAAGGTGGCCAGACCCACGCTGATGGTCAGATTCCCGCCGGGCAGCACCTGCTCGTTGGGGAACTCGGCCTTCTCCGCCTCAGTCCGCAGGCGTTCGGCGGCGCCCCGCGCGGCCTCCCTGCCGGTCGAGGCCATGACCACGGCGAACTCCTCGCCGCCATAGCGGGCGACCACATCGTCGCGCTTGACGGACCGGCGCAGGATGGCCGCCATCTCGCGCAGGGCCACGTCTCCGGCGATGTGCCCGTTCAGGTCATTGTATTGCTTGAAATAGTCAATGTCAATCATCAGCAGGGAGACGGGCTGCCGGGTCTCCGCCGCCCGGACCAGGGTGCGCTCCAGGCGATCCTGGAAGTAGCGGTGGTTGAAAAGCCCCGTCAGGCCGTCGGTTACGGCCAGCAGCTCGGTCTCGATGAAGTCGGCCCCGCCCACGATGCGGACCTCGTCGAGCATCCCCACGATGTTCTTGAAGTAGTCGAGGGCCGCCACCCGGACCCCGACGTTGCGGCCCAGCCGGTCGGACATCTCGGTCTTGTGGGCCAGCAGGTTGACCCAGAGCAGCCGGGCCTCGTGCTCGGCGTAGCGGATGTTGGTGAGGCTGAAGAGCAGGTCGGAGTAGAAGCTGTCGCGCTTGGCCCGCTCGCGGTCGAGCAGCTCCTGCTTCTCGGGGGTGCGCTCGGCGTCGCGCGCGGCGATCTCGATGAGCTCGTCGGTGACCTCGCCGCGCTCCTCGCGGAGTATCTCGGTGACCTCGGCGGCGGCCTCGGCGGCGAGCAGCCGCTGACGCTCCGCGTCCTGCCCGGTCTTGCGCTTCTTCGACACGTTCGCGCCTTCACCCCACCCTGATCAGCCGGGAGATGTCGTTCCAGAAGACCAGGATGAACAGGCTGGCGATGATCAGCAGCCCGGCATACTGGGCGATCTCCACCACCCGCGGCGACGGCGGCCGGCGGAAGATCGCCTCGTAGACCAGGAAGACCAGGTGCCCGCCGTCGAGCACCGGGATGGGCAGGAGGTTGAAGAAGGCCAGGGAGACGCCCATCAGGCCGAGGAGCCAGAGGAGCTGCCCCAGCCCCTCCTGGGCCATCCGGTAGGCGGCGTGAACTATGCCCACCGGCCCGGAGACCGCCTCGGCTCCTATCTCGCGGTTGGACAGCCGCTTGAGGATGACCGTGGTCGACCGCAGGGTCTCCGCAGTTTCCCTCCAACCAGCCTTCAGGGATTCACCGGCCTTGAGCTGCAGCCATTCCTGCCTGGGAATGGTCCACTCAATGGCCTGGCTGCCGGAGAAAGCCATCACGCGGTGCGGGCCATAGGCCTTGCCTTGATACACCCATTCGAGGGTGGCCGGGACGTCGCTGGCAACGGTGCCCGGCTTCTGATGATCTGCTCGAACCGAGATGCTGGCGATCACGGCACCGGCCTTGAGGCCCTTGGCCTCGGCCTGGGAACCAGGCGAGACGCCGGTTACCAGCAGCATCGCCCCCCAGGGGATGCCCCGCTCCTCGCCACCCAGCGCGGGCTGCCAGTACCTCTTGGCGACGACTTCGACATCCTCCCGGACGGTCCCGTCATATGCGGAGCGGACCACGACCTTGAATGGCTTGCCTCCCGATGCCCGGACCGCCTTGCCGAATTCCTCGAACGTGCACGGCTTCAGGCTGCGGTCCAGGAAGAGGTCGTCGCCGAGGTCGATGCCCTTCTCGCCGACCACCGACTCCTTGTCGATGGCCACCACCCGCAGTGGGCGGTCCGCCACGGGCTTGCGCTTCTTGCCGGCGCCCGCGAAGAGGATGCCCATCCGGTAGACCGACTTGACGGGCATGGACATAGGCCTGACGATCCCGTCGATCCCCTTGATCTGCAGAGTCACCGTGCCGGTGGTGACATCCTCCTCGGGCTTGGCGGGCGCGCATCCGGAACACCCGGGGCCGCCGCCCTCACCATCCTGGCCGGCGTCCCCGCAGGTGCAGGCGTCCGCCGGTGCGGCCAGGGCCTTCTCGACTGCCTTGGAGAAATCCCTCTCCGTGCGGCAGGGCTGCCCATTGACGCTCATCACGCTGTCGCCGGGCCTGAAGGCCTTCTGCCATTCCGGGAAATCGGCCAACTGCTCGGGCTCGGGAGAGACCATCAGGCGTTTCTCCCCCTCGAACCCCAGACAAAGGGGAACGGAAACGGTCGGGAGGTGCTCGAGCGAAGGGGAGATGGGCGTCAGGGACAGGCCGCGACCCGCGCCTTCGAAGGTGCGGATGACCACATCCTCCTCAAGCGGCCGGCCGGCCTCCGCCTTGACGTGCCTAACTCTGAAAGTGACATCGGTGCCCGGCTTGATCCTGGCCACCCGCATCTTCAGGTTGGAGAAACTGTAGATCGGGTCGCCGTCGACGGCCAGAACCGTATCCCCCTCGCGCAGGCCTTTCGCGTGGGCCCGCTGGTAGCAGGGCAGGTCCATGCGCATGTCGCTGACCACTGCCGGCACCGAATCGCGGCCCCACACGAATGCGCCGGCGAAGCACAGGTACCCCGCGATGAAGTTCATGGTCACGCCGGCGACGATGATGGCCATCCGCGCCCAGACCTTCTTGGCCCCGTACTCGTGCGGCAGGGGCTTGTGGCCGGGCGGCGGGGCGAGGTCCTGCTGGCCGGACATCCGCACGTAGCCGCCCAGCGGCATCCAGGACAGGGCGTAGACCGTGCCCTTCCAGGTCCAGCTGAGCAGGAAGTGGCAGATGCCCAGGGAGAAGACCTCCACCTTCACCCCGGCGCGCTTGGCCACGAAGAAGTGGCCGAACTCGTGGATGAAGAGCAGGAAACCCAGTCCCACCGCGGTGGCCAGGACCGACAGGGCGGCCAGCCAGTAGGGTTCAAGCCAGTTCAGCACAGGGATGCAGCCCCTTTCGCAACGAACTCCCGCGCCCATCGGTCGGCGGCGACCACCGCCGCGAGGTCCGCGGCCGTCCGCACCTCATGGGCGTCGAGCGCCGCGGCCACCAGGCGGGGAATCTCCCCGAAGGGGATCCGCCCGGCCAGGAATAGCTCCACGGCAGCCTCGTTGGCTCCGTTCAGCGCCGCGCCGGCCGTGCCCCCGGCCCGCCCGGCGCGGTAACCCAGTTCCAGCGCCGGGAAGCGCCCGGTGTCCGGAGCCTCGAACGACAGGCCGGCCAGATCGGCCAGACCCAGGGTCTTCATCCCGGCGAAGGGCCGGCGCTCGGGCCAGGTCAGGGCGTACTGGATGGGCAGGCACATGTCCGGGGCGCTCAGGTGGGCCAGCAGCGTCCCGTCGGCGAACTCGACCATGGCGTGGATCAGCGACTGCGGCTGGATGAGCACGCCGATCCGGTCGAAGTCCGCGCTGAAGAGCCAGTGGGCCTCGATGACCTCCAGGGCCTTGTTCATCAGCGTGGCGCTGTCCACCGTGATCTTCCGGCCCATGTCCCAGGTCGGGTGGTTGAGCGCGTCCTCGACGGTGGCGCGCCCGATCCGCTCGGCCGGCCAGGTCCGGAAGGGCCCGCCGGAAGCGCAGAGGATGATGCGGCTGACGGGGTTCAAGGATGACTGGACGCCGGCGGCTCCGGAGCTTGAACCTTGCACCTTGCGCCTTGCACCCAGCAGCTGAAACACCGCCGAGTGCTCGCTGTCGACCGGCAGGATGGTCGCGCCGCTCTTCTTCGCCGCGGCCATGACCAGCGCGCCGGCCATGACCAGCGGCTCCTTGTTGGCCAGCGCCAGGGTCTTGCCCGCCTCGACCGCGGCCAGCGTCGGCCCCAGCCCCTGGGCGCCGACCATGGCGGTCAGGACCACGTCCACGTTCGGGTCGGCGGCGATCCGGCGCATGCCCTCCTCGCCGACCAGCACCGTCCCGGCGGTGAGCTTGAGCTCCTTCTCGAGCTGCCGGGCCGATGCGGCGTCGGCCATGGCCAGCAGCCGCGGAGTCCCGACGGCGCGGCACTGCTCGGCGAGCTTCTGCCAGCTCGTCCCGGCGGCCAGGGCCTCGATCCTGACAAGGTCGCGGAGCCCGTCGGCCACCAGCAGGGTGCTGGTGCCGATCGATCCCGTCGAACCGAGGACGGCCAGGCGCTTCATCCGTGCCGGCCTCGCCGGGACGAGGAACGTTTCTCACGCCCAGCCGCCGAGCCGCCAAGACCAGCCCGATGGTGTTCCGTCTTGGCGTCTTGGCGTCTTGGCGTGAGGCCGGCTCCGGTTCTCCCCTTAGCCATCCTCCGGGCCTCGGCGACCAGGGCCTTGACCATCGCGCCCTCGCCCTTGACGCGCCTGAGGCGCTGGCCGCCGGCGAAGAGCACCGCGCCATCGGGGGTGCCGGCCAGGCCCACGTCGGCGGCCGAGGCCTCGCCGGGGCCGTTGACCACGCAACCCATCACCGCCACGGTGATCGGGGCCCCGATGCCGGCCACCTCCCGGCGGACGCGCTCGACCAGGCGCACCAGGTCAATCTTGCAGCGGCCGCATGTGGGGCAGCTCCAGATCTCCGGGCCTTCGCGGCGCAGGCCCAACGCGCGCAGCAGGGTGAGGCCGGCCTCCACCTCGGGCTCGGGGTCGCCGGTGAAGCTGAAGCGCAGGGTGTCGCCGATGCCGTCGACCAGCAGCGCCCCGAGCGCCGCGAAACTCTTGGCGGCGGCCAGGTCCTGGGGGCCGGCGGCGGTCACGCCGATGTGCAGGGGGTAGTCGCACTTCTCGGCGGCCAGCCGGTAGGCCCGGACGGTCTCGGCCACGGTAGGCGCCTTCATGGAGAGCACGATCTGCGGCTGGCCCCAGTCCTCGAAGCGCCGGGCGGCGGCCACCGCCGCGCGGACCATGTCGGCGGCCAGGTCGCGGCCGCGGCCCGAACGGGTGTAGACCGATCCGGAGTTGACCCCGATGCGGACCGGCACCCGCCGGCGGCCGCTCTCCCGGGCGAAGTCGCGCAGCGCCGTGCTCCGGGTGGTGCCGGGGTTGACCCGGACCTTGTCGGCCCCGGCGTCGAGGGCGGCCATGGCCAGCCGGGCGTCGAAGTGGGTGTCGGCCACCAGCGGCACGGGGCTGCCCGCCCGAACGCGGCCGAAGGCCTCGGCCGCCCGGAAGCTCGGCACGGTCAGGCGGACCAGCTCGGCGCCGGCAGCGGCCAGCCGCCGCACCTGGGCCAGCGTGGCGCGCACGTCCTCGGGGTCCGTCTTGGTCATGCTCTGGACGGAGACCGGGGCGGAGCCGCCAATAACCAGGCGCCCGGCGCGAACCGGCCGGCTGGCGCGCCGTTCGATGTGTTCCGACAAAACTGGTCCCTCGCGTCCTCGAAGTCGTGGGGGCATGCCCGCCCAACGATATATGTTAGCCGCCCGGAGGGAGGTTTCAAGAATACTTGGGGCGCGCCGATACACGCCATTTGCTTCCCCGGCCGCCGGCGGGTACACTGCCGCAGTCACCGGAGGAAACGCCCATGGCGGAAAGGAAGTCCCGGAAGGCCGGCCCCCAGCCCCCGCCGCCCGCCAGCCCGCCCCGGCCCCTGATCTCGGGCTTCGACGGCGTGCTCGAGGCCATCCGGGGGTTCCCGCTGAGGCGCGTGGCCGTGGCCTGCGCCCAGGACGAGGCGGCGGTCGCCGCCGCGGTCGAGGCCCGCCAGCGGGGCATCGCCGAGTACGTGCTGGTCGGAGACCGGGCCGGGATCCTGGCCGCGGCCGCGGCGGCCGGCGCCGAGGTCGACAGCGCCTGCGTCGTCGACGAGCCCGACCCGCTGAAGGCCGCCGCGCAGGCGGTGCGCCTGGCCCGGGACGGCACGGCCGACATCGTCATGAAGGGCTACATCCACACCGACGACTTCCTGCGGGCGGTGCTGGACAAGGATGCCGGGCTGCGCACCGGCTCGGTCATGAGCCACGTCTTCGTCCTGGAGGCGACCAGCCTGGGCCGGCCGCTCTTCGTCTCGGACGCGGCCATGAACATCGCCCCCAACCTGGCCACCAAGGCGGACATCATCCTCAACGCCCTGCACGTGGCGCGGATGTTCGGCCTGGAGGAGCCCCGGGTGGCGGTGCTGGCCGCCACCGAGGTGGTCAACCCGGCCATGCCGGCCACCGTGGAGGCCGCCACCCTGGCCAAGATGGCCGAGCACCGCCAGTTCACGGTCCCCTGCGTGATCGACGGCCCCTTCGCCCTGGACAACGCGCTGAGCGAGGCCGCCGCCCGGCACAAGAAGCTCTCCGGGCCGGTGGCCGGGCGGGCCGACGTGCTCATCGCCCCGGACATCGAGGCCGGCAACCTCCTGGCCAAGAGCTTCGTCTATCTGGCCGGCGGGGACGTGGCCGGGGTGCTGGTCGGGGCCCTCCGCCCCGTGGTCCTGCCCAGCCGCGCGGACAGCGCCCGCAGCAAGCTCTTCAGCATCGCCGTGGCCGTGCTCATGACCAACTACGAGCGCGAGGGCCGGCTGAAGATCGGCAAGGTACACTACTAGGACCGAACCATGGGATCCAAACGCCCGCTGACCTCCCTGACGCCGGACGAGCTGGCCGCCTTTCTGAAGGAGCGCGGGCTCCCCGCCTTCCGCGGGCGGCAGCTCCGGGAGTGGCTCTGGAAGAAGGGGGTCCTCGACTACGCCGGGATGACCAACCTGTCCAAGGAGCTCCGCGCGCAGCTTGCCGCCGAGCTGCCGGTCGTCTCGCTGGCCGAGAAGACCGTCCTGCGCTCGCGCCACGACGGCACCATCAAGGCGTTGCTCGCCACCGCGTCCGGCGCCCACATCGAGGCGGTGGCCATGCCGGAGGAGGACGATGCCGGCGCGGGCGCCGGAAGCCCGGAGAGCGACGCGGGGGCCGCTGACGGCGCCCGCCGCAAGCTCTCCGTGTGCGTCTCCACCCAGGTCGGCTGCGCCATGGGCTGCGCCTTCTGCGCCTCGACCGCCGGCGGCCTGAAGGGCAGCCTCTACCACTGGGAGATAGTCGAGCAGGTCCTGCTCATGGCCAAGCTCGCGGGGACCCGCGCCACCAGCGTGGTGCTCATGGGCATGGGCGAGCCGCTGGCCAACTACGACAACTCCCTGGAGGCGGTCCGGCGGCTGAACTCTCCGGACTGCCTGGGCCTGGGTGCGCGCCACATCACGGTGAGCACCGTCGGGATGGTGCCGGGCATGGTCCGGATGGCCGAGGAGTGGCCGCATGTCAACCTGGCGGTCAGCCTCCACGCCCCGGACGAGGAGACCCGCCGCAGGATCATCCCGACCGCCGGGAAGTGGGGCATCATCGAGATCCTGGAGGCCGCCGGCAACTACGCGCGGGTCACCGGCCGGCGCTACATGGTGGAGTACGTCCTGATCGCCGGGGTCAACGCCAGCCGCACCCACGCCGAGGAGCTCGCCGCGCTGCTCCGCCGCCGCCCGGCCAAGGTCAACCTCATAGCGCTCAACACCGGCGGGCAGGGCCAGTACTCCGCGCCGCCCGAGGACAAGGTCAAGGCCTTCCGCGACGTCCTGGCCGAGCGGGGGGTGGAGGTCATCATCCGCAAGCGCCGCGGCCGGGACATCGAGGCGGCCTGCGGGCAGCTGAGGTTGCGAGAAGAGAGCTAACCACAGAGGACGCAGAGGACACAGAGGTTCGGTGGGAATGGAACCAACGGCCAGTACCGCAGAGCCTGCCGGCGAGGCGCCGCCGCGCGTCCGGAAGCTCGGCTGCCTGAGGATCGGCCTGGGCCTCCTGGGGCTGGCGCTGCTGGGCCTTGGTTACTGGTACTTCAGCCTCCTCCACGCCAGGCGGGAGTTCCTCCGGCATGCCGAGGCGCTGGTCGCCGAGGTCGAATCCGAGCGGCCGCGGGTTCCGGAGGAGGAGAACGCGGCGGAGCTGTATGACGAGGCCTTCCGGCTGTACGTGGACCCGGCGAAGTGCGGGGCCGGCGAGGCCGATCGGAACAGGCTGTACTCGATAGACAAGGCTCTGGAGGTCGCCCCCGACATCTTGGCCGGCTTCCTGAAGACCAACGAGTCGTTCCTGGCTGCGCTCCGGAAGGCCCAGGAGCGACCCTCCTGCCAACGCCCACCTGATCTGCGCAACCTCAGGTCCACCTACAGGGGATACAACTTCGAGACACGCCATGCCGTACGGTTCCTGTCCATCTCCGCCCGACTCAAGGCGCGGGCAGGCGCGACCGGCGAGGCCACGGACCTGTTGCTCATGGCCCTGAGGCTGACCGGCGACGCCGACGCGCAGAGGACGCTGCTCTCCCGCACGCTCCGGTCGGCCTGTGAGAACCTGGCGGTCGCCGGAATCCAGGCCGTGATCAACGACGGCGATCTGCTGGAGGCCGACATATCCAGACTGCTCACCTCCCTCCGCCGGTGCGAGACTGACCGCGGCAACCTCGAGGAACATCTGCGGGTCGAAACCGCCTTTGCTCTCCGCGCCTACTTCGGGCCACTGGTCTCCGGCGAAGTATCAACGCAAGAGCTGCTGCAGCTCCCCGGAGTCTTGAACCTCATCCCCGGCAATGCCACAACCCCGCCTAACGACCGGGAACGTCTTCTGGCAACGTGCAAGACTGTACTCTGGCAGCGCGGCGGCTATGCTGTCCGGGACGCCAGATTCTGCGAGACGGTCATGCGGAGATACGCCGCCGCAGCATCTCGACCCTACCCCGAGGCGCTGGACCTGGCCGAGAACACGCACAACGATGCCCTGCGGCAGAAGGAGTGGTGGAAACTGCTCTCCGGCGATCTGCTCGACGCCGTACCGAATGAGCTTGCCTCCGACGCCAGCATCCTTGCCCGCCTCCGCGCCGCCCAGTTGTCCCTCGGCTGCCGGCTCCACAGACTGAAGTTCGGCGCCTACCCGGAAAGACTCGCCGAGCTTTCCGAGAAGTTCCCCGAGCACTTCAAGACGCTGCCGGCCGACCCGTTCACCGGCAAGGACTTCCTCTACAAGCGCACCGCGGCGGGCTGCAAGGTCTGGAGCGTCGGCAAGAACCGCCGGGACGACGGCGGCCTGTCGCGGGCGGACCGCGATCCGAACAAGCGCGAGGTCTACGACGAGGTCTTCGAACTCCGGCGCTGAATGCCCGGCGGGCGCGCGATACTTCGGGCGACCAAAACGGCAGTCTCGCGCCAAGACGCAAAGCCGCCAAGAACAACAACGGCTGCGCCTTCTTTGTCGAGAGAGGAGAGGCCCAGCAGTTCTTGGCGTTCTTGGCGCCTTGGCGTGAGAATTGCCGTTGTGGCCTCATCCTGGGACTCGTCGCCTATCGTGTCATGTGTCCGTGCCCGGCCACCACGCTTTTTGAAGCTTGATTGACCTCCGCAACCGCGGTACCATTTCTGCGGAGGGCTGACCATGGCAGCGCCAGCGCCGACTCCCAATCCGTCCGGAAAGAGACCGTCCTCGCGCCAGCCCGGGCCAGCCCCGGCGGGACGCCCTGCCGCCCCGGGGGCTCCCGTAGCCGGAAAGCCGGCCGCAGCGCAGCCAACGCGTCCCGCCCAGCGCCAGGCACCCGGCGGAGCGCCGGCTCCCGCCGCCAGGCCGCCGGCAAAGCCGGCCGCAGCACCGGCACCCGCACAGAAGGCGCCGGCCGGAACCGCGCCGAAGCCGGCCCCCAGGCCCGCTCCCGCCGCAGCGCCGGGACCCAAGCCGGCGGCACAGCGCCCGGCTCCCCGCCCGGCGGCCGTCGAGCGGCCCGCCAAACCGCAATCGCAGCCGCCGCGCAGGAACGCCGCCCCGCCGCCCGAGCCGGAGCCGGAGTCCGTGCCGGCCGAAGCGGCCCCCGGCCAGGAATCGGGCGACCCCCCTCGCAAGAGTTGGTTCCGCCGGCTCTCGCGCATCGCCGTCCTGGCAGCCGTGCTCCTCGTGGGCGTGCTGGTGGCCCGCAGCGTCATCGCCGATGGCATGCCGGACCTGTCCAGCGAGGAAGGCTGGATCCGCTTCGTGCAGAGCATGTTCCGCAGCGGGCGAGACCTCCGGGACCGCTCGCAGAACCTGGTGGCCCAGGTCAAGCAGGAGATGGGCGGGGTCGAGACCTGGCTCAAGGACCGCAAGGTCGAGCTGCCCTCCACCGACGACCTGCTCAAGAAGGCCGACGACCTGCTCGCCTCGGCCCGCGACAAGGTCGACACGGCCATGACCGCGCCGGAAGCCTCACCGTTGGCGCCGCCGCCCGTGCCGGACCCGGGGAAGAAGCCGGTCCAGGTGGCGATGGTCGATCCGAAACCGACGCCGCCGCCCGTGACGGCTCCCGTCCCGACCACCCCGCCCACGACCCCCGCCCCCACCCCGGCGCTCGTGCAGCCACCCCCGCTGACCACCCCCAGGCCGGAGCCGCCGCCGCTGACGGCGCCCAAGCCAACCCCGACCCCGGTGACCGGGCCGGTGGGCACGCCGACCCCGACGCCGGCGCCGGTTACGACCCCGAAGCCTACCCAGCCTCCGCCTCCGCCGGTGACGACGCCCAAGCCGGAGCCTCCGGTGGTGACTGTTCCGGTCACGGTGCTGCCGACGACCCCCGGCCCCAGGCCGGACCCGGAACCCGAGCCGGCGGCCCCGCCGCCGCCCCCTCCTCCTCCGGCCAACCCGCAGTTCGCCGAGGCCCAGGCCGTCTTCCAGGAGGGGCTCGCCCACTACCGCAAGACCCGCCACGGCGCCCCGGACATGCAGCAGGAGCTGCGCGAGTCGGCGCGGCTCTTCCGCAAGGCCCAGGGCCTGCTGGAGGACGCCTCCAGGCGCGAGCCGAAGAACGGCAAGATCGAGAGCCTGCAGGTCGAGGTCAACCGGTTTCTATACGACTCGCTTAAGAGGCAGACGCTGTGAAGAATGCAGAATTATGAATGATGAACTGTGAAACGGGCGGCTATCCACCGCTCCTGGTTTCATCATTCATCATTCTGCCTTCTGCATTGGTTGTCTGTCGTTCCAGGATGATCGTCACCGGCCCGTGGTTGCGGAGGTCGACGAGCATCTCCGCGCCGAAGCGGCCGGTCTCGACCGGCAGCCCCAGCTTCCTCAGTTCGGCGACGTAGAGCTCGTAGAGGCGCTGGCCCTCGGCCGGCGGCGCGGCGCGGTCGAAGCCCGGCCGGCGGCCCTTGCGGCAGTCGGCGAGCAGGGTGAACTGGCTGACGGCCAGGACCGCGCCGCCGACCTCCTGCACCGACAGGTTCATCTTGCCCGCGTCGTCCTGGAAGATGCGCAGCTCCGCCGTCTTCTTCGCCAGGAAGCGCGCCTCCTCGTCGGTGTCGCCCTTCTCGACGCCGGCGAGGGCCAGCAGGCCGCGGCCGATCCGGCCGACGACCTCCTCGCCGACGGTGACGCTGGCGGAGTCCACTCGCTGAAGGACCACACGCATACTCAGTTGCCGCCCTTCCGTTGGCCGAGGGAGGTCAACGCCCAACACGCAACAGGCAACACGCAACATGCAGCGACTGGCGGAATGAAGACGTCTTCTTCCCAAGCCGTTGCGTGTTGCGCCTTGGACGTTGAACGCTGCATGTTCGCCCGCAGCCTCGCCCTCACCGCCCACCCGCCCGTATCCCCGGAGCGGCCAGCACCACGGCCCGGCCGCCCTTGGCCAGAATCGCGCGGAGCATGTCGCGGTCGGCGGCCTCCGGCCCGGCCAGGAGCGCCTCGGGCGCCGTGGGCTCCTCGCCGGGGCCCAGGACCCGCGCCAGGGCGTAGCCCAGGGCCAGCTCGTCGCCGGGGGAGCAGACCCGGACCTCGCCCTGGCCGTCGCGGAAGCGCGCGGCCCCGCCCGGCTCGACCCCGATCAGGCTCCAGCGCGCCAGGGCCAGGCGCTCGAGCTCGCCGGGGTCGGCGGTCTCCGGGCCCTTCTTCTCGAGCCTGGCTTGGAGCAGATCCAGGGCGTTCTTCGCCGCGGTGCGGATCAGCTGGTCCGCGTCCCCGCCGGCCACGGTGCGCAGCGTCACCGCCGCGCCCGGCCCGCCGACCGCCCCCAGCGCCGTGGCCGCCGCCAGGCGCACCTGGGGCAGCTCGCGGGCGTCCTGCAGCTTGCGCTCCAGGGCCGGCGCCGCGCCGGTCCCGGCGGCCCGGGCCAGCGCCGCGCAGGCCGCCGCGCGGACCACCTGGGAGCCGTCCTCCATGGCCTTGACCAGCTCGGGCACGAGCCTATGGCCCTCGAAGGGCGCCAGGGCCAGGGCCGCGCGCCGGCCCGGCTCGCCGCCCGCCCGCAGCTGCCCGGCCAGGGCGCCGAGGGCCGCGTCGCGCCCGACCAGCTCGAAGAGCCGGGCGGCCGCGGTCCAGACCTCGGTCCGGTCGCCGTTGAGCGCGACCGCCAGCATGGCCGCGCCCCGGTCGGTGCCCACCTCGGCGGCCAGGCCGAGCGCCCGGATGCCGCGCTGGCCCGACCGGTCCACGCAGGCGGCCGAGAGGTAGTCCCAGCCGCTGGCGTTGCCGGTGGTGCGGGCCAGGGCCGCCGCGGCCTCCAGGCGGACCTGCTCGTTCTCGGCGGCGTCGGCCAGGGCCTCCTCCAGCGCCCGGCCGGAGACGAGACCATAGCGCCCGCCGCCGCCCAGGGACAACGCCCGGGCCGCCGCGGAGCGCACCTGCCAGTCGCGGTCTTTGCGGAGCAGCCGGGCCAGCGCCTTCTCGACCTCGCTCCCGGGCAGCACGCCGCGGGCGGAGAGCTCGCGGGCCGCCGTGCTCCGCGCGTCGCGGTGGGGCGAGTCGAGGGCGGCCAGCAGCGCCCGCTCCGCGGCCGGGTCGGGGTAGCCGGCCAGGATCTCCACGGCCGCCGGGGCGAAGGTGGAGTCCCGCCGGACGATCCTCTCGAGCTGGGCCCGCGCCTCCGGCGGGTGCAGGCGCATGGCCGCCGTCAGCCCGAGGATGCGCTCTCCCGGCCGGCCGGACTTGAGCGCGGCCACGACCTCCTCGGCGGTCTTGGGCTCCTTGCCCCGGGGCGCGCCCAGCGGCCGCAGGGCCGCCTCGGGGAGCCTGCCGGGCACGGCGGCCTCCGCGGCCGCGTCCGCCGGAGCGGGCGCGGCGGGCGTCTCAGGCCGCCGCGGCGCCGGCGCCGTGCCGGCTGCGGGCGGCTTCGCCGGGGCACCCCCGAACGGCCAGCAGCCGCCCGCGACGAAGGCGGCGGCCAGGAGCGACAGCACCGGCAGTCCGACGGATCTCACTTGCGGCTCAGTTTCTCCAGCGCGGCCCGGCGCATGACCTCGCGCGGGGCGACCCGGCCGGTCCAGAGTTCGACCTGCCGGGCCCCCTGGGCCACGAACATCCCCAGACCATCGACGGTCCGGGCGCCCCGCTCCTTAGCCTCGCGCAGCAGCCGGGTCTCGAGCGGGTTGTAGATGGTGTCGAAGACCACGCTGCCCGGCCGGATCAGCTCGGCCGGCAGCGGCGTGGCGTCCACGTCCGGGTGCATGCCCTGGGGCGTGGTGTTGACCACCGCGTCGTAGGCCAGGTCCCCCAGCGCGTCAAGCGGCCGGAACTCGGCGCGGAGCTCGGCGGCCAGCTTCTCGCCGCGTTCGCGCGAGCGGTTGGCGATGACCACCCGCGAGCGGCCGCGCGCGGCCAGCCCCCAGGCCACCGCCCGGGCGGCGCCGCCGGCGCCGAGGACCAGGACGGTCTTGCCCTTCAGGCGGTCCGACGGATCGGTCGGATCCGTCCGATCGGTCCGATCGAGCCCGCGAAAGGCCCGGGCCAGCTCGCCGACCGCCGCGTCGGCGTCGGTGTTGTCGGCCAACAACCGGCCGTCCCGCACAGTGACGGTGTTCGCCGCCCCGATGCTGCGGGCCACCGGGTCGACCTCGTCGGCGGCGCCCAGCGCGGCCAGCTTGTGCGGAAGGGTGACGCTCAGCCCCTCGAAGCCGGAATCGGCGTGCCGCCGGATGAACTCGGCCGCGTCGGACCCGGCCGGCACGCGGAAGCTGACGTACAGCGCGTCCAGGCCCATGGCCCGGTAGGCGGCGTTGTGGATGGCCGGGGAGAGCGAGTGGGCGATGGGGTCGCCGATCACCCCGAAGAGCCGGGTCTGCGGCCCGATGCTCCGGGCGCGGTAGGTCCCGACCATCTCGGCGACCGAGAGCTGCCCCGGCGCGGTGCGCTCGTCGACCGACAGCGCTCCGTAGGAGAGGTAGGCCCCGAAGCGCAGCGCCGCCAGGCGGGTGGCCGCGCCGGCCTCGCCCATGCCGATGACGATGGCCGGCTTGCCGAGCTTCCCGAGCAGTTCGTAGAGCGCCAGGCACTCGAGCGGCTCGCGCGGGGTCACCGCCAGCTTGACGACGTCGGCGCCGGACGACTCGATGCGCCGGGCCAGCCCCTCGAGGTCGGCGGGCATGCCGGCGAAGTTGTGCTCGCTGACGATCACCCGGCCCGGGCCGCCGCGGACTATGCCCCCCTCGGAGCCCAGCTCCACGTCCACGTGCTCGGCGCCCAGGGCCAGCGCCCGGTTGAGCAGCGCCAGGCGCTTGCTCTCCTCCATGATCCGGCCGCTGCCCTGGTCCTTCCGGCGGAAGGTGACGATGACCGGCAGCGGCCGGTCCCGGAGCAGCGCCTCCAGGTCGAACTCCTCCATGAGGTCGAGCCGGAGCTCGGCCAGGTCGGCCCCGTCGGCGCGCGCGCGCAGCATGGCCGCGCGGGCCTCGGCGGTGGACTTGGCGTTGAGAGCGGCGCAGATCAGACCCATGGGGGCATTCTAGCCCGGCCGAAGCCGGCGGCAAGGTGCGGGGGCTCAGAGGTGCAAGGTGCAAGCTTCAAGGGACAAGGTCCTCAGGCCGAGGCCCGGAAGCCGGCCGGGCTCCCGTTTTCACTGCTCCTTGCACCTGGAACCTTGAACCTCAGACCTGCCCGGACGTCGCCTCAGTACCGGCACTTCCCCGCTTCGTCGAAGAGCGCGAGGATGTTGGCCGTGGGCACGTCCGGCTGGAAGTTGTGGCTGGGCGCGGCGATGTAGCCGCCCGAGGCGCCCAGGTCCCGGAAGCGCGCGCGCACCTCGGCGCGGACCTCCTCCGGCGTGCCCTCCGGGAGGGTGCGCTGGACGTCGATGGCCCCGTGGAAGGCCAGCCGCGCGCCGAAGCGGGCCTTCAGCTCCGCCGGGACCATGCCGGCCGCGCCGGGCTGGAGCGGGTTGACCACGTCCACGCCGCAGTCGGCCAGGTCGTCCATGATCTCGGAGACCGCGCCGCAGGAGTGGAGCATGGTCTTCAGGCCCGCGTCGTGGGCCTGCTTCGAGAAGGCCGCCAGGTGCGGCGCGAAGAACTCCAGCCACATCTCGCGGCTGACCAGCAGCCCCGACTGGGTGCCGAAGTCGTCGCCCATGAAGAACATGTCGAGGACGCCGCGGGTCTCGGCGAACATGGCCGCGTTGCAGTCGAGGTAGAATTTCGCGATGCGCGCGAAGAGCGCCTTGGCGAACTCCGGGTTCAGGGCCAGGTCCATCATGATCCGGTCCATGCCCCGGAGGTAGATGGCGGCCTTGAGCGCCGAGGTGCGGTTCAGCCGGTCGGCGGCGTTGACCAGGTAGTAGTCGCCCAGCCGCTCGGCGGAGCGGCGCATCGGGCGGAAGTCGAACCACTCGGCCTTGGGCCAGGGGTGGGTTTCGAGCTGCTCGGCCGATTCCATCCCGGCGAGCGGGTAGACGGTGACCTCGTCGTAGCTGCCGCCGCCGTAGGCCACCTTCTTGCGCCAGACCCCCCAGATGTCGCGCCAGGAGCCGTCGGCGGCGCGCTCGGGCTTGGGCCCGGCGTAGGCCGGTTCGAGGTAGCGCAGGTCGGCGCCGAGCTTCCGGAGCAGCGCCTCCTCGTCGGCCACGGCCAGCTCCCGGACCAGCCGGGCGGTGACCTCGGAAGTGGCCCAGTAGTCGACCGGCAGCCGGTCGGGGCTGCGGCGCCCGAGCGCGGCGCGGACCCGCTCCTTGGAAGTCATCAGTCCTCCTGCCCCTGGCGCATCCAGACCGCGAAGAAGTAGACCAGGGCCGCCGCCGCCGGCGCAGGGGCCACGGCCAGGAGCCATCCGTGATGGACGGAGCGCCAGACGATGACCGCGGCCAGTCCGGCCAGCAGCGCCAGGACCATGGCGATCACCCAGGGCCCGCGCCGGCCGGCCCACTCCCGGAAGCAGGCATCCAGCAGCATCCATCCCCAGAAGCTGAAGACCACCAGGCCGATCGCGGTCCACAGGAAGATGCGCGTGAAGATGGAGTCCTGGCTGGCCGAGAGCCGGTCGAAGAAGTCCTCGCCGGCGATGCGCCAGCCGCCCTGGTCCCGGGCCAGCTCGAACTCGAAGGCCTGGCCGACGGGGTCGGCGTGGGTGCGGTCGGGCTCGCCGCGGTCCTCGTACTCCCAGCGGATGATGACCGCCGCCCGCGCCCGGCCCGGGCCGAGCACCTCGATGTCGTCCGCCGGCAGCAGCTCGCAGCGGAAGTCGGTGTAGACGTAGCTGTTGAACTCGGCCTGCAGCTTGTCGAAGATGGCCTCGATCCTGGCCGGGGGCATGCTGGGGGACAGCAGGGTGCGGATCCGGTCGGCCTCGCCCTTGCGGAAGGCGTCCGCCAGGGAGTCGAAGAGCTGGCGGATGGCGGCGCGGTCCGCGGCGGTCAGGGCGGCCGAGCCGGGCGCCGCGGCCGGCTCGGCGGCCGGCGCTCCGGACCCCGCCGCCGGGAGCGCCGCGGCGGCCCAGGCCAGCGAGACGGCCAGCAGCAGCACCTTGAGGAACCGGCGGAAAGTCCGGACGAGTTCGGCCATGGTGTATTCCTTCTCTCCGCTGGCCAGCACCCTGCGGATCAGCTGGAGGCGCCGGACGGTCCTGTCGCCGAAGAGGTGCTGGCCACCCGGCGTGGTCCCCTCTTCACGGATCAGCCCGATGACCAGGTAGTCCTGGATCTGGCGCCGGCTGCAGCCGCTGCGCTTCGAGAGCTCGCCGACCTTGAAGAGCGCCGGCCCGGACCGCTCAGCCATCGAAACCCTCCAGCGCCGGGATGATACCCGTCCGGAGGCCGGGGTCAAGGATGGCGAACGGGGCACAGGGCTGTTTCAGGAAGCAATGGCCACGGTCGGCGAATTCAGACCACATGGGACACGGGGGACACGGAGCCGTTCGACAGGCCCTTCGGCAGGCTCAGGATCCTGGGCAACGTCGAAGGGGACAACCCGGGGCAGTTGTCTGCGGAGATCTCCTCTGGCCAGACGTGGACTGCAGCCGCGGACGACAAGCTTCCGCTGTCCTCTGCGTCCTCTGTGGCTGGGTATCTTCGTTTCCTGCAATGGCCGTGGCCTGGGCGCGGAGAACTGGCTGCTAGTCGGCCTTTGCCGGCGATTCGGCCGGCGGCGGCGCGGTCCGGGCCGGCGGCTTGGGATTCAGGTAGAAGCCCAGATCGCCGCTGTCCCAGATCTCGAAGTGGTCGGTGCCGATGGCCAGCACCGAGACCTTGACCGGCTCGCCCAGGGCCTGCCGGAAGCAGGCCGGCGGCAGGAACAGCCTGCCCCGCTCGGGCTGCACTTCGACGGAGGCCTCGATCATGCCCTTCCACGCCCCGTAGAGCGGGGTTCCGCGGCGCACCGCCTCCTGGCCCAGGAAGGCCTTCCACTGGGCCGGGGTGAAGACGTAGACGCAGCGCCCCTCGGGGACCGACCCGCGCGCCGGCTCGCAGACCGCCACCAGCCGGAGCGCGGTGCCGTCGGGGAAGCCGGCATCGGCGATCCACCCGTCCTCGGACACGGCCGAGTCGCGGCGCTGCTCCGCGGCGCGCCGGCGGAGCTGGTAGTTCAGCCCGCGCTTGAGATCCTCGAGTTCCTTGGCGCGGAACTCCCGGCGCTTGCGGGCCTCCTCGAAGTAGGGGGTGACAATGTAGACCCAGGCCAGCGCGAAGGCCGCCACCACCGGACCGATGGCGATCAGCAGGAACCAGACGGTCCGCCGGCGCCGGGCCAGCCAGACGCGCAGCCCCGGCCACTTGGCGGCCTCCTCGTTGCGCTCGCGGCCGGTCCGGAAGCGCACCGAACCGCGGGAGCGAAGGTCAGCCACCTTGGCGGCGATGCGTTCCTGGACCTTCTTCTCGAACCCGCTGGAGACGGCCCTGACCCGCAGCCCGCCCACCGCCTGCTGGGTCATCCGGAAGCCGTCGAGCTCGGCCGAGCAGTCCCGGCAGGTCGCCAGGTGGCTCTGGACCTCGGCCCGCCGGGAGGCGCTGAGCTCCTCCTGGAGGAACGCGACCAGCTCGGCCCGGAAGGACTCGCAGCTCATGGGCTATTCCCGACTCCCTCTCCCGTTGAGGCAGAACGGCCCCGACAGACGCAGGTTCACGGTTGAGCCGCCGGTTCCGGGGCGGTCCTGGCCGGCGCGGCCGCGGGGCCGGGCGCCGGAGCGACGTCCTCCGAGAGGAACTTGCACTCGTAGCTCAGCCGGTGGCGCGTGACGCTCTTCTCCCACTTGGGCTCGCCGCGGTCGCGGGCGATCCGCAGCATGGAGGTGAAGGTGATCGTGGCCCGGCCGTCCTTGGCGAGCATCACCCCGCGGGTCACGTCGAAGGTGCCGCGGCCCTCCGCGTCCACCTCGTGGATCAGCCGCTGCCGCGCGTGGAAGGCCTGGGGGAAGCGCTCGGCGTGCCCCTGGCTGTCGAAGGCCCCGGAGACCTTCCAGCTCAGCTGGGCCAGCACGGAGCCGCCCTTGGACTGGATCTTCTCGACCTTGCCCGAGAACCTCAGCGTGAACTCGCTGCCGCCGCGGTAGTCGACCTGTCCGTAGACGTAGTCGGTTCCGGCGTAGACCGGCAGCTCGGCGGTCCAGGTCGCCCCGGCCACCACCTCCCCGGCGGGCAGCACGGGCAGGAGGTAGACCAGGCTGTCGTAGGTCACCCGGTGGAAGCGGGCGTCCTGGGTCAGGGCGAAATTGCCGCGCTCGTCGCAGGGGAAGTAGTTGAGGTTGCGCTCGCCGTCGTAGCCGTAGGCCGTGGAGATGACCGGCTCGATGTTGCCGACCATGCGGATGACCGGCTGCTCCTTGCCGTCGACGTCCTTGGTGCGCTTGGTCCGCTCGGACTCCTCGCGCAGGAAGTTGAGCATGAACAGCCCGCCCGTGCCCCCCGGATTGGCCAGCCGGCCGAGGCACTGCTGGTGGATCACCGCGCGGAGCTTCTCGTCCGTCCAGCTGTCGCCGTCCGAGTTGAGGTTCAGGCGCAGCTCGTGATGCAGGCGCTGATCCTTGGCGAGGCGGTAGCGGAGCAGGACCGCCCCGGAGCGGCCCGCGCCCGTGCCGGACGGGCCGGCCGAGGAGTCCGGCCCGGGGCCCGGGCCCGCCGGGGCGCACCCGGCGGAGGCGAACAGGCCGGCGGCCAGCGCGGCGCAGGCGATTCGGAGAGCGGTGCTCATCGGCTTCATCCCCCAAGAGACTGTGGGGCTAACCCTCCCGGAAGGCCGGCGGTCACCCAAGGCGGGCAGTGCACGGCCTGCCGGCATTCTAGGCCCGCCGACTCCCTGGCGCAAGTGCGCGGAGTCAGCGCTGGCCGCCGGCCGGCGCTTCCCGGGCCGGCAGCTCCAGGGCCATGCCGGGGGCCATCTCCACGACCTTCTCGCGGTTGTCGGAGAGGTCCAGCACCCGGGCCGCGCTGCCCTCCCAGCCGAGCAGGCGGATGCGGCGGCGCGTCTTGTCGGGCAAGACCAGGTCCCAGGTGACGGGTTCCACCTTGGGGGGCGGGGCCACGGGCGGGATCACGACGGTTCCGGAGCCGTCCTTTCCGCCTCCGCCGCCCTGCCCCCGGCGGCAGCCGCGCACGGCCAGGACCAGCCCGAGGACCAGGAGGAGGACCGCGGCGGCGGCCGCCGCGGCGATCGCCAGCCCGCGCCGCGGGCCCACCCCGGCGGCCGGAGGCGGCGCCACGGTCACGGTCGGGGAGGTCGGCAGAACCGAGGCCGAGGCCGGGACCGCGGCGGCGCCCGCCAGCGGCCCGCCGACGATGGTCCGGGCGGTGGCGTCGAGTCCGGAGGAGGCCAGCTCGGCGAGCTCCGCGGTGTGCCCCACCCGGACGAGGTCGCCGGCCAGCTCGGCGGCCGAGGCGTAGCGCTCGTCCGGACGCTTGGCCAGGGCCCGCGCCACGACCGCCTCCAGCGCGGGCGGCAGGCCCGGACGGGCGGCGGACAGCGGGGGCGGCGGCTCCTCGGCGTGTTTGCGGAGCACGGCCAGGGCCGAGGCGCCGCGGAAGGGCACCTTCCCGGAGAGCATCTCGTAGGCCAGGATCCCGAAGGCGTAGAGGTCGCTCCGGGCGTCGGCGGCCCGGCCCTCGGCCTGCTCCGGGCTCATGTACTCGGGGGTGCCCAGGAGCACGCCGGCCCGGGTCAGGCCCTCGGCGCCGCCCGCGCCGGCCTCCTGCTCCTTGGCCAGGCCGAAGTCGGTGAGCACCGCGCGGCCGGTGCCCTCCTCGATGATCACGTTGGCGCTCTTCACGTCGCGGTGGGTGACCCCGGCGGCGTGGATGCGCCCGAGGGCCGAGAGCACCTGCCCGGCGATCCGCAGGAACTCCTCGATGGTCAGCGGCCCGGCGGCAGCCAGGTGCTGGCGGAGCGTCCGGCCGGAGATGAACTCCATGGCGAAGTAGTAGAGCCCGTCGCGCTGCCCGACGTGGTAGATGTGGACCAGGTTGCGGTGGCTGAGCCGGGCGATGGCCCGGGCTTCGCGGACGAAGCGCTGGACGTAGGTCTTGTCCGCGGCCATGGCCGCCGGCAGGACCTTGACCGCCACGGTGCGGTCCAGCGACAGGTCGCGGGCCTTGTAGACCGCGCCCATGCCGCCCTGGCCGATCTTCTCGGTCAGCTGGTAGGTGCCGAGCTTCTGGCCGGTGAGGGTTCCGGAGCGGTCGTCAGGCATGCCCGGGAGTTTAGCGCCGGCGGGGACGGTGTCAAAGAGCCGGAGGGCTCAGCCCAGCCCGGCGCCCGGGGCCAGCCGCGCGCCGCGCAGGAACTCGCCGGCGCTCATCGGGCGCTTGCCCTCGGCCTGGACCTCGGTGAGCCGGAGCAGACCCGCGCCGCAGGCCACCAGGAAATCCGCGCCGGAGGCGGCGGCCACGGCGCCGGGCTCCAGGCCGGCCGGGACGGCGCCGGGCTCCTCCCTGGCCCTCAGGATCTTCAGGCCCCGCCCGTCCGGCAGCTTCGTGTGGAGCGTCGGCCATGGGTTGTAGGCGCGGGCGGCCCGGGCCAGGTGCGCGGCCGGCCGCGACCAGTCGGCCTGGCCCTCTTCCTTGGTCAGCTTGGGCGCGAAGGTAACGGCCGCGGGGTCCTGGGGCAGGAAGACCGCCCGGCCGGACTCAACCAGCCGGACTCCGCGCGAGAGCGCTTCGGCGGAGAGCCCGGCCATGCGCGCGAAGAGCTCCCCGGAGGTCTCCTCCGGGCCGATGGCCAGTCGCTCCTGGAGCAGCACCGCCCCGGCGTCGACCTCCAGGACCACACGCTGAACGGTGACGCCGGTCTCGGCCTCGCCGGCCAGGACGGCCCGCTGAATGGGCGCCGCCCCGCGGTACCTGGGCAGCAGCGAGCCATGGGCGTTGATCATCCCCATGGGAGCCAGATCGATGAGCGCCGGGCGGAGGATGTGCCCGTAGGCGATCACCACCGAGAGCTCGGCCCCGAGGGCGCCCAGCTCCGCGGCGAAGGCCCGGCGGCCGGGCTTCTCCGGCTGGAAGAGGCGCAGGCCCAGCTCCCGGGCGAGCCGCGCCACCGGCGGCGGCTCGGCCGCCCCGCGGCGCCCCACCGGCCGGTCCGGCTGGGCCACCACGCCGACCACCTCGTGCTCGGCGGCCAGCCGCCGGAGGCTGGGCACGGCGTAGTCGGGGGTGCCGAGGAAGAGGAGTTTCATGGCAGGATCCGGCCTCCGTGGTGTACGCCAAAGCCCCGGCATTATCGCCGGAGCCGCGGCGGCCGCAAGGGGTCCGGCCGGTGCCCTTGAGAAGTGTCGCGGTTGGGCCTAGAATCCCCGGAGAAGGAGATACCGCAATGCCCAGGATCGACTTCCGCGAACTTCTCGACTTCTACCGCCGCGAGCTGCACGACAACTTCATGGCCTACTGGCTGAAGCAGGTCGACTGGGAGCGCGGCGGCGTGCTCAACTGCCTCTCGAACCGGGGCGACAAGCTGCTCCACGAGCACAAGTTCGTCTGGAGCCAGGGCCGCTTCGCCTGGCAGTGCGCCCGGCTCTACGAGACCAGCGTGGGCGAGGTCCCCGAGGAGACCAGGAAGAAGTACATGGATGCCGCCCGGGGCACGGCCCGCTTCCTGATGGACCACGCCCGGATCGCCGGCGGGGGCTGCGCCTTCGTGCTCTCCCGCGACGGCCGGCCGATCATGATCGGCGACGACGGCCGCGAGCGGCCCATCCGCCCGGGCGAGTACTACGACTACAGCACCAACGCCGACGACTTCGCCTACTACGGGGTGAGCGAGTACGCCCGGGTCTCCGGCGACCGCGAAGCCTACGAGTGGGCCAAGGACGTCTACCAGTCGCTGCGCCAGCGCATCAAGGCCGGCACCGCCCACCACGACTACCCCTACCCGACGCCCAAGGGCTACAAGACCCACGGCACGCCGATGGGCCTGCTGGAGGAGGCCCAGGAGCTCTGCCGCACCGCCGAGCGCTTCGGCGACGCGCCCTTCGCCGCGGAGCTGGCCGACACCGCCCGGCAGTGCATGGAAGACGTCATGGACCTCTTCGTCCAGCCGGACAAGATCGTCCTGGAGATGCTCAGCCCGGAGTACCAGCCGGTCGACACCCTGCTCGGGCGCTACGTCAACCCCGGCCACACCCTGGAGGACATGTGGTTCGTCATCCACCAGGCCATGCGCCTGAACGACCGGGAGGTCATCGACCGCGCCGCCGAGGTGACCATGGCCACCTGCCGGCTGGGCTGGGACGACGAGCACGGCGGAATCCCCCAGTTCTGCGACCGGGACGGCGGGCAGCCCAAGGGCCCGGTGCCGCCCGAGCTCGAGCGCGAGGTTATGGTCCACAAGGTCCGGAACCTCTGGGACAAGAAGCTGTGGTGGCCGCACTCCGAGGCGCTCTACGCCCTGCTGCTGGTCCACGAGCAGACCGGCAGCAGCGAGGCGCTGGACGAGTACTCCCGCTTCCACGACTACACTTTCCGGACCTTCCCCAACCCGGACAAGGCCGTCGGCGAGTGGATCCAGATCAGGAACCGCCGCGGCGAGCCCGAGGAGGCCGTGGTGGCGCTGCCCGTCAAGGACCCCATGCACATCGTCCGGGCCTTCATCCACACCATCCAGTGCCTGAAGCGCCTCACGGCGAAAGGCTGAAGCCCATGAGATGGGAAGAGCTGACCGCCCCGGATTTCGCCCGCGCGGTCAGGCGCACCAAGGGCCTGTGCATCGTGCCGGTGGGCGTGGTCGAGAAGCACGGCGACCACCTGCCGCTGGGCACCGACTACCTCTACGCCTCGGCGGTGGCCGCGCGCGCCGCGGAGCTCGAGCCGGCGGTGGTCTTCCCACCCTACTACTTCGGGCAGATCCACGAGGCCCGGCACCTGCCCGGGACGGTGGCGCTGTCGTCCCGGCTGATCGTCGAGCTGCTCGGCGAGGTCTGCGCGGAGATCGCCCGCAACGGCCTCAAGAAGATCGTGCTGCTGAACGGCCACGGCGGCAACCGCCATCTCGTGCCCTTCGTCAAGTCCGCGCTGGAGGCGGAGCGGGACTACGCAGTCTACCTGCTCGATCTGGCCGCCTACTACACCACCGAGAACGACCCCGGCTGGCAGGCGCTCCGGGAGACGGAGATCGACGGCCACGCCGGCGAGCGCGAGACCAGCTGTCTGCTGGCCACCCACCCCAAGCTGGTCAAGATGAACGCGATTTCCCGGCGGCCGGGCAACCCGCGCGGGCGGGCGGACCACCTCGGCCCGGTAAACACCGGCATCAGCTGGTACGCCGACTATCCCGAGCACTACCAGGGCGACGCCCACTACGGCTCGGAGAAGAAGGGGCGCTACCTGCTCGACTTCCACGCCCGGAACGTGGCCCGGCTGGTCGGAGCCATCAAGCGCGACCGGGCCGTCCCGGCGCTGCTCAGGGAGTTCTACGCGAAGAGCCGGAGACCGGTGCGCGGCCGGAGCTGAGGTTCAAGGTTCAAGGTGCAAGGTTCGGGGCCCGGGCAGCAGCCAAGCGGGACTCGGCCCGTGCACCTTGAACCTTGAGCCTTGCATCTATCAGGTCTTCGCCGCGAACTTGCCGTTGTCCTTGCCCCACTGGGCGGCCTTGGCGATGAAGGCCTCGTACTGCTCCTTGGAGAGCTCCTTGAGCCGCTTGCCGGCATGCTCGGCCTCCAGAAGCCCGGCCAGCCAGACGGCGTCGGACATGACGTTCCGCTTGTATACGCCGGCCCCGGCTTCGGCCGCCGCACCGGCGGCCTTCATCACCTTGCTGATGACCGGACGCCAGTCCTCCCGGAATGGGTTGACCTTGGCCTGCTCTGGCATGATATCCTCCTCACTGCAGCCGGAACCGTCCCGTCAGACCGCCTCCAACCCCTGGGCGGAAGGACGCAGGACCCGGTCGGAGACCGGCTCGGCTGCCAGGTCGAAATCCTCGGACAGGGCCGCCCGGTAGGCGGAGTCGCCCGCGGACGTCTGCGGGGCGAAGAAGACCGCCCCGGACGACGGGGCGGCCACCACCGCCTGGCCGCCGCCCAGCGCTTCGGAGAGCCTGCCGGCCAGGCCCGGCCAGGCCAGGACCGAGGCGGCCGGCATTCCGGCCGGAGCCGGCAGCGGGGAGAAGGCCCCGGTGCCGATGGCCGGGCGCATCCCGGAGCAGGCCTCCTCCAGGTTCTTCTTGGCGGCGGAGAGGGCCTCCACTTCGGTCAGCCCGAGCTTCGCCAGGGCGGCGCGGGGCAGAAGCGTGAAGCCGCCCTCGCGCCCGACCGCGGCCACGGCGGCCAGCCCCACGCCGAGCGCGGCGCTGACCGCGTCGGGCGGCACGGCCGCCGAGGGCCTGACCAGCACGGCCAGCCTGGCGACCGATGCCGGGGAGAGCCCGGCGAGCTGCGCCCGGTCGGCCAGGAACTCGTCGAAGGCCGCGCCGGCCTGGGCTTCCAGGGTCTCGGGGGCGGCCAGGTACCGCCGGTGGGCGGCGAAGAGGCTGACGGTCGCCGCCTGCCCGTCGACCGTCACACAGAGGTCCCCGACTTCGTCGGGTTTGGCCTCCAGCGAGGCCTGGCGGGCGTTGAGGACCGCGGCGGCGCGGGCGGCGAAGCCCCGGCGCGCCAGCAGGTCCTTGGCGGAGGTCAGCCGGATGATGGGCGAGCGGCTGGCCGAGCGGCGCCGCTCCATCTCGGCGTCCAGGTCGACGTCGGGGCGCTCGGGGTTCTTGTAGCGGAAGAGTATCTCGGGGAGCCTGCCGGGGCTCGACGCCGAGAGCGACACCAGCGCGCGGCGGCGCCAGATCAGCTCGGCGGTGAAGGCGGCGTCGAGGGCCGCCGGCCGCGGCCGGCCGGCCAGCAGCCGCACCTCGTGGACCGCCACCGGCTCGCCCCCTGTCCGGGCCACCAGGTCGGGGCGGCAGGGCAGCGACCCGGTGCGCCGGGGGAAGCGGGCCGGCCCCAGCGCGGTGATCAGGCGCCCGTTGTAGAAGGACGATTCCTTCAGGGTCAGGAAGCCGGCGGTGATGTCCCCGCCGGAGTCGAGCCTGGTCAGGTCCGAGGGGTAGACGAAGAGGTGCTCGGCGGGCAGCCCCAGGCCCACCAGGTGGTCCCAGGCGGCGCGCTCCGGATCGGCCGGGTAGTCGGGCATGTCCGCGGACTCGAGCTCGGTTAGACCGGCCAGGCCGGCCTCGTTGGCGGCGGCCACCAGCCTGGGCTCGCGGCCGGCCAGCGGCTCCATCCGGCCGCGGACCAGGGCGCCCTTCTCGAACTCGAAGCAGGCCCAGCCCAGCGCGCCGCCCTGGACCTCCGCCCAGACCGTCCGGCAGCCCAGCCCCTCGGAGAGGTGCTTGGCCAGCTCGGCGTCGGCCAGGAAGCGGACGCACTCGATCAGCGTGGTCCAGCCACCCTTGGGCGGCAGGACCGTGATCTTGCGGGTGCGCTTCTCCAGGAAGTGCTCGGCGCCCTGCTCGTTCTTCTCGATGTCGCTGAGCCGGGAGTAGACGTCGCGCTGCCACATGCGCAGATACTCGGCGGCCACCTTGATGATCAGGTTCAGCTTCTCGTGCTGGACGAAGACCTGGCCGACGTTGATGCTCATCGCGGGCCTCCAGCCGCCGCGGTCCGGATATCGGGCGGGACCATGACGGCCCAGCAAGCTTAACCCCCGCGGAGGGCGCGTCAAGGTCTGTTGTCCTTTGCGGCGGCGTCCGTACAATCGCCCCCATGACCGACGCCGAACGCACGCCGCTGCCGACCGGGCTCTCCGACCCCGCTCGAGCGCCGGACCTGGTTGCCGTCCGCGAGTGGCTGGCCGCCGAGCGCGAGCGCGCCGTCGACGCCGCCCGGGCCGAGCCGCGCTCCGGGCTGAAGGCCGCCGCCGGCTACTCGGCGGCGCTGGACGACCTGCTCGGCGCCCTGGCCCGGCGCCTTCCCGGGGCCGGCGGGGGCCTGGCCCTGGCCGCCCTGGGCGACTGGGCCTGGCGGCTGGCCACCCCGCACGGGCCGGTGGAGGGCGCCTTCCTGGCCGCGGCGACGGCCGCTGGCGGGACCGGCGCGGCCGGCTCCGACGAGGCCGCCGCGGCGGTCGAGGAACTGGCCATGTTCCTCGGCGACGCCGGACTGGACTGCCGGCTGACCCTGCGGGCGGCCGGCGAGCGGGTCTGGCCGGTTGACGGCGACGCCTCCGAGTGCGCCGCGGCCGTGGTGGCCCGCCTGGCCTGGGGAGACGCGGCGCTGTTCGGGCGCTTCCGCGCCGAGCTATCGGCGGCCCTGCCCCAGCGCCTGCGGGCCTGGACCGAGGCGGTGGTGGCCGCCGCGCTCGGCCGGCACTCCCGCGAGGGCGGCAGCGCCTGCCGCTCGCAGCCCGACCTGGCCGAGAATCCCGGCGGGCTCGGCGACTACCTGGCGGTCGAGTGGCTGGAGGCGGCCCGCCGCCTCGCCGGGGAACCCGGGCGGGGGCTGCTGGCCGAGGAGGACCTGGAGGAGGCCCGCGAGGCCGCCGGGCTGCTCGCCGGCTGCCGGATCGTGGCCCACGGCCTGGCCGGCTCGCGCGCCGACCGGCTGGACTACGAGCTGCAGGGCCGGCTGGCCGCCGCCCTCGGCTACCGGCCGGGCGAGGACCTGGGCGCCGCCGCCCTGCTGATGCGCGACGTCTTCACCGCGCTGCGGGCGGTGGCCAGGGCGCTGCGGGCCGCCGCCCCCGAGTACGAGGAGGAGTCCTCCTGGGGCGGGCGCCGCAAGGCGGCCATGGACCGCCGGCGCAGCGTGGCCGGCGATTTCACGCGCATCGGATCCCGCCTGTACCTGGCCCGCCCGGACCTCTTCGAGGGCCGGGACGGCGGCCTGCACATGCTCCAGGGCTTCGCCGCCGCGGCCCGCGCGCGGCTGGCCCTCAGCCAGGAGTTCCTGAAGCGGGTCCGCGACAACCTGTACGCCGCCGGCGACGACCTGCGCGGGAGCGCCGAGGCCGCGGGCCTCTTCCGCGAGATCCTCCGCAGCCGGGCCGGCGCCGCCCCGGTGCTGCGGGCCATGCACGAGAGCGGGCTCCTGGGGGCCTACCTCCCGGAGTTCGCCGGGATCGACTGCCTGACCACCACCGACGTGTACCACGAGTACACCGTCGACGAGCACTCGCTGATGGCCGCCGCGGCCCTGGACGCCGCGGAGCGCGCCGCCCCCGGGACTCCGGAGCTGGCCGCGGCGCTGTGCTCGCAGATCCCGGCGATGGACGTGGTCAAGCTGGCCGCCCTGCTCCACGACGTGGGCAAGGCCAAGGCCGGCTCGGGCCACGAGGAGCGCGCCGGGGTCATGCTGCCGCGGATCGCCAAGCAGCTGCGGCTGGCCGAGGACGAGGCCAGGCTGCTGATCTTCCTGGTCGAGAACCACCAGCTGCTGGCCAACGCCGCCGGCTCGCGGCTGACCACCGAGGACAAGCTGCTCTCCGACCTGGCCGAGGGCATCGGCGAGGGCGCGCGGCTCGACGCCCTCTACCTGGTGACCTGGGCCGACCTCTCGGCGGTGGGCGGGACGCCGCTGGCCGCCTGGCGCTCGGAGCAACTGGCCGCCCTGCACGGCAGGCTCTCGGCCCGCCTGTCCGCCCGCCCGGCCCGGGGCCGCGGGCGGCTGGCCGAGGAGCTCCGGGCCGCGCTCCCGGACCGGACCGCCGCCCTGGAGGAGCACCTCTCCAAGGTGCCCGAGCGCTACCTGCTGGAGGTCTCCCCCGAGGAGGCCGCCCTGCACATCCGGCTGCTCGAAGAGATGGCCGCCGAGCGGGAGCGCTCCGGCGGGGCGGCCGAGCCGGTGGCCGTCGACTTCCACCGCCGCGCCTCCCACGTGCACTTCTGGGTGCTGGGCCCCGACCGCCCCAGGCGCTTCAGCCAGATCGCCGGGGCCTTCCTGGCCGCCGGGGCCTCGATCTTCGGCGCCCGCGCCTACACCCGCTCCGACGGGGTGATCATCGACCAGTTCGACGTGGTCGACGCCGCCGCGCCGGACTCGGGGGGCACCGACGAGTTCTGGCGCGCCGCCGCGGCCACGGTGCGCGAGGTTCTCTCCGGACGGGCGGATCTGGCCGGGCTGGTGGCCGCCGCCCGCCGGCACACCTCCGGGGCCGCGCCGGTGCGCCGGGACGTGCCCGCCCGGGTGACCTTTGACAACGCGGTCAGCGCCGACTACACGGTCATCGACGTGAGCTGCGCCGACCGGGTGGGGCTGCTCTACGACCTCTGCGCGGCGCTGTCCGACTCGGGGGCGGACATCGCCTTCGCCAAGATCGCCACGGAGGGCGGCGTGGCCACCGACTGTTTCTACGCCAAGCTGGGGGACGGCAAGATCACCGGCCGGGAGGACATGGGCCGCATCCGCTCGGCGCTCCTGAAGGCCTGCCGGGAGCGGTGAGGGCGGCCCGCGGCGACCTTGCGCCCGGCCCGCGCGCGGGTATCATTTCCGCAGGAGCGGATCCCGGCAGCGGATCCGCCTGGGAGGGGCAAGGCCATGGACGCCGTCAAGAAGCTGACCGTGCTGGGACTGGGTCTGCTGGATATCACCGAGGAGAAGGCCCGCGAGCTGGCCGACGAGCTGGTCAAGCGCGGCGAGGCCCGCAGCGAACAGCCCGGCAAGCTCGTCAAGGACATCATGGCCCGCGGCGAGGAGGTCAGGAAGACCGTCCAGCGCCACGTCGAGAGCGCGGTGGAGAAGGCCATGGCCAAGGCGAACCTGGCCGCCGCCCGGGACCTGGCCGCCCTGGAGAAGCGCGTCGCCGAGCTGGAGAAGAAGCTCGGGCAGCAGGGCTGAGCCCGGCGGGACGAGCCGCAGCGACGTGCGCATTCTGGAACTGGTCCGGACCTATCGCAGCCTCCGCCGGCTGAAGGACATCGTCGTGGTCCTGAGCCGCCACGGCTTCGGCGGGCTGGTCGACCGTCTGCACCTGAGCAGCTACGCCCCGCTGCTGTCCAGGCTGCTGCGCACCACCGAAGTCGAGCCGCACGAGCCCATGCCGGCCCCGGAAAGGCTGGTCCTCGCCCTCCAGGAACTGGGGCCGACCTTCGTCAAGTTCGGCCAGCTGCTGGCCACCCGCCCGGACCTCATCCCCGAGGCCTACGTCGAGGCGCTCTCCGCCCTGCAGGACCGGGTGGCGCCCTTCGACAGCGGCGCGGCCCGCGGCATCATCGAGCGCGAGTTGAAGCGGCCCATCGCCGAGGTCTTCCGCAGCTTCCAGGACCAGCCGGCGGCCTCCGGGTCGCTGGCCCAGGTGCACTTCGCCGAGCTGCCCGACGGCCGGGCCGTGGCCCTCAAGGTCAAGCGCCCCGGGGCGGAGAAGACCTTCCTGGCCGACCTGGACCTGCTCGCCAGCCTGGCCGAGCTGGCCGAGCGCCACGTGCCCGAGCTGGCCCGCTTCCAGCCGCGGCTGATCGTCGAGGAGTTCGGCCGGGCGCTGCGCCGCGAGATCAACTTCACCACCGAGGCCGCCACCATGGTCAAGTTCGCCGGGTTCTTCGGGGCGGACTCGCCGGTGCGCGTGCCTGAGGTGCACTGGGAGCTCTCCGGGCCGGACCTGCTGATCATGGAGCGGCTCGACGGGCTGCGCCTCTCCGACATCCCCGGGCTGCGCCGCGCCGGGCTGGACACCAGGAAGCTGGCCCACACCCTGGGCCAGGCCTTCCTGCGGCAGTACTTCGAATTCGGCATCTTCCACGCCGACCCGCACCCCGGGAACATCCTGGCGCTCGACGGCGGCCGGGTGGGTCTGCTCGACTTCGGCGCGGTCGGGCACATGTCGCCGGAGCTCAAGAGCCAGCTGGCCACCACCCTGACCGCGCTGGTCCGCGGGGACCTGGACCTGATCATCAGCGTCTACACCGACATGGGCGTCTTCAGCGACTCGGCCGACCTGGCCAGCATCCGGCTGGACCTGATCGAGATGCTCGACCGCTACTACGGCCTGCCGGCCTCTAAGGTCGACCTGGGCTCGGTCTTCTCCGACCTGGTCAGGCTGGCCCGCCGGCACGACGTGCAGCTGCCCCGCGACTTCGTGATGCTGGGGCGCTCCTTCGTGCTGATGAGCGGGCTGCTGCGCCAGCTCGACCCCGAGCTGAACATGGCCGAGGCGGTCAAGCCCTACGCCGAGCGGCTGCTCATCGAGCGGCTCGACCCGCGCCACCTTCTCAAGCGCGCCGGGGCCAACCTCTACTACCTGGGCAGCTTCCTGCACGCCCTGCCCCGCGACCTGCGCATGCTCATGAAGAAGGCCCAGGCCGGGCGGCTGACCATGACCTTCCGGCACGAGGGCCTGGAACACCTGACCAGGGAGCTCGACCGTTCCTCGAACCGGCTGGCCTTCGCGCTGATCATCGCCGCGGTAATCGTGGGCAGTTCGCTGCTGCTGGCGAAGGAAGTCAAACCCCTGATCCTTTACGGCAACCTCAACCTCTCCATCCTTGGGCTGGTCGGCTACGTCTTCGCCGGATTCATGGGGCTGGGGCTGGCCTGGTCCATCTACCGATCCGGCAAGCTCTGAATCTACAGGCATTGTGGGTTTTCACCACAGTCTTGTCAGCGCCCCGCCAGGATCGGCCAAGCTGCTAACTAACATGATTTTGGCGCATACGAGACATTACGGCCGTCATCCAGCTGTGGCATCCCGGTTGCTCTTGCGAGGGCAGGCCCTTGCGGGGGCAGGGCTGGGTTGAACGGAGAGACGAGAAGGAGAAGAGCCATGATCAAGTTCGCGAAATGGATGACCCTGGGGCTGGCGGTGACGATGGCCGGCTGGACCGTGAGTGCCAACGCCAACGACCGGCGCGCGCGGGTCGGTCTCGACAGGCGCGAGAACGTGCGCGACAGGAACGAGGATGTCCGCGATCGCCGCGAGGACGTGCGCGACCGGGCCAACGGCAACAACGGGCCCCTGGACCGGGCCGAGGACGTCCGCGACCGGCGCGAGGACGTGCGTGACCGCCGCGAGGACGCCCGCGACCGCCTCAACCCTCCCGGCACTCCCGCGCAGCGCGAACAGGCCCGCGAGAACGTGGTGGATCGCCGCGACGTCCGTCAGGACAAGCGCATCGAGCACGGCATCAACAAGGGCTACCTGACCGCCGACGAGGCCAAGAAGCTCCAGGACCAGCAGGCAGCCATCGATGCCATGGCCTCCTCGTTCAAGGGCGACGGCAAGCTGACCCCCAGCGAGTTCCGGCAGCTGCAGGGCGCGTTCAACGAGGCCAGCCGCTGCATCTGGGCCGAGAAGCACGACACCGACGGCAACCAGATGCCGGTCTACCGCCTGGGCAAGGACGTGCGCGCCAATGCCGATCTAACCAGCAAGCTGGCCGATCCCAACCTGACCAAGCCCGAGGCCCGGGCGCTGGCCCGGGAGTTCCACCTGATGCTCGGCATCAAGCACCGCCTGGCCACCGCCGACCTCAGCGCCGAGCAGCGGGCCAAGCTGCAGGCCGAGTACAACGAGATGCTCAACAAGTACTTCACCCTGGCCCAGTAGAGCGCGATACCGCAGCCGCGGCTGCGAACGTCAACAACAAAGCGGGCGCCCCATGGGGCGCCCGCTTCTCTTCTGTCGGAACTCGGTATGATCTCGACATCAGACCTTCGCCGCCGAAGCGGCTGCTTCGGTTGAGTAGGTTGCCGTGTCCCTACTTCGCGGGCGTGAACTCGCCGGCGCCGACGTCGAGCTTGCCGTCCGACGGGCGCTTCTCGTTCTTGGCCGGATGCAGGTACTGGAGGTCGGGGGCCACGCTGAAGTCGCCGAATTTGCCGGGGTCGACGCCCTTGTCGATGGCCGGCGAGCCGGCCTTGAGCCGGAAGTCCCACTTCTCCGGGTCGACGCAGCCGGCCTCGGCGGCGGTCTTGAAGATCAGGTTGCCGGACTCCTCGCACTTCGGCGCGGTGGTCAGCTTGAGCGGTCCGATGCAGAGGTTGTTGCGTATGACCGGCACCAGGCCCTCCGGGACGTTCTTGACGTGGACGAAGCCCACCTCCTGGGCGCGGCGGTTCTCCCAGACGATGGTGTTGCTGGCCACGACCAGGGCGTTCTTCTCGTGCTTGATGCCCTCCATGCCGTAGGCGATGGGCCGGTTGTTCTGGCCCTTGGGCCCCTTGTGGAGGATGTTGCCGACCAGCACGACCACGCCGCCGTTGGGGAAGTCGGCCACCGCGCTGCCGGTGCCGTCCTCGTCGGAAAGGCGGTTGTAGAGCAGCCAGCTCTCCTTGGCGCGGGTCTTGAGCAGGTGCCCCTCTCGGGAGTGGTGCGAGTAGTTGTAGCGGTAGGTCAGCTTGGTGACGTTCTGGCTGATGTACAGGTTGTGGGTGGCCGGGTCGGAGTTGTGGCCGCACCAGGAGAACTCGCTGAACTCAATGAGCACCTCGCCTTTGCCGCCGAGCAGCGCGTCGCGGCAGTCGTGGAACTTGCAGTTCCGGACGGTGAGGTTCTCGCCCTCCGCACGGATCCCGGCGGCATTGACCTCGCCGCCGGCGTTTCGGAACTCGATGTTCTCGATGGTGACGTCCTTGCCCTGGGTGACGAAGATGCCCTTGCTGCCGGCGCAGGTCCCCTGGGCGTCGAGCACCGCCCGGCCCTCGCCCACTCCGCGGATGGTCAGGTTGCTGGCCTTGACGTAGCCCACGTCCTTCTCGTACTTGCCCTTGGCATCGATCTCGATGATGTCGCCGTCCTTGGCGGCCTTGAGCGCGGCCGCGACCTTCTCGAACTTCTTGCCGGGGCCGACTTCCAGTTTCTCGCCGGCGGCAGCAGCCCCGGCTCCTCCAAGAAGCAGAAGAGCACCCAACGCGATGGCGGTTCGCATGGTCTTTCCTTCCTTGTCAGAACCCATCACTTGCCCTCGATGACCGCGCACGGCGCGGCCACCGCGAATAGGAATTTCCGGCCGGCGATGGTCAGGGCGACGCCCTCAACGGTAGCCTCGGCCTTGGCATCCGCCGCGGCGCCCGGCTCGGCCCCGTCGCCGACCTCGAGGAGGTGGACCAGCGTCAGGCTGGCCTTGCCCGGGTACTTGTACTCGGCCCTCCAGGTCGGGGCCTTCTTGTTGCCGCCCTCGAGGTAGGTGAGCGGCCCATCGGAGACCGCCGGCGCGGCCGCCCCCGCAGGCAGCAGAGCCCGGCAGCGCAGCCAGGCCTTGCCGTTGCCGGCAGACACGCCCGCACCGTCGACCTTGGGCTGGCCGGTCACGTGCAAGGGCCAGGTCACCTCGGGCAGATCCTTGCCCTGCGGCGCGGCCAGCTGGTCCACGATGGCGATCGTGCCCGGCCGCAGGAAGAGAACCTGGCGCATGGCCCGGCCGACCACGGCCGGGTCGTAGGCCTGGCCGAATTCGCCGGCCGCGGCCGCCCAGGCGCCCTTGTCCTCCTGGAAGAGCATGTTGCCGGTCTCGAAGCCCTTGCCGCCGCCCTGGAGGGCCTTGATGTAGCCCTCCAGCGTGGCGTTCGAGCTGGGCCGCACCCCGCGCTGGCCGGCGCCGCCGAAGAGCAGCGTGTTGTGGCAGTTGGTCTTCTGCTGAGCCCCGCCGACGTTCTTGTAGATGCCGGCGTCGGCGGCCAGCAGCCCCTGGCGGTAGATCACAAAGCTGCCCTCGTCGAAGTGGTTGTGGCCCGTGTAGCAGTCGGTGCAGCGCAGCGCGACGACGGTCGCTCCGTCGTCCCACTTCTCGCGGGCCATCCAGTTGCCGCCGATCGCCCCGCCGGAGAGGCGAGCCAGCGGCGGCTCCTTGGCCTCGACCGCCATGGTCCGCGTGTAGATGAAGTAGAACATGGCGGTCTCGCCGTAGAAGCGCTTGGTGCCGCGCAGGCCGGCGATCCGCCGGCCGAGGTGCGCGCCCGCCGGCGACTTGGAGAGCCAGGTCATCATGTCGATGGTTCCGGCCATCTCGTGGGCCACGCCGCCGTCGCCGCCCTCCTGCTGGTCGCCCCAGGGCATGTGCCGGAGGTTGGGGAGCGTCTGGTGGGCCAGGTTCTCTAGTTGGCCGCCGACCCAGTCGCCGCCATCCTTGGCCACCTTGCCGGCCAGGTCCTGCCCAAAGGCGCTCTGGGCCGCGGCCAGGACGGTGGCGCCCGGCGCCAGGCAGTAGAGCGACCAGTAGCCCGGCGAGTCGGCCGGCTGTCCCTGGAGGTAGGCCATGGCCGGGAACATGTCGGCGTTGAAGCGCGTCGCGACGTCGGTCAGGAGCTTGTCGCCGCGCGGATCGTCGCCGGCCGAGGCCAGCGCCCAGAGCGCCGCGCCGCAGTTCCACATCCAGACGTAGTTGTGAAAGACGTGGTCGTGCCCGTTCTTCAGGCCGATCGCGGCCAGCGGGAAGACCTTGTCGCGTACCTCCTTCTTGATCTCATCGGTGAATCCGGGGTAGCCGTGCAGCCAGTCGTAGGCCAGGGCCGCATCGCGGCAGGGAAAGTAGATGTCGAACGGGTCCCCGGCTTTCTCCGGCGCCTTCCAGGCCCTGAGCGCGGCCAGCGCCTTCTCGGCGTCGGCCTTCTCGCCGGTCAGCTGCCAGACCAGCGCGGCCGGCGCGGCTCCGCCGCACTTGCGGAGCTGCTCGAGCATGGCGCTGAACTCCGCGTCGCGGGGGATCTTCCTGAGCTGCTCGACCGAGACGGCCTGCGGCGAGTCCTTGGCCCGCAGTAGTAGCCGGGGGTGGTCCTTGGCGATGCCCGCCGCCGGGGGAATGAGCTCGACCGGCTTGGGGGCCGGCGCAGGCTGCAGTTCGCCTGCGGCGGCCGGGGCGGCCAGGGCCAGGACCAAGGCAAGACCTGAGATCGTTTTCACGCGGGTCTCCTGACGTTTCTCGAGGACTCTCTGATCACCAGCTCGGTGGGCACCAGCACCAACCCGCCCGGCTTGGCGCGGCCGGCGCGCAGATCAAGGATCGTGCGCACCGCCCTCCGGCCCAGTTCCGCCGGGTCGAAGGCGACGCTGGAGAGCTCCTGGCCCAGGCCCGAGACGGCCGAGTCGTCGCCGTAGCCGACGAGCGCCAGGTCCGCGCCGACTTTCCGGCCGGCGAGTTCCGCCGCGCGCCAGACGCCCCAGGCCACCCGGTCGGAGCAGGCCACGACCGCCGTCGGCGGGTCGGCCAGGGCGAGCAGCCTCTCGCCTGCGCGTTGGCCGGCGTCGAACTGCGGAGCGGCCTGCCCAACCAGGGACTCATCCATGGGTATTCCAGCCGCCGCCAGCGCCTCGGCGTAGCCCCGATATTTCCAGGGGTTCAGCCCACGCTGGCTGGGCTCGACGTAGGCGATGCGGCGGTGCCCGAGAGCCAGGAGGTGCTCGACCGCCCGCCGGATGCCGCCAGCGCAGTCCTCCATCACTCCGGTGACGGGCAACTCGGGGAAGTAATGGTCGACCAGCACCAGCGGGCCGGACCATGCGGCCTGCAATTCCTGCACCGTCCGGGGATCGGTGATCGAGAGCAGGATGACGCCGTCCACCCCGCCCGCCGCCAGCCGCGCGGAGAACTCGGCGCGCCCCGAGGCCATGACCAGGTTGCCGAAGGCCGCGAGCCACCGCTCCGCGCCGGCCACCTCGGCGATGCCGCTCATGAACTCCGACGCGCTCCCGGTGCCGCAGCCGACCAGCACCTGGCCGAGCGCCTGGCCCGGGGTCAGTCCCTCGCGCGCGCGGACCTGCGTGCCCAGTCCCTGGCGGCGGCTGATCAGCCCCTCGCGCTCCAGTTCGTCCAGCCCCTTACGGACGGTGTCCCGGCTCACGCCGAAGGCATCGGCCAGTTCCCGCTCCGGGGCCAGCAGCTTGCCCCAGAGGTTCTGTTCATCGATGATAAGACGCAGCCTCTTGGCGACTTCCTGCGACATCAGGCTGCGTCCGATAGTGCTTATCATGTTGTTCTGCAAGGTCTTATCTCCAGTGGCTGGCTATTGGACTGCTGCGCCAACCAGTAGCCAACCAATGGCTTTACACCTTGGGCGGCAGGTTGTCGGCGATATTCTGGAAATCTGCAGAGGCCCGCTCCAACGCAAAAGGCTGTTGTTTCGGACCCCGCAGATGGTAAATTGTGCAAGCGAACCAGGACCATCGAGCGCTTTGCAGAGGACCACCACCGATGCCCACCGAACGGATGACTCCCCGCCAGCGCATGCTGGTGGCCATGGCCGGCGGCAAGCCCGACCGCGTGCCCTGTTCGCCGGACACCAGCAACATGATGCCCTGCCGGCTGACCGGCAAGCCCTTCTGGGACATCTACCTGCACAACGACCCGCCGCTCTGGAAGGCCTACATCGCCCTGCTCCGGCACTTCGGGGTCGACGGCAAGTTCGCCTACGGCGGCGTGAAGTGGAAGACCGACTCGGGGATCGAGACCCGCGCGGAGATCACGGCCCGCTCGGCCGAGCGCGTGGTCCAGCGCCACACCTACATCATGCCCGAGGGCCGGCTCACCGGCGAGACCGTCTATATGGTCGGCGACCCGCCCACCGAGTCGGAGAAGCCGGTCAAGGATGTGAAGGAGCAGTTCGCGATGCTCCGGCGGTTCTTTGCCGCGCCGACCGCGGCCGACTTCAGCCAGGCCCGCGAGCAGCGCCGGGAGCTCGGCGAAATGGGCGCCTTCGGTCTGGCGGTGGCCGGGCTGCCCGGCTTCCACGGCTGGATCTACTTCGTCCAGGGCGGCGTCGAGGCCCTGACCTACGCCTACTACGACCACCCCGAGCTCTTCGAGGAACTCCGCGAGCTGAACCACCGCAAGGTGGTGCGCCAGGCCGAGATGATCCTCGGCGAGCGCCCGGACTTCCTGTACATGAGCAACTCCGGGTCGCTGACCCTCCAGAGCGCGGACATCTTCCGCCACCTGACCCTGCCCACGCTCAAGGAGGTCACCCGGCTGGCCAAGCAGGCGGGCATCCCCACCCTGATGCACTCCTGCGGACGGAGCATGGACCTCGTGGAGATGGTCGCCACCGAGACCGACCTCTGCTGCCTCAACCCGCTCGAGGCCCCGCCGATGGGCGACGCCGACCTCGCCGAGGTCAAGCGCCGCTACGGCAAGAAGCTGGCCCTGATGGGTAATTTGCTCACCACCGATGTGATGCTCCGGGGGACGCCCGAGCTAGTCCGCGAGGAGTCGAGGAAGTGCATCGAGGCGGCCGGCGCCGGCGGCGGGTTCATCCTCTCCACCGGCGACCAGTGCGGCCGCGACACGCCCGACGCGAACATCCTCGCGATGCTGGAGGCGTGCCGGGAGTTCGGGCGGTACGACTGAAGACGGGTTGATGCGGGGAAGCGGAGCCATGGCGCCTCGATACCAGTATCGTCTCCGTGCCGACGCGGCTCAGTAGCGCTTCCTACTCACGCGATCCCGCCTCCGGCTCTGCCCCGATGATTCTGAGGGCCAGGCGCAGCTCCGGCTCCAGGTCCGGATCCAGGGGGCCGATCGCCTCGGCCAACAGCCGGCCGCGCTCGCGCACTTCCGGGTCCTTGGAAGCGAGGGCGGCCTGGACGTAGGGTGAAGCCCTCTTGCCCATGGCCGACAGAGCCTTGAACTCGGCCTCCCGCGCCGCGAAGTTCTCGCTGCCGAGTCTGGCGAGACGAGCACCCAGATCGGGTGCCCTCCCCCCCAGCACCTTCAGGTCAGATTGCAGGCTGACCACAAACTCCGGGTCGGCCTTGGCACCGCCCCGGGCAGCCAGCGCCAGGGCGCAGGCGCGAAGGGCTACGGCGCGGTCGTAGGCGTGGTTTGCCGTTCCTCCTCCCCAGAGGCTACGGAAGAAACTCTCGAACACGGCGAACTCGCTCTTCGGCAGACCGCGCAGGGCCTCGACCTGCTTATCCGTGCCCACCCTGGTCCACAGCTCCAGCCGGCGGGGCAAAGCCGCTGCGGCGCTTCCCGGCTCTTCGCCCCGGAGCGTATGCCACTCCCGGCGGGCCGGTCCCGGGGGTTCCCCGACGAGGTGCTTGGCCAGGGCGGCCCGCAGCGCCCACTGAGAGAGACCTTTGCCGCCTTCAGCCCGTCTCGTCTCAATGAGCAGGTAAGGGATGGCCACCGGGGTGCGCTCCGACTCCGCGATGGCTGCGGCCAGGTCCGCGCGATAGTACTCATTGTGCCTGAGGGCGGCGAGCGCGTCCGGCTGCAGGTGCGGGTCGTCATCCCGGACAGAGGGCTCCGGCTCCGGGGGCTCTTTGGGTGGGGGTGGGCAGGTCTCCACTAGTATCTGTCCCAACCGTGGGAGGATGGCTGGACCGTAGGCGGCGATCACTCCGTAGGCCGAGTGGGCTTCGTCGATGTATTCCGGCCGGTTGTGCATGACCCTCATGACCCGGGGCAAGGACTTCTCCTTCTCTGGGCTGGGGAACTCGGCCGCGGCCCTGATCATCAGCCAGGCCCAGCGCTTGTCGTCGGGGTGCGACTCCAGGTGTTTGGTGATCCTTTCCACCATGGCCCGGTCAGCGCACCTGCCCAGCGCGGCAGCTCCTTTGAAGAGCACCGAACTCGGCGGATGCCCGGCCTCATAGGGATGGATCTCGGACCAGGCGGCCACCAGCGGCTTCAGTGCCTCGAGCAGCACTCGCGCGACCTCGGCATCCTCCCGGGTGTAGTGGACCGCGGCGAAGCTAACCGCCGCCCGGATCTCGATGGACTTCTCCGCTGGGGCACCAAGGGTGGCAAGCAGCAACTTGCGGCGTTCCTCTCCCTCCGCTCCGCGCAACCGGCACCAGGCGCGCAGGAAATCACGCTCCATCTGGGCGTACTCCCCGGCCTTGCCCGGTTCCAGGTCGCTCAGTTCGCCTATGACCAGCCAGGCTCCCCCCTTTGCCTCCCGTCCCAGCATGAGGACCTTGTCCCCATCGACCTTGGGGGCCGGCACCAACCTCTTTCCGGCAAGCCCGTCCGGAGTAAACCAGTCCTCGGTTTCGATCTTGGGCGAGCCCGCACCGCAGGCCACTTCGATCTCCTGAGGGGCCTTCTGCCCCGACACGTTGAGCCAGATTTCGGCCACGGCGAGCTTGAAGTGGGCCGACTCAACACTGGAAACCTTCCCAGCGACGACCAGCTCGGCTTGACCCAGCAGCCCCAGGAGCCTGTCCTCGACCGGTTTGGGCAAGTGGTCGGGCATGCGCGCTTTGGATGCGTGTATGCTCGGATCGGGCTCCTGAACCGCATTCGCCCCCCACTGCGCCCGGGCGATGGCCCGGGCCTGCAGCACCATGGGCCCTTCCGGAACCACCGATCCGCCAGGAAGCCGGCCGGGGACAGATCCGCCTGACGGCGGTGCCGTTCTCCAAACCAGCACGGCAACGGCAGCCGCCGCGGCCACACTCAGACCGGCAGCCACCAACAGCAGTGGTCGGGCGCTGCCTCGCCGGCTGGCCAGTACACGCTGGCGGAGTCTGCCGGCTGCCTCCGGACCCGGCCGGCCGGCGACCTCGCGGAGTTCCAGCCCCACGGCGAGCGTCTTGCGGTGTTCGCCCTCGGGCGCTCGGCCGGCAGCCAGCGCCACGTCCAGCTCTTCCAGGAATTTCTGCCCCTCGGCCTCGCTCAGCTCGTGCTTCTCGCCATTCACTCCCATGCGAAGCCCTCCCGTTCGAGCTCGGCGCGCAGCTTGCCGAGCGCCCGGTGGACGATCACGCCCAGGTTGCCGACGGTCACGCCCAGGGCGCCGGCGATCCAGCCGTTGTCGAAGCCGTCCGAGAACTTGAGGCGCAGCGCCTCGCGCTCGGTCTCGGAGAGCCGTTCGACCGCCTCCAGGAGCGCCTGGCGCCGCTCGCTCCGGAGCGCCTCGGCCGAAGGGCACTCGGCCCCGGCTCCGGCGCGGGGCAGCCGCGCCAGCCCCCGGCGCTCGACGTCGCCCCGCCGGCGGTGCATGGCCACCCGGCTTCTGGCGATCTGGTAGAGCCACGCCTTCGTGTCGCCTCCGGTGAACTGAGCGCGCGCAGCTAGCGCCTGCGCGAAGACGTCCTGGGCCAGGTCCTCGGCCAGGTCGGCCCGGCCGACGGAAGCCTGGACGTAGGCCAGGATCGGCCCGGCCTGGGCCAGGCACTGCTCGGCGAACTCGGTTCCGGCTCCGGGCTGGGTCATGCTCCCGTCTTTCTGCTCTGAAAATGCGCGGCTCGGCGGAACATTACAGGCTTTCCCGAAAGAATCACGCGCGGCCCACGGCGGCACCGGGGTTCACCGCGGAGGCGCAGAGGCCTTTGGGCCGTCTCTCCGCTGCCGAAGCTCACGGATCCGTCGGATCCGACCGATCCGCCCAATTAGTTCTCCGCGCCTCCGCGTGACCTACGTCTTACTCCCTCGCCCGCGTGGCCAGCTCCGCCGGCTCGATGTCCGAGCCCGGCCGGGCCATCTTGATCCGGGGCGAGTGGGCGCCGCAGCTGTCGGTGTCGGCCACCTCGCCGGCCTTGCGGTCGGCGCCGTAGAAGCCGAACTCCTGGAGCACCTTGAGCTTGGGCAGGACGTTCCCCGCGAGGTCGTAGTGGAAGAAGCCCGGGAAGATGTCCGGGTTCGACTTGATGAAGTCGAAGATGCGCAGGTGCTCGGCCGGAGCCTCGCAGCGCGCGCCGCGGAGCACCTCGTGGCCGGTGATCATGTACTCGGGGAAGAGCTGCGGGCAGAACTCGAGCTTGCCGGTCGCCTTGACGTCGCGGTAGATGTCGGTCTGCGGCAGCAGGCAGAGCAGGCTCGGCAGGATCCGCGCGCCCATGGCCCGGAAGCTGACCATCTGGAAGACGGTCTGGTGGAAGTCCTCCATGGTCTCGAAGGGGAAGCCCCAGATGTAGAAGCAGTCGGTGCGGTCGAAGATGCCCACGGCCTTCGACACCACCTCGACGGCCTCGGCGGCGGTGAAGCCCTTCTTGGTGAGCGCCAGCACCCGGTCGGAGCCCGACTCGATCCCGTAGCGGATCTCGCAGCACCCCGTCGCGGCCATGGCCCGCATGGTCTCCTCGTCGGTGAGGTTAACCCGGCCGAAGGCCTTCCACTTCACCTTGAGGCCCGAGCGCGCGAGCTCATCGCAGAAGACCACCACCCGGTCCTTGCCGGAGACGAAGAACTCGTCCTGGAAGAGGAAGAGCTTGACGCCGTGCTCGTCGTGGAGCTGCTTCATCTCGCCGACCACGCTCCGGGCCGAGCGCGAGAAGGTCTCACGGTCCCAGACCGGCGCCACCGAGCAGAAGGTGCAGGGGTACGGGCAGCCCCGGCTGGTGATCATCCCGTAGCCCTCGTAGTCGCGGACTTTGATGTGAGCGAAGGCCGGCGCCGGGAGCGCGTCGAGGTCGGTCAGCCGGGCGGCGCGCGGCATCTCGACGTACTTGCCGCCGCGCATGAAACTGACGCCCGGCACCTTCTCGAGCGGCGTTTTCTCCTTGAGGGCCTTGAGCAGCACCGGCCCGGAGACCTCGCCCTCGCCGCGGGCGATGACGTCAATCCACGGACACTTCTCGAGGATCTCGCGCTCGACCGACTTGGAGCCCACGCCGCCGAGGACCACGGTCT
>Ga0302248_1000021_pt1 | contig 170934 bp, 165 predicted proteins | sample AAG_UR_Leu_MG_FD_193528 | JGI IMG/M metagenome (GOLD analysis project Ga0302248, IMG submission 193528) | Enriched activated sludge microbial communities from anaerobic digester in WTTP, New Holstein, Wisconsin, United States - AAG_UR_Leu | ecosystem: Engineered > Bioreactor > Anaerobic >...
GGGCGAAGATTTTGAGAGTTGTTTTCATAATGAATATTTTTAAGATTGTTTTTTAAACTAATTTTTCAAACGCGGGACAAAAGTATGCTCTGCGTTTTAAACAAAAAAACGATTTCAATATAAGGCTGAAAACAATCTACGAAAGGGCGTTTTTTTTCAACAATCCCGGGAATCACTGGTATGAAACGGTCACTGTAAAGGGTCTGAAGTAGTGACCCTGGGGACATGAAAGAGCCATGGGTGATACCCGAATATGTTGTCAGGTGTAAGTGGAAAAGAAAATACTAATTGTATACAAAGGTCACAGCACAAAAAACGCTTCTCTGCAAGGGAGAAGCGTTCCTTAAGTTATACCCTTATATTAAGGGTTGTATCTTTTCTTATTCGTAAGCAACGGTTACATTAAAAGTTCCTGTATAGGCACCAGCAGCCTGGTTGGCCTTAACATTCAGGGTAGCACCCACGGTAAACTCATCGGATCCACCGGTAAGGACCTTGTCGTCTGTGTCGGCAACGAAGCCGGAGACTGTCATGTCTTTTCCTGAACCAGCTGAAATTGTAATGGGAGAAGCAGGCAGTGAAACTGAATACTGGGCCTCGGCCAAACCGGAAGCTGTAAATTTAGCAGCTGCTACTGTGCCGGTTACTGAAGGAAGGGTTCCTATGCCACCGGAAGAAGTTCTTGTGCCGGTTGCAGACAAAGCGACGGTGAAATCACTGGCGCCAGCTGCAATGTTACCAAAATTAAGGTCAATGTTTTTAACAAGGGAAATAGGGGTAACTATGGTTGCTCCGGCATTGGCATTTTGTGTTGCGGTATTTGCCTGAGCGAAGGAAATGTTGTTGATTCCGAAGAGGGCTACTGAGAGGGCGAAGATTTTGAGAGTTGTTTTCATAATGAATATTTTTAAGATTGTTTTTTAAACTAATTTTTCAAACGCGGGACAAAAGTATGCTCTGCGTTTTAAACAAAAAAACGATTTCAATATAAGGCTCAAAACAATCTACGAAAGGGCGTTTTTTTTCAACAATCCCGGGAATCACTGGTATGAAACGGTCACTGTAAAGGTGCCAGTGTACTGGCCAAGGGCCTGGCCCCACCACATGGTGACGGTACCACCTACATAAAATACTGCCTTGCCCGCAGGGCTCAGCTGAAGGGTGGCAGAGGGGGTTGTCAATTCAAGATTCAGGCTGGGGGAGCCGCTGCTGTGGGTCAGGGTATGGATCCATGTGGGGACAGTAACATTGACCGACGCATTAGGGCCTCCCGTTACCCTGAATTTACCGGCATAAACAGCTCCGGGACTGGGTAAAAGCGTGGCCACACCGGAAGCTGTCCTTTGCGGGTTCTCAGTGGCTGTGAGCGTCACATATCCTGTTCCCTGTCCCGGAGAAGCATACCCGAATGAGAGATTGGATTCTTTGGAGATAGACAGGGGAATGATCACTTCTATTTCAAGAACGGAAGGTATGTTTACCACTTTTGTTTTGGACTGTCCGTAAACAGCAGAAAAGCTCCCGTAGAAAAGGGAAACTAAAAGAAAGACAGAGAATAAACGGGCCTTCATCATAAGACAAAGATACATAAAAAAATATTTTTTACATTTGCATTTATGGTTAAAATACTGATCATTGAGGATGACGCAGCTTTCAACGCCTTGTTGAAGACTTGGCTGACAAAAGCAGGATTCCGGGCAGAAGGCGTTCTGTCGGCAGGAGAAGCCATGAGGGCCGTGCAGGGACAAGTTTATGACATTGTCCTTTCTGATTTGAGGTTGCCCGATACCGACGGACTTACCCTGCTCAAATGGATCCGGGAAACCTCGCCCGACAGCGCTGTGTTCATCATGACCGGGTATGCCGATATACAGACCGCCGTACAGGCAATCCGCCTGGGAGCGGTCGATTACCTGGAAAAACCGGTAGATCCGGTGATCCTTAGGGAAAAGATTGACGAAGTGCTCCGGAAAAAAGACAGACCTCACGAACGCATACCTTTTATTAAAGGGGAAAGTCCCGCTTCCCTGAAAATGTACGACTACATGATGCTGGTGGCTCCAACACTCCTTTCTGTGCTCATTTCCGGTGAAAGTGGCACAGGCAAGGAATATGTCGCAAACCATATACATCAGAACAGCTCCCGGCGGGACGGTCCTTTTGTGGCCCTGGACTGCGGTGCCATTCCCCGGGATCTGGCCTCGAGCGAGCTGTTCGGGCACCTGAAAGGGTCCTTTACCTCGGCCATCAGTGATAAAAAAGGAGCTTTTGAAATGGCAGACGGGGGAACGCTGTTCCTGGACGAGGTGGGGAACCTCTCGCACGATGTACAAATGCAGCTGCTACGGGCGCTGCAGGAGGGGGTGATCAAGCCGGTGGGTAGTTCCCGTATCATTGAGGTCAACATCCGGATCATCACCGCCACCAATGTGGATCTGAAGCAAATGATAGAACAGGGAAAATTCCGGGAAGACCTGTACCACCGCATCAATGAATTCCAGCTGCACATTCCGCGGCTGCAGGAACGGGGACAGGATGTGCTGTTATTTGCCAGGCATTTCCTGGAATACGCCAACCGTCAGATGAACAAGCAGATCAAGGGATTTTCACCGGGGGCAGAACAATTGATGATGGCTTACAGCTGGAGGGGAAACCTGCGGGAGTTGCTCAATGTGGTAAAACGTACCGTACTCCTGAGCGAAGGCCCAGAAATCCTGGCCACAGACCTGCCCGAAGAAATACGGGGACTTCAGTCTGTGCGCGAAGGTCAGGATGCCCATACGCTGAAAGAACAGCATGAACGGCAAATGATCACGGAAGCACTTCTCCGAACCAAGAACAACCGTACACGGGCAGCACGTTTGCTGGGGATTGACCGCAAGACCTTATACAATAAAATGAAACTCTATAACCTGGAGTAACTCTGCGGCCTGTTTGATCACACGGCTCACCCTTGCGGGATCTTCTTTCCCGGAACGTTCCAGAACAATAAGGTCCTTGACCATGGGCGATTGCAATTGCCGAAACATGGGGAGCATTTTATGAGCAACAGAGGCTATCCTTCCATAATCGCCCTGTTCCAGAGATTTTTCCATTATTTTAAGGCTTTCGCTTGTGGCAGCATGAAAAACACGCAACACCTGCGTTACAGCATCCAGATCGGCTTCCACCATGCGTCCCATTTCCACCAGTGAAAACAGCTCGTAGGGAACTGCAGATGTTATGGGTGCAAGCGCCTGGGTCAGCTGTTCTTTCACAAAAGGCTTAGCCAGGTGGCCTGAAAACCCTTTATCCAAAAAATGCCGGGATGTATAGTAACTGTTCGCTGTCACTGCAATTATGGGAGTATCTGCCAGGCGTCTTATCTGTTCCAGTAAATGGAATCCATCTCCGTTCGGCATCTGGATATCCGTCAGGATCACATCTACCGGTACATGTTTTACTATGTTGATAGCAGCTTCTGCTCCCTGCGCCGTGGCAACCAGGTGGCCCGAAAGACGCAGCATTTCCGTGGAAAGGGCTAATTGAGCCGGATCATCGTCCACAACCAGGACGCGCAGGGGAACGCGGAGCGGTTCCAAATAAACCGGTTTGACTTCAAGGGGAATGTCCGGTGCCTGCATGCTGGTTGTTTCTATTGGTATGGTAACGCAGAAAGTACTCCCCGAATCCTCGTTCCTGGATAGGGTAATATTGCCTTTGAACAGCTCAATAGTACGTTTTACTATGGAAAGACCCAGTCCAACGCCTTCCTTTTCAGGAGTGCGGGACGCTTCCTCGCGTGTGAATTCATCAAAGATGCGCTTTTGGGCCTCCGGGGCAATGCCCTTCCCGGTGTCATATACAGAAAAGAATAATTCCGGACCATCCAGCGAAACGTGCAGGTCTATATGTCCCTTGTCTGTAAATTTAACAGCGTTGGAAAGCAGGTTCATCATAACTTGCCGCAAACGCAAAGGGTCTGTAATTATGCATGTTTCCGGGGGAATGGCCGTGCGCAGGTTCAGGATAATCCCCTTTTTGCCTGCTGTCGGGGCAAACACGTCAATTGCTTCTTCGAATAATTTCCTGACAGGTGTCACGATGGGATTGAGCTGCGTTTTATGCGCATCCAGGCGGTAGTATTCCAGCAGATTGGCCAACAGCTCCATCACGTGTCCGGCAGAGTGTATCATGGGGTCCAGGTATTCTTTCAATTGTTGTTCGGGGCCCTTGTCCGAGGGGTGCTTAAGCAGGTCCAGGTACCCTATGATGGCGCTCAGGGGAGCTTTGATGTCGTGCGTTACGGTAAGCAGCAGTTTTTCCCGGCTTTTCATCAATTCCTCGGCACGGCTGCGGGCCACTTCCAGATCCCGCCGGTATTTCCGGCTTTTATTCAGGTCAGTAAAAATAAGCAGGGTGGAGAGCAGAATGATCAGCAAAGCGGCTACGCCCAATATGGACAGTGAGCTCCCGGCCTTTTCCAGCGAAGCCCTGCGGGTTTCCAGGGCCGTAAGAGTAGTGCTGAACCACTCCTGGTTCAATTCTTCCAATAATTTATTGATTTGCAGGTTCAGGGCCCGGTCTGTTTCTATCAGCTGCTCCAGTTGTATCGAGATGGCCCTAAGTTGACGCTGCCGTGCGGCTTCCACATCGTCCAGAACCCTCATGACCGCCTGGACCACGGTGTCACGGTCTGTGGTCTGAACGGCTACAGGTTGCGGGGTCCCTGGTATGATGCGGACCAGGGAATCGGTTATGGTACGGCGGATCTGCTTTATCTCGGTTATGCTGTCCTGCATGCGGGAAGGAGCAAAAGCGTTGCCCAACCGTTCAAAGAAATTCTGCCTGGGCCGGTGTACCGCCGTTGTGATGGTATCGTAAATGACTTCTTCACGTAAGACAACAGGTGGCATGGGACGGGAAGTTATCTCGGCCAGTTTTGGGGTCTGTGTCATAGCCGGAACCTGGGGTAGCGCCCTGTCCACTTTTTGCGCCACATCCCGGTTGCTGCGCTGGGAGAGTTCCTTCTGCTGCCGGGCAATATCCTGTATGTTTATGTTACGGTATACCAGCAGGCTGTCAATTTCCTGCAGGATCTCCTGTTGACGCTCCATGGTGGTACCCCTTCCCAGGGAATCGAGCATCACATCTACCTTGTCCAGGGCAAAGCGGTAGAGGTCATAATTTTCGGCTTTTGGGTCCTGGATAAAACGAGTTCCCAGCCATTCGGCTTCGTATAACAGTGATATGGTGTTGCTGATCAAAAGGCTTCGTTCCAGGATCTCTTCCCGGCGGTCATCGCTCTGAAAGAGAAACGGGTACACACGTTTGTACACGTACCAGCCAGCACCGGCGATCAGAGCCGCCAACAATATGTAACTGAAAACCACTTTCAGGCGAAAACCCACATCTTGTTTCATGAAGCTAAGATATAAAGAAATCCCAGTAGCACAAAAGGGGGAAAATGAACTGTTTATTTGGGGAATTATTCCCCAAATGGCACACTCAGTTCCCCAACATATTTCTCAGGTCGTTGGCTTTCTTTTTTGTCAGTGAAAAAACAGTTCTGAAAATCAGCAGATTGAAAATCGGGGAAAGTTTTTGGAACGCTATTTGACTATATTATTGACAACTAAAGCAGTGAGCACGCGGAATTTTTTCATGCAAACAGAAGATCCATGGGTCGTGCCACGAAATAAAGAGGGATACTGAAAGGCGACAGTATCCCTCTTTACATTTCCTGCTTTCACGGATAGGCCTGCTTTTCCTGGCCGAATACGTGCTTACAACTCCCAGCCGGTTCCTTCCCTGGAGTCTTTTATATGAACGCCCAGCGAGGAAAGCCGGTCGCGGATGCGGTCCGATTCGTTCCAGTTCTTCGTGGCCCTGGCCTGAGTCCGGAATTCCAGGATCATATCTATCAGTCCTTCAATCAGGGGAAGCCGGTCATTGTCTCCTTCTTCCCTCAGGCCCAGGATTCCTTCTACCACCCGGCTGTATATCCGTTCCACAAGCTCCTTGTCTCCCTGCGAAACAGGGCGGGCCGAATCAGAGGCGGTATGTATCCAGGTTACCAGCTCAAAAAGCGTTCCCAGGGCAATGGGTGTGTTCATATCGTCACATAAGGCCTGGTAGATCTTTTCCTCCATTTCCTGCAACGTAGCCGAAACGGCCGCCTCTGGAGAAACGGATAGTTTTGCAAGCACCCTGCGTGCCTGGAGCAGCCTTTTAAGGCCTTTGCCGGCGGCTAGCAGGGCATCGTTACTGAAATCGAGTGTTCCGCGATAATGTGCCTGCAGGATGAAAAACCTGACAGTCATGGGATGGAAGGATTGAGTAAGGAGAGGGTGGGTACCCTGGAACAATTCCTGCAGGGTGATGAAATTCCCCAGGGATTTGCCCATTTTCTGTCCGTTGATGGTAATCAGGTTGTTGTGCATCCAGTACCGCACGCTGTCTTTGCCCCTTGTTATGGTATTCTGGGCCAGTTCACATTCATGGTGCGGAAACAGCAGGTCCATTCCCCCGCCATGGATATCAAATACTTGTCCAAGGTATTTGGAACTCATCACAGAACACTCCAGGTGCCAGCCGGGGAAACCCTCGCTCCATGGCGACGGCCAGCGCATGATATGCTGCGGGGATGCTTTTTTCCAAAGCGCAAAATCAAAGGGAAAGCGCTTTTCCTCCTGGCCTTCCAGCTTACGCGTATTGGCCATCAGGTCTTCCAGGACACGCCTTGAAAGTATCCCGAAACGGTGTGTCTTGTTGTATTTTTCAACGTCAAAATAGACAGACCCGTTGACCAGGTAAGCCATACCGGCATCCAGGATTTGCGCTATCACGGCTATCTGTTCGGTAATATGTCCCGAGGCTCTTGGCTCTATGCTGGGAGGCAGGGTGTTGAGGAGGGCCATGGCCTGGTGGTACCGGATGGTGTAATACTGTACCACCTCCATGGGCTCGAGTTCCTCCAGCCGGGCTTTGCGGGCGATCTTGTCTTCTCCCGAATCCGAGTCGTTTTCCAGGTGTCCCACATCTGTTATGTTGCGGACATACCGGACTTTATAACCCAGCTCTTTCAGAAGTCTAACAAACACATCATAAACCACACCCGGACGGGCATGTCCCAGGTGGGGGTCGCCGTATACAGTGGGGCCGCAGACATAAAGACCCACATGTCCGGGAACAAGTGGCTCAAATTTTTCCTTTTCCCTGGTAAGGGTATTGTATATGAATAGATCTCGTGGCATGCGGGTTGGTAATTATGTCTGCAAATGTACGTAAATTTTAACTTGGGTTCATGTCACCCGGTTTCCTGGAGTCCACTTCCCGGAGTGTCTGTGCTACAACTTCCTGGATATACCGGGGCTGGCCGTCTTTTTCGTAGGCATTGGTTCGTATCTTGCCGGTGATTATCAGGCGGGTTCCTTTTTTGACCGATTCAAAAGGGGCGATATCTTTCCCCTCCCAGGCCACGACGCGGTGCCAGGTTGTCTCCTCCTTGAGCGCTCCCGTGCCTGTTTTAATCACCTCTCCGGTAGCCAGGTTGAAATTCATCACCCTTCTTCCTTCTTCCGACTGGCCGATCCTGGGATCTGCTCCCACGCGTCCCATCAATTCTACTTTGTTGATAGATTGTTCCATAATGCGTTATTATTAGTTAAACGCATCAAACCTATAACAGCGGTGCGTAAAAAATGACCTGTATCGTAAAAACCTACATATATTTCTCCAGGAACTCAAAGAAAACCTTATTCCATAGCATGTTGTTCTGTGGTTTCAGTATCCAGTGGTTCTCATCGGGGAAGAGGACCAGCCTGGCAGGCACACCGTGCAGTTTGGCAGCATTGAAAGCGGCCATGGCCTGGTCCACGGGTATACGGTAGTCCATTTCTCCATGGGTAATCAGGATGGGCTTGTTCCAGTATTGCACCCGCTTATGCGGGGATTGGGCATAGTGGTTCACAGCAACAGGATTCTTGTCCCATGGGGCACCGCCGTTGTCCCAGTGCGGAAACCAGATCTCCTCCGTGGTCATGTACATGTGTTCTGTATTGAAAATGCCTGCGTGAGCAATGAAGGCGGCAAAGCGTTCGTTATGTGTCCCTGCCAGGTGAAATACCGAATATCCTCCATAACTGGCTCCCACGGCAGCTATCCGGCTGCCATCAACAAAGGGCTCTCGTTTCATGTGGTCCACAGCACTCAGGTAATCCTGCATGTTCTGGCCTGTATAATCGCCGCTGATCTGTTCCGTCCATTCCTGTCCAAAAGCTGTTGTTCCCCGGCGGTTGGGCAGGATGACGATATACCCGTTGGCTGCTATCAACTGGTGGCACCAGCGATAGGACCAACCCTGGGAAAGGGTGGACTGAGGTCCCCCGGCACAGAAGAGCACGGCCGGGTATTTCTTTTGGGGATCAAAGTGTGGCGGATATACCACCCAGGTAAGCATTTTCTTGTTATCAGTAGTGGTAACCCACCGTTCTTCCACCTGGCCCATTGTCAAGTGGTTGAGTATGTCACTGTTTTCAGTGGTCAGTTGGGTGTATTCTCCGGTTTCGGGATGGACGGAGACCACCTCGGTGGGCATGGACATGGAAACATAGGTGCCGATGAGCCGTGCTCCGGTTCCCGTGTCAGCCGAAATCTGAACCGGTCCGCAATCATACCAGCCGGTAGTGATTTGATGTATCTTGCCCGTTGCCGGGTCCAGGCTGAACAACTGGTTTATTCCCTGGGCACAGGAATTGAAATACAACATTTTGCTGTCTGGGGCCCAGGTGACACTTTCCATATTGTAACGGAATGATGCCGTAAGGTCTTTGATGGAGCCGTCCGCGAATGAATACAGCATAAGCCGGTTTTTGTCGGCCTCGTAGCCGTCCCGCTCCATGCTGTTCCACACCAGGAAGTTGCCGCATGGTGAAAATCTGGGGGCTGTGTCGTAACCCATCATGCCCTGGCTCAGGTTGGTTTCCTGTCCTGATTCCAGGTCCCTCAGGTAGATGTCTGTATTCGTGGATACGGCGTAGTCTTTGCCTGTCATTTTGCGACAGGAATAGGCAATACTTTTCCCATCCGGGCTCCAGCACAGTTCCCCTATATCCCCGAAGGGTAGCGTAGGCAGTTCAAAAAGCTGTCCTTCCAGCAGGTCGGTCACATTGGAAAGGGTCTTTCCGTCAAAAAGGGCTGTAAAGGAATGGGGTATCTCTTCTACAAAACAATCCCAGTGACGGTACATCAAATCGTCAATGACACGTCCGGTGGACTTATCCAGGGAGGGATCAAGATCGGTGGGCTTCATGCCGGAGGGGACGGTGGAAATAAAGAGTATCCTGTCCCCGGTAGGAGAGATGCTGAACTCAGAAATGGATTTGTCCGTTCCTGTTACTTGTTGCCGTCCGGTCCCATCGGCCAGCATGATCCATAATTTGCCGTCGCAGACAAAGAGAAGGCGGTCATTGTCCAGCCAGCGGGCGTTGGATTCGCTTGCCGGTGTCCGTGTTATTTGTACGTTATGCTGCCCGTCGATATCCATTACAAAAAGTTCCCGGTTGCGCCTGTTCTCTTTTATAGAGGTATAAGTAACACCATACACGATCCTTTTACCGTCGGGAGAAACCTGGGGATCGCTAACGCGTCCGAAAAGGTTCAGGATGGTGGAATTGAGCAGGTCACTTTCGGGTATTTCCATGTTTTTCCCTATCAGGGGGGCCTTGTTATGCTCGTTGCCAGAGCATTGAGACAGAGCCAGAGAGGCTGTAAACATCATAAATAGCAAGATTGTTCTGTTCATAAGGTTGTGGTTTGACTTCAAAATTAGTGAATTAATTGTAAGTTTGTGGAAATTTAAAAGAAAAGAGCAATGAAACGACTTGTAAGCTTGTTAATTGTGTTTGCCGCCCTTTCCATGCAGGCACAAAGCATTAAAATGGAATTCAAACCGGAAAAAGGGGTGGAATACCCGGTGTTCTTGGAGATCAACCAGACTATGACCCTGATTGTTCCCGGTATGGGGAACGTTGTCACACAGACAGACCAGATCATTGGAGCTGTTGTGACCCTGGCAGAAGAGGTGGAGCAGGGATACCTGGTGGAAGCACGTGTGACACAAATGACCATAAAAGCCCAGGGGCAGGGACAATCGCAGGTTTTTGATTCGGAAGGGGAGGACGTCCTGGGGCAGGCCATCAGAAGTATGATGGGTCAACCATTGCAAATGATCATTTCCCGCAGGGGGGAGATCCTGGAGCAAATGCCCGTGGAAGATACCATTTATAGCCAAGCCGACAGCATCCTGGCTACACAATATGCCCGCCGTCGCAGGGAACAAACCATGGTACAGATAAAACAGATGTTCAGCCAGAATACCATAAAAAGTGTGGTACAGGCAGGTCTGACCAAGTTCCCGGAACGGGAAATGATCATTCCTTCAGTCTGGACAGATGAGGAGCCCAGCCAGGAGCTGGGTGCCATTGTCACGGTACAGCAGCGTCTGATTGAAGTAACGGGCAACAGGGCCATCATTACAGCAAAATCGGTCATCATGCCCGATCCCAATGCCAAGAAACCTGACACACCGCAGCGCATGGAGGGGATATCGGGAAATGGCGAAGCCACTTCGGTAATCGATATACAGAGCGGATGGGTGGTTGAAAGCAACGGAACACAGTCGCTGCGGGGTGAGCTGGTGGTTGAACAGGGAGGACAGGTTCAAGCGATAGATCTGACCATGGAAGTGAAGACCAAAATTACTGGTAAGTGATCGTTACGGTCAGATCCGAGGTGTTGGAATAATTCCCGCCCGGTTGGTTGGCTGCAATGTTGAGGGTTCCTCCAAGCTTGAGGATGGCGGTACCATCATTGCCGATTTGTCCGCTTGAGGGATCGAACTGGAAATTATTCACAGTCATTGTGTAGTTGTTTTCGTTTTTTAGGGTGATCTGGGTGGGGTAACTGCCACTGGATATCAGAAAACTCTGGCCCGGCAGTCCGGTAAGCATAAAGGTTGCGGCAGTACTGGTACCCATGAACTGAAAAGAGCCTGAAGAAGCCGTAACATTCCCGGTTGACGGATTAAGCGTCACAGATCCTCCGGAGGATTGACTCATAATGTTCCCGAAGTGCAGGTCGGTCAATTTTTCTATCCGCAGATCAATCCCCAGCGTGATGGAAGCTTCTCCGTCTATGGAAGTGGCGAATGAACTCGGATTCTGTGCCGCGGACATGTGAAAAATCCCGGTCAGAATTGCAGTCAGGAATATGAATTTAAGTGTTCTCATATGAGCGGAATCCTCTTATAAAATCAAATATAGGGAAAATTCTGCAAAAATCAAACCACATTCAAACAACAAGTTCAATCACCGCTTATAAGCGGCCACAGTATTGGATCCCGGAGCAACTCCTGGTAATGGTATTCTTTTCCGTCAACAAGGACCTTGTTTGAAATCAAGCGGACTCCGTGGCTGTAATCAACATATGTGTTGATATGACCGTCGTAAACAGGTTGTATGGGTGTGCCATCGGGCCTGTGCCATCCATAGATTATGACATGGCGTGTACGGGACAGGTTGGGTGGGACCCTGGTGATCACAACGTCTTTTTTTGTTCCGGCTGTAAGCATTCCGGGTTTTTTGCCGGCGGCCCTGAGCTGGGCGAAGATCACCTGTGAATGGTCAAAGAACAGGTCTGGATCCAGGTTTCGGTATTCGCGCGGAATATAATTGAAAGGTTCTGCTGTTGCCTCTGCATGATGAAAGATAATATCCACGATTTTTGGCGTAGGCAGCGAACAATCCAGTGATTCCGCAATCCGGCCTGCGATCATGGGTGTCAACGGTACAATAAAAGGTACATTGCCGCTCAGTACTGTAAGATAATCGGGCTTTACAAATAGGGTGACATGGTGCGTCTTCCCGTTCAGGTCTTTTTGCCGGGTGGTTATGCGGACGAATCCTTTCATGTATTCCGGCACGTTCCCGGCCAGTATTTCAGCATATGCAAGCTCTTCACGCTCTTCCAGGGTTAATGTGCGGAATTTCTCATAGAAAGGACAATCTCCCCGCCGGACCTGGGCCCTCACCATACAGGCGGGTAGCAGCATAAGTGTTGCCAGATAAAGGAAAGCTGAATTTCGCAGGCTGTGTTTCATGGGTCAGGAACGTCCGGAATTTCGTTAATTGGAATTATTTTTTTTACTTTGTCAAATGCAAAGTTCGCGCAATTTTGCATTATTAACTACATTTTTATTAACTAATAAACAAATTATGGCAGTTAACATTGAAGAAAAAGTTAAGCAAATCATTGTGGATAAACTGGGTGCAGATGAGAAAGAGGTAACCCCCACTGCTAACTTTACAAATGATTTGGGTGCGGATTCTTTGGATACCGTAGAACTGATTATGGAATTTGAAGAAGCTTTCGGCATCAATATTCCAGATGAGGCAGCTGAAAAGATATCAACAGTAGGCGATGCCATCAAATACATAAAAGACAACGTTAAAGCCGAATAATTAAAACCATGAAGCTCAAACGGGTAGTCATAACAGGATTAGGAACCATAAATTCCCTGGGACATAATGTCCCTGAATACTTTGACAATCTTGTCGCCGGCAAGTCCGGTTCAGGATGGATTACCCGTTTTGACGCTTCTTTGTTCAAAACCCGTTTTGCCTGTGAGATCAAGAACTATGATCCGGAGAAATTCGGCATAGACAAGAAGGATGCCCATAGAAACGATCCTTTTACACAATATGCCATGATCGCTGCCCATGAAGCTTTGATGGACAGCCGTCTGGACCTGGATGCCCTGGATAAGGACCGGGTTGGAGTGATAGTGGGATCGGGCATAGGCGGCATTGAAACACTGCTTAAAGAGATCGGAGAGTATTATAAGGGCGGCATGGTTCCCAGGTTCAGTCCCTTTCTTGTTCCGATGATGATAGCAGACATAGCATCAGGGATGATCTCTATACAATACGGATTCCGTGGACCCAATTATGCCACGGTATCTGCCTGTTCCACTTCAAATCATGCGATGAGCGATGCCTTTACCCTGATCCGTATGGGAAAGGCAAATGTTGTAGTAACCGGGGGCTCTGAAGCTCCCATAAACGAGGCAAGTGTTGGCGGTTTCAATGCCGCCAGGGCGCTTTCCACCAGGAATGAAGAATACCTGACTGCTTCACGTCCTTTTGACAGGACCCGGGACGGGTTCGTGATGGGGGAAGGAGCCGGTGTCCTTGTTTTTGAAGAATACGAACATGCCAAAGCCCGAGGGGCTAAAATATATGCCGAGGTGGGGGGTGCCGGCCTGACCGCCGATGCTTACCACATCACGGCACCTCATCCCGACGGGGGGGGCGCCCGCCGTGTCATGGCCGAAGCCATCAGCGAAGCAGGATTAACACCACAAGACGTGGATTATATCAATTTGCACGGAACTTCCACCCCTTTGGGAGATGTAGTGGAAGTAAAGGCCATAAAAGATCTTTTCGGCGATCATGCTTACAAAATGAACCTGAGTTCCACCAAATCTATGGCAGGACATGCCCTGGGCGCTACCGGCGCCATTGAAATACTTGCCTGTATCTGTGCCATGGAAAGGGATATGATTCCTCCGACCATCAATTTCAAAGAAGAAGACCCCGAAATCGACTACAAATTGAATTTCACGTTCAACCAGGCCCAAAGGAGGAAAGTAAGGGTAGCTCTTTCCAACACTTTTGGCTTCGGAGGACATAACTCCAGTCTGCTAATCAAAAAGGTCGAAGAATGATTTTCCGCCATGCGGATAAGAACCCCAAAGACAAAACACTACGGAAAGTCTTGCGTGATTGTTTTGGTTTTCAACCAAAAAATCTTGATATCTACAAAATAGCGCTGACACACCGGTCTGCGGTTGTTGCGTATTTAGAATCCAATGAGAGACTGGAATTTCTGGGTGACGCCGTATTGGATATGGTGGTGGGTGAAGCTGTTTACCTGCGTTATCCCAATGGTGACGAGGGGTACCTGACGCAGATTCGCTCCAAGGTTGTGAGCCGCGATTCCCTGAACAAGATAGCAGAACAGACAGGACTATTACCCTTCATGGAGGTCAAGGGAAATGATAACCAATCCCGCAACATAGGGGGTAATATGCTTGAGGCACTTGCAGGAGCTGTCTTTCTTGATGTGGGGTTTACAAAATGCAGGAAAGTCCTGCAGCATCTTTTATTGTCCCATGTCAACTGGCAGGAGCTGGAGTGTACAGAAACAGATTATAAATCCCGCATTGTGGAGCGCTGTCAGAAAAAAGGGAAAACAATCGGGTTCCGTGTTCATATGTTGCCTCAGACACCGGGCAACCCGTCTCTGTTTGAAGCCGAAGCCATTTCAGATGGCACTGTTCTGGGTACCGGCCGGGGAACTTCGAAAAAAGATGCAGAACAGGAGGCCTGCCGGCAGGCCTGGCTGCGTGAATTCAACAGGGGCCACTAACGTTTCTTCCGGCGTCTTTCTTTGTCAAGGTGAGCATCCCAGGCAACGCTCCCCCCACGGAGATTGAATATTACCCGATACCCGTTGTCCAGGAGCAGTTGCGTAACTTCTTTTGTTGACTTGCCCATGCGGCAATATATATATAAAGTATCGGAAGCGGATAATTGGTTGCGGACTTCTTCCAGGAAATACACGCTTGCAGGCTGGATGTTGACCGCACCGGGAATATGCCGGTATTCAAACTCAAGAGGGTCACGCAGATCCAGCACTTGTGCGTGGGGATTTGCTTCGATCATTTGTAAAAAAATCCCGGGTTCAAGATCATATACCTGTGCCCTGAGAGTCATCACGGACATCAGGAACAGGAGTGACAGGAATAAGCGTTGCATGTTGTGACCTCGGAGGGATTCGAACCCTCGACCCAATGATTAAGAGTCATTTGCTCTACCAGCTGAGCTACGAAGTCTTTAAAACGGGGTGCAAATGTAACGATTTTTTTTATTGTAACAACACGGCATAGGTTATCCTTACATAAGGAGGCCTGTCTGACAGGTTGCCGTTAAGAATCATGGTGCGGTAAGTTGCGTTGTCAATGTAGTACGTGTCTGCTGAAGTGCCTGAAACAACATAGGTGGGCATGATCCACAGGTTATCACGTGAGGTTATGGTGTCTTTGTTGAGCAAATCCTGCAGGTATGTGGTGATTTCAAAAGTGTACTCCCAGCGGGAACGATTCATTGTCCCGCCGGAATTCTGGTAGTAAATTTCATTCAGCGGGCTGTAGAAGGTAAGGGTATCGTTGGATACCAGGCGACTGGGAAATAAATTCCCAGGAGCTTTGTCTACGGTGGAATAATCATTGTTTAACGGTATCTCAACGGGCAGTACCAGATCGGCACGGGAAATCAGAATCTGGCTGGCGTCTACAGGAGGTGTCTGGGCCAATCCCCAGGTTTTGATACGGTCTCTCATATTGGAGGCATCCAGGCAGGGTTTTACTCCTGCAAGGCCTTCGTAATACAGGTGTGCAGCAGGCGAGTTCGTGGCAAGATGAGAGGACTGGTGGGAAGAAACATTGTAATAGGTGCCGTATATGTTGAAAAAATAGGTTAACAGGCTATCACCCTGTCCTGATTTGTAGTTCAGATAGATATTGGCTTCCGTGATGTCCAGGAAATTCATCCTGCCTCCCGTTTCTGATGTGTTCAGGTCGTCTGTGGTAATGTACAGCCCCTTGAATCTTTCAATAAAAGCTTCTGTGCTGTCCCTTTCAATGGAATCTGCCTGGAGCAGTTCGTAGGCGAACTCTTCTGTGAACTCTATGCGCAAGGTATCCCGTCCCAAGAAAATCTGTCCCGGTTTGCTTACGGGGATCGGATCTATGAACTCCTCCGAAAAGGATTTGTGGTATACATCCAGTTTATCCAGGTCTTTTATGATCTTGTAAACATATACGTTTTGGGGTATGTAACGGTCATTATCACCAGAGACGGTAAATCCGCCCAGCGGAATATTCACGAACATATCGGATACTATGGGGTCAGCGCCATATTCTTTCTGATAGGAATATGGTGCGAACTGGACCAGTGCGGAAGTGGTTGTCTTGCCAAATACCGGGAAGTTAACGGATCCAAAGGCCAGGTAAGCAGGATATGACATATTCATGCTGTCTGCCACCGCAGTGAACATGGGGGCCTCCAGCTCCACAGAGTTGATATGCAATATCTGGTTTGTAGGGATGAAATCGGCTCCCATGCGGTTATCCACCGTAATGCAAGAGGAAATCAAGAATAGGAGAGACGCAGACAGGATAATGCCGCAAGCCCTGATTGTCATTGGGTTTCTAAAATTTGATCGTAAAAGTTGTTATACTCCTTTATGTAGTTGCTCTTAGGGTCCTGCGGATCAATGTATGGCATGACGGGAATATTAAGGGATCCGGCATATTTGGCGATAGAGCTGTCTACTCCGGGATGGGCCAGGATGACACCGTGGGCATATTGTACCGCTGTTTTGGCAAGATTGACGGCATCAGGTTCTTCCAGAAAATCCATATCTTTTGCTTTTATGCCGGGCATAATTATTTTGGACCGCATTTTTTCGTTAAAACTTTCTGTGGTCAGGTCGTTGTATAACGAGACAACCACGCGGACATTGGTGAAAAGCGGATCGTCGTGGTACGCTTTTTTCAGGAACAAAGGCAACAGGTGGCTCAGCCATCCGTGACAATGTACCAGGGTGGGCTTCCAGCGAAGCTTTTTCACCGTTTCCAGTACACCCCGAGCAAAAAATATGCCCCGTTCATCGTTGTCAGCGAAAAACTCACCATTCGCGTCTCTGTATGTGCTTTTTCTCTGGAAATAATCTTCGTTGTCAATGAAATATACCTGCATCCGTGCCGTAGATATGGAGGCCACCTTGATAATCAGTGGACGGTCAATGTCTTTGATAATGATGTTCATGCCCGAAAGGCGTATCACTTCATGAAGCTGGTTGCGGCGCTCATTGATGCATCCGTATTTTGGCATGAAAGAACGGATCTCACCGCCAGATTCCTGGATAGCCTGGGGTAAATGACGGCCAACATAAGACATATCCGTTTGTGGGAGAAAAGGAAAAATTTCCGAACTCACATAAAGGATCTTTTTGGCTTTTATCATTGTGCTTGAGGGCTTGAAATCATACAAAGATAGCAAAAATTTCTTATATTTCTTTATCTTTGGAACCACTAACGATGGCGCAACAGGAGAAAAATATTATCAACCAACAGCTTGTACAGTCCTATCTGTCATCTGTTGTAAGTATATCCCTGGTGTTGCTCCTGATAGGCATTACAGGGTTGCTCGCTGTCAACGCCAGGACGGTCTCGGATTATTTCAAGGAACATCTTGGGGTTTCTGTCATTCTTGACATGGAAACAAAGGATGCAGATTCCACACTGATAATCAAACAGTTTCTTGCAACGCCCTATGTAAGGGATGCTGTACGGGAGGCAGTTTTCATTTCGCGCGAAAAGGGTGCTGCAGAAATGGCCCAGTTGCTGGGCAGCGAATTCCTGGACATCTTTGAGTACAATCCCCTGCCCGCATCTGTAGAACTGAGGCTTAATGCGGATTATGTAAACAACGACAGTATAGCCCGCATGGAAACATACCTGTTAAAACTCCTGTATGTTGAGGAAGTATCATACCAGGCACCCCTCATTACGTTAATAAACAGAAATTTACGTAATATTGGCGTCGTCCTGGGAGTCATCATTCTCGTTCTTTTGATCATTTCATTTGCGCTGATACACAATACCATCAGATTATCTGTCTTTGCCCGCCGCTTTACCATATATGCCATGAGGCTGGTGGGTGCCACAAGACGTTTCATCCGTAAGCCTTTCATGACACAGGCCTTAATACAGGGGTTCCTGTCTTCGCTTATTGCCATTGTATTGCTGATAGGTATACTATATATGCTGCAAAGGGAATTTCCAGGCATTCTGATGCTTGTATCCCGGGAGATGTTCCTGATTGTGATGGGTGCCATGATCCTGACCGGGATACTGCTGTGCAGGATATCCACCTTTTTTGTCGTAAACCGTGTGGTGAAGCTTGAGTCTTCTGCCTTTTATTATTGATATGAAATGAAGAAAGAAAAAAAGAATGAACAGGAAACAAAAGGTAAATTTGCCCTTCCGGCAAGGAACGTGTACCTTTTGCTTATTGGCCTGGTGGTCATAGCACTGGGTTTTGTTTTATTGGCCGGGGGCGGCTCTGACGATCCCGGGGTATTTACGGGCCAGGCCTTGTTTAGTTTTCGCCGGATGGTTATAGCTCCCCTACTGATTTGCGGTGGCTTTGTCTTTGAGATAATCGCCATCATGCACGTTAAGAAGGATAAGGGGAATGAAAGGGTTTGAGGCGCTTATCCTGGGCCTGTTGCAGGGTTTGACCGAATTTCTTCCGGTCAGCAGCAGCGGTCATCTTGTTATTGTAAAGACACTGTTTGGCATTGAAACCGAGGATGCTTCATTCGAGATTGTGGTCCATCTGGCCACTGTCTTGAGTACTATTGTGGTGTTTCGGAAAGAGTTGTGGGAAATGGTTTCTGACACCCTGCGTTTTCGGAACACCCCTGCGACCGGGCTTACACTCCGCCTTTTATTTTCGGCAATCCCTGTGCTTATTGTCGGATTGTTTTTCAAGGAAAAGGTTGAGACACTTTTTTCCGGGGGACTGACCATAGTGGGATGGATGTTGTTGCTGACAGCGGTGTTGCTGATGGTTTCCCAGTGGCTCTCGGCACTCAGACACAAGAAAGGCTCGGTTCGTCCCATTGGTTACAGGGAAGCTTTCCTGATAGGGATTGCCCAGGCATTTGCCGTCTTACCCGGGTTGTCGCGTTCCGGAGCGACCATAGCGACCGGTCTCTCGCTGGGAGGAAATAAAGACAAGGTGGCACCATTCTCTTTCCTGATGGTGTTGATCCCTGTCCTGGGAGAAGCTTTTCTTGAGATCCTCGGAGGAGGTTTTGCCCCGGCCCGGACAGGGATTACATTTCTGGCACTGGCCATAGGATTTGCAGCTGCCTTTGTTTCCGGATTGCTGGCCTGCAAACTTATGATAACCATTGTGCGCAAAGTCAGGTTTACCTGGTTTGCCGTATATTGCATGTTGGCAGGACTTGCCTGCCTTATCGTACCATTGTTGTGAGCACTTATTATTTTGTTGCAGATATTCATTTGGGACTCAGGAACGGAGACCCGTCGGACAGGGAAGCACGCTTTATCGCTTTCCTGGACAGCCTCGCTCCCGGGACGGGAGGGCTTTTTCTGCTTGGGGATATCTTTGATTTCTGGTACGAATACAAGTATGTGATCCCCAGGGGATACACCCGCACACTGGGAGCGCTTGCCCGGGTGCATGACCGCGGGATACCGGTCCATTTTTTTGTGGGCAATCACGATTTGTGGACATACGGATACCTGGAGCAGGAGCTGGGCATGCAGGTGCACCGTGATGAATGGTATGTGAAACTGGAGGGTAAGTATTTTCTTCTGGCGCACGGGCACCGCATGGGCAGGCAGCCCTGTGCAAGCCGCTTCTTACACGGAATGTTTCACAACAGGCTTCTGCAGGTCCTTTTCAGCTGCCTTCACCCCAGGTGGGCCTTTGCCCTTGCACGGAAATGGTCTGCCTGGAACAGGGATAAACACAATGGATCGTGCAAACAGGACATGAATCTGTATAAGCCTGTCTATCAATATGCTGCCACATACGATCGCCCGGTGGATTATTGCATTACCGGGCACATACATACATCGGAACGCTGCCCCCTGCCGGCCGGAGGAGAACTTATTGTGCTGGAAGACTGGTTGTCAGTTGGCCCATCTGGTCCCGTACGGGGAGATATTGGTATCTTTAGGGGGACCGAAAAGGGAGAAATAGAGATAATAAAAGCGCCCGTCGTGGTACATGCGCACTAATTCTTCAAGTAATTTGTCTTCGCCGTACTTGTCGTACGGCTTTTTCATATCTGCTCCGAAAATACGTGCGACCCCCTGCCAGAACGAGGCGGTCAGTCCGCCCCGGTAACTCTTCACCACTGCATAGCTTGTCTGGCCAAGTTCACGGTCAATCAGGCGAAGCAGGATACGACCCTGGGTGAAAGTAAGTTTTCTGAGGGGGGCTTCAAATTCGGCAAAAAGATCACGTTCGGTTTTTTCCAGGAAACGTTCCCGTTCCCTTGGGGAGAAGTTGCTGACTTCCAGAATACTGTCCGCCCTATCCATGCGTTCCCTGGCCTGTAGCGCAAAGGGGTAGGCACGGGCAAAATTGTGAACGGTCCTGTAATATTCCCTCCATTCGCGATCGCTTTTCTTCTTGTCCCGGCTGTACACGTGCAAGTCGGGTATGGTAGCGATGAACAGGGTATCCCCGTTTTCTACAACGTAACCCATAAGATACCCTTTAGATGTTTTAGCCGTCTGCGCCTGCAGGCACAGAGGGGCCAGCAGGTATAGGACTAATGCCGCGATGGTCAGTTTTGTTTTCATTCAATCTCTATGGAGAAGCAAAAAACGTTCCTGTTTTCTTTTCTCTCGTATGCAAGTTCGGTGGCCAGGTTTCTGATAAGGTGAATTCCAAGCCCTCCTATGGGTCTCTCCTCAAGAGGAAGACTGGTGTCCACCGGTCCGTATTCCAAGGGGTTAAAAGGCATTCCCCCATCGTTGAACATCGCGGTGAATTTCCCATTTGCGATACACAGCTCAACAAGGACGGTGTCGGGCGGATCCTGTGGCAGGTAACCATAAGATACGATGTTGCTGAAGATCTCGTCCAGGATGAGTTTGATCTTATTTTGAACGGGGACCGGAACTTTATGTGCATCAAGGAAATCGCCCGTCATATCCAGTAGACCGGACAAGGCGGATAATTGATTCTCAAGTTCCAGTGTGCGTTTCATCAGGCTGTGCTAATTTCGTTTGACAACCATGATGGTGATATCGTCGCTTTGCTCTTCTTCACCGGCAAAACGGTTCACATCATCAGCGATGATCAGGCAGATCCGCGCCGGAGCATCTTTCCCGTCCATGACCTCCTTATTCCCGAGAACCTGCTCCTTAAGCAGCGTGTGAAGTGTCTCAAATCCGTATTCCTCATTATTCTGGTTGAAAGCTTCGGTCACCCCGTCTGTATACATTACCAGCGTATCGTCTTTGAGAAAAGGGATGCTATTGGTTTTGAACGAATAACCGTCATAAACGCCAAGTACAATGTTATCGGTCATGGGAAATACCTCTGTGCTACCGTTGTGACGCAGCAGTATGGGTGGATTGTGCCCCGCATTTACATAATGAAGCGTATCTGTTTCCAGGTCCAGCATTCCGTAGAACACGGTTACGAACATGGAATTTACGCTTTCTGTACACAACAGGTGGTTGACATAGTTCATGCAATCCCTGGGGGACATGCCCTTGAGCCCCGTTGCCCTGATAAGGGTCCTGCTGACGGCCATGAAGATAGCGGCCGGGATGCCTTTCCCCGACACGTCACCTATGACAAATCCCAGTCGGTGGTCATCCATCATGAAATAATCATAGAAATCGCCCCCTATCTGTCTGGCAGCTTCCATGGATCCGTCAATATCAGCCCATTCCAGACCGGGTATAGCCTTGGGCATGATGGCCCTTTGAATTTCACGTGCCACCATCAGGTCATGCTCAATCGAGAGGAGTTTGTCATGGTAGGCAAGTCCTTCCCTGACAATGTTCAATTCCCCGATGGTTTTTTCCAGGGTGATTTCCAAATCGTTGAAATCGACCGGTTTGGTTACGAAATCAAAGGCACCCCGGTTCATGGCCGTACGGATATTATCCATATCGCCGTAAGCAGAACAAATCACAGTCTTGAGCAGCGGGTTTTTCAATTCACGCACCTTGCTCAACAGGGTCAGGCCATCCATCTCGGGCATATTGATATCGCTCAGGATAACCCCTATATCGGGTACCTCTATGAGTTTGGCCAAGGCTTCCAGCCCATTGAAAGCAAAATGAAACTCATACTGGTCGTTACGGATCTGTCGCCTGAATTTCTGGTTGATTACATATTGGAGATCTGTTTCGTCATCTACCACTAAAATCTTTTCTGCTGCCATGGATTCTTATTGTTTTATGGGGATTGTCACTATGAACTCTGCATATTCGCCCGGTTCCGATTCAACTTGTATTTGCCCTCCGTGGACCTTAACAACAATATCGTAACTGAGCGACAGGCCGAGTCCTGTTCCTTTACCTGCAGGCTTTGTGGTAAAGAAAGGATCGAATATCTTTTTGATGTTTTCGGGAGATATGCCTTTTCCGTTATCGCGGATACGCACTTCCAGGAAATTACCCGCTTTGCGGCTGCTTATCCGTAGCGTAGGTGTCCACCCGGAAGGCTTGGAGGGGCCGGCATCCTTAACAGCATAGCAGGCATTATTGATCATGTTCAGGAATACCCTGCTCAAATCCTGTGGAACCACGCTTATTAGAGGCAGGTCTTTGTCCAGGTCTTGCTCAATGTTGATATTGAACGTGTTGTCCTGTGCTCTCATGCCGTGGTAACCCAAAGCAATATCTTCTGTCAGCATGTTGTTGATATCAGTGAGCTGGAATTCCCCGCTTTTGCCCCTGGAGTGGAGTAGCATTCCCTTGACTATGCTGTCTGCGCGTTTGCCGTGTTCCAGAATCTTGGCGGCGTTCATGGACAAATCTCCCAGGATCTCGTTGACATAGGATTTGTCGTTTTCATTCATGTCTACAGACGCAAGTGCTTCCTTGAGTTCTTTGGTAAGATCTACCGATAATTCCGAGAAGTTATTTATGAAATTGAGCGGATTCTTGATCTCATGCGCAACGCCGGCAGTCAGCTGTCCCAGGGAAGCCATTTTTTCCGACTGGACCAATAAATCCTGTGCCTCTACCAGCTGTGCGGTACGTTCCCTCACCCGGTCTTCCAATGTTTTTTGAGCCTGGTCAATTTCCTTCATCAAGATGGAGAAGGAATAGGCCAGCTCGCCAATTTCGTCTTTCGAAGACAATTCAGGTACCGAGCGGGTGTAATCTCCACTTTCGGCAACTGATTTTGTATAGCGTGTAAGGTTAACAATGGGCAATGTCAGCACCCTGGTTACAATAAAGATAAATCCTAATAAAACAAAAAGCGAAAAGAAACCCACCAGGATCAGGATGGTGTTCAGGCTTCGCACCTCTGCAAGGGCCTCGTCCCGAGGATAAACCAGGGCTAGCGACCAGTGGTTTGAACGGATGGGCACATAAGCGAACCAGGCTTTTTCTTCCCAATCGGGAAACATGAAGGAATCCATGAAAAGACCGCTTTCGCCGGCGAGCATTTTACGGTAGACACTGAATTGCTGGTTGCGGATGGTGTCTGCTTCTGCCGTGGAAAGGTTTTTATTGTTCACGAGCCATTCATCCATGGCGGAAAAGGTGGTTTCATTCATCCTCAGGCGCTGGTCGGGGTGGTATACGTACCGGCCGCTGTTGGTGATAAGGAAACCATAACCGGTCTCGTAAACATCAAGGGATTCCATCAGGTTGTTTATCCAGAGGAGAGAAATATCAACAGTCGTAATGCCCGCAACCACTCTTTTTCCGTCCCTTTCTTTAAAAAATGGGACGGAATATGTTATCATAAGCACATCTTCGTTATTGGTGGAAGTTTCGTAATAGGGATCGGACCAGAATGGTTCCTGCAACTGCATGGGAACTATGTACCAGTCATCCATGAAATAGTTGTTCTCGCCATCATACAGAAGCGTGGATTTCAGCACGGAATCTTCCCTGTAAACGTAAGGAGCCCAGTGCGGCTTGCCTTGGTACATGCCGGGTTCAAAGGCAATGGTGGCTCCAAATATGTCGGGATTCTCAAGGAGCATGGATTCCAGCATCCGGCTAAGGTCCTGGGAAGAAAAGTCTTCCATCTGGTTAAGCTGTGAAGCCATCACCGTGGGAATCCTTTGAGCCGAGGCAAAAACCTGGTTGATCCTTCCCGCAAAATTTTCGGCCTGGTTTTGCGCCTTTTCAAGGATCACGGCCGTCATGTGCTTTTTGGAAGAACTATAATTCAAACCCAGGATAACGACCAGGATCAGGACCGTCCCTGCAAATACATACCTTGCAATAGTATAGGAAATGCTTTTCCTTTTCTTAAAGGTTTGCGACGAATGTTTCATAAGGAGGGATGGATTTGATGAAATTGCGTTCCAGAAGCACAGACCCCACAAAATTATAGGCATGTACAGGAAGTGTAGGCTCGATTTTATTGGTGCGGGGGTGGATGAGGAGTTCCCGGAAACAGTTGAGCATCCAGCGCTGATGGGCGCGGCTGAATGGTACCCCTGCATTGTTGCAGGCTTTTTCCAGAATATCCAGCGTTCCTTCCACGTCCTCAAAGGCGGCCATCCATCCACGCAGAGAGGCTTCAACGAACTTTTTGCAGACACCGGGCCGGTTCCAGGCAAGCTTTTCGTGTACATAAATACCATCTTCAGGGAAATTCATCCCATAATCGCTCATCCGGAATATATTCAGGTCTTCTTCCCTGAGACCGGCACTGAGTATTTCATGGTACTCGTTGTACCACATGGCCATACATACATCAATGGCACCCCGCAGGAACAGGTTGATGGAGTTGTTGATGATGATGACCTGCATATTTATGTTGTTCCTGCTGAGAAGGCTCAATGGCTGCAATTCAAAATCCCCGCTCCATATGCCGATTTTCTTGCCTGCGAAATCTTCCAGTCTGTCCACGCCCCGCCCCTTGTGGCTTACAAGCATCAGCGCAGAACTCTGGTTGGTCTGCGCCAGGAGTTGCAAGGGAACCTTGGAAGCCTTGAGTTGCATGGCCGTGGAGAGCCATAAGGTGGCAAAATCGAAATCTCCTGACTTGAGGATCTGGGAGGAAGGGGTCGTGACGGTGCCGTAGATTATCTGTATGTCCAGGTCTGCGTCCTTGTAAAATCCTTTCTCAAGGGCATAGTAATATCCCGCAAACTGAGCTTGAGGATACCAGTGTAGCAGTAACCTGTACGTGTTTTTTTGGGCAACAGCCGGCAGAGTGAAGGTAAACAGTAAAAGGAAGGATAATAGAAAACGTTTCATACGGCCGGCGAGCATTTTATAGACACAAATGTAACAAAATTAGAATTCACCCTCTATATTTGTACAATGAAGGTGTTATTTCTTTTATGCTTGTTGACACAAGTTCCCGTCACTGATTCACTGGATCTTCTGGTTGAGCGGGTGCATGATTCCATGATCTCTGTCGATACACATAACGATTTTTCCATGCAGCTGGCTTTTCCTGAACAACGTGCTACCGTGACAAAGGGACAGGTTTCCTTTGAGTTGATGAAAACCGGCCGTCTGGACGCCGCCTTTTTCGCTGCCTACCAGGGACAGGGACCTTGTACCGGGGAAGACCATGGAAGAGCGAAATACCTGGCTGACAGCATGCTGATGGCCCTGCACAGGTATGCCCGGGAGCACAGGCAACTGGGCGCTGTGGCCTACAGTGCAGCCGATGTGAGGACACTGAAAAAGCAGGGGAAGGCTTCCCTGTTGCTATCTATAGAAAATGCCTATTGTCTGGGCAGGGACATTTCCCTGGTAGAGCACTACTACAGGATGGGTGTAAGGATGATATGCCTTACCCACAACGGCAACAATTGTGTCGCTGACGCCGCCATGGACAGCCTGGAAACCCACGGAGGGCTTTCACCTTTTGGTTACCAGGTCATACAGGAAATGAACCGTCTGGGGATGATAGTAGATGTATCCCACGCCTCCCGCAAGACTTGCCTGCAGGCAGTACAGGCAAGCAAAACTCCTGTTATGGCAAGCCATTCAGGGGTTTATAACCTGAAAAAAATACCCAGGAACCTCACAGACGAGGAAATTATTGCCATCGCCTCCAGGGGAGGCCTGATACAGATTTCCATAGGCCGGTATTTTCTTTCAAACCTGCCTAAAGCCGAGGTGGGCATGGAGCACTTGCTTGAACACATCAATTATGTTGTGGACCTTGTGGGAATTGACCATGTGGGTATAGGTAGTGATTTTGACGGAGGGGGAGGCATTGTGGGTGTTGAAGACATGGGAAAGATGAAGGCCATAACCAGGGCACTGCTTGAACAGGGATATACAGAAGGTGAAATTGGCAAATTGTGGGGAGGCAATGTTTTGCGGGTGATGGAGGAAGTTGCCCGGAATGCCGATGGTTTCTAACATTTTTCACTTTCTTTTGTTCATAAATTTTTGTAAATCAGAAATTAAGTTCTATCTTTGCAACCCGCAATTTCAGGGTAGTTTGTTCCTAATAAATTGCAAAACAAGGGGTTACAAAGTACACCCCCACCAAATTAGCACCGAAGCAACAATACATATTTACGTTACGTTAAACGTTTAGAAAAAGCAATGTTACAACCTAAAAAAACCAAGTTCAGAAGGCAACAGAAAGGCCGTATGAAAGGGATTGCCCAGAGGGGAAATCAACTAGCCTTCGGGTCGTTCGGGATCAAGACTATGGAGTCCTGCTGGCTGACTGGTAACCAGATTGAAGCCGCCCGTCAGGCAGTGACACGTTACATGAAACGTGAAGGACAGATATGGATTCGTATATTTCCGGACAAGCCCTTTACAAAGAAACCTGCTGAAGTCCGTATGGGAAAAGGGAAAGGTGCTCCGGAAGGATTTGTCTGCCCTGTTACACCCGGCAGACTCCTGATAGAAGTGGAAGGCGTTCCTTTTGAAGTTGCTAAGGAAGCCCTCCGTTTGGGCGCCCAGAAGTTGCCTGTCAACACCAAATTTGTGGTCCGCAAGGATTATGTAGAACAAAATTAGTTTAACAACAATGAAAGCACCTGAAATACGCGAGTTATCTGTGAAAGATCTTAGTGCTCGTATTGAGGCGGAAAAAGCCAATTTGCTTCGTCTTAAAATGAACCATACCATCTCTCCCGTAGATGATTTATCACAAATAAAGAAAGCACGCCGCAATATTGCACGGATGCTTACTATTTTGAGTGAAACACAAACCAAACAGAATCTATAATCATTGATTCATGGAAAGAAATCTTAGAAAAGAAAGAACGGGATTGGTGGTCAGCAATAAAATGGATAAGTCCATAATAGTTGCTGTAAACCGGAAGGTAAAACATCCCATATACGGTAAGTTTGTGAATAAAACCACCAAATTCGTTGCGCACGATCCAAACAACGAATGCAGCGAAGGTGACACCGTACGTATTATGGAAACGCGGCCCCTGAGTAAAACCAAGTGTTGGCGTTTGGTAGAAATCGTTGAAAAAGTGAAATAGCCATGATACAGCAAGAATCACGTTTACTAGTGGCTGACAACAGCGGAGCAAAGGAAGTCCTTTGTATCCGTGTCCTGGGCGGCACAAAACGCCGGTATGCCCGCATTGGTGATACCATAGTAGTCTCGGTCAAAAGTGCCATACCCGGCGGAGGGGAAGCCAAAAAAGGCTCCGTCTCCAAAGCCGTGGTGGTGAGGACCAAAAAAGAAATCCGTCGTCCCGACGGTTCTTATATCCGTTTTGATGATAACGCCTGTGTTTTACTTAACAATGCCGGAGAATTGCGCGGCACGCGCATATTTGGTCCGGTAGCCAGGGAACTCAGAGACAGTTATATGAAAATTGTATCACTAGCCCCGGAGGTATTATAGGAATTGAGTTATGAGTAAAAAATTGCACATAAAGAAAGGCGACACGGTATTTGTGAATACCGGGGAAGATAAGGGAAAGACGGGAAGGGTGCTGGAGGTAAGGCCCCAGGAACAGCGGGCCATAGTTGAAGGGATCAACATGATCAGCAAGCACACCAAACCATCGGCAAAAAGCCCCCAGGGGGGAATCATTAAGAAGGAAGCTGCCATACACATATCCAATCTGCAGGTGGTGGACCCCGTCAAGGGTGGTCCCACACGCATTGGACGCCGGCTCAACAGCAAGGGCAAATTGGTACGTTATGCAAAAAAATCGGGAGAGGAGATCAAATAATGGCAAAAGCAGTTAAAAAACAGCAACAGGCCCCTGTGGTGGTAAAAGGCTATGTGCCGGCACTGCAGAAAAAGTACAGGGAAGAAATTGTTCCCAGGCTCATGAAAGAATTTGGTTTCACCTCGGTTATGCAGGTTCCCAGGCTCGAAAAGATCGTTTTGAACGAAGGCGTGGGCTCGGCAACGGCTGACAAGAAACTTATTGAAGTAGCAATGAGCGAACTTACGCTTATTGCAGGCCAGAAGGCGGTTCAGACATTTTCCAAAAAGGATATTTCAAACTTCAAACTCCGCAGGGGAATGCCCATTGGCGTAAAAGTAACACTACGCTCGGCAAAAATGTATGAATTCCTGGATCGTTTGATCTCCATAGCTTTGCCGCGTATTCGCGACTTCAAGGGGATTGCTGAAAAATTTGACGGCCGGGGCAATTATACCCTGGGGATCAAAGAACAGATCATATTCCCGGAGATAGACATTGACAAGATTTCCAAAATTTTGGGGATCGAGATCACTTTCGTTACATCTACCGGTAAGGACGAGGAAGCATTCGCCTTGCTCAGGGAATTTGGATTACCGTTTAAAAACATTAAAAAAGGATAATAGATGGCAAAAGAATCAATGAAAGCGCGCGAGGTGAAGCGGGCCCGGATGGTAGCCAGATATGCAGAGAAGAGGAAAGCCCTGAAAGAGGCCGGTGATTGGGGTGGGTTGGCAAAACTGCCCAGAAACTCCAGCCCGGTACGTCTGCACAACCGTTGTTCCATTACGGGCAGGCCTAAAGGCTATATGCGGGAATTTGGCATTTCCCGTATCCAGTTCCGCGAAATGGCAAGCAACGGCCTGATCCCCGGCGTACGTAAGGCAAGCTGGTAAAAAAGGCCCTCCGCGGGCCGGCCATACATATATAATTATTGGATATCGGGCAATTTATTGCCGAACACACAATTTAAAAACTTTTATCATGACTGATCCAATAGCAGATTATCTGACAAGGATTCGTAATGCGGTGAACGCAGGACACAAGATCGTGGAGATTCCCGCATCAAAAGTAAAAACGGAACTCACCCGTATTTTACACGAGAAGGGATATATTCTCAGTTATAAAATTGAAGAAGGGAAACCCTCAAACACCATTAAAATAGCCCTTAAGTACCATCCCGAGACAAAGCGCCCGGCCATTAAAAAGCTCATACGCGTTTCAAGTCCCGGTTTGAGGCGTTATACCAATGTGGATAAAATGCCCCGCGTTCTGAACGGACTGGGCATTGCCATCATATCCACATCCAAAGGCATTATCACCGACAAGGAAGCCAAAACATTGAATGTCGGTGGTGAAATCATGTGTTACGTATATTAATCAATAGAAAAAATGTCACGAATAGGAAAACTCCCTGTAAACCTGCCAAAAGGCGTGAGCGTATCTGTAGGCGCGGGCAATTTGGTTGTGGTTAAAGGCCCTCTCGGAGAACTGAAACAGAAAGTGGATCCGGACATCAAGGTGTCGATAGAGGGAACAGAGCTTAAAGTGGAACGTCCTACGGACCAACCCCGTCACAGGTCTATGCACGGTTTGTACCGCGCCCTGATCCACAACATGGTGGTTGGTGTCTCAACGGGTTTCTCCATTAAGCAGGAACTGGTAGGCGTGGGATACCGCGTTGATGTAAAAGGACAGATGCTGGAATTCAATCTGGGTTACTCCCATGATATCCATTTCATGCTGCCCAAAGAAGTAAAGGCAACCGTTGAGATCGCCCGAAAAGGCGCCAATCCGGTCCTGACCCTGACAAGCCACGACAAACAGCTGCTTGGCACCGTTGCCGCCAAGATCCGCTCACTGCGTGTGCCCGAACCATATAAAGGAAAGGGTATTAAATTCGAGGGTGAACAAATTCGCCGGAAAACCGGTAAATCGGCAGCAGCTAAATAGTAGGAGGTGAAATCATGGCTTTAACAAAACAAGCAAGAAAACAACGGATCAAATACCGCATCCGCAAGCGTGTTTCCGGAACTTCTGAACGTCCCAGGATGGCCGTATACAGGAGTAATAAGCAAATATATGTTCAACTGATAGACGACCTTGAAGGTATCACCCTGACACAGGCTTCATCTAAAGATGCTTCCCTGAAAGAAGAGATAAAAGGCAAAACACCTGTTCAGGTTGCAGCCCTTGTTGGAAAGCTGGCAGCAGAGCGTGCCCGCGAAAAGGGGATAACCACAATCTCTTTTGACCGTGGAGGGTATCTCTATCACGGACGAGTTAAAAGTTTAGCAGATGCCGCCAGGGAAGGCGGTCTAATATTCTAATACGGATATGGCAAATAGTAGAGCAAAAAAAGTAAAAGCCACGGATCTTGAATTGAAAGACCGTCTTGTGGCCATTCAGCGTGTTACTAAAGTTACCAAAGGCGGCCGTAATTTCAGTTTTGCAGCCATTGTGGTTGTCGGGGATGAAAAAGGGGTGGTCGGATACGGACTGGGTAAAGCCGGAGAAGTAACCTCGGCCATAGCAAAAGGTATTGAAGATGCCAAAAAGAATCTGTACCGCATTCCACTGAACGGAGAAACTATTCCTCACGAAATGGAAGCCAAGTTTGGCGGTGCCCGCGTATTCATGAAACCCGCCGCACCCGGATCCGGAGTGATAGCCGGTGGTGCCATGAGGGCTGTCTTTGAATCGGTGGGAGTACACGATGTCCTGGCAAAATCAAAAGGATCGTCCAATCCCCACAATCTGGTGAAAGCCACTGTTCATGCTTTGCTGGAAATGCGCGATGCATACCAGGTCGCCGGTCTCAGGGGTGTCAAAATGGATAAAGTTTTTAACGGATAAGGAGGAGAGATCATGGAAGTATGGAAAATAACACAGAAAAAAAGCAGTAATTCTGCTACCAAACGCCAGCTGGATACCCTTGCCGCTTTAGGCATCCGCAGGATTAACCATAGTGTTGAGAAAGCAGCAACCCCTGTTATCAGGGGCATGGTAGAAAAGGTCCGTCATTTGGTGTCAGTTGAAGAAGTAAAGTAAAGGAGGAAACATAATGAACTTATCTAATTTAAAACCCGCCAAAGGGTCAGTTTCCAAGAGAAAACGCATAGGTCGCGGCGAAGGATCGGGCAGGGGAGGAACATCTACACGCGGACATAAAGGAGCACAGTCACGTTCCGGATATTCCCGCAAACCCGGATTTGAAGGGGGGCAGATGCCCTTACAACGCCGTCTTCCGAAATTCGGATTCAAGAACGTGAACCGTGTAGAGTATAAGGCCATAAACCTTTCCACTTTACAGATACTTCATGAAAAAACAGGGATCGTCGATATCGATGTGAATGTTTTATGTAATGCAGGTCTGGTATCCAAGGATGACCTGGTAAAAATCCTGGGGAATGGTGAACTTAAAGTTAAATTGAACGTTACCGCTCACGGTTTTTCCCAAAAGGCGAAAGAAGCTATTGAGGCAAAGGAAGGGAAGATTGCAGTTATTGAATAATCCAGAATACGCCTGACCAATGAAAAAACTGATAGAAACCATTAAGAACATTTTCAAGATTGAAGAACTGCGCAAGCGGATTGTCTATACAGTGTTGCTTCTTCTGATCTACAGGCTGGGCAGCTTTGTTGTCCTGCCGGGAATTGATCCCATGCAGCTGAGCAATCTGCAGGCACAGGCTTCCGGAGGTCTGGTGGGTTTGCTGAATATGTTTTCTGGAGGCGCCTTTGGAAATGCTTCCATTTTTGCCCTGGGGGTAATGCCTTATATCTCGGCATCCATTGTTATACAGCTTCTTGGGATCATGATCCCTTATTTTCAAAGGATGCAAAGGGAAGGAGAAAGCGGCCAAAGGAAGATGAACCAGTGGACACGTTACCTGACCATTGTGATACTGGCCCTGCAGGGTCCTGTCTATCTTACCAACCTGCACACACAACTTCCGGCATCGGCTTTTTTGATAGAAGGTTTTTCATTCAACATCTTTGCCACGGTAGTGCTCATTGGAGGTACCATGTTCATTATGTGGCTTGGAGAAAGGATTACAGACCGCGGTTTGGGGAACGGGATTTCCCTGATCATCATGGTTGGGATCGTGGCACGTTTGCCTTTTGCCTTTGTGGCCGAGGCAGGTGACAGGCTTTCCCAGTCATCGGGCGGCATGCTTATGCTTGTGGTTGAACTGGTTGTCCTGTTTTTCATCTTTGTTGCATCCATCGCTTTGGTACAGGGAGTGCGCAAGATTCCTGTACAATATGCAAAGCGCATTGTAGGCAACAAGCAATACGGGGGCGTAAGACAATATATACCCCTGAAGATCAATGCAGCCGGAGTTATGCCCATTATTTTTGCCCAGGCTCTGATGCTTTTCCCCATGATTTTTGCCAGCTTTGATGCAACACGGGGCTTTGCAGCAGTCATGAGTAATATGCAGGGTTTTTGGTATAACTTTATATTTTTCATATTGGTGGTTGCCTTTACGTATTTTTATACGGCTATTACCGTCAATCCCACCAATATGGCTGATGACATTAAGAAGAACGGCGGATTCATTCCCGGGATCAAACCGGGTAAGAAAACAGCCGAGTACATTGACAGTGTGATGTCCCGCATAACACTTCCGGGTTCCATTTTCCTGGGATTGGTGGCCATTATGCCTGTATTCGCAAGGATGCTGGGAGTTAATGCACAATTTGCACAGTTTTACGGAGGTACTTCTCTGCTGATCCTTGTAGGTGTTGTGTTAGACACGCTACAGCAGATTGAAAGTCATCTTCTGATGCGACATTACGATGGTCTTATGAAGACAGGAAGGCTTAAAGGCCGCTCCAATTTGTAAGATACGGATTAGAGATTGTTTTTTGTTTAATGAATATTACGAAAACCGAAGAAGAAATAGCGCTTTTGCGTGAAAACGGGATGCTGGTTTCCAGGACCCTTGCGGAAGTAGGCAGGCATATCTCTCCCGGTATTGCCACCAGGCAACTGGATTCGATTGCCGAGGCTTTCATACGCGACCACGGAGCGGTTCCCGCTTTTCTCGGCTTCAACGGTTTTCCCAATTCCCTCTGCATCTCTGTGAATTCAGTGGTGGTCCACGGGTTCCCCGGTGATTACAGGCTGGAAGAAGGAGACATAGTGTCCATCGATTGCGGGACAAGGTATAAGGGTTATTTTGGGGACTCGGCTTACACCTTTGGCGTGGGTAAGGTTTCCCAAGCGGCTGAACTGCTTATGCAAACGACCCGTGAATCGCTTTTCAGGGGAATCGAGAAAGCCACTGCCGGTAACCGAATTGGCGATATCGGCGAAGTTGTCCAGCGACATGTGGAAAAACGTGGTTTTTCAGTAGTGAGAGAAATGGTTGGACATGGGATTGGCACCCACCTTCATGAAAAACCGGATGTACCCAATTATGGCCGCTCAGGCCAGGGAAAGCATTTGGAGGAAGGAATGGTGCTGTGTATTGAACCCATGATAAACCAGGGAGGAAGGGGCGTATATCTGGAAAGAGACGGATGGACACTCAGGACAGCAGACAACAGGAATTCCGCCCATTACGAACTAACAGTTGTTGTTCGCAAAGGAAAAGCAGAACTCCTGTCTACCTTTGCCTTCATTGAAGGAGAGGATATTAATAAAGTAAGTGATTAAGGATTAACACACATGCCCAAACAGTCTGCAATTGAAAAAGAAGGTGTAATTATTGAAGCATTGTCCAATGCCATGTTCCGTGTGGAACTTGATAACGGACATGTGATAATCGCGCACATCTCAGGTAAGATGAGGATGCACTACATCCGCATACTGCCCGGCGACAGGGTCAGGGTTGAAATGTCTCCCTATGATCTTACAAAAGGAAGGATAACCTTTAGATACAAGTAATTATTTTTTAAGATTACTACAATGAAAGTAAAAGCATCCATTAAGAAACGCAGTGCAGATTGTAAAATAGTAAGGCGCAAAGGCCGTCTTTATGTTATCTGTAAAAAGAACCCCAAGTTCAAAATGCGTCAGGGATAAAACAGTTAATTAATAAAGGATTATAAATTATGGCACGTATAGCCGGTGTTGACTTACCCAATAACAAACGCGGAGAAATAGGCCTTACCTATATCTTCGGAATCGGTCGAAGCTCTGCCAGGACAATCCTGGCCAAGGCGGGGATCGACTATGACACCAAAGTGAAGGATTGGAATGACGATCAGATCGCAGCCATCCGTTCGCTTATTACGGAGGAATACAAAATTGAAGGTGAACTGCGTTCTTCCGTGCAAATGAACATCAAACGCCTGATGGATATTGGTTGCTACAGGGGCATTCGTCATCGTATAGGATTGCCTGTGCGCGGACAAACCACTAAAAACAACGCGCGTACACGCAAGGGCCGCAAGAAAACGGTAGCCAATAAGAAGAAAGCGACCAAATAAGAACTCAGATTATGGCAAAGAAATCAAATACTACCAACAAGAAGAAAGTGGTTAAAGTGGATGCTTACGGACAAGCACACATTTCTTCAACATTCAACAACGTGATTGTTACCCTGACAAACAGCGAGGGACAGGTTATCAGTTGGTCTTCAGCCGGGAAAATGGGGTTCCGCGGCTCCAAGAAGAACACCCCGTATGCAGCCCAGACTGCGGCAGCCGAATGCGCTAAAGTCGCCTATGACCTGGGATTACGTAAAGTCAAAGCCTATGTTAAGGGACCAGGGTCAGGACGTGAATCTGCCATCCGCACTATCCACGGGGCTGGTATAGAAGTTACCGAAATAGTTGATGTTACCCCGCTTCCCCATAACGGATGCCGTCCCAAAGGACGCCGCAGGGTATAATTGTTGATCTAAAAAATTGAAATAAGATGGCAAGATATACAGGCCCAAAGACAAAGATCGCACGTAAATTCGGGGAACCAATTTATGGCCCTGATAAGAATTATGAACGCAAAAACCATCCTCCCGGACATCACGGGATGACCAAAAAGCGTAAAAAAACATCTGAATACGGCACCCAGCTGAAAGAAAAACAAAAAGTGAAATATACGTACGGAGTTTTGGAACGCCAGTTTCACAATTTGTTCAAGCGGGCATCTTCCATGAAAGGACGTAAAGGTGAAAACCTCTTGCTTTTACTGGAAAGCAGGCTGGACAACGTGGTTTTCCGTATGGGGATTGCACCTACAAGAGCAGCTGCCCGTCAGCTGGTCACACACCGTCATATTACCATTGACGGAAAGGTATGCAGCATACCTTCTGCCCTGGTAAACCCCGGAGCTATTGTCGCCGTGCGCGAACGTTCAAAGAATCTCGAGGTCATTCAGGATAATATTTCACGTTCGGTAAGCAAATATCCCTGGATAGAATGGGATGCAGCCTCGGTCTCAGGTAAGTTTCTGAATTATCCCGACAGGACAGAAATTCCTGAGCCCATTAATGAACAATTAATTGTGGAGTTGTACTCCAAGTAATTTTAAATTTTTACCATGGCCATTTTAGCATTTCAGAAACCCGATAAAGTAATAATGCTCGAGGCAACCGATACATACGGACGTTTTGAGTTCCGCCCCCTGGAGCCCGGATACGCCACGACCATCGGCAATGCGCTCCGCAGGATATTGTTGTCTTCTTTGGAAGGATACGCACTCACATACGTTAAGATTGACGGTGTTGAGCATGAATTTGCAACCATCCCCGGCGTCATCGAGAACGTTGTGGATATTATTCTTAACCTCAAACAGGTGCGCTTCAAAAGAATGATCGAAGGTGTGGACGAAGAAACGGTCAAGGTCTCGGTTAAGGGAAAAGAGATTTTTCTTGCCAACGACATTTCCAGGCAATTGTCTTCCTTTAAAGTGCTTAACCCGGACTTAGTCATATGCAACATGGATCCCTCGGTCATCCTGTCCATGGAGCTCCATATAGGTAAAGGTCGCGGTTATGTTCCCGCAGAGGAGAACCGCATAGAAAACGCCCCCTTTGGGCTGATTGCCATGGATGCTATTTACACCCCCATCAAGAATGTCAATTATTCCATGGAATACTGGCGTGTTGAACAGAAGACAGACTATGAAAAACTTACTCTGGAAGTAACGACAGACGGGTCCATTCATCCAAAAGAAGCCCTTAAAGAAGCTGCAAAAATATTGATTCACCATTTCATGCTTTTCTCCGATGAACGTATCAGCCTGGAACTTCCCCAGGAAGATATCAGCTCGGAGCTGGATGAAGAATCGTTACGCATGCGCCAGCTGCTCCTGACCAAACTCTCAGATATGGAGATTTCAGTAAGGGCATTGAACTGCCTTAAAGCCGCTGAAATTGAAACGTTTTCCGATTTGGTATCGATACCCCGCCACGAGTTGATGAAATTCCGCAATTTCGGTAAAAAGTCACTCGCCGAGATAGATATGCTTATTGAGCGTCTGGATCTCTCTTTTGGAATAGACGTAACGAAGTACAACATTGAAAAGAAAGTAAGGAAAAATGAGACACAGAAAGAAAGTTAATCACCTGGGACGCAAAGAAGGACACCGTAAGGCAATGTTGGCCAACATGGCATCGTCCCTGATCGTTCATAAGCGCATTGAAACCACTGTAGCTAAAGCAAAGGCACTGAGAGTTTATGTAGAGCCGCTGATCACCAAGTCAAAATTCGATACTACACATTCACGCCGTACGGTTTTTGCTTACCTCAAAGACAAAAATGCTGTAAACGAATTGTTTCGTGTTGTAGGGCCCAAGATTGCGGACCGTCCCGGAGGGTATACCCGCGTTTTGAAAACAGGATTCCGCGAAGGCGACGCTGCTGACATGGCCCTGATTGAACTGGTAGATTTCAATGAACTGGCTCTTGCCGGGTCAACCAAAAAAGAAGAAAAGAAAACAACACGTCGCGGCCGCCCCAGAGGTTCCAAAGAAAAAACAGGAACAACGGACAAGGTAACTGCAGCCGTTGGACAGGCATCAGAACAGGAGCAGACGGAAGAAGAAAAGACTCAACCCAAGCCGAAAGCCAAAACAGCAAAAGCAAAGGCAAAACCTGCAGCTGCTGAAACGGTTGCTGAAGCTGTCACAGAACCTGCAGAAGAAGTTGATGCTGAACCTGCTGCTGAGCCTGCTGCTGAGCCTGCTGCTGAGCCTGCTGCTGAGCCTGCTGCTGAATAACAAGGCAGTACTGCCGGCTAACTTGCAGGCGAACACACAGGACTACCGGCAACAGAAGCTGCAGCATGACCAAAAAGAGACTGACCAACACAAATGATTGGTCAGTCTCTTTTTCTTGTGTCGGTCGCAATTCCACAAAAGCACAGAGAACTATACAGGTCGCTTCACTGTTAGAACAGAGCGCCTCGGCTTAAATTATTGCGCTTCGTTCTAGCAGTGAAGCAACCATCCGCATTAGCAACCTGGAGATAGAAAGAAAAAGTAAAAGGATTATATTTGTGAGATGAATTTTACGGTGTTGCATAAGGATCCGGCCAGTGGCGCCCGTGCCGGGAAGCTGGTCACGGATCACGGAGAGATAGATACACCAATTTTTATGCCTGTAGGCACGTTGGCAACCGTAAGAGGCCTGTTTCACAGAGATCTGGTTGAAGATGTGAAAGCGCAGATCATCCTGGGCAATACATATCATTTGTATTTGAGGCCGGGTCTTGATGTTATCAAGAGGGCAGGAGGATTTCATAAATTTTGCAGTTGGGACAGGCCGGTACTTACCGATAGTGGAGGATACCAGGTTTTTTCACTGGCCGCAAAGAGGAAACTTACTCCCGAAGGATACTATTTCCAATCGCATATAGACGGGTCAAGCCATTTCTTTTCACCGGAAAAAGCAGTTGATATTCAGAGGATCATAGGCGCCGACATCATGATGGCCCTGGACGAATGCACGCCGGGTGATGCCTCTTACGAGTACGCGAAACAATCACTAGCCATGACCCGGCAATGGCTTGAACGGGGTTTGGAGCGTTTTCGTTCCACGGAAGGACTCTACGGATACGGACAATCTTTTTTCCCCATAGTACAGGGATGTGTGTACCCGGAACTGCGTCGCCAGGCAGCGGAACATGCAGCTTCGCTAGATGCGGAAGGTTATGCCATAGGCGGGCTTTCCGTGGGGGAGCCCACAGAGGTCATGTACCAGATGATAGAAACCGTACAGCCTTACCTGCCACAGGATAAACCCAGGTATCTTATGGGGGTGGGGACACCGGCAAACATTCTGGAAGCGATCGCCAGGGGAATAGATATGTTTGATTGCGTGATACCTACAAGGAACGGGCGAAACGGAATGCTGTTCACCAGGAAAGGGATTATCAATATCAAGAACAGGAAATGGGCCGATGACCTGTCTCTTCTGGATCCGGACGGAACATCATTTGTGGATAAAACCTATTCAAAGGCATACCTGCGCCATCTTTTCACTTCGGGGGAAATGCTGGGGCCCCAGATAGCCAGCATGCATAATCTGGCGTTTTATTTGCAATTGGTAAAGGAAGCTGCACAACATACAAGACAGGGAGATTACACTCCATGGAAAAACAAGATGGTGGCACAACTTGAAATGAGGTTGTAATGGATGGAAAACTGAAGAAAAGGTCCTATAATTTTCGCATAACCATACTGGACCGGTACATTATCCGGAAGTTCATGGGGACTTATTTCTTTGCCATTCTCATCATTATTGGCATAGTCATCATTTTTGACATCAGTGAGAAAATTGATGATTTTGTAGACAGGGAAGCCCCTCTGCGGGCCATAGTGGTCGATTATTACATGAATTTCATCCCCTATTTCATGAATATGTTCTCGCCCCTGTTTGTCTTCATTTCAGTAATCTTTTTCACATCCAAGCTGGCGGGCCACAGCGAGATCATTGCCATGCTGAGCGGCGGGATCAGTTTCAACAGGATCATGTACCCCTATATCCTGTCTGCGCTGTTCATAGCCCTGTTATCCCTGGCCCTGAACTGGTTTGTGATACCACCAGCCAACAGGCAGCGACTGGTCTTTGAGGAACAGTATCTGAAAACGCGTACAGAATATAACAGGAATATCCATTACCAGGTGGAGCCGGACACCTATGTCTATATGGAGTCCTACAACTCCTGGAACAGTACGGCCATCCGTTTTACCCTTGAGTCATTCCAGGGTAACAAGCTTGCATCCAAACTTTCAGCCGAGACGGCACGCTGGGATTCCACCACAGGGAGATGGCGTTTGAACGAATACAACCTCCGCCGTTTTTCCGACACATCCAACACAGTCACCTGGGGAAGACAGCTGGACACCCTGATAGATATCACCGGAGCCGACCTGGTGAGAAGAAAGGAATCTGTGGAACAATTCAATCTCAGACAACTGAACCAATTCATTGAGACCCTCCGCCTGCGTGGCGATACAAACATCAAATTTGCCCTGATCCAGAAAAATTCGCGCCTGGCAATTCCCTTTTCTTCCTTTATACTGACCATAATGGGTGTAGCCTTGTCCTCACGCAAGAGACGGGGCGGGATAGGATTGAACATCGGGATAGGCATTGCATTGAGCTTTTCCTATATCTTGTTCTTAAGATTTTCTGAAATGTTCGTCCATGCCGATGCGCTGTCCCCGGCCATAGCCCTTTGGTTGCCCAACGTCCTTTATGCGCTGATAGCCTTTGTGTTGTACCGCCTGGCACCTAAATGATAACTACAGGAACATCCCGATCATGGAAGCTGACAGCAACGCGGCCAGGGTGGCTCCCAGGAGTGACCGGAACCCGAATCTTGCCAGCACATGCTTCTGGTTGGGTGCAATGCCACCTATCCCTCCAATCTGAATACCGATAGAAGCGAAGTTGGCAAAGCCGCAAAGCACATAAGTAGCTATAATTAAAGATTTTGTGTTTACGAACATTCCGGCCTGTATCATCTGGGCAAGGCTGCTGTAACCCACAAATTCGGTCATGATGAGCTTTTCTCCCAGCAAACGGCCCACAAGGGCAACATCCTGTCCTGAAACACCGGTAAGCCAGATGACAGGAGCAAAAAGGTAAGACAGGACACACTCCAGCGAGAGGCTGTCGTACATTCCATTGGTCCAGTTGGCAATCAGTCCGTTCAGGTGGGTCCAGTGCCCCACTTTTCCGAAAATGTAATTGACACCGGCAATCAACGCATAGAAGACCAGCAACATGGCAGCTACGTTGGCCGCAAGCTTCAATCCGTCAATGGCCCCGTTGGAAATGGAATCCAACATGTTTCTTCCCATTTTTTCTTTTGAAACCTTGACTTTATTGTCAATTTCTTCTGTTTGTGGGACCAATATCTTGGCCATGGCAATTGCCCCAGGTGCAGCCATGACCGAAGCAGAAAGCAGGTGCTTGGCAAAGGCAACGCTCATCTGAAGATCCCCTCCACCCAGCATTCCAATGTATGCGGCCAGGACCCCTCCTGCCATGGTACTCATGCCGGCGGTCATCACCAGCATGATCTCCGATTTGGTCATGGTGGGGACATAGGCTTTCACCAGCAGGGGAGCCTCTGTTTGTCCCAGGAAAATATTCCCGGTTGTTGACAGGCTTTCAGCCCCAGAGAGGTTCATCAGCTTGGTGAATACCCAGGCCATGACCCATACAACCTTTTGCAGAATACCCCAGTAAAACAGCAGGGATGTAAGGGCAGAGAAAAAGATGATGGTAGGCAGGATCTGCAGGGCGAACACGTACCCGAATTTGTTCAGATCCATTAATGATCCGAACAGGAAATTGGAACCAGCCTTGGTCCAGTCCAAGACAACCACGAAGGCTTTTCCGAATATTTCAAAGACTGCCTGCACTGCGGGGACAGAAAGAATGCCAATGGCAATGAGCAATTGCATCAATAAAGCTATCCCGACCGTTTTCCAATTGATTTTCTTACGATTAGTGCTGAAAACAAAGGCAATCAGCAGTATGCAGGCAATACCCAGAAGACCCCTGAGAATGGATTTGATGCTAAAGACAAACTGGCGGCTCTCCAGGATGCCTTTGTAAGGATTCACTTTTTCCACTACAGGTTCCTCCACAACGGATGTCTCAGTTTCAGCCGTTTGTTGGGACAGGGCCTGTTCAGGGGGAGTCATCCCCTGCACCACATGCGTTTCATTTCCTGTATTGAGTCTGGCAATCGAGTCGTTTTGAGCAAACATGTAATGCATCGGCAATATCATGCAAAACAGCAGAAGTATGATTTTTTTCACAAAGGGGTAGTTTTTGGATTAACGTGTCAAAGATAAACAAAATGCTAACTTTGTGACTATGGAATGGCAAACAAAAGTGACAGTCCAACCCCTGCCGGAGCGTTTTTCCTATGCAACGCGGTTTTTCTTTGCAGGATCCTGTTTTGCCATTGATATTGCACAAAAGATGCGCGATCTGCATTTTCTGGTATCTCCCGATGCCTTTGGCACGCTGTTCAATCCTGCATCCATAGCTTCATCACTGGAACGCCTTGAGGTCCCTCTTTTCTTTGAACAGGCCGAGGTGATGCATTTTCCCTATGGGGCATACGGATCCCTGAACCACCATACCTCTTTCTCCGGAGAGGATGCTGACAGTTTTCTTGCTCATGCCAATGCTCAACTGAAAAAAGCCTCGGATTTTTTCCTTACTGCCGATGTGGTGGTGATAACCTTTGGAACAGCCTGGACGTATACTTATCAGGGCAAGGTAGTGGCAAACTGCCATAAAATGCCCGCACGTTTTTTCAATCGCGATTTTCTGTCGCCTGAAAAAACGGCGGAACTGATGACACCACTGCTGCAGCGGCACCATAACAAAACATGGATCATGACCGTGAGCCCCATCCGCCATTGGGGAGATGGAGCTCACGGTAACCAATTGAGCAAAGCATCCCTTCTCCTTGCCATTGAAAGGCTGCAGGATTCTTTCCCAAATGTGCGCTATTTTCCTTCCTATGAGCTTGTTATGGATGAACTAAGAGACTACAGGTATTATGCCGCCGACATGTGCCACCTGGGAGAAGAGACCATTCGTTATATTCTGGAACGTTTTCTGGAAGCGGCTGCAGATGAAGAAACAAGGGACCTTGTGAAAAAAATGGAGAAACTGAATGCCTCTCTTGCACACAAACCCCTTTTCCCAAAATCTGAACAAAACTTTATTTTTTCAAAAAAACTTGAAAAACAAAGGGCTGAATTACTGCAAACTATTGGAAACAAAAGAAAATTATGTTAGATTTGTCGCTGTTACCACTAGAAAACTTTCATTTAACCTAATATTTATTATCATGAACAAAGCAGATCTTATTGCCGCAATGGCTGCTGAATCGGGACTGTCAAAAGTTGATTCAAAAAAAGCATTGGATGCTTTCCTTGCTGCCACAACCAAAGCCTTGAAAAAAGGCGAAAGAGTTACCTTAGTTGGGTTTGGCTCATTTGTTGTAGGGAAAAGGGGTGAAAGAACAGGGAGAAATCCTCGTACAGGAGCTACTATCAAGATTAAGGCTAAAAAAGTCGTTAAATTCCGTCCCAGTATTAAATTGTAGCCACGGTACATTAGCTTGACATTAGTCAGGATAAGATAAGGAGGACACCCATGTTCTCCTTTTTATGTATGTAAACGATCCATGAGGCAGTACATCACTTCCTTGTTCAGAAAGTTCCCTCTCCTTTTGGGATTCATCGTCATGTCTGTTGCCGGATTACAGGCCCGTACGCTATACTCGCTTACAGGGAAAGTGATGGATGCTGTATCTGGAGATGCCCTGCCCGGTGCCGTGATCAGGTTGCCTGAAGAACAGGGGGCCTGGACACTTACCGACACACAGGGTCATTTCCTGTTGCACATTCCTGAAGGAACAGTACGGCTCGAGATCTCCTATATCGGGTATAATACAAAGCATACGGAAATAGTCCTCGACAGGGACATAGACACGGTATTCTTTCTTTCCCCCATGACCTACAACCTGCAGGGTCTGACGGTACTGGCCGATAGTCCTGCCAACAGGCTAAGAAGGTCAGAGATGAGCATTGAGCGTTTGGATGTGGAAGTCATTCAGCGTGTTCCCACGTTGTTCGGAGAAGTGGACCTGCTGAAAGTGGTACAGATGCTTCCCGGAGTACAGGCCGCCTCGGAAGGAAGCAGCGGTTTTCATGTTCGCGGAGGCAGCCCCGATCAGAACATGATACTCTTTGACAACGCCACACTGTACAATGTGTCCCACATGCTTGGCTTTTTTTCCATATTCAATACTGATGCAGTGAAAACTATGACACTCTACAAAGGGGATATACCAGCGCGTTTTGGAGGCCGGCTTTCTTCTTTGCTGGAGGTCATTCCTTCCGACGGATCCGGAAGGTTTACTGTTGATGGGGGAATAGGTCTCATATCCAGTCGCCTCTCGGTTCAGGGAGGTATAGCAAATGACCGGCTGACTTACCTTGCTTCCGCCCGCCGGACGTATGCAGACCTGTTCCTTCCCCTGGCAAAGAATGAGATCATAAAAAACACGACCATCAACTTTTACGATTTGAACGCCCGTCTCAAGTGGAAGCTTGATGATCAAAATTACCTCTTCATGACTCTGTACAACGGGCGTGACAGATTCAGCATCTCTGATATGGGCTTGAAATTCGGAAATGCCGCAGCATCTCTCAATTGGAACCATGTGATCTCAGACCGTTTCTTAATGCAGGTTTTCACTACCTACAGCAATTACAATTACGATTTTCAGGCATCCACCAGCGAGATGGCCCTGGAATGGATATCCCGTATCCAGGATGCAGGCCTTCGCCTGGATTTTACTTATGCACTCAACAATGAAAACGTTTTTGAATTCGGATATACGTCAAATTTCCAGTGGTTTCAGCCCGGAAAAGCTATCGGGAAAGGAACATTGGGGTCGGGAACACAGGTGCAACAGGATATAACCATGTCTCCCCGCCAGGGTTTTGTGAATGTGCTGTATTTTTCAAACGAGCACAAGCTGTTCGGGAGAAGGATCGAACTACGGTATGGCCTTCGTTTTACACGTTTTGACAATGTGGGTCCCACAACGTTGTACCAGGTAGATGAAAATCACAACCTGCTTAATAAAGAAGGGACAGAGATACCTTCGGGAAAATTTTTTCATCACCAGTATGGATGGGAACCCCGCCTGGGTTTCTCATTCCTGGTTACCCCCGCCATTTCATTGAAGGCCGCCTATTCCAGAACACTGCAGTATGTTCACCTGTTGTCTTTTTCTTCAGCCGGATCGCCCATGGAGATATGGATCCCGTCGGGGCCTTCCATCCTGCCCCAGGCCTCCCACCAGGTATCTGCCGGTATCTTTGCCAACCTTTTCAACAAAGAATACGAAGCCTCGGCCGAGGTATTCTACAAGCACCTGGACAATGTGCTTGACTTCAAGGAGCATCCAGACCTCCTACTGTACGACAAGATCGAGACCGAACTCCGTTTTGGAAAAGGAAAGAGTTACGGGATTGAATTGTTGCTCAAGAGAAATACCGGGAAGCTGAGCGGATGGATCAGCTATACATGGTCCCGCTCTTTCAGGACCATACCCGGAGTCAACAACGGTCAGACATACCGCGCTCCTTCGGATCGTCCGCACAATGTTAACATTGTCCTCTTTTATGACATTTCGCCACGCTTGCAGGCTTCGCTCAATTGGATCTATGCGACCGGCATGCCCATTACCCTGCCGGAAGGCCGTTACTGGTTCTACAATGAACTGATCCCTGTATATACAGAACGGAATTCCTATAGAATAGCCGATTACCACCGCATGGACGCCTCGCTGAACATCCGCCTGGGAAAACCAGGAAAGCGCTGGAAAAATTCACTGAATATCTCCATATACAACCTTTACGGCCGCAAAAACCCCTGGGCTATCAATTACCGGATGAATACCTTAGGGGAGCAGTACCTTGAAATGACCTATCTTTTCAGCGTAGTCCCCTCAATAACATGGAATTTCACTTTTTAGTCATGAAGAACAAAAGATCTGCTATACTGGTTTTGATCCTGCTGCCCTTGCTGGCTGGCTGTACCGAAGCTATAACGCTCAGAAGTGAAGACATGGAACCCAGACTGGTGATTACCGGAACCTTGTCCACTGTCACGGAGTACCAGGTAATAGAGATTTCTTCCACAGCCCCTTACTTTGGTAAGGATATGCCTGTGAATCTGAATGCCACGGAGGTGCGTCTGAATGGAGAAAAACTGGCAAATGATGCCCCGGGTATTTATTCCATGGGACAGGAGTTTGCAGCACTGGAGGGAGAAACATATCTTCTGGAAGTCTGGATAGATTATGACCGGGACGGTCAGGATGAGTATTACACGGCAACTACCACCGTACCCTATGTGCATACTTTGGAATCCCTTGTACTCAGGTCACTGATACCTTCAGGAAATGACACACCTTTTGTTCTTATAGCCGGTTTCCAGGACACGCCGGGAGAAGATTACTACGGAGGCGCACTATGGATCAATAACGTGTTGTACAGCAACCGTATCCTGAGGTATTACATCCATACCTTGAACGATTACACGCAGGATGGGGAATTCCTGCGGTATCCCGTTCCGGAATGGTTCATCACTAAGTCACTGGTATGGGATAACGGGGAGACCTTCGATCTGTATGCCGGCGATGTGCTGACCCTTGAGTTGCAAACCTTGAGCAGGGAATATTATAAGTTCCTTGAAGAAGCTAAAATAGAAAAGAACCAGCAATTCCCGCTTTTTTCAGGTCCCAGGGGCAATGTTACAGGAAATATCACAGGTGGTGCGCTGGGAATATTCGGATCGTATGCGTCCAGCCGCAAGTCGGTTACCCTGCCGGAATGTCCGGGACTTCCGTCCAGGTAGGGGGATAGGGAAGGTAAACCAGTAAAGGCCCGTTCAGAAAGGACAACTCCAGGCTGCTTCCCGTACAACGATTGAGCGTGGCTTTCCACCAGGAGTCAAAGACCACGCTTTCCACCGGATAATGCACACCCTTCGCGCGTAACCTCATTGCGGGGTTGATGGCAAAGAATGAGACGGGATTTCCCGCCGGGCAGGGGATATTCACCTCCATGAAGCCATCGGCCTTTTGTGTTCCCCGGGCAAAAACAAAGAATACACCATGATCTGTCACCATGCGCACTGTATCCATCATCTGTGCGTAAGTACCCAAAAGGGAGATGTTTCCCAGTGTGTGGTCTTCCCTGAGACCGGTGGCCCCCAGGATGACAATGCTCCGGAAACCTTCCCGGAAGCAATATTGCACGGCTTTTGTCAAATCATTTGTCTCCTGGGATATATCCTGCACAAGCCGTGAGCTGTATTTTTCCCGTAACGTTTCCGACAAGGAATCAAGGTCACCCACAACCCGGTCGGGTTCCCGTCCCTGCAGTTTATTCACGGCCCCGTCAGTACAAATGAGGGTCCCGGCCGTCTCCAGCAGGTGTAACGGGTAAGGGTGTGAAGGATATGCCCCCTGGGCCAGAATAACGGCTTCTTTCATTTTCATAGAAAAGTCAGTTCTTCTGTGTTCCTGAATCCTGCAAGAAAGGCACCGGCAGCCAGCCGTTTTTTACCCGGAGCCTGGACTTCCAGCAAATGGACATATCCTCCGCAGCAGGCGATTTTTATGGTTGTTTTCCAGTCCGAGACAACTTCGCCCGGGGAATCGCCATGCAGGACAATTTCGGCCCGGGCTTCATACACCTTGATGTCCATCAGGGTATCCCCTTTCTTCAAGGTTGAGAAAGCACAGGGATAGGGACTCAGCCCCCTGACAAGATTCACGATCTGTCCGGGTTCACGGTTCCAGTCAATACGGCAGGTTTCCCTGCTTATCCGGGGTGCCGGCTTCACCTCTTCTGGCGCAACGAATGGTTGTGGCACCGGTTTTAGGCTGCCCGACCAGAGGCCGTCAATGGTTCTTGCCACCAGGGGACCACCGGCTTCCATCATTTTATCATGGAGGGATCCTGCATTGTCACGCTCTTCCACGGGGATGGGGTGCTGCAGGAGTATTGCTCCCGTATCTATTTGTTCATCAATTAGAAAGGTTGTCAACCCGGTTTCTTTTTCCCCATTGATCAGGGCGTGGTTAATAGGGGCCGCGCCCCGGTACATGGGAAGCAGGGAAGCATGCAGGTTCAGACATCCGTGAGATGGCATTTGCCAAACCTGGGGAGGTAACATCCTGAAAGCCACAACCACGAAAACAGGAGCGTCCCATAGGGCAAGACTTTCCAGAAAACCTTCGTCTTTCAGCGAAACGGGCTGCAGCACCGGCAGGTTGTGTTCCAGTGCTGTCATTTTCACGGCCGAAGGGCGCATGACAAGACCCCTGCCGGAGGGTTTATCGGGAGCGGTCACAACGCCCTTTACAGGATATCCCTGCCGCAGGAGCTCCAGCAATACCCCGGCTGCAAAACCGGGAGTTCCCATAAAAACAATGTCAGGCTTGTTCGTTTTCTTTATCATGGCGAAGTGGTAAATGCTTCCTGATTTTCCTGATCATCACAAGATACGCATCTTTGTTGAATAAAGCCGAGTCGGTTGTGGCTTTATAAGTCAGGAACACCCCCAGGGGAAGCAAGACCAGCGATGATATGAGGGTGCCCATGGCAGCCGTTACCGATCCGTCTGTGGCCAGCTTTTTTCCGGATATGTCAATCACGTAATAGACCACAAAAAACAGCATGGAAACAATCACCGGTGTGCCCAGTCCTCCTTTACGGATGATGGCTCCCAGGGGGGCTCCTATGAAAAAGAAGATAAAACAGGCAAAAGCCACTGTGAATTTACGGTACCACTCAACTTTTGTTCTTCTCAGGGGAAGGTGTATCTGGACTTCTTCTATCATGTAATTGTCCACCTGGTTTATCATTTGGTCCACCTTGCCTATGGCCCGGTTCAACAGGTCGGGATACTGCGTGCTTTTTGAGGGATCGGGAAGCTGTTCAATGGGGAAATCCCCCTTATACTGTTGCCTGTCTGAAGTGTCCATCTGACGTGCAAAAGCCAGTCCCCCGGCTATGAGCATTCGTTTTTGAAACAGGTCCAGGGAAATGGTATAGAGAGAGTCCAGCGAGTCACGCCGGTGGCCCAGATTACGGACCCCCTGTGCCATCACGTCGCTTCCAAAGCGATCTCCGTCACGTCTTTGAAAGGCATAATTGGTCAGTTCAATGACGATCTCCTGTTTTTCAAATTTAATCCGTTGCATGGCAAAAGAAGTATCGGCAACTGATTTCCTTTCGCCCTCCTCATATGTTTCTCCGCTGAACAGGGTGAAAAGAATATTTTTCTTGTCTTCGGTAAGCCGGATGGATCCGGAATCGGCCAGGGTCACACTGCTGTTTCCCCTTCTGGAGCTGTGGTTGTAAACCATTACATCATACAGCATATCGGTTGCCTTGTCCCTGTGTTCAACCCGGAGGCTGTAATTGTCTATCCCGTTGTAAAAGATACCGGTAGGAATACGGATTTCCTCCTTGGTACGGGATATGTCATCCCGTAATGCGAAAATATTCTTGTAAGCCAGTGGCATCAGGTTGTTGGCAGAAAAAAAAGCAACCACAGAAACAAGAAAAGAAAGAATAATGAGAGGACGCATAATGCGCTGCAATGAAATTCCTGCCGCTTTCATGGCCAGCAATTCGTTGAATTCTCCAAGGTTCCCCATGGTCATGATGGAAGCCAGCAGGGTGGCCAGGGGAAGCGCCATGGGAATGACGGTGCAGGTTCCCCAGAAGAGGAATTCCAGGATAACCTTCAATCCCAGCCCTTTTCCCACCAGTTCGTCTATGTATACCCAGAGAAACTGCAACACAAGCACGAACAGGACTATGAAAATAGTCAGGAACAAGGGCCCAAGGAAAGAGCGGACCAGGAAACGGTCGAATATTTTCACCGCCAGTGGGTTTAATGGTTCTTCAATGCTTCGGCTATGGCATCAAGGGCTGCCTGCAGTCCTCCCGTATCTTTCCCCCCGGCAGTTGCATAAAAATCTTGTCCTCCCCCGCCTCCTCCTATATGCCTGGCTGCATTACGGACAATCTCTGCCGCATGCAAACCCTGGCTGACAAGGTCCTTGGAAAGAAGCAGGGTCAGGTTGGCCTTGCCGTTATGTTCATAGGCTGCGGCAAAAGCCATGTTATCGTAGTTGCCTTCGCGGAAAGAGAACGCCATGTCTTTTATCATTTCGGGCATGTATACACCCCGCAGGTGTACAAATTGAATGCCGTTCAGGCTGGAGCGTTGTTCCCAGAGTGATTTTCCCAGGGATACAGCCCGTTCACGCCTGTTTTCTTCCACCACTTTATGCAGGTCTTCGTTTTCATGCAACATTTTTTGCACCGAGGCAATGATATCGGGATGGTCATTCATCAGGTTCTTGACACCCAGGAGCATGGTTTCCATTTCTTCAATTTTCCGTTCCACGGCAAGGCCTGTGATAGCCTCTATTCTGCGTACGCCGGCTGCAATGGCGCCTTCACTCGCTATCTTGAATATCCCGATATTGCCTGTGGCCGAAGTATGTGTTCCGCCACACAGTTCTATGGATTCACCAAAGCGGATCACCCGGACCTTTGCTCCGTATTTTTCCCCAAACAGGGCAATGGCACCCATCTGTCCTGCTTCTTCCAGGGGAATGTCCTGCAACGCATCCTGGACTATGTTTTTGCGGATCAGATCATTCACAATACGTTCGGTTTTCCGGATTTCTTCCGGTTCCATCCGGGCATAATGAGAAAAATCGAAACGCAATCCCTCGGCCGACACCTGAGACCCTTTCTGTTCAACCTGCGGCCCGAGCACCTGTCTGAGCGCATAATGAAGCAGGTGGGTGGCAGTATGGTTATTGGCAATGGTCTGCCTGCGTTCCCGGTCAACGACAGCACGGAATTCCGTCTCCGGATTTTCCGGGGCATTTGGCGAAATATGCAGAATCAGGTTGTTTTCCTTGATGGTGTCAGTAACAGGGATTTTCTCTCCCTGGGTGTTTTCCAGGTAGCCTGAATCGCCCACCTGTCCTCCGCTCTGGGCATAAAAAGGCGTCTGGTCCAATACAATATGGTAGAATTCACGGTTTTTTGACCTGACTTTCCTGTAGCGGGTGATACGGGAAAAAGTCTCCGTGGTCTCATATCCGAGGAATGAAGGTTGTATGAACGGGCGTACCTCAACCCAGTCTCCTTCTTTTACAAGGGTGGCCTTACGTGCCCTGTCTTTCTGTGCCTGCAATTCTTCCTCGAATTCAGCAATATTCACTGCCAGTCCCTTTTCCCTGGCCATAAGGATGGTAAGGTCAAGCGGGAACCCATAGGTGTCGTACAGGAGGAAGGCGTCCTTGCCGCTGAACTCTTTCAGTGTCTTGTCACGGACAAAATATTCAAATAAACGGGTCCCCTTTTCCAGGGCCCGTAAAAAAGCTTCTTCTTCCTGGCGGATAATGTTCTGGATCAGGCCCTGTTGCTGAATAAGCTCCGGGAACGCTTCTCCCATCTGTTGTATCAGGGAGGGAACCAGTTCACAAAGGAATGGCTTGTCAAAACCCAGGAAAGAATGTCCGTAACGAACCGCCCTGCGCAGGATGCGCCTGATTACATAACCGGCTTTCACGTTCGAGGGCAGCTGTCCGTCGGCTATGGAAAAGCATATGGCTCTGAGGTGGTCTGAGATTACACGCATGGCCACATCCACCTGGTCATCCTTTCCATATTCCTTGTTGCATAACAACCCAATGGACCTTATCAGTCCCTGGAACAGGTCGGTGTCGTAATTGCTTGTTTTTCCCTGGATTGCCATGCACAACCGTTCCAGCCCCATGCCCGTATCTACGTGTTTTTGCTCCAGTGCTACCAGTTTCCCGTCGGTTTTACGGTTGAACTGTATAAAAACAAGATTCCAGATTTCCACGACCAGGGGGTGCCCCTTGTTGACCAGGGATACTCCCTTGACCTCGGCTCGCTCACCGGGACTTCTGAGGTCAACATGGATTTCGCTGCAGGGTCCGCATGGCCCTGTCTCTCCCATTTCCCAGAAATTATCCTTTTTGCTGCCCGCCAGGATCCGTTCCGGGGGAAGGAATTCCTCCCAGATGGCACGCGATTCATCATCGGGGCCCAGGCTGTCCTCGTCCGAACCTTCAAACACAGTGGCATAAAGACGGTCTGCATCCAGTTTGAATACCTGGTGAAGGAGTTCCCAGGCCCAGGTTATGGATTCTTTCTTGAAATAATCGCCGAAACTCCAGTTGCCCAGCATCTCGAACATGGTATGATGGTACGTGTCGTGTCCCACTTCTTCCAGATCATTGTGCTTTCCGCTCACCCTGAGACATTTCTGGGTGTTGGCCACGCGCCTGTGCGCAGCAGGCTCATTACCCAGGAACCAATCCTTGAACTGGTTCATCCCCGCATTGGTAAACATGAGGGTGGGATCGTTCTTTATTACCATGGGTGCAGAGGGAACTATAGTATGTCCTTTCTTCTCAAAAAAATTCAGGAAGGTCTTCCGAATATCGCCTGAAGTCATAATAGCTACAATAATAAGGGACAAATATACCGCTTTTTGGAAAAATACTTATCTTTGCTCGTTAATAACCTGTTTACATCACTTATGGCAGGAAAAAGAAAATACAAATATAATCCCAAAACACTTTCTTACGAGCTGCAAAAGAACTCATTGCGCTTTTACCTGATAAGGGTTTTCGTTCTCCTGCCCATTAGCCTGGTGGTGGCGTTGGGTTATTACCTGGTCTACACAGAGGGATTCAAACTGAAAACTCCCAGGCTGGTCAAGCTGGAAAGGGAGTATGAAAACGCACAGTCAGGTTTGGAACTTCTTAATAAACAGATGACCCAGGCTGAAAAAAGGCTGGAAAACCTGCAACTCCGGGACAACAACATCTACAGGAATATATTTGGGATGGAACAGATCCCCGGGGAGGTCAGAAATGCCGGATTCGGGGGGTCCAACCGTTATCCCCATCTGGAGTATGTCCAGAACTCCAAATTGCTATTGACAACGGCCCTGAGTTATGACAGGATCATGAAGAAGGCCTATATACAGTCAAAATCTTTTGATGACGTGGAACGTGTGGCCGGCCAGGTAGGAGAAGTGGCCAAGTGCATTCCATCGATATTGCCTATTCCTGAGGATACAAGAAATTTCAGGTGGTCAGGAGGTTTTGGTTACAGGAAGGATCCCGTGTACGGTGATATCAGGATGCATGAGGGAATCGACCTTACGGGGGCACCCAATTCACCTGTGTATGCAACGGGTGACGGGAAAGTTGAAGCGATACGTTTCGAATACAACGGTTACGGACGTTATTTACTGATTGACCACGGATTTGGCTATAAGACTCGTTACGCTCACCTGAACAAGACCACCGTATATGAAGGACAGCTGGTCAAGCGCGGAGAGCAGATAGGCCTCCTGGGAGCAACAGGGAAATCAACAGGCCCTCATATACATTACGAGGTAATATATATGGGACGTCCGGTCAATCCTTATAATTATTTCGACAATAATATTGCAACGGACGATTACCATGCGGTAATCCTGGGCGGACGCCAATAGTTTCTGAAATGAACCGGTATCAGTTCAATAAGGAAAAATTGGAATTCACCAGGGTGCGTTACAATGTTAAAACCATCCTAAAGCGCATTTTCTGGTTTTTTCTTGCCAGCATCGGACTTGCACTGATCTATTATCTGATCTTCGGGTTGTTTATTCTGTCGCCTGCCGAAAGAGAACTCATCCGTGAAACACAGATCATGCAAAGCGAATATAAGAGGCTTAGCGGTGAAATGGGCCCCCTTAACAAAGTGCTGGAAGAACTGGAGGTCAGGGATAAGAGCATTTACGGGACCGTACTGCATTCAAGACCGCTGGATGTGACAGAAGATGCCGATATTTCACATTACCGCCAGCTGATGGAAGACCCTTCCTTTGCGCTGGCCTACCATGCAGATTCTGTGATCACCGGCCTGGAACTACGGGCATTGTGGGTAACCGGCATTCTTTACCAGGTAACAAACAGTATATATGATAAACTGGACAGCCTGAAATACCTCCCGGCTGCCTTTCCGCTTCGAACCCCATCCATGGAAGCCATGGGAGCAACGACGGGGCGCCGCATTCATCCTTTTTATAAAATACCCATGGATCATACAGGCATGGATTTCCTGGTGGGACTGGGGACAGATGTGCTGGCAACGGCCGATGGCCAGGTTGTCAATGTGGCACGTTCTGCAAGAGGCAAGGGAAATGTTGTGGAAATCAGGCATCCTTACAGGGGTTATTCCACCGTTTATGCACATCTGAGTGATATTTTTGTCAGGGAAGGTCAATATGTAACCAGGGGAATGACAATAGCACGGGTAGGGTCTACGGGCATGTCCTTCATGCCTCATCTCCATTATGAAGTGTGGCAGAACGACCTGGTCATGGACCCGGTCCACTATTACTTCATGGATGTTATGCCACGTGAGTACCGGCAGATCATGCTTACAGCTTACAATACAGGACAATCTTTAGATTAAGGAATATGGAAAAAATGTATTACTCTATAGGAGAAGTGGCGCAAATACTGGGAGAAAGCACTTCCCTGGTACGTTTCTGGTCCACCACATTCAGCGATTTTATTAAACCCGTACGCAATAAAAAAGGGAACAGGCTATTCACGGCAGAAGACCTGGCTACGTATAAAACCATCCACCACCTGGTGAAAGAACGCGGGCTTACCCTGGAAGGCACGAAAAAACGCCTGAAGGACAACAAAGAAGGCGAGGACAGGACAGTGGACATCATTGCTTCACTCAACAGCATCAAGTCACAATTGGCAGAAATCAAGGACATGATGGGATGAAAACCACGGTAGCTGACATCATAGAAGTACTTGAACATTGGGCCCCGCAGGGATTACAGGAAGAATGGGATAATTCCGGGCTTTGCATAGGCAATTCCACCACAATAGTCAGGGGAGTCCTGGTATGCCTTGATTGCACCCCGGAAGTGTTGGAAGAAGCCCTGGCAGATGGTCTGAACATGGTCATATCGCATCATCCGCTCATATTCAAAGGCTTGAAAAGCCTGAAGGACAGTACTCCCGTGGAACGTACCGTTGCCGCTGCAGTCCGGGGCAACATGGTGGTTTATTCCATGCATACCAATGCCGACAAGATCATGGACGGTGTCAGCGGGGCTATGGCCCGGGCTCTGAAACTAAAGAACCTTTCCATTCTGGCCCCGGAATCATGCCAGGAACAGGATGCCGCCCCATGCGGTCTTGGCGTGGTGGGGGATCTCGAGTACCCTATGGCAACCAAAGATTTTTTTGCGATGCTCAAATCCACCTTTGCCCTGAAACATTGTAAGGCCTCCGAATCCTTTCACAGTCAAGTGAAAAGGGTGGCCCTTTGTGGTGGAAACGGGTCTTCCCTGATTCCTTATGCATTACGTTCCGGTGCAGATATCTTTGTAAGTGCAGATTTCAGTTATCACACCTATTTCGAGACAGTTCCGCAATTAATGCTCGCAGACATAGGGCATTATGAATCAGAAGCCGGGGTGCAGGACCAGATAGTCAACCAGCTTATGAAAAAATTCCCTAACTTTGCCGTCCGCAAAACACAGGTCTACACAAATCCCATCAGGTATTATTAATTATCAATTAGATTATGACAAAGAAAACGACAAAAACTGCAGGAACAGATGCCGGATCATTTACAGCCCTGCAAAAAGCAGAACAGGAAGGTACGCTGACCATGGAGGAAAAATTGCGTCTTCTTTTTCAACTTCAGACAACAGACTCACAGATAGACAAAATACACCTGTTACGTGGCGAACTCCCCCTGGAAGTCCAGGACCTGGAGGATGACATTAAAGGCCTTGCCACCAGAATGGAGAATCTGCTCAAGGAGATCCGTGATATTGAAAAAGACATTGCATTTCGCAGGATCGATGCTGACAATGCCCGTGGCATGGTTGCCAGGTATGAGGCCCAGCAGGCTAATGTAAAGAATAGCCGCGAGTTTGATTCCCTGGCCAAGGAAATTGAAAACCAGGTATTGGATGCCGAGATGGCAGAAAAGTATATCCGGGAGTTTTCAATCCTGCTCAAGGACAGGAAGGAGACGCTGGAAAAAACAAAGAACGACCACCTGGAAAGGCAGAAAGACCTGGAGGCCAAGAAAAAAGAACTGGAAAGCATTATCAGTGAAACGGCCAAGGAAGAAGAAGCCCTGCTCCGCAAGGTGGAACATTTAGAAAGCCAGATAGATGCGCGCGTCCTCTCTGCATACCGCAAGGTCCGGAAAAATGCACACAACGGTCTTGCCGTTGTGACCGTTAAGCGCGATGCCTGCGGCGGCTGTTTCAATAAAATTCCGCCTCAGCGCCAGCTTGACATAAAGATGAGCAAAAAGATCATCGTATGCGAATACTGCGGAAGAATTTTGGTTGATCCTGCTTTTGAAGAATAACCCTTCCATACGAGAACAATTTTACGCCCTTCTAGGCCAAACCTCCCCCTCTCCCTTAGGTATAGAAATTCAAAAAGCAGAGGGGGTGTTTCTTCTGTCAACTTCGGGTAAACGCTACTTGGATCTCATTTCCGGAGTGTCTGTAAGCAATGTGGGCCATGCCCGCAGAGAAGTCATCCAGGCTATAGCGGACCAGGCTGCCAACCACCTCCACCTGATGGTATACGGTGAGCTTATTCAACGGCCTCAGGTCCTTCTTGCCGCCCTCCTGACAGAAAACCTTCCCGCAACGCTGAACGCGGTTTACTTCGTTAATTCCGGGTCCGAGGCAAACGAGGCAGCCCTGAAGCTGGCCAAGCGCATCACCGGAAGGCATAAGATCGCCTGTTTCCGCAATGCATACCATGGAAGCACACATGGTGCCCTGAGCGTTATGGGAAATGAAACATACCGGCGTTCTTTCAGGCCTTTGTTGCCCGGTGTAACAGAATTGCGGTTCAACCACCTCCCGGACCTGGGTTTGATTGACAAGGGTACTGCCTGTGTCATCGCGGAACCGGTTCAGGCAGAAGCCGGCGTCCGGCTTCCTGAGCAGGGTTTCCTGCAATCCCTCCGCCAGCGGTGTAATGATACGGGAACTTTGCTTATCTTTGATGAGGTACAGACAGGTTTCGGGAGGACCGGCAGTCTCTTTGCCATGCAAAAGTATGGCGTGACGCCAGATATGGTTACATTGGCCAAAGCCCTGGGCGGGGGAATGCCTCTGGGAGCATTGGTATGTGGCAAGGAGCTGATGGAAGCCTGGAAATCCGAACCTGTCCTGGGACATATTACTACTTTTGGAGGACACCCTGTCAGTTGTGCTGCCGGTTTTGCAGCCTTGCAGGTGTTGTTGCGCGAAGGATGGACACAGCAGGTTCAGGAAAAGGCATCTTTTCTCAGGAAGGCCCTTGCCGGCCATCCGGCCATAACGGAGATAAGGGGGGATGGATTGCTGCTGGCCGTGGAACTGGGATGTGCGCGGAAAGTACAGGATATGATCCGCCTGTTGCTGGAAGAAGGCGCAATCGCAGATTGGTTTTTATACTGTGATACAGCATTTCGCATAGCTCCACCCCTATGTATCAACCGGGAAGAATTGTACCTGGCAGCAGGAATCATCAGCAGAGCTTTGGATAAATTGAAATAAAAAGGAGATGAATTATGGCAAAACGAGCACCTGATACAAGTACTGCGAAAGGAAAGGGCCAAGCCCAGGTGGAGACGGTAGGGCTGGATATGGGAAAGGTTCCGCCCCAGGCCATTGATATGGAAGAAGCCGTTCTTGGCGCATTGTTGCTGGAGCCGAATGCGTCGCTCGATATTGTGGGGGTGGTCAAGCCGGAATATTTCTATAAGGAAAGCCACCAGAAGATCTTCTCGGCCATAACGGACCTGGTTACCGAACATAACCCTGTAGATATCTATACGGTAGCGGAAGAATTGAAAAAACATAACCAGCTTGATGAAGTAGGAGGTCCCTATTACCTGAGCCAGCTTACAATGAGGGTTGCTGCCGCCTCGCACCTGGAGTATCACTCCAAGGTTTTGACACAAAAATTCATCCAGCGTGAATTGATCACCACGTCTTACGGCATCCTGCGCGATGCTTTCGACGACACCATACCGGCCGACGAATTATTGGATGCCTCGCAGCAAAAACTCTTTCAGCTGGGGGAAATGAACCTTCGCCGGGACACGCGTCCCGTGCGCTCCGTCCTGGGGGAAGTGCTGGACGAACTGTCCGACGTACAAACCAGGGATGACGGATTGAGCGGACTTCCCTCCGGTTTTACTTCCCTTGACAGGATGACCCTGGGGTGGCAAAAGGCCGATCTGATAGTCATTGCAGCAAGGCCTTCCATGGGAAAAACGGCTTTTGTCCTGAGCATGGCAAGGAACATGACGGTGAACCATAATATCCCGGTGGCCTTCTTTTCCCTGGAAATGCCCGATGCACAGCTGGTAAAGCGATTGCTGGTGAGCGAAACGGGTTTGTCTTCCGAAAAGATCAGGGGTGGCAAGAAGCTTAAAAGCTTTGAATGGGAACAGCTCAACCAGCGTATTATAAACCTGACCAAAGCCCCGCTGTACATAGACGATACCCCGTCACTTTCCATATTCGAGTTCCGGGCTAAGGCAAGGCGCCTGGTGGCGCACAAGGGGATCAAGCTCATCATAATCGACTATATGCAGCTGATGTCAGGTCCACCCGAATTACGGGGGATGCGTGAACAGGAAGTTGCCTCCATATCACGCTCGCTGAAAGCCATTGCCAAGGAACTGAACGTGCCTGTGGTAGCCCTTTCCCAGATGAACCGTTCTTCAGAAACAAGGGGTGGCAACCGCCGGCCGCAGCTAAGCGACCTGAGAGAGTCCGGCGCTATTGAACAGGACGCCGATATTGTCATATTCCTTTACCGTCCTGAATATTACGGGTTCAAGGAAGATGATGCCGGGCGTTCCCTGGAAGGGATAGCCGAGGTGATTATGGCTAAACACCGGAACGGGGCCGTGGGAGAATTTCAGATGCGTTTCCGCAGCAGCGAGATACGTTTCATGGATATCAACGAAGGTGGTCCGGATTTTGCACCCGGAGAGAGCATTACTTATGCCTCGCGGATGAATCAAATGAATGATCTGAATGACAACTTTGGCGGCTTTTAGGTTTTTCATCCTTACATCTTTTTTGCTCACAGTATCGTGGCTTTCTCCCGCGCAGGAAGTTGAAAAACCATGCCTTTCAGTCAGAGATATACCGGAATCCCAGCTGGCCTTTGGTGACGGAGAGAAACTGACCGTCATTGCCAGTTATACCTGGGGTGTGCTTAATACAGACGTAGGTACTGTCACGCTTGAGATTTCTGAAAAAAACGAAGAGAGGGCACCGCAATTCGTTGCCAAGGGCCGCATCCAGACAGCACGTTTTTTCAATGCCTTTTTCCGGGTGGATGATTATTATGAAAGCCATTTCAAAAAGTCAAACTTGCGTCCCACGTATTTCATGCGTGATATAAAAGAAGGCAAGTACACCATCCAGAATTATTACCATTACAATGCTGATCATTCCATCAATGCCAGGATTGTCCGCAAGGATGGCTCTGTGCAGGATACCTTGTTGCCTGGAAGGGTCTGTACTTTTGATTTTATCACCATCTTCTATTTTCTGAGAAACCTGGAATTCAAAAATATGAAACCGGGTGATGTGTCACCCATATCCTTTGCCATTGACGAGGAAATATTTGACCTTTACCTCAGGTTCGACGGCAGGGATGAAATCCGCATACAGGGACTCGGGACATTCCGCTGCCTGAAATTCAGTGCACAGACGGTGGCAGGAGTGGTGTTTGACGGCAAGGAAGAATTGCGGTTCTGGATCAGTGACGATCGTAACAGGATACCTTTATTAATTGAAACCCCCGTTGTAATGGGGCGGGTAACCGGCAGGCTGGGCAGTTATGAAAACCTGCGGTTCCCATTGACCAGTAAAATAAAATAGCAATGCCTCCCGTTCAGTGCGTCAGACACAGGGGAATCATCACAGGGATTAACCCGCTCAGGGCAGAAATCACCACCAGCGGAGCATGTGAGGCCTGTCATGCCAAAGGATATTGTTCACTAGGCCAGACCAGTATAAGAGAGATAACACGGTTGAAAGAACCTGAGGGATGGGTGCCAGTCTTGGGACAGGAGGTGTTTATTGAGATGCATACCCGGATGGGATTCAAAGCCCTGTGGTACGCCATGGGTTTGCCATCAATCATTTTGGGAGTCTTGGTTGCTGTTTCCGCGCTACTTCATTTGCCCGATTGGCTGTTGGGATCAGTAGCATTATCTGGTGTTGGAATCTATTATTTTGTTCTATATTTGTTAAAAGATCGCATCCAGCATGACTTCTACTTTACTGTACACCGTATTGAGCCTTAGCATATTGGGGGGGCTCCTGGCTGTCATATTGTTTTTTGTGGCGCAAAAATTCAAGGTACAGGAAGATCCCCGTATTGACCAGGTCGTTGAGGCCCTGCCAGGGGCCAATTGCGGCGGATGCGGCTTTGCCGGTTGCCGGGCCTTCGCCGAGTTTTACGTAAACAACCCGGAAGCGACTGATTATCTCTGTCCGGTGGGAGGGAATGAAGTTATGTTGCGTGTTGCGCAAATGCTTGGCAGGGACGCCAGGGAGCAGGCTCCCAAGGTCGCGGTGCTCCGCTGTAATGGTTCCTGTGAGATACTGCCCCGGCTGAACAAATACGACGGTAGCCCTAGTTGTACAGTAGCTGCCGACCTGTACGGAGGCCAGACGGGCTGTTCATACGGATGTCTTGGCATGGGAGATTGTGTGAAAGCATGTCAGTTTGATGCCCTTGTGATGGATCCGGACACATGCCTGCCGGTGGTGCTGGAAGACAAATGCACCTCCTGTGGAGCCTGCGTGAAAGCCTGCCCGCGGAACATAATCGAATTGAGGCCGAAAGGACCAAAGAATCGCAGGATCTATGTGACATGTGCCAACAAGGACAAAGGGGCGGTTACCCGGAAGGTTTGCTCCGTGGGGTGCATCGGTTGTCAATTATGTATGAAAGCCTGTCCGTTCGAAGCAATTACCATTACCGACAACCTGGCGTACATTGATCCGGCGAAGTGCCGCCTGTGCCGGAAATGTGCTCCTGTTTGCCCTGCCGGATGCATTGCAGAGATCAATTTTCCACCAAAAAAACAAGAGACCGGAAATGAGTAAAACATTTTCAATTGGAGGAATACATCCCGATGATTGTAAGTTCTCCAGGGATTGTCCCATAGAAGATTTCCCCATACCCAAACGTGTTTATATATCCATGAACCAGCACCTGGGAATGCCTGCAGTCCCGGTTGTCAAGAAAGGCGATCCGGTCAGGGTGGGACAACTGATTGCAGAACCTGCGGGATTTGTCTCGGCTCCTGTTCATGCCTCTGTGAGCGGAACCGTCTCTGATGTGACGCCATATCCCGATTTCCTGGGGAAAAAAGTATTGACCGTGGTGATTGACACAGACGGGGATCAGTGGGAGGAAGGAATTGACCGGTCCCCCGAGATCCGTCATGAAATCACCAGCTCTCCGGAGGATGTTTTCAAAAGGATTTCCGAATCAGGGATAGTCGGCCTGGGCGGCGCTGCCTTTCCCACCCATGTGAAACTGACTCCGCCTGAAGGCATGAAGCCTGAATACCTGATACTTAACGGTGCAGAATGCGAACCTTATCTGACAGCCGATTACCGCCTGATGTTGGAACATGGCCAGGAAATCCTCCTGGGAGGTGAATTGATGCGCCGTACCCTGGGAGCCGGTGTGAACGGGATCATTGGCATTGAGGCGAACAAACCCCGGGCGATAGAACTAATGCGGGAACTGACTTCGAAATCCCTTCAATGGAAGGTTGTACCCCTGAAAAAAAGGTATCCCCAGGGAGGTGAAAAGCAATTGATCGATGCTGTCCTGGGACGTAGGGTTGCCTCGTTTGCCCTGCCCGTTTCCACAGGGGCCATAGTACAGAATGTGAGCACAGCCTACGCTGTATATGAAGCAGTGCAAAAAAACAAGCCCCTTATATCCAAAGTGTTGACTGTTAGCAGTTCTGATAGTTCAATCCAAAAGAATTACCGCTTCAGGGTAGGTACTCCCATTATGGATATCCTCTCGCATGCCGGGGCTATGGAAAAGGACGGTGGCCTCTCCCCCCAGTTTGCCAAAGTGGTTAACGGAGGGCCCATGATGGGCAAACCTGTTTCCAACCTGGAAGGACCGGTGATGAAAAGTACATCGGGACTCCTGCTCTTTACAGAAAAAGAGACAAAACGCAAGGAACCCGGTGAATGTATCCGCTGTGCCAAGTGTTTTGAGGCCTGCCCCATGCGCCTTCAACCCTATCTTTTATACCAGCTGGCGCTGGCCGGGCGTACCGAAGAGTTGGAAGAACACCGCGTTTTTGACTGCATAGAATGCGGATGTTGTCTCTACACCTGCCCGGCACACCTGCCGCTGTTGGATCAGATACGGCTTGCCAGGAATGCTTCTTTGAAGAATAAACGCAAGAAATAATATGGACAAATTACTTGTTTCACCGGCTCCGCACTTGCACAGCAAAGAGAATACACGCAGGATCATGCGCGATGTGATCATCGCACTAATGCCTTCTGTTCTTGTCAGCGTTTATTTTGCAGGCCTCAGTGCTTTGCTGGTGGTTGTTGTTTCGGTTGCCGGCTGTGTTCTCGTGGAACACCTGATTGTCCGGTACCTGATGAGGAAAAAAACAACAGTACATGACCTCTCCGCTGTGGTCACCGGATTGATACTGGCTGTAAACCTGCCTGTATCCTCCCCATGGTGGATGGTACTGATAGGATGTATTGCTGCCATCGGGATCGCAAAAATGACCTTCGGCGGATTGGGCCACAACTTATTCAATCCTGCCCTGGTCGGCCGTGTTTTCCTGTTGATCTCTTTCCCTGTACAGATGACCAACTGGTCTGTGAACAACAGCATTTTCAGCTCCGAGACATGGAATCTGCCCAAAATACTGCTGGGTGCCCAGGGGCAATTGCCCGATGCGGTTTCCGGGGCCACACCCCTGGGAATCATCAAGGAAGGGCTGGCCAACGGCCTGACGATGGAAACATTGAGCCAGCAATACGATTTTTCTTACTGGCAAATGCTCTTCGGACATATAGACGGGTCTTTGGGTGAGGCATCTGCACTGGCTGTTTTAGTGGGGTTTGCGTACCTGCTCTTCAGGAAAGTCATCAAACCCCTTATCCCCGTTTCCATACTTTTCACCGTGGCTGTTTTTTCAGCCATATTGTGGCTGCTGGATCCATCCATGAACGCCGACCCCCTCTTCCACCTGCTTACCGGGGGATTGCTCCTGGGCGCGGTATTCATGGCAACAGACTACACCACTTCACCCATGTCGCCGCCGGGAATGCTCATCTATGGGGTGGGTATAGGGGTGATGACCATGATCATCCGTGTCTGGGGAGTCTATCCGGAAGGTGTCTCTTTTGCCATATTGTTTATGAATGCTTTAACGCCCCTATTAAACAAAATCAAACCAATCCCATACAAAAAGGAGGTGAGCCGTGGCTAGGGAATCGAATTTCAAAAACATGTTCCTGTGCCTGCTGATAATCTGCTTTGGCGGATCGGCACTGCTGGGAGGTGTATACCTGATCACGTACGAGCCCATTGAGGCAGCTCAGGTTGCTAAGGTCAACCAGGCACTGGGCGGTGTATTACCCCAATTTGACAATCTGCCTGCCCAGGAAGCGTATGAAGTGGAAGTGGGAGGACGAAAAGCGACCGTTTACCCGGGCACCAAGAATGGAGAACTTACCGGGGTGGCCGTAGAGGCAACCACTACCAAAGGTTTTGGAGGCCAGATCAAGGTGATGGTGGGCTTTCTGCCCGATGGCACTATCAACAACACGGCCATCATATCGCACACCGAAACCCCTGGACTGGGAGATAAGATTAATCCCAAAAAAAGTAAATTTCCTTTGCAATTCAACCAGAAAAACCCTGAATCTTTCCGGCTTGCCGTTAAAAAGGACGGAGGGGATGTTGACGCCATAACAGCGGCCACCATCAGTTCAAGGGCTTTTTGCGATGTGGTGGACCTGGCTTTCCAGGTTTTCAGGAAATCAATTCAACAAGAAGGAGGTGACCAATGAGCAGGATGAAAACTTTAGTGAACGGCATTATAAAGGAAAATCCAACATTTGTGCTTGTCCTGGGCATGTGTCCCACACTGGGGACGACCACTTCTGCCATAAACGGGATGAGCATGGGCCTGGCCACCACTTTTGTGCTCATGTTGTCCAATATGGTGATTTCCCTGGTATCGGGCCTGGTCCCGTCAAAGGTCCGGATTCCCGCTTTCGTGGTAGTGATAGCCGTTTTTGTCACCGTGGTGCAATTGGTCATGCAGGCTTACGTTCCAGCGCTGTACGAAACTCTCGGGCTGTTCATTCCCCTGATAGTGGTGAACTGTATTGTGCTGGGAAGGGCAGAAGCTTATGCCAGCAAGAATACACCCTTTGATTCCTTTCTGGACGGTTTGGGTTCAGGTCTGGGTTTCACCCTGTCGCTAACCGTGCTGGGGACTATCCGTGAACTGCTGGGTTCAGGCTCTTTCTTTGGGTTCAAACTCCTGGAGGGAGATGGCATACTTGTCTTCATACTTGCCCCCGGCGCCTTCATGGCTTTGGGATACCTAATGGTGTTGTTCAACAAGTTAAAAAAGGCTTAATGTTATGGAATACATCATCATCATCATATCTGCTGTCTTTGTAAACAATATTGTGCTGAACCAGTTTTTGGGCATATGCCCGTTCCTGGGCGTGTCCAACCGGATATCAACGGCTACGGGCATGGCTGCAGCCGTGGTGTTTGTAATGACACTCTCCACCCTGTTCACCTACCTGGTCCAGTATTATATCCTGGATCCGCTCAACATATCCTTCATGCAGACGGTGACCTATATCCTGGTTATTGCAGCACTTGTTCAGATGGTGGAAATCATTCTGAAGAAAATTTCTCCGGCCTTATACCAGGCATTGGGCATTTTCCTGCCGCTGATCACTACCAACTGTGCGGTTTTGGGGGTGGCCATCCTGGTTGTCACAAAAGAATTCAGTTTCGGGGGGACACCACATATGCTGGACCTGCCACAATCACTTGTTTACACGGCCTCCATGGCGTTTGGCTTTGGCCTGGCCCTCATCATATTTGCCGGCATGCGTGAGCAGATGGACCTTGTAGGGGTTCCCAAACCATTCCGCGGCGTTCCCATATCACTCATCACGGCAGGGATATTGTCCCTTGCCTTTATGGGTTTTTCAGGAATTGTGTAATAAAGAAAGTTGTGGAAACAATAGAAGAACTGGAAAAATACGTCAAAACAACAGAGGGTTCCCGGGACCAGAATGCATGGTATAAGCTGGGAAGCTTGTACCGTCAGCAGGAAAACTGGGGCAAGGCACTCAATGCCTATGCCAGGTGTATGGAACTGGGCGCATCCAACGCTGCACGCGAAGCGACAGAAGCCATCAAGCGCATCCTGGATTACAGGAATGAGGATTGGATGCCGTAGACAGAGACCCTGTTCATAAGGACGGTAAAACCATAATCCATAAGACGGGTAGCATCCTGGGCCCGGGCAAAAGAAGACGGGGCTTTCATGACAACCGCAATAACACGTTTGTCTGCCAGGGTTGCAGTGGCCGTTATGCAAAGGCCGGCCGCTGACGTATACCCGGTCTTGAATCCGTCACATCCATTGTAATAATAAGTTTTTCCGGGCAACATGTTATTGGTGGCCCCATAAGTGACTCCCCTGAAATCCAGGCTGGTGAGTGAAGTATACTGCAGGATGACCGGAAACCTTCTGATGAACTCCCTGGTAAGCAACGCCATGGAACGAGGAGTGATGCCGTTCTGTGAAGACATCCCGGCTGCATCGTAGTAACGGGCTTCCAGTTTCAGGGAATCTGCGTACCGGTTCATAATCACGGAAAAATCCGATTCTGTTCCCCCGGACAGGTATTCACCCAAAGCAACGGCACAGGCATTGGCCGACACTACACATAGAGCCCCTATCATTTCATGGACAGAATAGGTGAGGTTTTGGTTAAGCGGGACGTTTGATTCTCCGGGATTGACCGAACGTGCCGCCGCGTTGACACTGATGGGGATCATGGAATCCAGTGACAGGTAGCCTTTTTCAATGTGATCAAAGACAATGTACATGGTCATCACTTTGGTCATACTGGCCGGGACAAGCGGAAAATCGGGGCTCAGGGAGTACAACGCTTCCCCGCTCGCTGCATCTATGACTATCGCACCCTGGCAGCTCAAACCCAGGGATACCGGTTTGTCGGGGTCTGGTTCGGGATTGGGAAGGGGCTGTTTTTCACAGGCTGTGAAGACCAGCAGCAGGACTGATAGCAGGGCAGACAGATAGAATTTCATGGAATCAAAAGTAGGTAAAATTCCATTACCTTTGTTTTATGAAAAAGTTGACCTGGATTGCATTATTGACAGCCATATCCTGCAGTTCTCCCGATTATTCCGTGGTTCAGGACCTGAATACGGGATGGGAATTCTGGAATGACCAGGAGCCTGAAGCTATTCAGGACGTTTTTCTTCCCCATACACCCCGGCTGGAACCTTATGTGGTGAACGATCAGTGGCAGGGGATCTGCTGGTACCGGAAGGTGGTGGATATTCCACCGGGAAGGCACGTACTGGTGCGTTTTGAAGGAGCCATGAATGTGGCTGAACTATGGGTGAACGGCCATTATGCCGGAAGGCACATGGGAGGATACCTGCCTTTTGTCTGTGATATTACCCGTGTGATGAAAGAAAACGGGGTTTTTTCGGGACAGGCGGAACTGAAACTCCGTTTGGACAACCACGATAATCCCATAACAGGGCCCAAACCCCTTGAATTGCTTGATTTCAACATGTACGGAGGACTGTACCGGGATGCCCGGCTGATCATCAAATCTCCGCTTCACATTACCGACCCCATCCTGGAAAACGTGCCTGCAGGCGGCGGTATTCTGGTTACCTTCCCTGCTGTTTCACAGGACTCTGCCCTGGTTGAGGTCCGGACTCATATCAGGTTTAGCCCACTGAATGATGACCAGGCCGAAGCACAAACCTTCCTCCTGGAACAGGCACTCCTGGCCGAAGACAGCCTGTGTGCCTTTTCCCGACAGGAGATCCGCCTGGAAAGCGGTCAGGCCTGTACTGCCCTAGATTTGCTCAGGGTGGAGCAGCCTGCACTCTGGAGCCCGGAACATCCTTATTGCTATAATCTGGAAACGCGGATCATTATGACCGGCCCGGGGGGACGTACCGTGGTCGTTGACAGACAGCGCACCACCGTGGGGATCAGGGAAGTGGTTTTTCAGGGCAAGGAACTTTTTGTTAACGGGAGCAAGACTTTTCTGCGCGGGGTAAACCGCCACCAGGAGTATCCTTATGTGGGGTATGCCGTACCCCGGAACGCGCAATGGCGGGATGCCCTAAAGATCAAAGAAGCCGGATTCAACCTGGTACGTCTGTCCCACTATCCGCAATCTCCCGATTTCATGGAAGCCTGCAACCGGCTGGGATTATTTGTGCTGGATGCCATCCCGGGCTGGCAGTATTTTTCTGACGACCCGGCTTTCCAGGAACAGGTCATAGGAACAGCCAGGGATATGATACGCAGGGACCGCAACCACCCGTGTGTGCTGGCCTGGGAAGTCTCACTGAATGAATCGTGGATGAGTGAAGATTTCATAGACAGGATACTGGAAGCTTCCCGTCATGAAATGCCCGTTCCCATCCATACCGCCGGCTGGCAGGAATACGAATACGACATCTTCCTGCAGGCCAGACAGCACCGCCTGGGACACCCGCCCGTCAAAACACCCAAGCCCCTGATTGTTTCTGAATACGGGGACTGGGAATATTATGCGTTGAATGCCGGATTTGCCCAGCAAAACTGGGAAAACCTGCAACCGGCCGAGCGGTCCAGCCGCCAGCTCAGGGAACACGGACAGAAACGACTGCTTCAGCAGGTCACCAATATCAGGGAAGCGCACAGCAGCAATTACCATGTGGATGCCTGTGCCGACAATTACTGGATCATGTTCGATTACAACAGGGGGTATGCCGATGACCTGGAAGCCTCGGGGCTCATGTCCCTGGAAAGGCTCCCCAAATTCTCCTGGCACTACTTCCGCTCACTGCGTTCTCCCCTGGAGCACCCCATGGTTTTTATTGCCGATTACTGGGAAGGAACCGATACCGCTAATGTGGAAGTGCAGGTGTTAAGCAACGCAGAGCAGGTGGCATTGTGGCTGAACGGGAACCTGCTGGAGCGCAGGGACCCGCCGTTCACCTTTGTCGTACCCCGCTTTGAAAAAGGCTGGCTGAAAGCCGAGGCATACTGTGCAGATAAGGTTTGTGCCCGGGACAGCGTTCATACCCCGGGTGAAGCGGTTGCGGTTGAATGGTGGCTGGATACAGGTAACATCCCTCCCGCTCCCAACGATCTGCTCTTTGTCTACGCAAAAGCTGTCGACCGCCAGGGTTACCCGGTGCCATCGGCAAAGGGCCGGGTCTTATTCACCCTGGATGGGAAAGAAATGTGTCTCATCGGGGAAGAGCCTGACGGGAGCGTTTCCAGGACACTCCGGACAGAGGCACCATTGCGTGCCGGAAACGCTTTTGCCCTATTACAGCTTTCACCCCTTTGGGATGGAAGCGAACCTCATATCACAGTAACTCTTTTACCATGAAACAAAAGATCAGAATACTCATCCCCGTATTGGCGGCAGCCATCCTGGCGGTTTCGTGCCAGGGAGAAGAGGGATATACAGCGTCCTATTATTTCGGATCACGAGCCAATATGGCCTTTAGCAAAGTGACATCAACTCTTACGCCCGGTCTTAGGGAGCTGGCTGAAATGCTCACCCAGAAGCGTGACGAAATTCAAAAGGATTATCAATTTGACTGGACGGTGACAAGCTCGGGCAGCACCCGGGAAACGGCTGTACAAAATGCTATTGGAAAGGCTATTGCCAGTTTCACTTCCAGCATGACAATCAACTTTGACCTGGACATGCAAAGTTTTGCCGATGAGTTTTCCGCCAAAAAAAAGGAATTATCACATGCTTTGTCAGGTGAAACGGGTTCGGTTTCGTTTACGGTGCACTTATACCTGACTGCAGAAGAAATCATAGCAGAGGCATATGAAATGCCCCTGGCAGTTTCCAAAACGTATACCTTCGAATGCCGGGGTAAGAACGAATCCTACTAGAGTACGGGAAGCACGCTGATGATGCGCACGTCCGTGACCGGTCTGTCGGCCGTGCCTGTGGGCACCGATGCTATCCTGTCTATGATCTCCAGTCCTTCGGTCACTTCCCCGAATACCGTATAATTACCGTCCAGCTGGCGGCATGTTTCGGGGTTATGCACTATATAGAACTGTGACCCGGAAGAAGCCTTTTCCGGATTGACGGCATCTCCCGTCCTGGCAGCAGCAATGGCTCCTTTCTTATGGGTCAGTCCTGTTACGAATTCTGCGGGAACGGTATAACCGGGCCCACCAGAACCAAGACGTTGTTCCGGAGTGGCTGTACGTGACTCTGGATCTCCGCACTGTATCATGAAACCATTGATCACACGATGGAACAGGATGTTGTCATAGTAGTGGCCTGCAGCCAGCTTAACAAAATTATCCCGGTGTTGTGGTGTCTCGCTGTAAAGTCTGATGATCATGGAACCTTCTGTGGTCTTGATTTCAAAAACAGGTTCTTCGGGCAGTGTGGCCGGATCAAAAGCCTGTTCCGTGGCAGCTTCTGTGGATATTTCATTTGCTGTCACAGCAGCCGCTTCTTTTGCTTTTTTACCCGTGTTGTTACAGGACCCCATGAAGAGTGCACTCATACCGATCAGAATGATTAATGTTGATTTTTTCATATAGATGAACATGATTATTTCTAAGATTTCCGGAGGGCGAAGGTAGCGTTTTTTTTTATATTTGCATTCATGAAAATCAAGATAATCAACCATTCTCCCTATCCCCTGCCTGAGTATGCAACTCCCCTCTCTGCAGGGATGGATCTGCGGGCACATATTCCGGGAGTCATTACCTTGCAGCCGCTGGAAAGGAGTCTGGTTCCCACCGGTTTGTTCATTGAATTGCCTGCGGGCTATGAAGCACAGATCAGACCGCGCAGCGGCATGGCCGCCCGCAAGGGAATAGGCATTCTAAACAGTCCGGGGACCATAGATGCCGATTACCGCGGAGAAATTGGCATCATACTGGTCAATTTTTCCGGCCAGGCTGCGGAGATCGCGCCCGGTGAACGAATTGCACAACTGGTAGTGGCTTCACACCAGAGGGTGGTATGGGAACCCGTGGAGCAACTGGAAGAAACAGAAAGGGGAAAAGGTGGTTTTGGATCTACCGGTCATCAGTAATCATTAACCTATGAATCGTCTGGTCGCACTGTTTGAAAAGCATCCCGATATATGCACCGACACCCGGCAAATCCGTCCGGGTTGCCTGTTTTTTGCCCTAAAGGGAGAACATTTTGACGGGAACATGTTTGCTTCCCAGGCCCTGGAGAACGGAGCCGCCTATGCTGTGGTGGATCAATACCACGGAACCGATCCGCGCTGTATTTTGGTACCCGATGTGTTGCAGGCTTTACAGCAACTGGCCGCAGTGCATCGCAGCCGGTTTGCCGGTCCGGTCCTGGCCCTGACCGGATCCAACGGAAAAACCACCACCAAGGAACTCATTCACGCCGTGCTTTCTGTACGCTATAATGTAACAGCCACGCAAGGGAATCTGAACAACCATATAGGGGTTCCGCTGAGCCTTCTTAAGATGGGCCCCGCAACAGAAGCCGGACTGTTTGAGATGGGAGCGAGCCATCCGGGAGAAATAGCCTTTCTTACAGACATGGTAAAACCCAATGCCGGCCTGATAACCAACATTTCCGGGGCTCACCTGGAAGGATTTGGGAACCTGGACGGGGTAAAGCAATGTAAAGGGGCTTTGTATGATTACCTGCATGCCCATGAGGGAACCATTTTCCATAACGCAGATGATCCCGAATTAACGGAAATGCTGGAGCAAAGAACGATCCGCGATCACCTCATACCTTACGGAATAAGCAAACAGCCCGTACAGACCTCACTGGAAGATGGTGTATTGGTCATCACAGTGTCGGGTTATCCGCAAATCAGAACGCACCTGGCCGGGTTATACAACACACCCAATGTCCTGGCAGCACTGGCAGTAGCCCGGTATTACGGAATTGAAAACACAAAGGCCGCAGAAGCCGTTGCCGGCTACATTCCTTCCAACAACCGTTCACAGTGGATCAATACCGGGCGCAATGCTCTCATAGCCGATGCATACAATGCCAATCCCGTGAGCATGTCATTGGCTTTGAAAAACCTGGATTCGATCCGGGAAGGGAAAAAATGCGCCATCCTGGCAGATATGCTTGAGCTGGGGGCTTATGCGCATCAGTTCCATCTGGGCATTGTAAAGCAGGTAGAACAGATGGGACTTGAGCAGGTGTTCTGGGTAGGACCGCTATTTTCAAAAGCCGTGCAGGAACTTGGGGCGGCGGGAATGTGTTTTTCCAAAGTGGAAGACCTGATCCTGCACCTGGCTACCAGACCCCTGGAAGGAGCTACGGTTTTGGTCAAAGGATCCAACGGGATGGGTCTTTCAAAATTTATTGCATCCGGAGTTTGCTGAAAGTCACCTTTTTCAGGGAAAGGAAAAACCGCAAAACAATACTGCCCCTGTACACCACGCCTGAAAAGTTCCGGGCGCTCTCTTTTTTTGTCCGTTCCACTGAGCGGCGTATTGCCCAGAAATGACGGTGCGCTTTCCACACAGAACCGGTAAAAGACCATTTGCCCTGGAACAGATAGGCAATGGCCGACAGATGATCTACAAACAGCCTCAGGGCTATGATGGGTACAACCTCGCCGTTGTCAAGGTTTTTGTACATCATGAGCAGGTTGTTCCTGTAATTCAGATAGAGTTTGTGCGGGGAATCGTTGGGCAGGGTGCCCCCGCCCACGTGAAGGATCTTTGATTCCGGAACCACGGCAATGGTATAACCTGCCCATTGCGCACGCCAGCAGAAATCAATCTCTTCCATGTGGGCAAAAAAATGGTCATCAAGACCTTTCAGGCTGTGAAACAAAACGGAACGTACCACCAGGCAAGTGCCACTTGCCCAGAAAATGTCGGCCGGCTTATCATACTGCCCGTGATCGGTTTCAATGGAAGTAAGGATTCGTCCCCTGCAAAAGGGAAACCCAAGGCGGTCTATGAATCCTCCGCAAGCCCCCGCGTATTCGAACCTGTCGGGGTTTGTCCAGGAAAGTATCTTGGGCATGCACACTCCGCAACCGGTTTGGCTGTCCATATATGTGACCAGGGGCTGTAGCCATCCGTGAGTAACCTCTACGTCTGAGTTGAGCAGTATGTAGTATTCTGCTTCAATTTGTTCCAATGCTTTGTTGTACCCGCCCGTATAGCCCAGGTTGCGATCGAATGAGATCAGGTGCATGCCGGGGAAGTTGTCCCGGAGCCAGGCGACTGAACCGTCTGTTGAACCATTGTCTGCCACATATATGCGCGCCCAGGGCTCGGGTGTACGTGTGACCAGCAATTGCAGGAAGCGTTCCAGAAAATATTTTCCGTTCCAGTTTAGGATCACTATGGCCACTTTCGGCATCATAAGACAAATGTAAGGGTTTTTCGTAAATTCGCTTCATGAAACCGAAGGTGGAATTGCTGGCACCTGCCAGGAACCTGGAATGTGCCGTGGAAGCGGTCAACCATGGAGCCGATGCCGTTTACATGGGGGCAGACAGGTTCGGAGCCCGTGCGGCGGCAGGCAATTCACTCAGCGAAATCGGGCAGGCGGTCCTTTATGCGCATCGTTACGGAGCCCGTATATATATTACCATGAATACGCTGTTGTTCGACAGCGAACTTGAAGAGGCGGTCCGGATGGCCCGCAGACTTTATGACGCGGGGGCCGATGCGCTGATCATCCAGGACATCAGCCTGTTGTACCTGCGCCGGCACAATGTGTTTCCTCCGTTGCCCATACATGCCAGCACGCAAATGGACAATGCTTCTGCGGAAAAAGTGCTGTACCTGGAGAAGGAAGGGTTTGACAGAGTAGTGCTGGCCCGGGAACTGGCTCCTGAACAAATACGCCGGATCAGGGAAAGAACATCTGTTGAACTGGAATGCTTTGTCCACGGTGCGTTATGTGTGAGCTACAGCGGCAAGTGCTATATCAGTCAGGAAGATTGCGGCCGCAGTGCCAACCGGGGAGAATGTGCGCAGTATTGCCGTCTGTCCTATGACCTGGAAGATGCGGCGGGAAATGTGCTTCTCAGGAACAAGCACCTGCTCTCCCTCAAGGATATGGATCGCTCGGAACGTTTACAGGAATTGATTGACGCGGGAGTGCATTCGTTCAAGATCGAAGGCCGCCTGAAGGATGTCTCTTACGTGAAAAACATCACGGCCTATTACAGGCAGCAACTGGACCGGCTGCAGGGGCAAAAAACCTCACTGGGAACATGTACGTTCTTTTTCAGACCCGATCCCCAAAAAACATTTCACCGCGACCAGACCGGATATTTCCCCGAAAACGGTCGTTTTACCGAGCCTGTCCATCAGTGGTACACCCCAAAATCCACCGGCGAATACCTGGGAAAAATCAACCGTGTCTTTCCCGGAGGATTTGAGACCAATGCGGTGGTGAATACAGGTGACGGACTTTGTTTTACACTCCCTGACGGTACCTTTTCCGGTTTTTCCGTCAACAGGGTGGAAGGAAAACGCATTTTCCGGGAAGGCACTCCCCTGGAAAAGGGAATGGAAATATACAGGAACCACGACCGGCTGTTCGAAAAGCAACTGAGAGGAAAAACGGCTGAGCGCCGGATGGATATGGATATAGAGATAGCAGCCCGGAACGGGGGATTATTTCTTTCCCTGATCAGGGAATCTCTCCCGGGGGAGCCGCCTGCCCGGGTTACCGTACCGATAGACTGTCCTTATGATGAGGCTAAGGACCCCTCTCAGGCCAGGGATTTCCTGTCAGCAACGGTCTCCCGGATGGGAGATACTCCGTACAGGATACGCAAGGTGTTTTTTTCGCCCGTGGACTTTCCCTGGTTCGTTCCTGCCTCTGTACTGGCCCTGGCCAAAAAAGAGGCCCTGGAAAGAATGGAACTACTGGTCCAGTCAAATGCACGTGGTTTTCATGTTACCCCGCACGAACTGCCTGAACAGGATCCTTTAACGGCCTTGCAAAAGAATTATCCGCCCGGATCATACCTGACAGCGGCTACACCCATTGGAGAACATACCCCCCTGATGACCTGCCGGTATTGCCTGAAACAGGCCCTGGGATATTGTCCGCGAGAAAAAAAGAATACACCGGGAACCTTGCGGGAACCTCTTTTCCTGGTCAGGGGGCAAAAACGTTTTCCTGTCTCCTTTGACTGTCAGGAGTGTCTTATGCTGGTGGGAAGGGCCGCATCGAGCAAGCGAGCCAGACCCCAGGAAATGAAAAAGTAAATGACAGAAATCACGATCAGGGGAAAAAAGGCATCAAAAGTACGACTGCGTATCAAATCGCTGGCTTTGGTCAGATCCTGCACTGCTATGTATCCTACAATGGAAGTGAGCTTGGTAAGAGCAATGAGTTCGCCTTTGTATATGGGATACACCTGCCTGATAGCTTGAGGAAGGACTATATGTATGAAGGTGTTTATCTTGCTGAATCCCAGGGCGATTCCCGCTTCTGTCTGCCCCCGGGGAACGGATTGAATGGCAGAACGGAACATTTCCGACACGTAAGCCCCGAAGATCATGGAAAAAGTGATTACCGATACAGTAACACCGGTCATTTTTGTTGAAGCAAAGACCACGTAATACATCAGCATCAAAAGAACAACCTGTGGAATGCCCCTGAAAAATGAAATATAGCCGGAAGCCATCAGGCGAAGGATCTTTCTGCGGCTCATGCGCAGGTAACAAATGACGGCCCCGGTCAGGGTGCCTCCCAGCGTAGACAGGAAGGCTATGAGCAGGGTGATCTTCAGGCCGACCCATAAAAGAATATATCGTTTCTCCAGGATGATATTGTTGTAGAAACGTTCCTTCAATCCCTGGCGGGGCTTATCAACCGCCATACCCTGTTCCAGCCTGGAACGCAGCGTTATCATGGATGAATAGGTTGTAAGGTAGGTTTCTGAAAAGGAATATTTAAGAGTCCTTTCCGGTGTTACCATGATGTAATTGACCATGATGTCCATTTTACCGGCCAACATGCCTGCCAGCATGCCGCTAAAATCCGAGATCACAAAGACCGGTTTTCTTCCCATCCAGGCAGCAAACCTCCGGATCAATTCTATATCGAACCCTGCCGGTTGATTGTTCTGGTAAAAAGAGAAGGGAACATCCATACAGGTGGTGCCTATCCGTAGCAACTTCTGACTTGTTGTGCTTTCAGGAAAGTCAGGCATGGTGTTGCCGGATTCTGCCAGCCACCGTTCTTCCATTTGCCTGTGGATGCCATTATCCTGTAGTTCTTGCAGGAATTCATTAAAGCGGGGCAGAAAAACAGTGTCATTCAACGGGAACCCGGCCGAGACGGCGGTAGGAGCGACCCGTTCATCCAAGAATGCCAGGTCCGGGGCCTCTTCCAGGATGTATATACAGGGCGGTTGTGCCAGAAAGACAACATCACAGCCCCCGCTCCTTAACAGGGAAAGCAGGTCGGTTGTATTGGCAAGCGGTAAAATTCTTGCTTTAGGGAAACGTTCTCTTGCATAGCTCTCCTGCCATGTGGCTATGAGAACCCCAATGCGGATATCCGGATTATCCAGGTCCTCTATTGTTTTCAGGGAGCGTTGTCCGTACAGGGCACTGGATCCGGCCATAACAAAGAGCAGGGCAGCAAGCAGTATTCTCTTCAACAGGTTTTTCACATCAGGAGTTTTAAATGGATTTTGGGGCAGACCTGTTAGAAAAACGGGATAACAGTACGCCTGTAATTATCAGGATCAGTCCTATGACGGTAGATGGAAATATGGGTTCGCCCAGCACATAGTGGATAAGAATGAGTGAAAGGAAGGGGAACAGATAGATCAGGGAACTTACCACAGCGGTGTTTTTTGCCAGTTTGAGAGCTTTGAGCCAGACAACAAACGGAACGGCCATTTCAAAGATCCCGATATAAATCCCCGACAGGATACTTTTCAGGAGAGCGGGTGAAGCAGGGCCCGTGCCGTTTCGCAACGAAACCAGCCCGCTTAGCAATAAAAACAGGGCAATGTAAACCCAGGCAAAGAGAAAATTCATGAGCAATGATATCTCATCGGGCAATGTGTTTTTCATATTGATCAAAAAATACACGGCCCAAAGGAAAGCACTGCCCAAAGCCAGTACAACACCCCAGGGATTTTTTATGAGCAGCCCTTCCCGGAAAACAGTAAGCGGGTCTCCCTGCAGTGCAATCACCAGTGCTCCCGCAAAACTTATGACCATGGCCAGTATGCCTGCCCAGCGGATCTTCTGCCCCAGGATGGGAATGGATAACAGGACCAGGATGAGCGGCCAGATCATGTTCAGTGCCTGGGCCACTTGTGCCGGCAGCACGCTGTAAGCTTTGAAAAGGATAAGGTAATAGAGGAATGGATTCACAAGTCCCAGAAAGGCACTCCTTTTCCAGGCCTTCCAGGGTATTGCAAAAAAATCGCCACGGTATCCTCCTGCACGCAACAGGATGAATAACGTGGCGATAGCAGCCGTGGTGGCTATGAATAGCATGGATGCAGGGGTCAGTCCTTCCAGCGCCCATTTGAATGCCGTGGCCACAGTAGACCAGCATGCTATGGCAATGGCGGCATAAAAACCGGCTGACCCGCGAAGTTTTTTTGCTATTTTGCTACCCTTTCCAGCCATTTAACCATAGACAGCATAGTAATCATAGATATGAGACATACTACAACAAATACCGTCCAGGTAGCCCATAAGGGAATATGTGAATACATCAGGCCTCCTATGAATAGCAACTGGTTTCCTACAGCGGTGGCGGCAAGCCATCCCCCCTGCATCAATCCCTGCATATGAGGCGGGGCGACCTTGGACACGAATGACAATCCGAGCGGACTGATGAACAGCTCGGCAATAGTCAAAACAAAATATGTTGATATCAGGATAAAAGGGCCTACTTTGGCAGATTGCTCCAGCCCTCCGGCTGCCTTGACTTCACTGAAAAGGGGAAGGTTGATTGATGCAATGGTCATGATCAGGTAAGCGGCGGCGGCAATTCCCATACCAATGGCGATCTTTTTTGGTGTGGAAGGTTCCATTCCTTTTTTGTTCAGCCAGGAGAAGAACGGGACGATAAGCAGGGTCAGTAACACTACAAACAAAGGATTTACAGATTGGAAAATTTCTGCCCCTTCTATGCGTGTAAATCCAAGGTCGATGTCTATCATGCTCAGGTCTGTGTAGTCGCGCGCAAAGAAAGTCAGAGAGAGGCCGTTCTGGTGGAAAGAAAACCAGAAGAAGATCACAACCGCGAACACGGCAAACAGTGCAAGAAGTCGTTGTTTGACCTCGGCAACATCCATTTTGGTTACAGTAGAGGCGGTTTTATCTTTTGCAGCTCCGTCTTTTTTAACATCAGGCAGTCTTTTTTTGGTGGTTATGAATATCACTAGAGAAATGACCATGGCCACAATGGCTACGAAAAATGCATAATGGAACCCGGTGCTGAATACGTTCAGGTACCTGTCTGCGAAGGCGGCCAGGTCGGTTATGGGACCTTGGGTGGCCTCGGTGGCTGCAAGGGCGAATTTATCCATGGCTTCCCCGGTCAGTTCTCCTGCACGGAACTGGTGACAAAGGGCAGGCAGTTCAGCATTGTAGAACAGGCCGTGCGACTGCAGCCACCAGTTTCTTACCGCAATAGCAAAGAACGGGGCAAAAATTGCTCCAATATTGATGAACATGTAAAAGATCTGAAACCCGGTGTCCCGTTTGTCTGCATATTTGGGGTTGTCGTACATTTGTCCTACAACAGCCTGCAGGTTACCTTTGAACAGGCCGTTACCAAAAGCTATGGTAAACAGGCCCACGCAGGTAATGGTCAGGTAAAGGGGCAGGTTGGGAACGGGTGTGGGTGTGGGCAACCCTATAAGCAGGTATCCAACGGCCATCATGATGATACCGGTAAGGATGGTTCCCTTGTAGTTTTTTGTTTTATCGGCAATGACACCTCCGACAAGAGCTAAAATATAAATGAGTGCATAGAAAATGGAGTAAATAAGTCCGGTCGTAGTTTCGCTCAGGCCAAATTTTGCTGATAAAAACAGAGACAGGATGGCCATCATGGTGTAGAAACCGAAGCGTTCGCCCATGTTGGCCAGCGCAGCGGCTATCAATCCTTTGGGTTGTCCTTTGAACATAGCAGGTGATTATTTTTGGTTTATATCCAGTAAAAGTACGATAAATTTGGTAACTTTGTCTGCCTATGAAGGCACTATTTTCGCAGCTTGGATATTTTGCCCTTTACACGATTGTTTTCCTGTTAAGTCTGCTTCCACTGCCTGTCCTCTATGGCCTTTCCCGGGTTCTGGTGGTGTTGTCCGTGAACCTTGCGGGTTATCGCAGGACCGTTGTAATTTCCAACCTGACCAGGTCCTTTCCTGAAAAAACAAAACGGGAGATACTTATCATTGCGCGGGATTTTTACCGGTACCTGGGACGATTGTGTGCAGAAACTATCTGGCTCTTTACCGCCTCGCAACAAAGTGTTATGAAGCGTTTTTCCCTGGAAGGCTGTGAAGTGCCGGAATCATTGAAAAGAATGGGTAAAAGTGTGGTCGTGATGCTTCCGCACATCGGGAACTGGGAGTACCTCAGGGCATGTAGTTGTCCTGGCTTTGGAAGTGTCTGCGGATTTGACCAGGATCAGGTGCATATGGTCTATCAGCAGGTAAACTCACCCCTGTTTGATAAACTGATGTACACCCTTCGCAACAGGTACAAGACGGGATGGCATCTTCTGGAAAGCAGGAGAGCAGGCTCGCATATGGCAAGGCACAGGGATGTCCAGGGTATCTATACCATGATAGCCGATCAGTGCCCGGGCCCGGCAGGGAAAAGTTATGCCGTAAGTTTCATGGGACAACCCACACTGATGATAGCAGGACCCGAAACCTTGGCGCGAAAATTCAATTTTGCGGTGGTGTACGGAGTGATCCGGCCATCGGCAAAGGGACATTATATGCTTCATTTTACCCTGATAAGCGAGAATGCGGCCGTGCATGAAGAAGGTTATGTGACCCGCCGTTTTGCCCAGCTGCTGGAGCAGGATATCAGGAAAAATCCCCACCTTTGGCTTTGGAGCCATAAACGCTGGAAAAGGACACCGGGGCAAGGCTCGATATTTGCATAAAACAAATAAAATTAACCGTTATGAAACAGCTGATCATTCTATTACTGACCATAAGCCTATGGGTGCCCTTGCAGGGACAGCCCGTAACGGAAGGGCAGCAGATCCCCCCGGGGGCTGTTGTCTACAGCCTGCCCCGCACATGCGTGCGTATTGTGGCCGAGGCTGTCTATGTCAATTTCAACCCCGGACCTTATGCGCGTTATGCAAGGAAATTCCTTGGCATAGACGCCGGCCAGGCAAAAACCACCACCTATGAACTTTCGCGCGTGGAAATGACACCCATGCTGGAGGCCGACCCCCACCAGCTTTATGTGGTCAACCTGTCTACTGCCAATGCCCAGCCGTGGTTCCTTCAACTGACATCCCAGGGTCTGGTTCTTTTATCCGATGCCTACGCATCGAAAGAGAACAACTGGAGATTCCCTTCGCTGGACGTGTCGCCGGATGTTTCAGATGCAGGGATCATTGAAAACCTGAAAGAAGAACGGACTACCCTTTACCGTTCACAGGTAAGGGGTCGCGAAGTGTCTGCCATCCCCGTGCAACAGACACAACTGGTTGAAAAAACACTGGAACAGAGAGCCGAAGAGGCCGCCAGAAAGATTTTCGAGCTGCGCAATATGCGTTTTGCCATCATCACGGGGGACACCGATGCTGTTTACAGCGGGGAGGCCATGGGAGCTGCGGTGGAAGAGATGCGGCGCATGGAAGAAGAGTACCTGAAATTGTTTCTAGGTGAAACTACTACAGGAAAAACACATCTTTCCACAGATGTGCTGCCCGATCCGGATAATACACGCTATGTGGCCTTCCGTTTCTCGGAGACTGAGGGATTGCTGCCTTTCGGCAATGTGGGTGGCCGGCCTATCCTGCTGGAAATAGACACCAGTGCGGAAGAGACCATACCCCGGCTCCTGGCAGATGAAAGCCGTATCAGAACCGGTTTGCGCCTGTACTACAGGCAGCCGGTCATAACCCTGGTGCGGCTTACCGACGGTCAGAAAGAACTGCTCCAGGCCCGTATTCCCGTATACCAGAAAGGACCAGTACTGAATTTTATCATTAATTAAAAAAAACATTTATGGACATTATCAACCTCAAACCCCAAAGAGTCTGGAAGCATTTTTATTCTCTGACGCAAATTCCGCGTCCCTCAAAAAAAGAAGAAAAAATCCGTGCTTTCCTGGCTGAATTTGGCAGGAACCTGGGACTGGAAACCATTGTGGATGAGACCGGGAACGTGATCATACGTAAGCCGGCCACCCCCGGTATGGAAAACCACAAGGGTGTCATCCTTCAGGCACACATGGACATGGTGCCGCAAAAAAACAATGCTACAGAACACGATTTCGAAAAGGATCCCATTATTCCCAGAATTGAAGGTGAATGGGTATATGCAACCGGGACGACACTGGGTGCCGACAACGGCATGGGCATAGCCGCAGCCATGGCTGTCCTGGAGGCCCGCGATCTGAAGCATGGCCCTGTGGAAGTGCTGATCACAACAGATGAAGAAACGGGAATGACCGGTGCCAGGGGACTCAAACCGGGCGTATTGCAGGGTGACATTCTGCTGAACCTGGACTCGGAGGATGAGGGTGAGCTTTACGTGGGATGTGCCGGAGGCGAAGACGGCTCATTTGAAATGGAGTACCAGCCTTCTCCTGTTCCTGCCGGATGGAAAGCTGCCCGCATCAATGTTACGGGGCTCAAGGGAGGACACTCGGGAATGGATATCATACTGGGGCGGGGGAATGCCAACAAGATCATGACACGGATCCTGTACCATCTGTTGCAGGAATGCAACATCTGCATTGCCTGGGCTGAAGGCGGGAATCTGCGCAATGCGATCCCGCGGGAGGCAGATGCCGTGATATGCTTTCCTTCCGACGATGCAGCTTGCGTCAAAGGCAAGGTTGAAAACATGGCCGGAATCATTGGAAATGAACTTAAACAGGTGGATCCGGGACTGGAAGTGAATGTTACCATGTGTGACATCCCTGCCCATGTGATCCCGTCGGAAATTGCCCTTAAGATCATCCGTGCAGTATACGCTGCTCCCAACGGGGTGTGGGGGATGAGCGCATCCATGCCGGGACTGGTGGAGACATCGTCCAACCTGGCTATTTTCAAGGCAAAAGACGGGAAAATGGCCGTTCATTGCCTGATCCGCAGCCTGGCAGATACAGCAAAACAGGATATGGGAACGGCCTTGGCCTGCTGCTTTGCGAACATTGGTGCCAGTGTTTCATTCTCCGGAGCTTATCCGGGCTGGAGGCCCGATATGGATTCCCCCATCCTGAAAGTGATGCTGGATACATACAAAAAGATGTACAAACAGGAAGCAAAAGTCAAAGCTATCCATGCAGGACTGGAATGTGGCATACTGGGTGGAACCTATCCGCACTGGGATATGATCTCGTTTGGACCCACATTGCGTTCACCGCACTCACCCGAAGAACGCTGCCTGATACCGACTGTCCAGAAATTCTGGGACCTGATAGTTGAAACATTGCAAAACATCCCGGAAAAACAGTAAGCCTGTTTCTCTAATAAATAAAAAATTTGCAGGGCTGCAGGAATTTCCTATCTTTGCAGCCCTTTATAATTTTATAATAATAACCAATCACTATGTTGCAACAGTACGAAACCGTTTTCATTTTAACTCCCGTTTTGTCTGACGCCCAGATGAAGGAAACGGTAACCAAGTTTCGTGATACGATCCTTGCCAACGAAGGTGAGATTGTTTACGAAGAGGATTGGGGGCTGAAAAAGCTGGCTTACCCCATCCAGAAAAAAACCACCGGTTTTTACCATTTGATAGGATTCAAGGCAAATCCCGATTTCATTGCCAGGCTGGAACTCCAGTTTCGCAGGGATGAGCGTGTGATCCGGTACTTGACCTTTGCAATGGACAAACATGCCGTTGCCTATGCAGAGAAAAAACACGGCCAGGTCAAAGATGCCGCCCCTGTAGTGGAAAAGGAAGAAAAACCTGCCCCCAGGGTAACGAAGCCGGTTGTGGATGATGATATTGAAATTGACGAGGAGGACTAGAACATGGCACAAAACAATGAGATTCGTTTTCTGAACCCCCCTACAGTTGAGGTAAAAAAGAAAAAATACTGTCGTTTCAAAAAAGCAGGGATCAAATATATCGACTATAAAGACCCCGAGTTCCTGAAACGATTTCTGAATGAACAGGGCAAGATCCTGCCCCGCAGGCTTACCGGAACATCTTTGAAATACCAGCGTAAAGTGGCCCAGGCCGTTAAACGTGCCCGCCACCTTGCTTTGCTGCCCTATGTCACCGATTTACTTAAATAAGGAGAGAGGCTATGGAAATCATATTAAAACAAGATGTTGAAAAACTGGGACATAAGGATGACATTGTGAAAGTCCGCAATGGATATGCCACCAACTACCTTATTCCTAAAGGGATGGCCGTTCTGGCAACGCCTTCTGCAGTGAAAATACACCAGGAAAATATGCGTCAGCGTGCCCATAAGGAAACCAGGATTCGTGAAGACGCCCAGGCCCTTGCCGCCAAACTGGCAGCATGCCAGGTCAGGATCGCCACCAAAGTAAGCAGCAACGGCAAAGTATTCGGATCGGTGAACAACATCCAGGTAGCTGAAGCCCTTGCAGCCCAGGGAATTGAAGTGGACCGCCGGAACATCACTTTCACCGGTGCAGAATCCTTGAAGGAAGTGGGTGTACATGAAACAGTCATCAAGATTTATCGTGATATCATCGCCACCATTCAGGTAGAAGTTGTTGGCGAGGAATGAATCCCTTCTTGAAATGAGTAAGAACCCGGTGAGCCCGGGTTTTTTTCGTATCTTTACGGACTAATTTTTTTGAAATGAAACAGGATATAACCCTATTTGATCTTATCAGGAAAGAGGAGAACCGCCAGACCAACGGCATTGAATTGATTGCTTCCGAGAATTTTGTCAGCCCCCAGGTGTTAAGTGCCATGGGATCTGTACTGACCAACAAATATGCAGAGGGATACCCCGGCGCACGTTATTACGGAGGTTGTGAAGTGGTTGACAAATCGGAACAGCTTTGCATAGACAGGATCTGTGAATTGTTTGGTGCCGAGTATGCCAATGTGCAGCCCCATTCGGGCGCACAGGCCAATATGGCTGTTTTCCTTGCATGCCTGCAACCGGGAGATACCTTCATGGGTCTTGACCTGGCACACGGAGGTCACCTGACACACGGCTCGCCCGTCAATTTTTCAGGGATTCTGTACCGTCCCGTTGCCTATACACTGAACCCTGAAACAGGTGTTGTAGATTATGATCAGATGGAACGCCTGGCACTGGAACATAAACCCAGGATGATCATAGGCGGCGGGTCTGCCTATCCAAGGGAATGGGATTATGAGCGCATGCGCGGGATCGCAGACAAGGTCGGAGCCATTTTCATGGTGGATATGGCCCATCCCGCAGGACTGATCGCTGCCGGACTGCTTGATAACCCCGTGAAATATGCTCATATTGTCACTTCAACCACCCACAAGACACTCAGGGGTCCCAGGGGCGGCATCATTCTTATAGGTAAGGATTTTGATAATCCGTGGGGCATCACCACACCCAAGGGCGTTGTAAGGAAAATGTCCTCCCTGATCAATTCCAGTGTGTTCCCCGGAGTGCAGGGCGGTCCGCTGGAACACATCATTGCAGCCAAGGCAGTGTCGTTCTTTGAAGCGTTGCAGCCCGAGTTCAGGGATTACCAGGTTCAGGTGCGGAAAAACGCACAGGCATTGGCCTCGGCTTTTATCAGGAGAAACTACACACTCGTATCGGGTGGCACAGATAACCATTTGCTGCTGATAGACCTGCGGTCAAAATTTCCTGAACTGACAGGAAAAGAGGCAGAAAATGTGCTGGTCAGGGCAGACATTACCGTGAACAAGAACATGGTGCCTTACGATTCCCGTTCTCCTTTCAAGACCTCAGGAATTCGCGTGGGAACGCCTGCCGTGACCACACGCGGTCTTAAGGAACTGGACATGGAGACCATTGTGGCGCTTGTTGATGAAGTGTTGAGCAACCTGGATGATCAGGCAGTCATTGACCGGGTAAAAAGAAAAGTGAAAGAACTGATGGGCGGGCTCCCCCTGTACGCCTGGTAAATATAATTTTTATGAAAAGAAATACACTGACTATTGCCCTACTGATTGCTGTGGCTTTACTATTATGCGAAACATCAGGAGCACAAGTTCAAAAAAGGGGTTATACTGAAGCAGTCATAGGTACTGATATCAATGACATACTTCCGGACGATATGATATTCATGTATCCGGAATTTCTGAAAGGCAGCGTGCATTTCCTGGACAGGAGCGTAGCCGAGGGAGTGATGAATATCTATTTGCCCGGATTGCAACTTTACTTTATTGACTCCAATAAGGATACGCTGGTGATGAGAAATCAGGACGAGGCCCGGTTGCTCACGATTGGCCATGATACTTACCTGAGACATGACAAAACATGGGTAAGGATCCTGGCTACAAGCGGAACAGCTGCCTTCTGCCTGAAATCAGTTTTGAAAATTCACCAGGATGTGAAAATCGGAGCTTATGGAACAACTGATGTCACATCGTCAATCACCAACGTCGATATGATGTATGGTGTGGAAGGTAATACTGCTATCAGGTTGAAGAGCCTGAGGCATGTCCCGTATACTCTTACCCATTTTGGCTTACTGTATGATGGCAGCAAATTGTTTATTGCCAACGTCCGGAATTTCAAAAGAATGTTTCCCGACAGAAAAGACGATATTGACAAATATATCGCTGAAAACAAGCTGAACCTGAATGACGCAAAGAATGCGTTACAATTATTCAATTTCCTGAATCTGTAGCTGCCTGCGCTCCTGAACAGGTCTTATTCTCCTGGTCTGAGCCGGAATGGTATCCCGTTTTGCCGGAATGTTGTCCTGCTGTGCAGGAGCTGCCGGTATTTCCTTAAGCGGAATGTAAGGATTGACCTTGTTTTCCCTTTCCCTCTGACTGAGTTCCTTCACGGCATCTGTGGTTACACCGGTACGCAGTGTTGAAGGCAAGGCGTGGACAAATGGAAAATATTTAAGGGTATAGGGGAACAAGGGTTCTTTATAAATGATCCCTGGTTCTGAAAAGGTCTCCTCTATAGTACGTGAAGTTATGGAAGTGCGGTCCAGTGGCCTTTCAGCGCCTCTCCAGTCGAAACCCGATAGCCGCTCCTGTTCTTTGGTCAGGTCATACAGGGGTATCAGATCGCTCTTTACCGATTTTTTATAGGTTATGCGCTGAGCCCGCCTGTCTTTCAGGATGACTTTCATTTCTTCACATTCTTTAATGTTCAGGGAAGTGATGATGCTGTCTTCGGGAATGTAGAAAAGAGCCCTAGTGTTTTTCAGGGCGTCGAACCGGTTGACATCATTATCGCTGATGTGAGCGTACATGAGGTCTGCCTTGATCTGGTGGAAGAACACCTGTTCTTCCTGGGAAATGAGGAATGCGGCGGAAAGAAAATCAACCCGGTAGAGGGAATCCCTGCTGAACCGGAACTGGATGCTGTCTGCACTTAACTGGCTTTCCTCATTCCACAGTACAGGCTTTCCATATTGCCGCACAACTGAATCTATGCTGTTGAATACCAAGGAGTCGCATATAGACTGTATGTCACTTTTGTACACCCTGACATTGTTGTAACCGTATAAAAAGTGCACGTCAGTAGTATTGAACAGACTGTCACCCAAAATCTTTACATCGGCAAGGAGGGTGCTGTCCGCCCGGACCAGGAACACCTGCACATCACGCAGATTTTGCCTGAGGTAATTTACGGCCGCTTCTGCCGTGGGATCCGGGATGGTATCCCTGCCGGACGGCAGGGAGTCCTTTGCAGGCGGGAGGGAGTCCTTTTCGGGCAGGGCAGGGGATCCTGGCAGGTTTACAGAACCGGGCATTGCATGCGAAGAGGAATCGGGAAGTATGATGGAATCAGGGGCAGCTGCCGGTCTCTTCCGTTCAGGAATCTCCTGCCTTTCAAAGGCACGCACACGCTCCAGGGAGTCCATTTTCCCATATGTGGATGTATAGGCGAGCAGGGTGTCGGCACGAAGGAATAGCGAATCCCTGCGGTTCGTTTCACTGTCAATCTCCCAGACGACCAAAACGGGATCTTCCGTTACCCTGACCCAATCCGGTTCTCTCCGGAAATCCAGCCTGTCGCCCAGGATGTGGATCTGCTGGGTCGTGTCCCTGACCTGTACATTATTGCGCAATATGCCGGAATTGCTTCCCTTGTTGTACAGCACATCTTCGGCCCTGATTTCCTGTTCGTCCGAGCGGATGAAGACATCGTCCAGGAAATGGTACAATTCTTCATCTCTGTGATAGGTGCCTTCCCGGGAGGTGAGGAAACCATCGGTATGCCAGGCCTGTACATTTCCCCAGAATTCTGCCAAATTCGAATCGGAATGATAATACAGGGAATCGGCTTTTATCCTGAGTGTGTCGGTGCCCATTTCCACGTGCTCATACAGGCAGAAAAGTTTTTCCTTTGAATAATAATAACCCCTGCGGCTTTCCAGTATGGTTCCTTCGTTGTCGACCACGCTGCCACCATTGAAAAAATAGGCTATGCTATCTTTCGTGTTGAAATTCAGGTATTGAGTACGCAACCGGTTTTCTTCCTTATCTATGAGTTCAACCACACGACCCCGGACTTCTGCCGTGTTGAGGTCCCCCAGGTAATGAATGGTTTCTCCTGTCAGCCGCGTGCCTTCCTGGATGATTTGAATATTTCCCACAGCATCTATTATGTTTTCTGCTGTATTCCAGATAGCTGTGTCACAGAGAATATACGTGTTATTGTGAAGGAAACGGGCAGGACCAGTGATTTTCCGGTAACTGACACCAAAAAGTTCATACATCTCGGCCATCTGGGCACTGATAAGGTGTACTTTGTCTTCCTCTGTCCTTTCCTGTCTTATGGTCAGGACTGTATTGCTCCGGGCTGTGATCAACCCGGCCAAAAAAAGGAAAAGTAGCAGAACCCGGTGTTTTTTCATTATTTGATCCAGCCTTCCCGCTTGAAGGGACAATCCCTGAACAGGGGGTCAATACGGATGTATGTGGTCTGTTGTTTTTCTTTGATGAATCTTTCTACGGCATTCTGGCTTTCCTTCTCTTTAGACATATTCTGAATGATGTAGTAATCATCCTGGAGATTGGCCACATGGGAGGGAACGATCTTGTCCAGACGGATTATCTTATAGATGACATTCCCATCACGTCCTTCATTGTCCCGGCTTTCAAAAGCAAAGGAAATATCGCCTTCCTTCATGTCTTTGAGCACATTATAATCATTTGTCTTGAGCTGGTCTTTGTCAAAGAGCATGGACCCGGAGTTTTCGTCCGACATACGTCCCCCATTAAGACGGGAAGGCGGATCTCCGGAATATTTCATGGCAGCCTTTTCAAATGTGAGACTGTCCGATTTGATGGCTGTGGCAATACTGTCCAGGCGTCCCAGGCATTTCAGCTTGTCTGCAGTAAGCACGTCGGGTTTGAGGAGTATATGGCGTGCATTGAACATATCTCCTTCGCGTTCAATCATCTGGATCAGATGGAATCCGTCAGGGGTTTCCACAATTTGTGATACCTGTCCTTCTTTCAAGACAATGGCTGCATCACCAAAAGCAGGCCAGTACATTTGCTTGGCCGCCATGCCCAGTTCTCCTCCCCGCATGGCCGAATAAGGATCCTGTGAATAGAGTGTGGCCAGTGTGTTGAAACGTTCCCCATTGATAATTCTTTCACGGAACTCGAGAAGACGCTCCTTGACCAGCAGGATGGCTTCCTCTTTGGGCGGGTATAGAACTATCTGGCTGAGCTGGTATTGGGTGGGAATTATGGGCATGCTGTCTTTTGAGGTACGGTCGTAAAAATCCTCGATATCCTTGGGTGTCATGTCGGGGATTTTATCGGTTATGGCATATTGCATGTCACGTGTGAGGCTCTGCTCGCGGAACAGGTCCCGCCATTCCTGTTTCAGTTTGAAAATCGGTTTGTGAAAATAGTCTTCCGTTGCTTTTTCTCCGCCCAGACGTGTCTTGATCTCCTGAAGCCTGTTCTCCAGTTCCAGCTCCACATATTCTTCATTGACTGTCAGGCTGTCTAAGCGGGCTTGATTAAGCATGAGCTTGGATACCAGCATGTTCTCCAATATTTCGCAGCGCAGGTTCTTGTCGGTGATGATTCCCTGCATAATTTGCATCTGCACTTCTTCTTCTATGGCTGAAAGCTGGATCATTTCGTTCCCGACAAGTGCGATAACCTTATCTACCAGGCCGTTGGCGTATTTTTGACCAAATGCGAAAGTCGTTATTGATAGGAAAAAAAGCAGGCTTGAAGCAATTTTATTAATCTTCATTTTTTCTGTAGATTTTTATCATTTGTTTGTTCCAGCCCTCTTTCAACACCTCAACTTCAAGGTCTTCCAGCAATTTCTGTTTTCTTTTAATTATGATGATCTGGCGTATTCTTGCTTCTGTCTGTTCTATGGGTGCAGGTTCACCGGCCGGAACAAAGTCATATACCCTTACAAGGTAGGCATACAGGCTGTCACGCGTATCTATGTATCCGTCTGCTTTCAATGCCTGTATCTTGTCCATGTTGCCAACCGGCAAATCCTGTGCCAATTCCTGACCGGTAAGCCACTTGCCTTCATAATCCGTGTCGATTTCTGCAGAGCTTTCGCACAAACGTCTCAATTGCGTCTGGTCTTCAATGGTGTTGGATCGGTAAATATTGCGCACCATGGGAAGGTAAGGCGAGTGGAGCCTCATTTTTATCAACCTGAGCTTGAGAAGAGGATCGTCCAGCAGGAATAGTTCAAGATTGTCTTGGTAATAGGCCAAGATCTCTTCTTGTTCTATGACCGTGTCGATACGTTCTTCCACGTATTTTTTCTGGTACCTGAAGACCAGCAGGGATTTCCTGTAATCGGCCAATTCCTGGTCCACATCCTTGTCTTCTTTGGATAGATCAGCCTCGGCCTTTTTCAGCAAAAGGTTATCGATGGCCCAAAGGTCAATATAGTGATTGACAAGGTTCAGAGAATCATCAGAAGTGGCGGCGCTTTTCAACAATCCCTCAACCTCGTCAATGTAGAGAATCTCTTTTCCAATCTGGGCCACCCTTTCCGGTTCGTTCCCCAACCATCGTCTGATCTGGTGGCAGGAAGTCAGCGTTGTCAAAAGGAGTAGTATGAGGATCCACTTTTTCATGACCGTTTTTATCTGGAATAATTGGGAGCTTCACGGGTAATAGTCACGTCGTGCGGATGGTTTTCTATGACACCGGCAGATGTGATGCGTACGAATTCTGCTTTTTTCAGTGATGCCAGGTCCGGTGTGCCGCAGTATCCCATTCCGGCACGAAGTCCTCCCGCCAGCTGGTAAAAGACTTCGCTCAATGTTCCCTTGTAGGGAACCTGGGCGACAATGCCTTCGGGGACCAGTTTTTTCACATCTTCCTCGGCATCCTGGAAATAACGGTCTTTGGACCCTTGTTGCATGGCTTCCAGGGATCCCATGCCACGGTAGCTCTTGAATTTTCTTCCGTTCAGGATGATGGTCTCACCCGGAGACTCTTCCACTCCGGCGAAAAGCGATCCGGCCATAACGGTATCGGCCCCTGCCGCCAAAGCCTTGACCATATCCCCCGAATACCGCACGCCGCCGTCGGCAATTACAGGAACACCCTTGTCCTTAAGCACGCTATAAGCTCCCATGATTGCCGATAATTGCGGAACTCCTACACCTGCAACCACGCGTGTGGTACAGATAGAACCGGGGCCAATGCCAACCTTGACAGCATCTGCCCCGCATTCGGCAAGGGCGAGTGCGCCGGTAGCAGTGGCCACATTACCGGCTACAATATCAAGGTGAGGAAATGCTTTTTTTGCTTTACGCAACGTTTCCAGAACGCTGATTGAATGACCGTGCGCTGTGTCAATGACTACCGCATCAATATCTACTGACAGGAGTTTTTCTATGTGTTCCAGGGTATTGGCCCGTACTCCAACAGCTGCTGCCGTACGAAGCCGTCCTTTGCTGTCTTTGGTTGCCCTGGGATTATCCTTGATTTTTCTTATATCCCTGAATGTCAGCAGTCCTATAAGTTTATAATTCTCGTCTACTACCGGTAGTTTCTCAATCTTGTACTTCTTGAGCAATTCTGTGGCAGTGCTCAGATCGGCCCCGTTACGGATGGTAATCAGGTTTTCCTTTGTCATGACTTCTGTGATGGGAGTGGAGTCATTGTTCACAAAACGGAGGTCACGATTGGTCACTATGCCAATAAGCCTATGCTTACTGTCAACCACCGGTATTCCTCCAATGCTGTTCTCGGCCATCAGCCGGAGTGCATCACCTACGGTAGCTTCCGGTCCTATGACAATGGGATCATAGATCATCCCGCTCTCGGATCGCTTTACTTTCCTCACATGTTCCATTTGTTGTTCAATGGTCATGTTCTTATGGATCACCCCCAGGCCGCCTTCACGCGCGATGGCTATGGCAAGGGTGGCATCTGTCACAGTATCCATCGCAGATGACACTATAGGGGTACTGAGTATGATATTCCTTGAAAAACGTGTAGTCAGGTCCACTTCCCGGGGAAGAACAGCAGAGGCGGCAGGCAGGAGCAGCACATCGTCAAAGGTGAGCCCTTCATAGAGTATCCGATCACTTATTGATTTCATGGCCTAAGATTTTATCCTGCAAAGATAAAGAAAACGACTGATTATGTATTATCTTTGTAACCATGAAGAAATGGAAGATCGGCTTACTTGCCCGGGTTGCCATAGCCATCATACTCGGAATTCTGTCGGGATTGTTCTTCCCAACCTGGGCGTTACGGATCTTTTTGACATTCAACGGTCTTTTTAGCAACTTCCTTGATTTTATTGTCCCGCTCATTATAGTGGGCCTCATTGCCCCGGGAATCGCAGAATTGGGAAAGGGTGCCGGTAAAATGCTGGGCACAACCATGGCACTGGCGTACGGTTCCACTGTATTGACCGGTTTTTTTACCTTATTAGCCTGTAAATTGGTATATCCAATCTTGCTGGATGGAGCAGAAACTGCCATGACCATGGCATCTCCGGCAGAAAACGGATTGTCTGCCGGAGAGCAGCTTGTACCGTATTTCACCCTGGATTTTTCCCCCCTGTTTGGAGTGATGCCGGCACTGGTTCTTGCCTTTGTACTGGGTCTGGGACTGACCATCATCAACAACGGGGATGTCCTGAAACAGGCACTCCTGGGATTCCGTGAAATTGTGAACAAGACCATATCAGGGGTGATTATTCCCTTATTGCCTCTCTTTATTTTCGGCATTTTTATGAAAATGGCAGCCGAAGGCCATGTCGTCCAGGTAATGGGAGTGTTCGTTAAGATTGTAATATTGATTTTCATCCTGACCGTTATCCTCCTGGTGTTTCAATTTTCGGTTGCCGGCCTGGTAGCAAGAAGAAATCCTTTTACCATGCTGCGCACCATGCTTACCGCCTACGTGACGGCACTGGGGACGCAGTCCTCTGCGGCAACCATTCCGGTGACATTGCGCCAGACCATCAGTTTAGGCATAGATCCGCGCATAGCAGGATCTGTCATCCCGTTGTGTGCAACGGTGCACCTGTCCGGGAGCATGCTAAAGATAACCGCCTGTGCCCTGGCGGTCATGATTATGATGAACATACCGGTTGACCCGGCTGTCTTTGTGGGATTTATTTTCCTGCTGGCTATTACGATGATAGCAGCACCCGGTGTTCCCGGGGGGGCCATCATGGCTGCTATAGGGGTACTTCAGTCTGTTCTGGGTTTTGACCCCGAGGCAACAGGATTGATGATATCACTGTATATTGCGATGGATAGTTTTGGAACGGCGTGCAATGTAACCGGTGACGGGGCCATTGCCGTCATAGTGGATAAGATGTATGCGTAGGGTAAGTGTCTTTTGCGGCTCCCATACGGGGAACGACCCGGGAATAATACAGCAGGCAGAACTCCTGGGGTCCATCCTGGCAGAGCAAGGAATCGAACTTGTTTACGGGGGAACAAACATTGGCATCATGGGCGTTCTGGCCAACAGTGTACTGGCCTGTGGGGGCAGCGTCGAGGGGGTGATGCCTTCGCTGATCGAAGAAAAACGCATAGCCCATCATCACCTGACCCGGATGGTATTGGTTTCAACACTGGAGGAACGCAAGAAAAAGCTCATAGAAGACTGCGATGCCATAGTGGTTTTTCCCGGGAGTTACGGAACGTTGGATGAATTGTTCTCGGCTTTGGTCCTGAAGCAGCTGGGAAAAATCGACAAGCCCATTGTGATGCTCAATTTTCGCGGCTATTATGATCCTTTGCTGGCCCAGCTGGATCATATGGTAAAAGCGGGATTCATGCCGGAGCGTTTTCGTTCAAACCTGCAGGCGGTTGAGGATTGCCATCAGTTGCACTTTCTGTGGGATTGACGTACAGGGCGCCCTGGAAGGTATTGCGTTCTTCCAGCCTTTTTTCAAGGAGACGCAGGATTTCCACATTGCGGATCAGTCCCCAGGGATTGGAATGCACAAAACGGGGCGGCACTTCTCCGGCCACACGTTCAATGAATATATCGGGGCGCAGCCTTTCCAGAAAATCTATGATAAAGTCCAGGTACTGATGGAGTGAAAAAGTGACAAAGTCTCCGGGTTTTTCCGCAAATTCCTTTTCCATGGGAGTTCCTTTCACAATTTGCAACTGGTGGAGTTTGAGGCTTGTCAGAGGCAACCGGCTAAGGATTCCGGCTTCCGAAAGCATCTCTTCCCTGCTTTCTCCCGGTAACCCGAATATCATATGAACACAGGTGTGAATCCCCAGGGCAGCGGTGTCACGGATTGCAGCGGCAGATTGTTCCCAGGTGTGGCAACGGTTGATGCGCTGCAGTGTCCTGTTATAGCAGGATTCTACGCCGTATTCCAGAATAACGATTTTTTCAAGTGACAGGTCCCTGAAATACTTCAGCTTTCGTGCATCAATACAATCGGGACGGGTAGCCACCACAATTCCGCTGATGCGGGGATCTTCCAGGGCAGGCTTGTATATCCTGCGCAGGTCCTCCAATGGGGCATGTGTGTTGGAATAAGGCTGGAAATAAGCAAGATAACCTCCCGCTTTACAGTAGCGCACACGATGGAATTCAATGCCCTCATCTATCTGCAGGGTCAGGCTTTTATCCGGTGTGCTGTAGCCGGGATGAAAAGCCCGGTTGTCGCAATAGGTACAACCTCCTGTACCTGTGGTACCGTCACGGTTGGGACAGGAAAAACCGGCATCAACGACTACTTTCTGAAGGCGGGTTCCGTACCGGCTTATGAAATAACCCGTAAAGGATTTGTAACGTTGCATCATGCAAAGGTAACAAGTATGCCTTGTCAAATCAAAGATTTGCCGTAAATTTGTAAGATATGAAAAAGCAATTCTATTATCTTGTCGCAATTTCAGCTGCTCTGGCCGTACTCGCCGGATGCACGAAAACAAGGACCTTGGAAAAACTTTCCAACATTTCCGACAATGTGAAAACTGCTTTCACTCCGGACAGGCGCGATAATGTTTATGAGATCGTGTTCGTAAAACTACAGGGTTCAAAAACTTATGTTATGAAAGGCTCTACCACCGAACCCGGCGTGGTACCCGCCCTGGTTGCTGCCGCTGCATCACAAGGAATAGAGCTTACAGACAGCATTGTCTTGTTGCCCGATCCTGCCCTGGAAGGCCGTATATATGGTGTTACCAGCCTGTCAGTGGCCAACCTGCGCTATGAACCACGCTATTCATCCGAGTCAGCCACGCAGACACTCATGGGAATGCCCTTGCGCATTCTGGACAAGAAAGGAAGCTGGACCAGGGTCAGGACACCGGAAGGTTATATAGCCTGGGTTTCTTCGTCCAGCCTGCAGGAGATGGATGAACAAACATACGGTCAATGGATGAAAGCACCCAAAGTCATTGTAAATAAACATTATACCTTATTCAGGGAGAAGCCTCTTCCGGGAGCACCTGTGGTGTCTGACGGGGTGTGGGGCAATATTGTGGAGCTGGAAGGGCAAACACCTTTGTTTTATAAGGTAAGGCTACCGGATGGAAAACAGGCATACCTGCCACGCTATGATGCAGAACCCTTTGAGGCATGGGCCAGATCGGGAAATCCCCTGCCGGAAGATATCATTGCAACGGCCATGCAGTTTGTGGGCTTCCCTTATCTTTGGGCCGGAACTTCCATCAAGGCAATGGATTGCAGCGGTCTTGTAAAAACCGCATTTTACCTGAACGGGATTGTCCTGTTGCGGGATGCATCGCAGCAGGCACGCATGGGAGAACAGGTTGACATAAGCGAAGGCTGGCAACGACTGACCATGGGTGACCTGATATTTTTCGGGAGGAAAGCCACGGAGGACAGGAAGGAAAGCATTACCCACGTAGGAATATATATTGGAGACGGCCGTTTTATTCATTCAGCCGGGAGGGTCAGGATCAACTCGCTGGATCCTGCCAGTGACATTTATTATGAAGGTTCAGACAGGTTGCTGAGGGCAGCCAGGATCCTGAATCATATTGATGACGGAACCCAAGTGGTTTCTGTCAGGGAACATCCCTGGTACGGGATCAAGACTCAATAATGTACCATAACCTTGACTAAACAATGAATTCAACAAGGCGCGATTTTCTGAAAACATCCATGGCCATGGCCGCAGCGGCTGCTCTTGCCAGCCCCTCCAGACTGTTTGCCGGAAATGCAAAAAAGACACTCCAATCAAAAAAAGCCGCCTCATCGGATAAGATGGTACTTACCTTCGAGCCTTTCGAGGCAAGAATGAAACATGTTTTTACCATTTCGGGTTCCTCCCGTTCCACTACGCCCATAGTCCTGACCAGGATCACGTACCAGGGACATGTGGGCTACGGGGAAGCCTCTATGCCGCCCTATCTGGGAGAAAGTACCGCGTCTGTGATGGAATTTCTCAGTCGAGTAGATCTGAGCCGTTTCAGTTCACCTTTCCAGTTGGAAGAGATATTGACCTATGTGGACAATATAACGACCAACAATACTGCAGCCAAGTGTGCTGTGGACATTGCCCTGCACGATTTGTGCGGAAAACTTATGGGACAGCCCTGGTGGAAGATCTGGGGATGGAGCAACAAAAACCTTCCCAGCACCTGCGTAACAGTGGGACTGGCCTATGCGCCGGATGGAAGCATTGACAGGGAAGAGGTGCGCAAAAAGACACTGGAAACCCTTGATTACAACCTGATCAAGGTAAAACTCGGCAACACGGAAGAAAATGATAAAACCATGATAAACACCATCAGAGAGGTAACCGACCTTCCTATTGTGGTGGATGCCAACCAGGGATGGAAAGAGAAAGGATATGCCCTTTCCATGATGGAATGGCTGGCTGCCCGCGGTGTGGAAATGGTTGAACAACCCATGCCCAAGCTCCTGCTGGATGAAGCGGCCTGGCTGCGTGACCGGAGTCCCCTTCCCATTATGGCAGATGAAGCCTGCCAACGACTGTCCGATGTACGAAAACTTTACGGTGCCTACGACGGGATCAATATCAAACTGATGAAATGCACCGGCATGCGTGAAGCCCGGGAGATGATAACCCTTGCCAAAGCCCTCAATATGCGAATCATGATGGGCTGCATGACAGAAACCTCTGTAGCCATATCGGCAGCTGCTCAATTCGCAAGTCAGCTGGAATGGGCAGATCTGGATGGAAACTGGTTGATTGCCAACGATATCTTCACCGGAATGAAAGTCGTGGACGGGTACATAACCCTGGAAGATAAACCCGGGATAGGGGTTGAACCATTATAAACAATACATACCAAAGCATATGCCTGAAAATTTAAGAACACTTAAAAAAGATTTTGACTATTTGATAGATGAGGTGATCTCGGATTGCTGTACGTTCGTCTATGTCAATCCCGATAAAAAAGAGGCAGAGGCCATGGACGTTATAAACGAGGCCATTGCGCTCAGGGATGAGATGTTTGAACGACTGAACAAGATACGCGAGAAACCGGCAAAACCCCATATCAAAGCGTTGAAGGAAGAATTTCTGACCAGGATAGATGCCTTATTTGAAAAAATAAGTGAATTGGCAAAATAACCCGCCCGGGAGTCTTTTGTCAGGGCGCATATTGATCCTGGACGGAGCAATGGGGACAATGATCCAGCGTTTTGCTCCGTCTTTTCCCCCCGGAAACGATGGGAACAACGATATCCTTACCCTGACACAGCCGGAGCTCATATTGTCCATTCACAGGGAATACGTACAGGCCGGCGCCGATATCATCACCACCAATACATTCAACGCAAATGCCATATCCCAGCAGGATTACGGCATGCAGGACCAGGTTTACACAATGAACTTTCAGGCCGCACGCCTGGCAAGAGAAAGTGATGCACGGTTTGTTGCCGGATCCCTGGGCCCGACGAACAAATCGGCCTCCATATCACCCGATATGAACAGGCCCGGGGTGCGTGCCACGGATTTTGCCACCCTGGTAGGAGCTTACCGTGAACAGGCCCGAGGCCTTAAAGAGGGCGGTGTCGACCTCTTCCTGGTAGAAACCGTTTTTGATGCACTCAATGCAAAGGCGGCCCTTTTTGCCCTGTCCGAAGAAGCTCCGGGGATGCCTGTAATGCTTTCTGCAACCATAGCAGACAACTCGGGGCGCATCCTGTCCGGCCAGACTTTGGAAGCGTTCCTTGTTTCCACGGCTCATGCCGGATTGTTCAGCGTTGGACTGAATTGTTCTTTTGGCCCGGATAAAATGCTTCCCTATGTTCGCATACTGTCCAGATTCGCTCCAGGTTTCACCAGCGCACACCCCAATGCCGGATTGCCGGATATGTTCGGCAAATACACCCTTTCTCCTGAAGCTATGGCGCAGCAGGTAAAGCCTTATGTTGAAGAAGGGCTGGTCAATATCATAGGAGGATGTTGCGGCACTACACCGGACCATATTGAAGCACTGGCCGGGATGGTCCGGAAGAACCAGGCCCCGTTGAGAAGAGTGCCGGTCAGGGTAGAAGAAGGCCAGCCGCAAAGGATTACCCTGAGCGGTCTTGAGATGCTCACAGTAAGGGAAGAGCCTGCATTCCTGATAGCCGGAGAACGTACAAACGTGTCTGGAAGCCGGAAGTTCGCCCGGTTGATAAGAGAAAAGCAATACGACCAGGCATTGGAAATAGCGCGGGGAATGGTCCGGGACGGGGCACATATACTGGATGTCAATACGGATGATCCCATGTTGGATGCACCCACAGCCATGAGGGAATTCCTTTTCATGCTGGGCTCCGATCCGGAAGTGGCCAGGGTGCCGCTTATGCTGGATTCTTCCCGATGGGAAGTGCTGCTTGCGGGCCTGCAGTGTGTTCAGGGCAAATCCATTGTGAATTCGATCAGTCTGAAAGAAGGGCCAGAAGCATTTTTGCGAAAGGCAAAACTGATAAAACAATATGGGGCGGTTCCGCTTGTCATGGCTTTTGATGAGCAGGGGCAGGCATCCACCCGGGAACGCCGCATAGAAATATGTACCCGGGCCTTTCGTTTTCTTGTGGACCAGGCCGGTTTTGAGCCCCATGATATTATTCTGGATCCCAACGTGCTGGCGGTGGGCACAGGGATGGAGGAACACCGGCATTTTGCCGTGGATTTCATAGATACAGTCCGTTATCTGAAACAAAACCTGCAAGGAGCCCTGGTCATTGCCGGGGTAAGCAACCTTTCTTTTGCGTTCCGAGGAAACGAAACCATCCGGGAAGCCATGCATGCTGTTTTTCTCTATCATGCCATAGCGGCAGGACTGGATATGGCCATTGTCAAACCCGGAGCACAGCCCATATATTCTGAAATTCCGGAACCTTTGCGCCGGGCTGTGGAAGATGTGATCCTGGACACAGATGCAGGGGCCACATCCCGGCTCATAGAAATGGCAGCAACCATCAACGGTCCGGGACAACAGGAAGCCGGGACCGTGACCCGCGAAGCCTGGCGGGACCTGGATGCTGAGGAACGCCTGCACCATGCACTGGCACACGGGATAGAAGAATACCTTGAAGAAGACCTGGAAGCCCTGTGCACCACCCCGGCCATTGATATTGTGGAACATACCCTGATGGAAGGCATGAAACGGGTAGGCAAACTTTTTGGAGAGGGAAAAATGTTCCTTCCCCAGGTTGTCAGAACAGCTCGGACCATGAAAAGGGCAGTATCCATATTACAACCCCGCATAGAGGCGGAAAAGAACAGCAAGACTTCGGGGAATGCAGCAACGGAAACTGTGAAAGGCATCATTGCCACAGTCAGGGGCGATGTGCATGATATTGGGAAAAACCTGGTGATCCTGGTAATGGAATGTAACAATTACAAGGTGAGCGACCTGGGGGTCATGGTGCCCGCACACAAGATAGTGGAAGCAGCCATACGTGAGCAGGCTGCCTTTGTAGGATTGAGCGCCCTGATCACTCCCTCGCTGGACGAAATGGTTGATGTGGCAGGTGCCATGGAAAAGGCAGGACTGACAACACCCCTGCTCATTGGAGGAGCCACGACTTCATCCCTGTTCACCTCCCTGAGGATCGCGCCGCTTTACAGCGGACCGGTCATCCATTGCCCCGATGCCGCCGGTGTGGTGCCGGTCCTGGCCGCTTGTACCTCAAAAGATCCCGTGGAACGCGAACGTTATTTTACAGATTTGCGCGCTTCCCAGAAAAGGATGAGGGATGCCTACGGCATGGCCGCAGCCAGGAAGGAATACCTGTCCCCCGCCGAGGCTCGTGCCAACAAATGGGTCCCTTCTCTCTCCCTGGCAGGGCAGGAATCCTGTCCATGTTGCGGGCAGCACCGGGTGCCTGATGATTTTGTTCCTCCTTTCATGGGAGTACAGCATGTTGAGATTCCCTTTGCAAAACTCCGCAAGCATTTGGACTGGGATACTTTCCTGCACATATGGGAGGTTCGTGAAAGCAGGGAACAGGGAAAGATTGCCGTGGAAGATGCCGTCCGTCTGCTGGATGATCTGATTGGCGGACATTACGGGGACATTGCAAAGGTCCGGGCAGCCGCCGGATTCTGGCCTGCCGTATCCACTCCGGATGATCATATCTTGTTTTTTGCAGGGGATTCCTCCCTGCATATCGTCCTGGATTTACCCATGGAGCGTGACCTGTTGCGCCATGCGGACGGATCGCCGAATACAAGCCTTGCCGATTTCATTGCTGCCGCGGATCCCGCACACACTCCGGATCATGCCGGCTTGTTCCTGCTGACTGCCTCCTCCCCGCAGCTGGAAAAACTTGCGGAAAGCATGCAAAAGCGCGGAGATGTCTACAATGCGCTTATTTTGAGAACATTGCTGGACCTGCTGGCAGAAGCTGCCAGCGAAGCCCTGCACAGGGAGCTTATGGTTTTTTCCTGCGGTGCACCTCGCGGGATTCGTCCGGCCTTTGGTTATCCTTCCTGTCCCGACCACACCCTCAAGCAAAGCGTTGTGACCATGCTGCAACCTGCGGATGAACTGGGCATTGCCCTTACATCGTCCTGCATGCTGCAACCCGCCGCATCCGTTTGCGGCATGTACATCAGCCACCCGCAGGCTCATTATATCACTGTACACAAGGATCCGGGCCTATGAAGCTGACCGATATATTCAAGGTTTCCGAGAAAACTTTTTCCTTTGAGTTCTATCCTCCCAGGGATGAAATCGCAGCCGTTGATTTTGGATTGAACATCGGACAGCTTATCAAGCTGAGTCCTTCCTTTGTTTCTGTTACATACGGAGCCGGAGGCTCCACACAGTCCCGTACCTTTGACCTGGTCGATTACTTGAAAAACAGGGTAGGACTCAATACCGTGGCGCATTATACATGTGTGGGCAGCACAAGGTCAAGGACACTGGAAGACCTGAAGACGCTGCGCAAGCTTGGACTGCAGAATTTCATGCTGTTGCGGGGGGATCCGGAAGTGGGTTCCAAGTATGGTTTCATCCCCTGTTACGACGGTTTTGCCAATGCGACGGAACTCATCACTTTTGCCCGCGAGTTCATTGATGATTGCTGTATAGGAGGAGGAGCCTATCCTGAAGTCCATCCCGAATCACCCAGTGCAGAAATAGATATGAGGAACCTCAAAAAGAAAGTCGATGCCGGGTGCGATTTCCTGATAACCCAGTTTTTCTTCGACAATAAACGGTATTTTGATTTCGTTTCCCGGGCACGCAAGGCAGGGATCAAGTGCCGGATCATTCCCGGGATCATTCCCCTGACCAAATATTCTCAGCTGGAGCGTTTTGTTAACCTTTCGCGTGCCTCGGTGCCACCTGCTTTCCTGGAGCAACTGGAAAGCAACCGCTACAATCCGGAAGCCGTTTACAAAGCCGGAATGGACTTTGCCATCCGCCAATGCCGGGACCTGCTCATGCTGGGTGCCCCCGGTCTTCATTTCTATACACTCAATAAGTCAAGGGCAACCGTAGAGATCTATCAGACTCTCATGGTCAGGTAATAGTGCCAGAGCACCACTCCAATGGCCACGGATACATTCAGCGAGTGCTTGGTGCCATGCTGGGGAATTTCCAGACATCCGTCACAGGCATCCACAACCTCCTGTTTGACTCCGCGCACCTCATTCCCGAATACCAGCGCCGTTTTCTGATGTTTTCCAGGACTGAAAGCCGCCAGGTTTCCCGCCCCTTCGGCCTGTTCCACGGCCAGTACGGCATATCCCTGCTCCTGCAGCCGGCGGACGGCATCCAGGGTGTTTTCAACGTATGTCCACTCCATGGTGTTTTCGGCCCCAAGGGCCGATTTATGGATCTCTGCGGAGGGCGGACAGGCGGTTATCCCGCACAAAAAGACATGTTCCAGGGCGAATGCGTCGGCAGTGCGGAAAGCCGAGCCAATATTATGCTGGCTCCGGACGTTGTCCAAAACCAGCACTACGGGCATCCTGGGGCTGTTGCGGAACTCACCGGGGGATAAACGACGGAGTTCCCTGTTTGGAATTTTTCTCGGCATATGGCAAATGTACAGGATTTTAGTGTAAATTTGTACTATGCCAACCATGTATGTCATAAGCGGCTGCAACGGATCAGGTAAAACAACCGCTTCCTATACCATTTTATCTGAATTGCTTCAGTGCAGGGCTTTTGTGAATTCAGACGAAATTGCCAGGGGTATTTCTCCTTTTGACCTTTCAAATGCCGCCATAGATGCGGGAAGGGTGATGCTCAAAAGGGTCAGGGAATTGTCGGAATCCAAGGAGGATTTTGCCATAGAGACAACCCTGGCTGTACGTTCTTTTGCCAGTCTGATAGAAAAAACAAAGAAAAAGGGATACGACGTGATGCTGGTTTATTTCTGGCTCAAAAGCCCCGACCTGGCGGTGAAACGTGTACAAAGCCGGGTGATGGCCGGGGGGCACACCATCCCCGAAAACGTTATACGCCGCAGGTACTGGTCCGGCATCCAGAACCTGTTCAACATATATATACCCCTGAGTGACAGGTGGTTGCTTATAAACAACTCGGATACTCCTTCCTCCCTGATAGCCGAAGGACACGGGCACAGGGAAATCAAAATCTTCAATCCGGAAGATTACCAGACGCTTAAAAAATTATCGCAAAACCCCCTCCCGGGCTCAGGTAAACCTTGATCTCATCCTTGGAGGTAACTTCCCGCTCTTCTATCCTGTAATCTGTTGCATGCCGGTGTGCGTTCACACCGTCCCTGAAGATTTTCGCCCGGTAGGTGCGTCCCGGTTCCAGAAAGGATAAATCCAGGGTGATGGTGCGTGGCGTCCAGTCTGTGAGGCCTCCCACAAACCATTGAGAGTCCTTTCTGCGTGCAGATACTATGTATTTTCCCAGTTCTCCCTGCAGGATGCGTGTTTCATCCCATGCAACGGGAATGCAGGTGATGAAACTGGTCGTTTCCTGTTCTTTCATATATGTGGAAGGGTTGTCACATAACATGACCAGGGGATTGTCAAAGACAATGTAGGTGGCTACCTGCCTGGCCCGTGTACCGGCAGCCATGGGGTTGTTGTATACCGGATGGAAATCCTGGCGTGTTGCATTGCGCATCGCCCCCTGGGTGTAGTCGACGGGTCCGGCCATCATTCTTATGTAAGGGAAAGTGACTTCGTGAGGGACCATGTCTTCACGGCTCCACTTGGATTGTTCCAGTCCGAAGATGCCTTCAAAATTGACCACGTTCGGATAGGTGCGGTTGAATCCCGTGGGCTTGTACATGCCATGGAAGTCAATCAGCATCTTGTGCCTGGCGGCTGTTTCTGCAATCCGGTACAACATTTCCACTACAGGCTGGTCATCCCTGTCCATGAAGTCGACCTTGAATCCCTTGAAACCCATTCGGGAATAGAAGCTGCAGGCTTCTTCCAGCTTTTCATCCAGAACATAGGCTACACACCAGAGTATCAGGCCAACGTTCTTTTTTTCGGCGTATGTAACCAGTTCCTGCAGGTCAATCTGCGGGACCACCTGCATGATGTTCCGACCTGCGGGAGGCGACCATCCCTCGTCCAGCACCACGTATTCAATGCCGTTGGCGGCAGCAAAGTCAATGTAATATTTGTAGGTTTCCGTGTTGATCCCTACCGGGAAATCCACCCCGGTGACACCCCAGTTATTCCACCAATCCCAGGCTACCTTGCCTGGTTTGATCCAATCTGTGGCGCCTGTCCTGTTGGGAGCACCCAGCGCATAGACCAGGTCGTTGACAGGCAATTCGGTGTCTTTTTCAGCTATAGCCATGATGCGCCATGGAAAAGAACGTGTTCCCGGGGTGCGTGCTATCACCCGGGAATAATCCGTGGGGATTACCTGTCCGCGTACCGGCTCGGTCCTGGTTGCGGAAGGGATGGGTGCGAATACGCCGCGGTATTCAAAACCACGGCTGGTCTTTTCTCCCCGCAGGAACATGCCGGGATAAGACTCCAGGTCAGATTCTGTAAGAACCATCTTTATGCCGTCGTCCAGGCAGACCAGAAGCGGCAGGAAGGCCAGGCTATCAGGATTAAAACCGCTGACAGGGGTAACTGTGTATATGTTTTCGAATGAATTATTAAAAGGGCTTTCCACTCCCCGGCTGTAAGGAACGTAACAGGTGTAATCTTTTTCGAACACAAATCCGGCCGATTCGTTCACTATGTGCAGGGAATCCCTTCCAGTGGTATAGAATTGGTAAGCAGCTCCCTGGTCATACAGGCGGAAACGAATCCCGAATCCTTCACGAAAACTGATATCCAACTGGTTATACACTGCTATTATTTCTGATTTCCTGTACAGCGGGGACGGGATGATTTCCCGTACATTGGTTGTTTTGGCCCTGGAAAGCCTGGCATTTGGCCCCAGGATTGTTCCGTCTTCCAGGCTGAGTGAAAGGGCGGGGGATGAGACAAGGACCTGGTCTCCCCGCAGCAGGCAAAAAGAGATGTTGGGCTCTGTTACCGCCTGAAGTTCCAGTTTCCCGTCCGGAGACGAAATGGAGTGGACTTTAACTTTTGCTTGCAGGATGGTGCCCGTCACGCAGGTGAGGAATGTGAATACTGCCAAGGTCAGCATCCCTGTAGCCGGTTTGGTTTTCATATCAGTAATTGTTTTTGGTTTCGGAAATGGTAAATGTAAAGGCATAGTTGCCATAAGGCAGCATGTACACCGGGCGGGGGAGTGCCCCCCAAGTGTTGACGCACCCCAGCCCCATCTGGCGAAGGTCAATGCAGCATTGCGTGAAATTTTCCTCCTTCAGGTCATGGGAATGGAGGTTGCGCTTGGCCGGACCGGAATCCAGGCTTTCTATGGAATAATGAAGCGCCGATGCGGAAAACAGCGAGTCTGAATCTACACGGATACCGGACCCTGTATGGTCCAGCAGTTCCCACCACCGGAGGCCTGTCCGTGTTCCGTTTTCCTGAGGACGTATATACGGATAGAACTGCTCAGAGACACTCTGCCTGTAAAGGCCTGTAAAAGCAGCGGCCGACCTGTCGGGATAATTTTCACCGGGTCCCCTGCCATAATAAATAAGGCGGTTGTATTTTTTTGGAGTGTTGAACCTGACCCCGAAGCGGAACATCGGGGGAATTTTCCCGGCTTCTTCAGCAGTTGCCAGCGCTTCCAGTTCCTGCGTGACCTGCAGCCCGCCCTGTGGCGCCGTGCGGTACGTCATGGTCAGCCTAGACTTGAGCTGAGGCAGGTCATATACAGCGGTAATGGCATCATCCGTTGTTTCAAACCCCTTGAATTCCATGACCGGATCACGCCACGCGACGTATTTTAACTGAAGCAATGCGCCAAAATCGTTATCGGTCGGGGCACGCCAGAAATTGGGGGTTATCCGTGAATTTTCATCCAGTATGCTGATGCCACTGAATGAAAGATGGGACACAAAACCATCGCGACGGCTGAATTCCACGCGCATGTTCCCGGAGCGGGCGATAAGCCAGTTTCTGTCGTTATGCTCCATGGTGAAGGACTGTACCTCCTGTCCTTCCTCCGGCCGCTTTGCCGGTTCCGGCGAGTGAACAGGGAGCTGGGCTCTTGCCAGCACAATGCCCGCCGGGAGAAGGGCCTCGGCCTGAAGGGTGGAAAAGTAAACGTTCAGGAACACCTCCTGGTCAGAGTACGATGAAAGGAAGGTCTTCCTGTAGCCCAGATCCACCACGCTTGTTTCTCCCGGAGGTGTTTTCAGGTCATCTGCATAACCTTTCTTCACGGCAACCCCGTTGGCCACCAGCTCCCATTCCAGGGAAAGGTGTGAGAGGTCCCGGAAAAAGTATTCGTTCATCACACCAATCCTGCCATTGGCCACATCCACATCCTGCACCCATACGTTCTGGTAATGGTATCCCACTTCATAAGCGTGTGGATTGGGAACACGGGCAGGGCTGAACAGCCCGTTGTTGTTGAAATTCTGATCCGAGGCATCGTAAGGATTGAAATCGCCCCCGTAGGCATACACATAGTGTCCTTCCTTCCGATCCAGGAAAAGAGCCTGGTCTACAAAATCCCATATGAATCCTCCCTGGTATTGGGGGTACTTGCGTATGATCTCCCAGTAATAATCGAAACCTCCCATGGAATTACCCATGGCGTGAGCATATTCACATTGTATCAGGGGCCTTTGGGGATTGTTTTCCAGGTAACGGATACAGCTTTCGTAGCCCATGTACATGGGGGCGAAAATATCTGATATCTCGGGACGGGTGGCCCGTTCGTACTGGATGGGCCTTTTTTGAATATCCGCCTTTCGCAACAGGTCATAACCCATGGTGAAATTTTCCCCGTCTCCGGCCTCGTTGCCCATGGACCAGATGATCACGCTGGTGTGGTTCTTGTCCCTCAGGTACATCCTTTCCATGCGCTCTGCATGAGCCCTTTGGTAATCGGTGCGGGCGGCCAGAGTCCTTTCCCCGTAACCCATGCCGTGCGATTCTATATTTGCCTCATCCACCACGTAGATCCCGTACTGATCACACAACCTGTACCATAGGGGTGAATTGGGGTAATGACTGGTCCTTACGGCATTGATGTTGAATCTTTTCATCAGTGCAATATCCTGAATCATGCGTTCTTCAGACACCACATAACCAGTTGCGGGATCCATCTCGTGCCGGTTCACCCCTTTGATGAGTATGGGTTTTCCGTTGACCAGCAATTGGGCGTTTTTAATCTCAACGCTCCGGAAGCCCACCTTCCATGGAATGAATTCTGTCTCCTTGCCGGTTTCCGTGTCGTCAAGCGACAGGAGCAGGGTGTAGAGATGCGGCAGTTCTGCCGACCAGTTTTTTGTGTTTTTTACAGTGAATGAGCCTGTATAGGTATTGCTTTCACCTGATGACAAAGTTTTTTGTCCCAGGCTGACACCCTGCGGGTCAATAAGCTCGGCGCGTACACGTGTCCCGGCAGACGGACTGTTCAAGGTCACGGACATTCCCAGGGTGCCGTTTCTGTAATTGTCATCCAGTACAGGATGTAATATGAAATCATGCATGTGTGTCTTTTCACGTGCATAGAGAAATACTTCGCGACCCATCCCGCTCAGTCGCCAGAAATCCTGGTCCTCCAGGTATGTCCCGTCACACCAGCGGTTCACTTTCAGGGCTATGAGGTTATCTCCCGGGCGGAGGAAAGGAGTGATGTCAAATTCGGCTTCCAGTTTGCTATCTTCAGAATACCCGGCAAACATCCCGTTGACCCACAGGCTCATGTTGGAAGTGACCGACCCGAAATGAATAAAAACCTGCCGGCCGTTCCATTCCTCAGGCAGAGAGAAGTTGTGGCGGTAATACCCTGTATGATTATTTTCCAGGGGAACAACAGGGGGAGCCGACCGGTACTGGTTGTACCATGCGTAATTAAAGTTCAGGTAAAGAGGGTGGCCGTATCCGTTCAATTCCCACAGACCGGGGACAGGAATAATCTCCCAGGACCTGTCATCGTAACATGACTGCTCAAACCCGGTGTAACCCCCGTTGGCATCATGAGTCCATGCAAATTTCCACAAACCGTTCAGGTCCTTGAAGTATCGGGAGGATTCCCTTTTGCCGTCAAGGGCCAGGGAGCGTGACTCATAGGCATGATAGGAAGTACGCATGGGTACTCGGTTGATCTGGTTCACTTCAGGATCCTGCCAGACTTCCCCGGCTTTATACAAAGGATAATCAGTGGTAATGAAATCCACGCCGGATTGGATGAAATAATGAAAATCCTCGGGCCGGTTAACCGTCCAGACGTTCACGTCAAGACCCAGTTCCCGCGCCCGCGGAATCCACTGCGGATGAGCCTTCAGCACCCTCATGTTATAGTCCAGTCCGGTGTATCCCTTTTCCTTGAGCTGGTCGGGAGACAAGTTGCCGCCCAGGTAAGCCACCCGGGCTTCCGGATCCGAATGGATCAGTGTTTCGCAGATGTGGAAAGAAAAACTGATGTATTCCACTTTATTCCGGACACCTGCCTGTGATACCAATTCCAGGATCCTGGCAACCGCTGCCTTTTCTGTATCCTGGTTCCTGTGAGATTTTATTTCTATGATTAGTCTGGTGTGGTCCGATGCAGCGATTAAGGCCAGAATTTCGTCAAGCAACGGAAGGGTTTCTCCGTTTGATAAACGATAGCCGGATAGTTCTGCATAAGAACTTGCATCCACACGTACTCCGTTCAAGACAGGATCGTGTACCAGAACCACTTTTCCGTCGGTAGTCAGGTATACGTCAATTTCGGCTCCGTAACAACGGGCATCGATGGCATTTTGCACGGAACTCCTGGAGTTTTGCGCCGAGCCTTCCGCCCTCCAGAAACCCCGGTGGGCTATGATGCCCGGTTGCGACCAAAGGGAGAGAGAAGGGATGAGAGACAGGATAATGGAAACAAAGAGATAGCGTAACATGTTGTATAATTTTGTAAATTGCACGTCCATTTGAGATTCTGATATGCGAATATACGATATTTCACAGGAAATTTTCAGCGGCAACATATTTAAAGGAGACCCTGTTCCGGCAGCCACGCCGCTGTATCGCATCCAAAACGGCGACCCCTATAATTTATCTTCTGTATCCATGTGTCTGCATAGTGCCACACACATTGATGCTCCTTCTCATTACCTGGAAGACGGGCTAACCATAGACCAGGTCAGGCTGGAACACTGTATCGGCCCCTGCACGGTACTCTCTGTCAACGGACCTGTTGATGAAGGGCTTATTACACCATTATTGAAAAGGGGTGCCAAGCGCCTGTTATTCAAGGGTGAAGGATGGCTATCAGTTAAAGCAGCCAGGGCGTTGGCTGAAAGTGAGGTGGTTATAGTAGGTACCGAAAGTCAGACCGTTGGTTATGGAAACTATATAGATGACGTACACCGGGAGTTGCTGAAGAGCAATATCGTGATCCTGGAAGGATTGGTGCTGCAGGATGTTCCCGAAGGTAATTATTACCTGATATCTCTTCCTTTAAAAATGGCCGGCATGGATGGCTCTCCCTGCCGCGCTGTCCTGCTGGATTACATGCCACCGGTGGACTAATCCGTTCCAAAAGCATATACTATTTTCTGCAGGTACAATTCTCCCGGCCTGAGTATACAATCAGGATATTGAGACCGGTTGGGGCTGTCCGGGTAATTCTGGCATTCCAGGGCTACTGCGTGACGGTTTCTGTGTGGTATCCCGTTTTTTCCTTTTCCGTTACCTTCCAGCCAGTTGCCGGTGTATACCTGTATCCCTGGCTGCGTTGTGCTGATAGTCACCGTTCTGCCGCTGACCGGGTCTTTCAGCAGGGCTGCCTGCTGCAAAGTCCCGTCAGAAGAAGGCAGACACCAGCAATGGTCGTATCCGTTGCCAATGCGTAACTGTTCGTTGTCCATGGCAATGTCTTTACCTATGGGTTTGGGAACCGTGAAATCAAAAGGCGTTCCTTTGACCGGGGCCGGATCTCCCAGGGGAATACTGGTGGGATCCACGGGCAGGTAATTGTTGGCATTAAGTTGCAGGATATGATTGTGGATGGTTCCGTTGCCTTCGCCCGCCAGGTTGAAATACGTATGACTGGTAATGTTTATGATGGTTGACAGGTCTGAGATGGCTCTCAGTTCCAGTGTCAGGACATCATTTTCGCTCCAGCGGAAAGTGGCTGTAACCTGCATGTTTCCAGGATAATTTTCTTCTCCGTGGGGACTTGCATAGGTGAAAGATACGGCATCGTCACCATCCTCGATGCGGGACACCCAGACCTGTACACACATGGATTGCGGGCCCCCGTGCAGGTGGTTGGAACCATTGTTGACGGCCAGCTGGTATTGTTTTCCTTCCAGGGAGAAAAGGCCCCGGGCAATACGGTTTGCGTAGCGTCCTACCGTCTTTCCAAGGTACGGAGGATCCAGGAAATACTGCATGACGTCCTGATAACCCGGTACCACATCTTCCACCAGTCCGTTGCGGTCAGGCACTCCTATGCCCATGACCGTAGCTCCAATATTACAAAGTTGTACGTAAGAACCTTTTTTATTGGTAATTTTGTAACTGACAATTGCCTCCCCTTTGGGAGAGTAGCCATGAATATACTGCGTGACTTCCATAATGCCTGATTTAAAAAATAAAGATACAAATAATATGAAAAAGGCCCTGAAAATTTCCACCTGCTTTTTTGCATTACTGCTTGCTTCCTGCCAGCCGTACCATGATGCACCATCAGGTCCGGATCAATACCTTGCCGGTATACATAAGATCATAGACCTTAACCTTGATGAGCTGTTCAATACGTTTGGAGTGGAGGATTATCCCGAGATCACCTCAAAACTGGAATACGTTATTTCCAGCAGGAATTTTCGTGCAGTTGTCATCACATACCACACGACAGACCCTTTCGGGGAGCCTGTGATTGCAGACGGAACGCTGTATTACCCGCTGGATTGTGATATCAGGGGCGTGGTGGAAATGTCGGGGATCGCCCATATGAGCAAAGACGGCGGAAGCTCTGAGAATATTCCGGTTCTGGAGGCTTTGCCGGTCCTGGTCGGTTACGCGGTAATCCTGCCGGATATGATAGGTTATGGCAAATACGGCAATACCAAGGAGATGCCTCATCCTTTCATGATCTGTGACAACCTGGGCAAGGTTGCGTGGGATATGCGCATGGCTGCCACTGAATATTTCAGAACACTCGGATACAACGTTCCCAGGCACACGATCATTTCAGGGTATTCCTATGGAGGAGGTGTGGGATTGGCGGTAGCCCGTTATTACCAGGAACATCACATGCATGAGGTATACGTTGAAAGGGTAGTGATAGGCGGAGGTGCCTGTGACCTGAACGCCACATTCAAGGGGTTTGCCGATAATCCCATCTGTACCTACCCCCTTTTACCCGGGATAATCATGTCCCTTGACCATTATTATAACCTGAGCCTGGATTACCACAAGATATTCCAGGGACCTCTGGCCGATAATTATGCTTTATGGTATGACAGAACGCGCATTGCCAGCGGGCTGGTTTCATTGATAGGAGAAGATATGCGCAATTACATGCACCCCGATTTCTTCAAGCCGGCAGAGGAAAGGAATTCCGAATTCCAAAAACTCCAACCTGTTCTGGATATGAATTCCGCCGTTGACGGGTGGGTTCCCTATATGCCGGTTTACCTCTACCATTCAACGGAAGACCAGTACGTTCCGGAAGAGGCGGCAAACTATGCGTACAGGCAATTCAGGAAAGCCGGAGCTTATATTCAATACAAATCAGGCCCCGGAACACATGCAGACTGGGGGGTAGAGACTTTTGCCGGGCTGCTGCTCCATCTGGCAATCAAGTAACAGCATATTCGTCTATTATCCGGAGGATCACCTTGGAAGCTTTCTCCATGCTTTTCAGTGGAAGGTATTCCATTTTTCCGTGAAAATTATGCCCTCCTGCAAAAATGTTGGGACAGGGAAGTCCCCTGTAGGAAAGCTGTGCCCCGTCTGTCCCGCCGCGAATTGGATGCACTATGGGAGTAATGCCTGCAGCTTTTATGGCTTTTATGGCTTTTTCCACCACATGCATGTGTGGCTCTATCTGCCTGCGCATATTGAAATACTGGTCCTTCATTTCCAGGGTAATGCAATTACCGTATTTCAGGTTAAGGAAACCGGCGACATCCTGCATGAGCTGCTTCTTTTGTTCAAATTTCCCGTGATCGTGTTCCCGGATGATGTAAATCAAAGAAGCTTCTTCTACGGTTCCCCGGAATGATGTAATGTGGAAGAATCCCTCGTAATGGTCTGTGAACTCGGGCCGTTGCTCTACCGGTAGCATGTTGTTCAGTTCTGTTCCAATGATAAGGGCGTTTACCATCTTGCCTTTGGCATATCCCGGGTGGATATTGCGTCCCTGGATGTGAATGCTGGCCATGGCTGCATTGAAGTTTTCATATTCCATTTCTCCCAGCTGGCCTCCGTCAATGGTGTAGGCATAGGCCGCCCCGAATTTTTTCACATCAAATTTTGCTACCCCGCGGCCAATTTCTTCGTCGGGTGTAAATGCGATCTTGACCGGTCCGTGTTTTATACCGGGATGCGTCATAAGATATTCGGCGGCAGACATGATGGCTGCCACTCCAGCCTTGTCGTCTGCTCCCAGCAGGGTATTGCCGTCGGTGGTTATCAGGGTCTGCCCCTGATAGGAAAGCAGTTCCGGAAATTCAGCCGGATCCAGGTACAATTCCTTTTCCTTGTTCAACAGGATGGGTTTCCCGTCGTATTTGGGAATGATCTGCGGCCGGATATCCTTCCCGCTGGCATCGGGGGAGGTATCCACGTGTGCAAGGAAGCCTATTGCGGGGACTTCTTTTTCCAAATTTGAAGGAATGGAAGCCATGACGTACCCGTATTCATCCAGATGAGCGTCTGTAATGCCCATCTGATGCAATTCCTTGAGCAGTACCTCCAGCAGGGCACACTGCTTTGTCGTGCTGGGCTGTGTTTCTGACTGAGGGTCAGAAGCCGTGTCAAAGGAGATATATCTGAGAAATTTATCCAGTATCTTTTCCATGATAGATGTGTTTATCTTTCTTTTGCGGCCCTCATGCTGCTGATGGCCAAGTATATGATTATGCATGCATAAGCTGCCAGTGCAAGGAGCTCACCGGCCGTTGAATGCTGCCACTCTGCATTGACCAGATTGATCCCGGCAAAGCGCATGATGGCACTCACCACACCCATGAGCGCACCTCCTGCAATAAAGCCAGAAGCGAGCAGGGTGCCACGATCCTTACGTTCTTCGTTAACCAGGCTTTTCTTGCTGCGTGTCGAAACAAACCAGGCTACAGCTCCACCTACGAGCAAAGGCAGGTTCAGTTCCATGGGAATGAACATTCCCAGTGAAAAGGCAAGCGCGGGAACCTTGAAAAGTGTCAGCAGGATGGCAATCAGGCCGCCAATCCCATAAAGGAGCCACGGAGCACCTCCTCCGGACATGAGCGGTTCAATGACCGCAGCCATGGCGTTGGCCTGAGGAGCTACAAGCGCATTTTCCCCGGTAAAACCGTAGGTTTTGTTTAATACTATGATAACTCCTCCTACCGTTGCAGCGGCAACCAAGGTACCTGCAAACTTCCAGAGTTGTTGCTTATAGGGACTGCTTCCCAACCAGTACCCGATTTTCAGATCGGTAATGAATGAGCCCGAAACGGATAAAGCCGTACAGACTACTCCGCCAATGAGCAGCGCAGCTGTCATTCCCGCCGTTCCCTTGAGCCCTGCGGCAACCATGATGACCGAGGCCAGGATCAGGGTCATGAGTGTCATGCCGCTAACCGGGTTGGTCCCCACAATGGCTATGGCATTGGCTGCCACCGTAGTAAAGAGAAATGCAATGACAGCCACCACGATAAGCGCTATCACAGCGTGCCAGAGGTTCATGTTCAGCACCCCAAAATAAAAGAAGATGAATACAAGGGCCAGGGTGACCAGTGTCCCGATCACTATGATCTTCATGGAAAGGTCACGCTGGGTGCGGATCATAACTTCCTGGTGCGGATCGCGCTTGCCCCGGAGTTCTTTGCCGGCCATTCCCAGGGCGGCTTTGAGGGTGGAGGAGGCCTTTATGATTCCTATGATACCGGCAACGGCAATTCCACCTATGCCGATATGTCTTGCGTAGGTGGTAAAAATCACCTCGGGGCTCATTTCTCCCACAGTCTGCATGATGCCGCTTCCCATCAGGTCAACGATCTGTGTTCCCCAGATCAGGTTCATCAGTGGAATGATCCCGAACCAAACCAGGAAAGACCCGCAGCAGATGATAAAAGCATATTTAAGGCCTATTATGTAGCCCAATCCCAGCACAGCGGCACTAACATTCAATTTTCCCACTAGTTTGGCTTTGTTTGCAATGGTTTCCCCCCAGGGAAGAACCCGGGTGGTAAAAACCTCGCTCCACCAGCCAAAGGAGGATACAATAAAGTCATACAACCCGCCAATTAGCCCACTCACCAAAAGATAGCGCGCACCTTTACCGCCCGTTTCCCCGCTTACCAGGACCTGTGTGGATGCGGTCGCTTCGGGAAAGGGAAATTTTCCGTGCATGTCTTTAACAAAATACTTGCGGAAGGGAATGATGAAAAGGATTCCCAGGACGCCTCCAAGCAGGGAGCTGAAGAAGATTTTAATAAAATCCACCGACATTTCCGGGTATTTTTCCTGAAGGATATACATTGCGGGCAACGTAAAAATGGCTCCTGCAACCACACCTCCGGAGCAGCCTCCGATGGACTGGATGATTATGTTTTCGCCCAGGGAATTTTTGCGCTTCAGTGCTGAGGAAAGGCCTACGGCAATGATGGCTATGGGAATGGCGGCCTCAAATACCTGTCCCACTTTAAGTCCCAGGTAAGCGGCAGCCGCTGAAAAAAGCACGGTCATAACCAGGCCTATGCACACAGACCAGAAGGTAACTTCGGGGTATTTTTTATGGGGAGACATCAAAGGTTCGTATGTTTCTCCCGGTTTTAGTTCCCGGTAAGCGTTATCTGGCAGGGTGCCGGGTTTGTTTTTGGCTTGTTCCATGGTATTCTTCCAAAGTTAGTTTGTTGTTGTATATATAGGTAGCCGCTTCTATGCCGACATAACGGTAGTGCCAGGGTTCATATTCATAACCCGTTATGTCTTCCTGATGGCGGGGATAGCGTTCTATGAAGCCGAAAAGATGGGCGTGTTGCCTTAGCCAGGCCGCTTCTGGTGTTTTTCCAAAGGAGGTGTGTGTGCTGTTCAAATCCACGGTAAGTCCCGTCTGGTGCTCCGAATGGCCGGGCCGCGCGGAAAACCGGTCTGCCCTCTGAACCCCCCTCCGTTCAACGGCATTTTCATACAGCTGGCGCTGCACCGTGTCTGACCGGTAAGCCGAATGGTTCCACAAGATGATACTATCTTTCTCTGCTGTGCTGCACATTTGGGCAAAAGCGGCAGCGGCTTCACTCCGTAACAGGTTCATTATGCCCCTGTTGTACCTGTCATCAACAGGAACAAGATCATGCGGCCGGTAGCCTTCGGCAAGCTTATGGTGTTTGTTTACCAGGATCAGAATACCCAGAGAGGTATCGGCCTCTGCCATTTCAGCATAGCCGTCCCGTAGGTTTTGCGTAATGGAGCCTGGGGATGAAAAAAAAAACTGTATGAAAAAACATAGGAAAAACAGTTTCATTCTGCGAAAATAATGAAATAATCCCACAAAAATTTGTGAATTCTGGAAATTCGGTTACCTTTGCAGCCCGTTTGAAAATTAACGGTCGTTCATTGACGTATTAAAGAGAGATAATAGAGGTAAAAATCAAAAAGAAGAGTCTGTAATAAGAAGGTTTTTAAGACCGTAAAAATTAGGGACTACAAAAAGAAGCTCAAGGGTTTTCAGCCGGGAGGCTGGAGACAGAAGAGATTCGGAACGAGAAAAAGTTACGAAGGGCGTATGGGGGATGCCTTGGCTTCCGGGAGCGAAGAAGGACGTGGTAAGCTGCGAAAATCGCCGGGGATTAGCAAACATGAGTTGATCCGGCGGACTCCGAATGGGACAACCCACCAGGCTGAAGGCCTGGTACCATCGCAAGATGGGGCAGACGCAGGGAACTGAAACATCTTAGTACCTGCAGGAAAAGAAAGAAAGATCGATTCTCTGAGTAGTGGCGATCGAAAGGAGAAGAGCCTAAACCGCCGTTGTTTTGGCAAGGGCGGGGTTGCAGGACCCTATTAGTGATGTTATAAAAGAAGTGGAAGTTGTCTGGAAAGGCACACCGCAGGGCGTGAAAGTCGCGTACATGCAATTGAATAACAACACAAGGGAATCCTAAGTAGGGCGGGACACGAGGAATCCTGTCTGAATCCACGGGGACCATCCCGTAAGGCTAAATATTACCGGAAGACCGATAGTGAACCAGTACTGTGAAGGAAAGGTGAAAAGTACCCCGGACAGGGGGGTGAAAAAGAACCTGAAACCGTACGCCTACAAGCGGTCGGAGCGGGCAAGAGTCCGTAACGGCGTGCCTTTTGCATAATGAGCCTACGAGTTACTGTTGCTAGCCAGGTTAAGTACTTCAGGTACGGAGCCGAAGCGAAAGCGAGTCTGAACAGGGCGTGCTGAGTTAGCAGTAGTAGACGCGAAACCTAGTGATCTACCCTTGGCCAGGTTGAAGTATCCGTAAAAGGATATGGAGGACCGAACCAGTATCCGTTGAAAAGGATTTGGATGAGCTGAGGGTAGGGGTGAAAGGCTAATCAAACTGGGAGATAGCTCGTACTCCCCGAAATGTCTTTTGGGACAGCCTCAAGCTACAGAGTTTACCGGAGGTAGAGCTACTGATAGGATGCGAGGGCTTCACCGCCTATCAAATCCTGACAAACTCCGAATGCCGGTAAATGATGCTTGGGAGTGAGTTGCCGGGTGCTAATGTCCGGTAGCGAGAGGGAAAGAGCCCAGACCAACGGCTAAGGCCCCTAAAGTGTGTTAAGTTGACAGAACGAGGTGCGGTTGCTGAGACAGCTAGGATGTTAGCTTGGAAGCAGCTAATCATTTAAAGAGTGCGTAACAGCTCACTAGTCAAGCGACTGTGCGTGGATAATAATCGGGCATCAAACACACTGCCGAAGCCATGGACTTCAAAGAAGTGGTAGGGGAGCATTCCAGAGGGCGTAGAAGGATAACCTGTGAAGGAATCTGGAGCGTCTGGAAAAGCAGATGTAGGCATAAGTAACGATAATGCGGGTTAAAAACCCGCACACCGCAAGCCCAAGGTTTCCTGATCAATGTTAGACAGATCAGGGTTAGTCAGGACCTAAGGGGAATCCGAGAGGAGCACCCGATGGACAAATGGTTAATATTCCATTACCTGTATGATAAAGGGGAGGAGTGACGTAGGAGTGACATGTACGCCGACTGACGGAATAGTTGGTTAAAGCACGTAAGCAGATCCGAAGATTAAGAGTCATTGGATGCAGAAGTGCGACAGTACCGCAAGGCTTCGGCTGCGCGGATAGTTACAGTAAGCAGACTACCGAGAAAAGCTTCGTACCCGTTACCTATCATAGAGCCTGTACCGTAAACCGACACAGGTGGGCGAGGAGAGTATCCTCAGGTGCTCGAGAGAATCATGGCTAAGGAACTCGGCAAAATGACCCCGTAACTTCGGGAAAAGGGGTCCCTGGCGACAGGGCGCAGAGAAATGGCCCAGGCGACTGTTTAACAAAAACACATGGCTTTGCAAAATCGCAAGATGAAGCATAAGGCCTGACACCTGCCCGGTGCTGGAAGGTTAAGAGGGGGCGTCAGCCGCAAGGCGAAGCGCTGAATCGAAGCCCCAGTAAACGGCGGCCGTAACTATAACGGTCCTAAGGTAGCGAAATTCCTTGTCGGGTAAGTTCCGACCTGCACGAATGGTGTAACGATCTGGGCGCTGTCTCAGCCATGAGCTCGGTGAAATTGTAGTAACGGTGAAGATGCCGTTTACCCGCAACGGGACGAAAAGACCCCGTGAACCTTTACTATAGCTTAGCGCTGATTTTGGATAAGTGATGTGTAGGATAGGTGGGAGACTGCGAAGCAGGTACGCCAGTATTTGTGGAGTCGCCGTTGAAATACCACCCTTTGCTTATCTGGGATCTAACTTGAACAAGGACACCGCTTGGTGGGTAGTTTGACTGGGGTGGTCGCCTCCAAAAGCGTAACGGAGGCTTCCCAAGGTGCACTCGGCACGGATGGTAATCGTGCACAGAGTATATTGGCACAAGTGCGCTTGACTGTGAGACCAACAAGTCGACCAGGTACGAAAGTAGGGCAAAGTGATCCGGTGGTTCCGCATGGGTGGGCCATCGCTCAAAGGATAAAAGGTACTCCGGGGATAACAGGCTGATCGCTCCCAAGAGCTCAAATCGACGGAGCGGTTTGGCACCTCGATGTCGGCTCGTCACATCCTGGGGCTGGAGCAGGTTCCAAGGGTTCGGCTGTTCGCCGATTAAAGTGGCACGCGAGCTGGGTTCAGAACGTCGTGAGACAGTTCGGTCTCTATCTGTTGTGGGCGTTGGAAATTTGAAGGGAGCTGACCTTAGTACGAGAGGACCGGGTTGGACGCACCTCTGGTGTACCGGTTGTAACGCCAGTTGCATAGCCGGGTAGCCACGTGCGGAACAGATAAGCGCTGAAAGCATCTAAGCGCGAAGCTGACCTTAAGATGAGATTTCCATAGAGGGACGTAGCAGACTACTACGTAGATAGGCTGCAGGTGTAAAGGCAGTAATGTCATAGCCGAGCAGTACTAATATCCCGACAACTTTTTCTACAGAAGACTAGACCGACATTATCTCTCTTTTTACATAAGACACGCAAGACAGGCGGAAGAAACCGCAGGAAGAAAGTCAGGCAGATCAATCGGGAATGGAGATTGCTGCAGAACAGGCTTTCAGACAAGGTTGAGCCTGGGGAAGAATGTGAGCATACAAGGGTATATGACCATTCGGAGACAGGTGAAAAACGCAGAATAAAAGCCTGTAATGCAGCAAGACAATGGTGGCTATAACGACGTGGACCCACCTTTTCCCATTCCGAACAGAGAAGTTAAACGCGTTTGTGCCGATGGTACTGCCCGACCAGGTGGGAGAGTAGGTAGCCGCCGCCCTTAAACGAACCCCTGACCAAAAGAGGCCAGGGGTTTTGTCGTTTAAGGGCGTCGTCTTTGCCGCCACCACAACGAACACCCACCCAAACCCTCCCTGGCCGTAGGGAGGGCTTTGCCGGGGCAAGCCCCGGCGGAAAACGAACCCCTGACCAAAAAAAGGCCAGGGGTTTTGTCGTTTAAGGGCGTCGGCTGTGCCGCCACCACAACGAACACCCACCCAAACCCTCCCTAGCCGTAGGGAGGGCTTAGCCGGGGCAAGCCCCGGCGGAAAACGAACCCCTGACCAAAAGAGGCCAGGGGTTTTGTCGTTTAAGGGCGTCGTCTTTGCCGCCACCACAACGAACACCCACCCAAACCCTCCCTAGCCGTAGGGAGGGCTTAGCCGGGGCAAGCCCCGGCGGACAGCATTGATCACTTCCTCGAACAAAAGGTAATCCGATACAAAATACCTGCTTGTCTCACTGGAAAATTTCATCATCATTCCCGCAGGTGTATCGGCATTCAGGTTGGCACACTCACAGGTCAGATCGTTTTTTTGAGCATTGATAATGGAAAAGAAAGTGTCTTTTATTATGGTCTGACGTGCTAAGAATAGCTTTTCGTCAACAGAGTTCATAAATTATTTTCCAATCTGGTTATCAGTTCCTTCGCCAAGGCTGTCTTGTCTTCTATATGTTTTAACACTGCGGCCACAAATGGATTCTTCTCGAAAATACCCCTTACCTGTTCAAAATCAAGGCGGCATTCATCCAGATCTCCGTCGGCTCCGAAACTTGTCATGGAACTTAATGAAAATTCGTGCCGGGCATCTTCATAGAGCAACTTATCCAATCCCACTACTGCGTCTTCCCATTCCCTGACAATCGTTTTAATTTGATCCATGGTGATCTTTTGTGGATCTATATCATAGAATTCCCTGATCTTGGAATACGCCCAAGTCCATTCGTAATAGTAGTAGTTCCTGTGCATTTCCTCAACAAGGCGGTTGATATCCGCTATGGTGCGGATTTCACGGGTTTCTATCCCGCAGATCAATTTTTCAATTTCTGTTTTTGGGGCTATAAGGCCCGATATGTCCAGCCATTCACCCAGACCGATTGTCGTATCCGGACGCAAACGTTCCCTGATCTCATCTATTGACTTGAAATGTGTTTTTTCCAGACGTTTGATTATGGAGTTTCCCAGGAACTTTTTGATCGCAATTTCGTAGTACCTGATACCGTTTACCAGTGAGGTGTTTTTGATCTTGGTGCTTTTGTATGAGAAAACATCTGTCGTCTCTCCCGAGACCCTCATCAACTCCCTGAGGATGGACCTGCCGTTTAGCATTTTCTGGATCGTGAAAGGACTCAGCAGGTTGTAATTGATCTGGTCCAGTTTGACAGGATCTTTTCTCTGGTCCCGTTTTGGCCATTTCTGGACATCCCGTATGGTCCCCACACTTTTTAAGTTGACTCCGGGAATCAGGTAAGTCGTGTTGTCCTGCTCTATCAGGTATGAAAAAGGAAGAGAACTGGTGTCTGTATTGTTCACATGCCTTCCCAAGACAAGAGAAAAAGCCCCGATATGCGATGGCCATAGGATGTAAGAATCGGAAGTGGTTTTAGCGCCTCTTTCCAGGATGCCCTGGTGTATGGGCCCCAATTTGTACATATGGTTGGACTGGTTAGAACCCGAACCCGCATTCATGAAAGAAAACATGCCTGCAATGAGCAGGGTGGATTTATGATGACTGACGGTAAAAGGTCCTGCAAATACCGAAGAGGCTTCCCCGTTTTCTCCGAAACAATTACTGAAAAACAGCGAATCATGCGCAGAATAGCCTTTTCCTAGTATAGTCCCCTGGCCTATGAAGCATTTTCTGATGTTAACCCCGCTTTCCACCCTGGCCCCGGAGGATATGATAAAATCTTCACAGTTCACTCCGTGGCCCATGTAAACGGGGTCATGTGCATTTCCATTGATGCTTCCGTTAACCAGCAAGGAGATTCCTTCTATGTTCGTACATTCTCCTATTACAACATTTTTTATTATTCCCGAATGGCTGATCGTGACATTATCCCCTATGGTTCCTCTGTCAGATGATACTTTTTTGGAATATGTGCTTACAAGTTCCTGCATTCTTTTAACCAGCTCTGTTTTATGCCGGTATAATGCAAGGATGTAAGCAAAATGAGCAGTAAGCTTGTTGTTTATAGGAACTTCCCGGCCGCCTGATTCGTTAAGGACACGTACTTCCACACCGTTACCGAATGAGGACATCCCTTCCGTATAGATCTTGTCAACATTTTCTATGATACAACCGGACCCAATGTTATAATTTGCAATATAACTGTGGATGTTTTCAATGCAAGTATTGTCACCTACAGATACGTTGTGCAATTTGGCATTACAGATACCAGATTGGATCCGTATTCCGGCAGGGAGCTCTTTTTTTGTTTCAAAAACACCCAGACGGATATCCCCTGAGAAAGCAGTATCCCAGACCCTTTCCGGCCTAAAACCAGGCGCTACCCAGACTTTGGTCCAGTCTTCGGAATGACAACGCTGCTCCTTAAGACTGGCAATCTCCCCCTGGCTGATAAGACGGTAATTATCCATAAATCAGCTTAATTCCAAACAATTATATCGCTTGCAGGCTTATAGGGTATCTGGTGAACTGTAAAAGCATATTGCTTGAAATTATTGATTACCGATGCAACCCTCAATCTGCCTACTTTCAGCAACCTTGAGGAAACGTCCGGAAATTCCAGGTTAAGCGTAATAACCTGGTCTTTGGCAAATGTTACTTCCTGTAAAAAGGGGGTTGAAGTGTAATATACCATTGGAAAAACAGCATATTCAGTAATATACGTATCATCAATCAGTCCTTCAATACTTATGAATTGTACATTACATGAACGGTTAGCTTTAATGCTTATTGTAGCATATATTGTTCCTTTGGAGGGATCGTTGACGTCCCTCACTCCATTGCAGTTGATTAATGTTGCTGTAAAATAGTTCACACCATCGGTAAACTCATAAATAACCTCTTTGTACAAAAGTGATACCTGCTCCTGCTCTTTGTCGCAGGAAGAGAACACGATCATAGAAAGCATGAATGCACCAAGTAAAAGGAAAGTTTTTTTCATAAGATTATTTTGAAAAGGATTATTATCAAGGTCAAAAATAACATAAATAACGGATATGCATATCAGACGCAAGATAATTTTGCTTTGCTGCATCTCTTAAAAAAAGAAAGCCGCCCTGTTTAGACGGCTTTCGGCGAAATCGGTTCCTTGAACTAAAAACGATAAGAAACACCTATCGTATCATTAATAAATCCGTATCCAAGGTCACATATAAATGGTACGACTAATGTAAAACTTTTTTCTGAAATATCAAAAAATCTTTACCTTGTAAACAGAAAATAACTAAGAACCTTGTCATGAAAAAAATCATTTCCTTGCTGTTTTTGCTCGTCATTGCATTATTTTTCGTGCAATGCAAAAACAAAGAAAATCAAGAAACATGGGCCATTGTGCTTCACGGTGGAGCAGGGGCCGGAAAAAACATGAGGCCCGAAGTCAGGGAAAAATACCTGGACCTGCTGGACCAGGCCCTGCAAACAGGAATCCAAATGCTTGAAGAGGGTGCATCTGCCATAGACGTGGCCACACGGGTAGTCGTCTGGCTGGAAGACTGCCCTGATTTCAACGCGGGGAAGGGAGCTGTGATCAACGCTGAAGGAATCCATGAACTGGATGCGGCGGTGATGGATGGGAAAGATCTGAAGGCTGGAGCAGTTGCAGGCGTGCGTGATATAAAGAATCCCATCCTGGCTGCCAGGCATGTTATGGAAGACACTCCTCATGTGTTGCTCATAGGGGAAGGAGCCTCGGCTTTTGCTGCCTCCGTGGGGCTCACCATAGTGCCCAATTCTTACTTTTCAACCCCCGAAAGGCTGGAGCAGATCCGCAGGATCCGGGAAAAGAAGGAAAACCCAGATCCCAAAGGAACGGTGGGGTGTGTTGTCCTGGATAATAACGGCAACCTGGCGGCAGCTACCTCTACCGGAGGTATGAGTGGTAAACGCTGGGGAAGGGTGGGAGATGTGCCTGTCATCGGCGCAGGCACATATGCCAACAACAATACAGTTGCAGTTTCAGGAACCGGACACGGGGAATTATGGATCAGAAGGTGTGTGGCCTTCGATATCAGCGCCCTGATGGACTATAAAGGCTATTCTGTGGAAGAAGCTGCCCGTGAAGTCATATTCAATAAGATAGATAAGATGGAAGGCTCCGGCGGAGGCGTGATCTGTGTTGACAAAAATGGCAGAATTGCCATGGAATTCAATACAGATATCATGTACCGGGCCTGGGCCACGGCAAGCGGGCAGCGCGGGACGGCCATTGAGGATTAAGCCACCTGTGACTTTCAGCGGCCGCTTTCCAGGATCAGGTTTTTCAGATCGTTGTTGAAATCTTTCTCCGCAAGGAGCTCTTCCAGTGTCATGTGCATCCTGTAGCGCCAGTAATGGGGTACAATGGCCGGCACATTGATGCGCTCATCGTGGGGATTTTCCCGGCGCAACTTTCCCGAAACCGACATCCAGTCCTGCCACGGCAGTATGCACAGCATAGCACGACACCTAAGGTGGTCCCTGATAACCTGCATGCAAATCCAGGGTTCACAATAAACCGGAGCCTCTCCGGGCATTCCAAGAACAGTATTGAAAAACCGGTTGGTGATATTGCGGTCTTCTTCCCACCAACCCCTCAGGGTGCTGGTGTCGTGCGAGCCAGTAGTACAAACACATAAATATGGGTAAGAGGCAGGATCGCCAAAGTCCCGGTACTTGTCCTTAGGCATCCGCTGAACCTCCAGGCTGAGCATGGCCAGTTCTTTCATCAGTGGCGGCACACAATCGGGTATCATGCCCAGGTCTTCGGCACAGCATAGCATTCTTGTTGCCGTGATAAGGGGAGGCAGTTTTTTCATGGCCTGGTGGTACCAGAACTCATTGTGCCTTTTGTAAAAGAAGTGGTCGTAGAGGCGGTTGAACGCAAACTTGGAATTATCGTCCAGGGCCTTGTACGAATAGTTGAACTGGGCCGAAATCCTTGGATGGTAGGCATCTTCTTTCCCCGGCTGAGGAACAAAGAGCACGTTGGCTGCAAGATCCAGCAGGCTGTTGCACAGGATACGGTTTTCTTCGGTGTCTTTCAGGGAACTGAAATGAAGTGCAATCTTCCTTTGGGTGGAAAAAGCCTCCTTCAGATGGTAACGTCCGGGGTGTTTTCCCGGATCCAGGTATTTTTTTCTGACAAAGTCTGCCTTATCCCCGAATACAGTGAACAAAATATCATCTGTAATATAAGGCATTACCATCCTGTCCTGGTCAAAGATAAGACCCCACTGACCAACCTCTTGTGCAGACATTGGCATGGCGGGATCAAAATAACCCATCAGACCCTGTGTTTGCTGTTTTGGAATGGTCCATATCCTGAAGAAGCCAAGAATATGGTCAATACGGTAGGCATCAAAGTAACGTGCCATATTTCCAAACCGGTTCTTCCACCAGGCATATCCGTCCTTTTCCATGACTTCCCAGTTATATGTCGGAAAGCCCCAGTTCTGGCCCTGCACAGAAAATTCATCGGGCGGAGCGCCAGCCTGTGCATCCATATGGAATAAATGGGGCTCGGTCCAGGCTTCAACGCTCAGGGGAGTAATTCCTATGGGAATATCTCCTTTCAGAATAATACCTTTGCCGTTCAGGTACTTATGGGCATCGGCAAGTTGTTTGTCAAGGTGGTACTGGATGAAAATGTATACATCCAGGTTATCAAATTCCTGGCAGAAACAGGGATCGTATGTGGCATATCTGCCCCATTGAGAAAAATCTGCCGTACCGAATTTATCCCGTAAAACGCAGAAAAGTGCGTAGGGTTGCAGCCATTTCTTGTTTTCCTTGTAAAAAGTCCTGAAGGAAGATGATTTCATCACTTTCTCTCCGGTTTGTTCAAAAAGGTAACGGATGGCTTCCCATTTCAAAGCCGATACCTTGTCATAGTCCAGTTGTGGAAGTTCATTCAGAGCCTTTCTCTTCTTTTCAAACCGGGAAAGGTCTGCCGACGAACCTTTCGGGCACATGGCATTGATGTTTGCGTAAAGAGGGTGCAGGGCCATAATGGATATGCCTCCATAGGGGTAGGAGTCAATCCAGTTGTGGTACATTGTGGTATCGTTCACCGGCAATATCTGGATAACGCATTGCCCGGTAATGGAGGCCCAGTCTGCCATTTTTTTAAGGTCACCAAAATCTCCGATACCCCAGCTATCTTGGCTGCGCAACGAAAATACAGGAACTGCGGTTCCGGCGTAGCGCAAACCTTCCACAACGCTACGGTAAGGCGAATCACTGATCACCAGGTGTTTATTATTCCCGTCTTCTTCGGGCAGAGGCGGAAAGATGCGATTTTCCCCGACTTCCCATTCCACCAGGGAATTCTGTCCGTCCCTGCGGATGATATATTTATATTCGGGAGCACTCTGTCCCAGGTCTGAAAAGGATATTGCAGCTTCCCAGCAACCTGACCCGGTATATTGCATGGGAATTGCACGGGACGGATTCCACATTCCCAATCCTTCAGAATTGCCAGTCATGGCAAGGTGACACTTTGAAGGAACGGCTACACTGCGTGTAATAAGGGCAATGTCCGATTTTTTCGGTGTTGTAGTTTTATGGGTAAGAAAAACGTAGGAATAGTCCGGATCCATCCACCGGTCAATGATTACACTATTTGTTCCGGCAGGGAGTCCTTTCTGGCAGTGCGTTGCATGTTCGGAAACAACAGAGCCGTCATGACAGGAAACGCCATAACGGTAGAAAAGTGTTTCAGGTAAAGATTCAGGTTTTATCCGCAGTTCCCACCAGCCATCCTGCAGCCGGTTCATGTGTGGCGATTTTTTCAAATTTTCATTGCCTAATTCAGGTATGTTACCGCTTAAAAACAAGTAACTTTCCTGAAATGCATTGTAATGAATCCGAAAAATAATTTCCATAAAGACTTATTTGATTGTAACAAATATACCTAAAAAAAAGTTCAGTATTTTTTGTAACTTTACCCATTATGTCAAAAAGCAGCGCTACACATCTGATTATCCATTCTTTTGCCTTGGCTCACGCTCTGGTTTGTTACTTTCTTCATGACTCATCTTTTGGGGACACGTTTCTGCTTACCTGTCTGACAATTGCCATGGTTGTGGTACTAATCCGGTTATATGACGGACCGGTGGAGGTGATCGTGGGTTTGTTGCTGCTTGCTTCTTTTGCAGGTTTTTTCCTGGGAACTAAAGGGGCCCGCTTGATTCAGACGTATTTTCCGGATCTGAAAATCATCCTGAGTTACGTGGTTACAACAACATTTGTGACCGAATTCCTGGGCTGGTCCATTTTCTTTGTGGTGCGACGCAAGAAAAAATAACGGATAATGGCACCGGTAACAAAACGAACCACTATCATAGAAGTGCTGCTGCTGGCTTTCTTTGTGTTGGCATTCCGTCTGGCTTTTGAAGGGGCCATTCCTTTTTTTCAAAACAATTTCAATCTGAATTTCAACGAAACACTCAGCCGGCTCCTGGGTAACTATCCGCTGGCCCTGCTGATGATAATCCTTGATTTCCTGCTGGTCTGGATGCTGGTACGTCATATAGATTACGGAGCAAAGCCCATGTTGCGCTTATTGCTTGAACTATCCGGACTTACTGTGATCGCCCTTTTTTCTGCCATACTGGTAAGAATCATGTCTGCCCGGGATGGTCCTGCTGAGGGTTCTTTTTTCAATTACAATTTCTGGTATACCGCCCTTGCTGCTTTTTTTTTCAACATGATTTTCATAGCCGGAATGGACATATATGCCTACTACGGAAGGGTACAGAAAAAAGCCCTGGATATTGAAATAAGCCAGAAAAACAAGGCCAGGTATCAGTATCAGCAGCTTAAGCATCAGCTGAATCCGCACTTTCTTTTTAACAGCCTCAATTCGTTGGACTACCTGATCCGCACCGATGCCGGAAAAGCCAGTGAATACGTAAGAAAACTGGCCTCGCTGTACCGCCATTTTCTGAACATAGGGGAACAAGAATCCATTATGCTTAAGGAGGAACTGGAATTTGTTGAGCTTTATGTAGATTTATTGTCTCAGCGTTTTGACAATTCACTGAAAGTTACTTTCAAAATAAGTGAAGAGTACCTGAACAGGCTGGTAATCCCATGCAGCCTGCAGGTGTTGATGGAAAATGCCACCAAACACAATATTGTAAGCAAAGACAGTCCCCTGGAAATTTTGATAACAACAGAGGATGACCACCTTGTAGTGAAAAACAATGTACAGCCCAAGATCTATCAGAACTCTTCTACCGGAGTTGGATTGAAAAATATACGAGGACAATATTTATCTGTTTTTCAAAAAGATATTGTAATTATTAAAAGCGGGCAAACGTTTGAGGTTCGCCTGCCAATACCGGATTAGGCAATGAAAGTACTTATACTGGAAGACGAGATCCCTGCACAGATGCAGTTAAAGCGGCTGTTCAGTGTTTATTATCCCGATGCTATAATCGCCGCTGTCCTGGACTCGGTGGATAAAGCTGCCAGGTGGCTGGCACTAAACAGTGCCGACCTGATATTGATGGACGTAGAACTTTCGGACGGTGTCTGTTTTGAATTGTTCAACAGGATTTCACCCATGCCTCCTGTGATCATAGTCACAGCTTATGAACATTATGCTTTGGCAGCATTGAAAAAAAACGCCGTGGATTATCTTTTAAAGCCGGTGGGGGACTCTGAATTTGTGGAAGCAGTCGAAAAATGCATCAAATCCGTTGAAAGGCCACAGGACCTCCATAATCTGGGCAAACTCATAAACCAATATCAGGATTTCAAACAGCGGTTTGTCATTAAGGTAGGTGACCAGATTATTGTAATTAGCACAAAAGACATCGCGTACTTTTTTTCCGAGGATAAAAGTACCTACATCATGACCAGGGAGGGAAAGCATTACCTCTCTGATGCCAGCCTGGAGACCATTGAAGAACAGCTTAATCCAAGAGATTTTTTCAAGCTCTCCCGTAATTGCATTGCCAGTATATCGGCAATTAACTCTATATCCAAATTTTTTAACAGCCGGCTGCGCATAGAGCTGCTTCCTCCGTACAAACAATCCATATTAGTAAGCCGCCAGAGGGTTCCTGTTTTCATGCGCTGGATTGAGGGGGAATCAGACTAACAATCCGGATAGATTTTTTTGCATTTGGTCAATATTATTATGCAATTCGTCGGATTTGCTTTAATATTATTAAGGTAAAGAGATTAAATTCATAAAATTTATTATTTGATCCTTGACCATGACACAAAAGAAAATGACATTCTGGAATATCTGGAACATGACTTTCGGCTTTCTGGGTATTCAATTCGGGCTTGCCCTGCAAAATGCCAATGTCAGCCGAATTTTGCAGTCTTTCGGGGCCGATGTGAGCCATCTTTCCCTGTTCTGGATTGCTGCTCCCCTGACCGGAATGATTGTTCAGCCAATCATTGGCCACTACAGCGATCAAACGTGGACACGCCTGGGAAGGAGACGTCCTTTTTTCCTGACCGGGGCCATTCTGGCTGCCCTGGCACTTGTTCTGATGCCCAATGCGCCCATGCTGGCGCCCATTATTTCGCCCATGCTGATTGGAGCTGGGATCCTGATGATCATGGATGCCTCCATCAATGTTGCCATGGAACCTTTCAGGGCTTTGGTGGCGGACCTTCTTCCTTCGGAACAGCGGACAATGGGTTTTTCTGTGCAGACATCACTGATAGGAGTAGGGGCTGTTCTCGGGGCCATCCTTCCTTACCTGTTGACCAACTGGTTTGGTATGGCCAATACACCGGATGTAGAAGCAGGACACCTTGTTGCCAATAACGTTAAATATGCATTTTATATAGGGGCTGCCGTATTATTTGGAAGCGTTCTCTGGACAGTCATTAGTACCAGGGAGTATCCTCCTCAGGAAGGAGTAAGGCCCGAAAAACAGCCTTTCTGGCAGATCGGAAAAGATTTTTTATCTATCCCCAAAACCATGAAACAATTGGGGGTCGTTCAATTTTTCTCCTGGTTCGCGTTGTTTTCCATGTGGGTCTATATGGTACCCGCTGTTGCAGATCATTTATACGGAACTACAGACACAACTTCCCGTGCCTATGCAGATGCCGGTGACTGGGTAGGGATACTGCAGGGAGTATACAACGGGGTGGCAGCCATCTTTGCTTTTCTGCTTCCAATGATATCAAAAAAAATCAGCCGTAAGGGAACCCATGCCTTGTGCTTGCTGATGGGTGCCATCGGTTTTCTGTCATTTTACCTGATCAAAGACCCACGCATGCTTGTTTTCCCCATGATCGGGGTAGGAATCGCCTGGGCAGGGATCCTGGCCATGCCTTATTCCATCCTGGCGGGTGCGCTGCCTGCACACAAGATGGGCGTTTATATGGGCATTTTTAATTTTTTCATTACCATTCCACAGATAATCAATGGTCTGGTAGGAGGGGTAATGGTTAAATACCTGTACGGAGGCAAAACCATCTTTGCCATGGTATTCTCCGGACTCTGTCTGCTGATCGCAGCTGTAAGCGTATTCTTTGTGGAAGACAGGGATGACCCGGTACAGCTTGCTTTCAGAAAGAATAGAAAAATTGGACTATCTAACTAAAATATTATTAACTAACCTAAATGTTTATGAAAAGACTGATGACTTTTTTGCTTGCGGTCACACTCTTCTCTGTTACTTCTGTTTACGCTCAGTATGAAGTAAGGGGAACGGTCGTCGATGTTAACGGCGAAGCGGTGATTGCAGCTACGGTTCTACAACAGGGAACCAGTAACGGTGTCACGACAGATCTGGACGGACAGTTTACCCTTAGAGTGCCATCTCCTGAAACTCTGTTGGAGATATCATTCCTGGGGTATCAAACCGTAGTTGTTGCGGCAGGGAACGCAACCAGGATCGTTTTGCACGAAGATTCAGAACTTCTGGAAGAACTCGTGATCATTGGCTATGGAACTGTCAAAAAAAGCGATATGACAGGTTCTGTTGTGGCCATCAGGGCAGAAGAAGTGAATCGTGGTGCGGTGGTTTCTCCTGACCAGATGCTGGTTGGAAAGGTTTCCGGACTGCGAATAACACCTGCAACAGGCCAGCCCGGTGCTTCTGCTACCATCAGGATTCGTGGTGCTGCATCCTTGAATGCATCCAATGATCCTCTGATAGTGATTGACGGAGTTCCCGTGACCGGGGACGGAGGAGCCGGAATGGGCAACCCGCTGGCTTCTGTCAACCCCAACGACATAGAAAGCTACACAGTCCTCAAAGATGCTTCTGCAACGGCTATCTATGGTTCAAGGGCCTCCAACGGTGTTATCATTATAACCACAAAGAAAGGAACGGGAAAGGGTTTTAACGTCAGCTACAATTCCAGTTACTCGGTAAAACAGAACGCTTCCTCCATCCAAATGATGACAGCCGATGAATACCGTGATTTCATGGCCACAACGTATCCCAATAACCAGATCATTCCAACCCTTCTGGGAACGGAGAATACAGACTGGCAAAAAGAGATTTACAGATTGTCCTTTAACACGGACCAGAACGTGAGTCTCTACGGGTCGACCCGTCACATGCCCTATCGTCTGAGCCTTGGGTATAACCTGGATCAGGCCACCCTCAAGGTCGGAGACAACCAGCGTGCTAACGTGGATATAAGCCTGACACCCAAGTTCTTTAAAGAGCACCTTACTGTTAATGTCAACGTTAAGGGAATTTACCAGAAGACCAACTGGGCCAATACGGGAGCCATAGGAAATGCCATGGCCTTCGACCCGACCAAACCGGTATATTTTACTAAAACCGACGGGAGCATAGATACATCAAAGGCAAATGGTTACTGGAACTGGTTCAATGCAGATGGCAGTGCCAATACCATGGCCAGCACCAACCCGCTCTCAACAATTTACGACTACACCAATTTCAATCAAACCTTGCGCTCACTCGGGAATGTCCAGCTTACTTATAAAGTACATGGACTGGAAGATTTAACGGCAAATGTGAACGCTGGTTATGACATAGCCGACACATGGGGTGAAAGGCACAACGCCCTGGGCTCCATCTCTGCCATGCGTTCCAGCAATGACTTGTTTGTTACTTATGAAAATTACAACCTGAATACATTACTGGAAACATACCTGAATTACAATCACGATTTCAGAAACAGCAACCTGGATGTGATGGCCGGTTATTCCTGGCAGCATAACTACGTTCAGTACGATGAAGAACAATTCAAGAACACGGAACCGGATGGTCCGGGTGCCCACTACTATACAGCACCCACCAATGCCAAGGAATATTATTTGCTTTCTTTCTTTGGCAGGATCAATTATTCCATCGCCTCTAAATACCTGTTCACCGTAACCTTGCGTAACGATGCCTCGTCCAGGTTCAGCAAAGCCAACCGCTGGGGCTTATTTCCCTCGGCAGCTTTTGCCTGGAACATCGGCCAGGAGAATTTTCTGAAATCAAGTAGAGCCGTTTCAGCCCTGAAACTCCGTCTGGGCTGGGGCAAGACCGGACAACAGGACATCGGTTCGGATTACTATCCTTACCTGGCCCGGTATCTTTCCTCTTCTGCTATAGAAATGAGGTATTTCATGGGTGACGGTTTCTATACCACACTGGCACCCCTGGCTTACAACGCCAACCTGAAATGGGAAACCACGGAAACCTATAACGTAGGTCTGGACTTCGGTTTTGCCAGCGATCGCATTACCGGTAGTGCCGAAGCTTATTACCGGAATACTTACGATTTGCTGAACGTGATATCCACACCCCTGGGATCCAACTTTGGAAACAGCATCATATCCAATATCGGGAACATGGTAAACAAGGGATTGGAGTTCACCCTGAACTTCATACCTGTCCAGACTGCCGACACACACTGGTCCATTGGCGGCAACATCACCATTCAGGATACTAAAATCACAAAACTGACCACCCTTAAGACTGAAGGCTACCTTGGGGTAACCACAGGATCCGGGATGGGAGGAACGGGCGGTTACAGCTCCCTGCACCGTGAGGGTTTCACGCCTTACACGTTCTATATGTTCCAGCAATTGTACGATAATGAAGGGAATCCCGTTCAAAATGGTTTGATTGACCGTGACGGTGACGGAGAGATCACAGACGCAGACCGCTATGTTACCGGTTTCAGTCCCACACCGGATGCCTTCTTTGGGATCAACACACAGTTCCGTTACAAGAATTGGGACCTGGGACTTAATGGTCACGGTTCCCTTGGCAACTACATCATCAACGGGGTGGCCATGGGATATTCCACATCCTACAGCGATGACTGGAACAAGGGTTATCTGAACAACGTGAGCAAACAATACCTGGTTCAGGGATGGACAGCCCCATCGGAAAACAATCAGAAATATTCTGATATGTTCATCGAGAATGCATCCTTCTTCCGCATAGACGATATTAACCTGGGTTATACGTTTGACAACCTCAAGTTTGCAAAAAGCATACGTATAGCTGCATCGGTACAGAACGTATATGTATTTACTAAATACAGGGGACTGGATCCCGAGATCGTGTCTTCGGACGGTGTGGACTTCAACATCATACCACGTCCCAGACTCTATACCCTGCGTCTTAACATTAACTTTTAATACAAGGCAGATATGAAAAAGATATTGAAAAACAGTTTTCTGCTGGCGTTGGCATTCATTTTCCTGCTGACCTCGTGTATCAACGACCTGGATACACTGCCGCTGAATGAAACAGATGCTACCTCGGAGACCGCATACGCAGAGCCTTCCAGTTATTTGAACGGCCTGGCCTATCTATATGGATACTGGGCACTTGTGAGCCAGAATGACATGGGATCACCGGATATTGCCGTAGCCGATGCCGGACAAAGTGAGCTTAGCCGTATGTATATGGTTTTGAACGAACTCTCCACAGACTCCTTTAAAATCATTTGGGGTGACAACTATATAGTTCCCATTCAATACCATCGCTGGACATCAGCCGATAACGAAGCCATTATTGCCGTTTATACACGCTGCATGAAAGGCATTACCCTGGTCAACGAGTACCTTATCCAGACTGCGGATGAAAAACTAAACGACAGGGGACACTCAGCCGAAATTGCCACGGTACACCAGTATCGTGCCGAAGCCCGCTTCAACCGTGCTTTGTATTATTACCTGCTCATGGACCTGTTCGGAAATCCTCCTTTTGCACTTGAAGAGAACATTGGCGGGGAACTTCCCAAGCAGATAGGCAGGGAAGCCCTTTATACATGGTTGGAAGAAGAATTGCTTGACCTGGCCAACAGTACCGACATGCCCGCCAAAGGCGCTGTCCCGTATCCTCGCGCCACCAAGGGATCTGTATGGGCTTTACTGGCCCGCATGTATCTGAATGCCGAGGTATATACCGGATCGCCACAGTGGCAGAAAGCCAAGGATGCTGCCGGCACTGTCATTGGAATGGGCTACACGCTCCACCCCAATTACCAGGAGCTGTTCATGCAGGACAACACCACAAACGGAGCAACGCAGGAGTTCATATACGCTGTTGTTTACGATAAGGACAATACGCAAAGCTGGGGAGGTACCACCCACCTGGTTTCTGCAACACTCAGTTCTGATGCCAACAATGCCATTGCCAAAAACCTGGGTCTGAGTGGCCTGCTGAATCCCGAAACCTGGAATGGTTACCACGTAGCCGATGATTATGTACAGCGTTTTGAACTCGAAGGAGTACAATGGGGAGCAACCTCAGGATTTGGCTATGACCGTGAAAAAAGCGACAAGCGTGCCTTCTTCTACAACATCGGTTCAAGCAAGGATTTTGACAACACTACCACCGATACCGGCTGGAGGTGCTGGAAATTCACCGGTCTGTATTCAGACGGACATACGGTATCGGATGCTGAATCGAATTACAAATTCTCGTCCATTGACTACCCCATCTTCAGACTTGCCGAAATGTACCTGATCTATGCTGAAGCCAATGCCCGTATGAGCGGCGGTGTCGTTAACGACCCCACTGCCAAGGGATACATTAACCAGCTTCGGGAACGGGCAGGAGTTGCCTCAAAGACACCTGAGACCATGGATCTGGACTGGCTGTTGGACGAACGTGCCCGAGAGTTGATGTGGGAAGGACACCGCAGGACAGACCTGATACGTTACGGTTATTTCACTTCCATGCAATATCCCTGGACCCTCAAGGGCGGGGTTTTGAACGGAAAAGTATCCTTACCGGAACACCGCAAAGTATATCCCATCATACTGAGCGATCTGAATGCTAACCCCAATCTGGTTCAGAATACAGGATACTAACATAAGAGGATTCAATAAATGATTACGATTATGAAACATACAAAATATATTACTATGTTGGTTGCCTCTGTGCTGGTTCTCGTTTCCTGTGACATTCAGATCGAGAAGGCATTTCTGAATCCGGTTTCCGGATTCAAGGCACCGGTCTTGCTTTCACAAGGCTCGGTTATCATCAACGAGGATAACAATAAAACCGAAAGCGTGACCTTCAACTGGTCCAGCGCTTCCTTTGGCCCTGCCGTTCAGGTGGAATATTCCCTTTACGCAACGGCTAACTCCCAGACCGCCTTACTCGGCTCGTCTTTTACCAACTCCCTGTCTGTATCAAAATCTGACCTGAATGGGGTGGTTGCCAACGACCTGAAAGTAGGTGTCAACGCAACGGCAAGCATCAGCGCCTACCTGGTAGCCAAAGTTTATGGCACCAACGTGGAAAGCGTTACTTCAAACTCCATTGCATTTAATGTTACCACTTTTGCCGCAGCGTTACGCTCACTCTACCTGCCCGGCAATTACCAGGGCTGGAAGATTGAACAGGCTCCTGAATTTTGGGAAACAGACGGTGGAACCAACGTTTACAAGATCATGGTGGATCTTGAAGACGGATCGGATCAATACTCCTACTTTAAGGTAACAGTTGCGCGCAACTGGTCCGATTTAAACTGGGGCTACAACTTCCTGACACCTTCCTGGTATTGCCCAGAACAGTCCGACTCCAACCTTTCTGTTGACCTGACCGAGGGAAACATATACGTGTTGACAGTCAAACGCGGCAAGATGACCATTGATAAACAGCTTGTTAAGAAAGTCGGTATCATCGGTGCCTTTGACGAAAGCGGCTGGGGTACCGAACTGGACATGGTTTACGATGAAGTCAACAACCTGTGGGTATCTCCCGCCATTACCTTCAGCGGTGATAAGAACTTTTTGATCCGCCTGAACGAAAGCTGGGACGATAAATATGGAACCAACAACGAAGCAAGCACAAGTGTGGAAAGCGGAGTCAAACTGGTAAAAGGCGGCGGGGACATTAATGTTCCATCTACCGGCACCTATATCATGAAACTCCACGGCAACAGGACTCCTTTCGTTCTGGTTATGGAAAAACAGTAAATGATTAAAGAGACGCAATTATGAAAATACTAAAATATTTATTTGCTACAGCCATCGTGAGTCTGTCAGCCGTCTCCTGCGAGGTGATCAGTGAAGACGCTTTTTCTACAGCGCCCGTACCTCCTGAAATGTATGCACATTCCGATATTCTGATGACCTCCAACACGATGGATGAATTTGTGAATTTTTCCTGGAAGCCTGCACGTTTCCTGGGTGAAGGACTCACCTATGATCTGTACGGCAAATTCGGAGAATCAACAACAAAACTGGCATCGACCTCCGAACTTTACTACAGGGTACCAAAAACCGAGTTCAAGACAGCTCTGTACAGTGCTTTTCCAGCACTGCCGGAAAATGACACCTTTACCATGTCTTTCTTTGTCTCGGTGACAAACCAGGATGAATCATTTGAATCCGATCCGGTAACCATTGACATATATGCTTATGGTGACGCCGTTTCCCCGGAAACGTCCGCCCTGGTTGAATCGATAGTTCTGGATGTGACCGATCCTGAAGGCGTGCTGGAACTCCTTACCTGGGAACCGGCAAGGCTCGGGTATAATGAAGAGATCACCTACAGTGTATCTTTGCAATACGGTGAAACAGCTGCGATTGTGCTTCTTGCTTCGGATCTGAAGGAAACAAGTTTTTCCATCACAGTGGATGCACTGAACGAAGCCGCTGTTGCCGCAGGGGCCCCTGAAGCAGCTGCCGCCGATTTGGATTTCACAGTCAGAGCTTTCTCGGCCACTTATCCGGACGGTGTCATTTCAAACACTGTCACCATTAACGTCACCACTTACATTGCAACGTATCCCGAGTACATGTACGTACCCGGAGCATACCAGGGATGGAATCCCGCCACAGCTCCAAAGATCAAACATTCCTCGGTCACAAAGGGATTGTATGAAGGAATGATAGACCTGAGTGTGGAAGGCGGAGGTGATGTAGGTTTCAAATTCTCGCCTGTACCCGCATGGGAAAATGACTTTGCCATCGCCAATATAGAGAAGACCACTTTCGGAAACGGATATACCGCGTTAACCGGAAAGGGAACAACCGGTGGTGACATAACCGCTCCCTCAGGCATGTATAACATCCTACTGAACAAGAAGCTCAACACCCTGTACATGATCCAGGTCGAAACACTCAGCCTTATAGGATCTGCACCCGTTGCCAGCAATGGGTGGGTCAATGACATTGATATGACTTACGATCCCGTAGCCCATACTTTCTCTGCCATAACCAATATGCAGGAAGGAGAATTCAAGATCCGTGTGAACCACGACTGGACACATTCGGCAGGAGGAACAGTGGATAACGTAAGCTTCGGAAAGGGAGACAACATCAGCTTTACCCGCACACCGGGCGAATACAAGGTGGTGCTGAACGTGGGGGTTAATCCTTACACCATCAAATTCATCAACACCAGTTTCCCTGAAAAAATGTATGTACCAGGAAACCACCAGGGGTGGAATCCTGCTGCCGCACCCGTACTTAACGGTGACAATGAAGGACATTACGAGGGTTATGTGACACTTACCGATATCTTTAAATTCACCAGCGCACCCGACTGGAACCACACCAATTACGGCGGTTCCATGGAGTCGCTGGATACCGATCCCTCTGCAGGTAACCTTCAGGTGCCCGCTCCCGGGTATTATTACCTGAAGGTTGACCTTACCACCATGAGTGCGACAGCAACCCTTATAGACAGGGTAGGTGTCATAGGCAGCTTCACCGGATGGGGAGAGGATGTTCCAATGACCTACGATCCGAATACTGACCTGTGGACAGCCACCAATCTGCCATTCCCTGCCGGAACCGAATACAAATTCCGCATGAACAACGATTGGGCCATTAACCTGGGTGGGGATCCGAATGATTTGAAGCAAGACGGAGCTAACCTGAAAGCAGATGCCGGCATGTATACTGTTATCCTGAGCCTGGCCACCACACCGTACCATATGACCATTACACGCACGGGGGACCTGGTTTCTGAATATGGCACAGAAGTGGTAGTTGCGGGTGATTATTCCGGCCATTCCTGGAGCGCGACCGATGATCCTAAACTGCAAGGTTCCGGCGACGGAACGTATAAAGGTGCCATAACCATGTACAATATGCAATACGGATTCAAGATCGTGGAAAGCGGGAATTGGATAGCAGGCCAGCTTGTGGCTGATTCCCAGTACGAATTCACGCTCTACACGGGAGACAACATGATGTTGCCGAACGGAACGTATTTCTGGAGTGTGGACCTTCCCGACACCAAGGCCGTGGCAACACCTGTGACTGTGGTAGGTCTTATCGGCAGTTTTGAAGGCAGTGCCTGGGGAACGGACGTTGCCATGGATTTTGACCAGGAAACCCTGACCTATTCGGCAACCTTGAACCTGGCCGCAGGGAATGAATTCAAGATCCGCTTCAACAACAACTGGGACCTTAATCTGGGTGGTGATATAACTAATCTTACCCATAACGGTGCCAACATAATGGTCCAGGAAGCCGGAACATACCGTATCGTTCTGAATATGGCCAACACTTCTTCTCTGACAATGACAAAGCAGTAAGGCAATGAAAAGGAGCGCAATAATACTTTGCGCCCTTTTCCTTCTCTTTGCATCTTGTCGGAAGGAACCCACACCGGGAAGCGATCCGGATAACGGAGCTTCATTCTCCAGGGTAAAGGAAACTCCCCGGGCATGGGATGGAAACAAGAGAGCTGATATCACCTATCAGCTCCTTGTTTATTCATTTGCCGATAAGGACGGAGACGGATGGGGCGATTTTGAGGGACTTGCGGACAAGCTGGAGTACATTGACCGGCTTGGCGCCACTGCAATATGGCTCTCACCCGTTCATCCGGCTATGTCCTATCACGGTTATGATGTGAAGGATTACAGCAAGACCAATCCTGTATACGGCACGATGGACGATTTCAAGGATTTTGTCCGGGCTGCCCATCAAAAGGATATAAAGGTTTACCTGGATTATGTCATCAACCATACGGGCAGGGAACACTGGTGGTTCAGCCAGGCTATCCGTTCTTCCGACAACCCGTACCGGGATTATTACATATTTTCGGACGATCCGCGCTCCGATATCATTGCCGGTAAAATTCCAATGATAAGAACGGAAGGGGCATCTGGTTACGACAGCGGACAGTGGTTCACCGTTTCCACAACAGGTGATAAAACCCTTGCATTCAAGCTGGACTGGAGCAATCCTGCCCAGCCAAAGCTCACTGTGACAGAAACGGAAACGGCAGACCCGGACAATGATGCCCCTGCTGCCGACAATGCCAAATACTTGTATTTTGGTGATGGTGTTATCAGGCAATTCCATGACAAGGGTGGGGGACAATATGAATTGGTGACAAATTACTCCTCGTCCTGGGGCTTTTTGATACGCACCAGTACCACCCAATGGAACAACAAAACCAAATACGGGGCACAAAGCACCTCGGCTTCAATGATCACTTACGGCAAACCGTTTGTCCTTTATACCCATGACAATCCCGACAATGTATACGATCTGCAGCTGCCGGGTTCCACCATGTTCCACTCTCATTTCTGGACGAACTGGTTTGCAGACCTGAATTACGGAGCAGTAGAAACGGCAGAACAGAGTCCGGCTTTCAAGGCTATTGTGGAAGATGCCAAAGTCTGGATAGATGCAGGCATTGACGGTTTCCGCCTGGATGCTGTCAAACATATTTACCACAATGAATTTTCAGATGAGAATCCGGAATTCCTTAAAAAATTCTATAAAGCCGTAAATGATTATTACAGGCTGTCCAGGAATCAGGATATTTATATGGTAGGGGAGGTGTTCTCCGGGTATGAAGATGTGGCTCCGTACTATAAGGGACTGCCTGCCCTTTTTGAATTCTCTTTCTGGCACCGGCTGCAATGGGCCCTGGGTCAGAACACAGGCTGTTACCTGGCTAAGGATATGTTTACCTATCAGAACCTTTACAAGCAATACAGGACAGATTACATACGTGCCACAAAACTGTCCAACCACGATGAAAACCGCGCTCGCTCAGATCTGGGAGGGTCACTGGCCAAGTCAAGGCAGGCAGGTGCCATACTGCTTACCGCTCCGGGATCTCCCTATGTTTATTACGGGGAAGAAATGGGCTACATAGGGACAAAAACACGCGGTGATCTTTACGTAAGAAGCCCTATGTACTGGGGAGACAGCTACACCACCAGTTATACAGATGAAATCGATCAGGCCCTGCCACCGGCCGTCGGTACCGTTCTTACACAACAGGCAGACACAGCTTCCATACTGAATGTTTACCGAAGGTTTTCCAGGGCCAGGAACACGTATCCGGCTCTGGCATCAGGAACCATGACCGAGCACCCGGTATACAACGACAAAGCATCTGCGAGCTTTCCCCAGCTGGCTGCATGGTACCTTTCCGGAGGCGGTGAGAAGCTGCTTGTCCTGCATAACCTGGGAAAAGACCAGGTTACGTTTGCCCTTAACGACGCAATTGATCATGCGGTTGTTACCCTGGGCAATGTATATATTCAGAAAGAAAAAGAAACAAACAAGTTGAAGATGGATTCGTATTCATCTGTTGTTTTCAAAATAAAATAATGCGACCATGAAAAGCTTTTCCTGTTTGCTTCTGACGGGGATCCTTGTCCTTTTACAGGCATGTTCACCTTCCGTTTCCAGGAAATCTGTTTTTGATGTGCTGGAACCAGCAACAGTCCTTAACCTGGAACAGGATACAACCATAGTTCTGGTAAGGGACTATTTTCCATCTATAGACAAGGTTGACAGGACGGATTCACCCAACCTGAAGGTGATACCTTACCAGGGACAGGATACGGTGATGATCATCCTGCACGAGGACACGCCCGCAATGACTGTGCTCAATGTGCACACCAAAGGTCAGGTCGGAAACATACCGGTCCGGAGAATGACATTGCAAACACAGGCAGCTCCACGTCTGGCCGTTTTTCCGGCATCACCAGATACAGATGCCCTTTTTACCGTAAGGATTGAGAATGGTCCGGCCACGTTATACCTCTTCTGGCAGAACAGCCTGGTACAGACAGTACGGATCACGGATGTATACAATGTACTGTTGCCGGGATTCACTGCATTGATGGACAGGTCATGGGTGCGGGTTTATGCAGTAAACCAGGGCGGTCATTCAAACGACCTGCTCATCCCTCTTGATAAGGGCCGGCCGGTTTTGAGGCAGGATCAGATCACCCGCAGCGATAAGCATGCACGAATCATGTACCAGGTGTTTGTAGACCGTTTTTTCAACGGAAATCCTGCCAACGATCGCAGGATCAATTCTCCGGAAGTGCTTCCCAGGGTAGATTACCAGGGAGGCGACCTTGAAGGGGTGGTCCTGAAGATCAAAGAGGGATTTTTTCGCGAACTGGGTGTCAACACCATATGGCTTTCCCCCATAACACAGAATCCCTATGACGCCTGGGGACAAATAGAAGATCCCAAAACCAAATTCAGTGGTTACCACGGATACTGGCCTTTGTACATAACAAAAGTGGATGACCGGTTTGGGAATGAACAGGTCCTTACAGAGCTGCTGGACAGGGCCCATGAGGATAATATGAATGTTATCCTGGATCATGTAGCCAACCACATGCACATAAACAGTCCCACTTTACAGCAACATCCCGACTGGGTTACATCTCCTGTGACGCCCGACGGGCGCCCCAATTTTGAATTATGGGATGAATTCAGGCTCACCACCTGGTTTGACAAACACATTCCCAAATTTGATTTTTCAAGGCCGGATGTATGCCAGGCATTGTCCGATTCCGCGCTTTTCTGGTTGCAACATTTTGATTTAGACGGTTTTCGGCATGATGCCACCAAACACATCGACGAGTTGTTCTGGAGGACGCTTACCCGGAAAATAACCAAGGAGTTTCCCGACAGGACAGTTCTACAGATTGGAGAAACGTATGGTTCACCTTCTTTGATAGGTAGTTACGTAAAAAAAGGAATGCTGGATGGCCAGTTTGATTTCAACCTGTACTATGCTTTTTTGAACGCCACCGTTGCCCCGGGAGGATCTTTTGAGAATTTATGGGATCAGCTGGAAACATGTCTGATTCAATATGGGTATCATAACCTGATGGGGAATATCAGCGGCAACCACGACATGGCAAGGTATATATCCCTTGCCGGAGGTGATCTGGGCTTGGATGAAAACCAGAAGCTGGCAGGCTGGAAAAGAAGGATTGGTACCGGTAAACCCGAATCCTTCGATTACCTGGCCATGCTACACGCCTTGAACATGACCTTGCCTGGAATTCCCTGCATATATTACGGAGATGAAATTGGAATGCCGGGAGCCAACGACCCGGACAACCGCAGGATGATGATCTTTGAAGGCTATACACCACAACAGGTTCGTCTGAAAGAAAGGGTAAGGAGGTTGACATCGCTCAGAAGCACAAACCTTGCCCTGCTCTATGGTGATCTGTTCCCGCTTCACGTGAGCAGGGATGTGCTGGCCTATGTGCGCATTTACATGGGAAAAGCCGTTGCAGTGTACCTGAACAAGGGTCATGATTTCTTCGATATCCGTTCCCTTAGTTTGCCTTTTGGCCTGAGCACCGACAGTATGGTCCCGTATATGGGAGAAACCGTTGTAGCACCGCAAGGTTTCACAATCATGGTAATTGAATGACAGAATACAATGAAAAAGACACTGATTATTATTAGTTTTATGATGATGTTAGCAGGAGGATGCACACAACAGGGCGGAGAAGAAATCCATCCACAATGGATTAGAAATGCCGTTATTTATGAGGTGAACACAAGACAGATAACTACGGAGGGAACTTTCAACGCCTTTGCCGACATGTTGCCCGGATTAAAGGAACTGGGGGTGGATGTGTTATGGTTTATGCCCATCTATCCTATCGGGATGGAAGGACGTAAAGGAACCCTCGGCTCATATTATTCCATAAGGGATTACGGCGCGGTCAATCCGGAATTCGGAACATTGGAGGATTTCAAACTGTTGGTTGACAAAGCACACGAACTGGGTATGAAGGTCATTCTGGACTGGGTGGCAGCTCACACTTCCCGCGATGCCGTTTGGCTGGACCAGCAAGACTGGTATATAAGAAGGCCCGACGGAGAGCCCGAATTCCTGTATGACTGGTCCGATGTGGCACGTTTGAACTACAATAACCAGGAGATGCGCCAGGCCATGCTGGATAAAATGCTTTTCTGGGTGGAAGAGGTCAATGTGGACGGTTTCCGCTGCGATATGGCCGATCTGACACCTGTCGATTTCTGGAATTGGGCCGTTCCTGTCTTGAAAGAGCACAAACCCGGTATCTTCATGCTGGCGGAATCAGAGAATCCCATAAATACCAGGGAGGCATTCAATGCATACTATGCCTGGAGATTTCACCATACCATGAACAGTGTGGCCAGAGGAGAAAAGGTTGCGGACAGCCTGAGAAAAGACCTGAATAGCATGAACACTGAATTTGGTCCGCATGCCATCCCCCTGCTCTTTACCTCAAACCATGATGAGAATTCATGGAGCGGGACCGAGTTTGAACGAATGGGAGACGCGGCACTGCAGATGGCAGCCTTCACCTTTGTGCTTCCCGGAATTCCCCTGATTTACACGGGACAGGAAGTGGGTAACATCAAAAGACTGCAATTCTTTGAAAAAGACACCCTGCAACCTTCCGATCCCGATTCTTTCATGGAATTCTATAAAAACCTCATCAAGTTAAAAAAGAGTTCAGATGCTTTGCAGGTACCTCCATACGGAGGCATCCTCCAGGAAGTGCCCCACACAGCTGCCTCCTCAGTATTTGCTTTCATAAGGGAAAAAGCAGGCAGCAAAGTGCTGGCCATTTTCAATTTTGACAGCCAGCCGGTCTCTTTCAGGTTTACAGGAAACCTGGCAGACGGGACATATACGGACTGGAATGATCAAACCCTTTTCAACGTTACTCCTGATTACAACTGGGATATGGAACCGTATGGTTTCAGGATCCTGACTTCACAATAAAGCCATGAAAAGATTTTTTTTCCTTATCGTCCTTCTTACATTTATGACAACTACTGCCAGCGCTGTACAAACCGGTAAACCGGTAGTGCAACGCATAGAACCTCCTTGCTGGTGGGTTGGTATGGAAACACAGCTGCAGCTCATGATCCATGGCCCGGGTCTGGGCGAAGGAACGGTCACCGTGTTGACTCCCGGTATAGCTATTGCTGCTGTTCACAAAGCAGACAGCCCCAATTACTTGTTTCTGGATATAAACATACCCGCGGGTGTTCCGGCGGGAGATTATACATTCCAGTGGTCAAACGGAAAAAAGAAATTGAATTTCGTTTATACCCTGCATGAAAGGACTGAGAATTCCTCAAAACGTTTCGGGCTTTCTTCCTCGGATGTACTGTACCTGCTCATGCCTGACCGGTTTGTGAACGGAGATCTCGAAAATGATTCCACTCCCTGCACGGCAGAAAAAGCGGACCCTAAAGATGATTACGGACGTCAGGGAGGAGACCTGGAAGGGATACGCATGAGCCTGGATTACCTTGAAGAGCTGGGGATTACTTCTGTCTGGCCGACACCCGTTACCCTTGATGATGAGCCGGCGGTATCGTACCACGGATACGCCTGTGCCGATTATTATAAGATCGATCCGCGTTTCGGAACGAATGAAACTTACAGGGAACTCGTAAAGGAGGCAGCATCAAGGGGCATATCATTTCTGCAGGACATAGTGCCCAACCATTGCGGCACGGCCCACTGGTGGATGAAAGATCTGCCTTTTAAAGACTGGATCCATGTCTTTGGCACATATACACGCTCCAACTATGCCATGAGTACCCATATGGACCCCCATGCTGCAGCCATTGACAATGAATTGTGTACACAGGGGTGGTTTGATACCTCCATGCCCGATATGAACCTGGAGAATCCATTTGTACTGCAGTATTTTATCCAGGCCACGGTCTGGTGGATGGAATACGCCGGTCTTGCGGGAGTCAGGATTGATACGTATCCCTATTCAAACGAGAAAGCCATTTCCGCCTATACTGCTGCCCTGAGAAAGGAATATCCCAACGCTACCGTTCTGGCAGAATGCTGGTTCAACTTTCCCCACCAGGTTGCTTACTGGGAAAGGGGACCATGGCCCAGCGGTCCTACGGTGATGGATTTCCCCCTTATGGGAGAAATTTCACGTGCTTTCATAGAAGACACCAATCCCGGCTGGGGACAGGGCATGGTCCGCCTTTACAATATGATCGCAAACGATTTTGTATACAAAAATCCCAACGAATTGCTGGTTTTTGGAGAAAATCATGACACAAACCGCATGTATGAAACTCTGGGCCGCAACCCGGAAAAATTGAAAATGGCATATACTTTTCTTGCCACCACCCGTGGAATTCCCCAGATATATTATGGGACAGAGGTTCTTCTGGCCGCCCGTGACAGCAAAAAGCTGGGCCACGGGGAAGAAAGGGCCCCCATGCTCGCCCGGGTACTGACAGCAGAAGGCCGCGATCCCCTGGAAGAAAATGTATTCAGTTACATATCAAGGCTGCTGACCTGGAGAAAAACCTCGCAGACCGTGCAATACGGCCGGTTGCTTCACTTCCTGCCCGATTACGGGGAGAACATGTATGTTTATTTCAGGATACTGGACAATGAGTGTGTGATGGTCCTGATAAACAACGGAAACGAACCGGTCGCGGTTGACTGGCAGAAGTATGCTGAAGGCCTGGGCAAGGCTTCCAAAGGCACAGAAGTAATGAGTGGAAGGGAAATTACGGTCGGGCAATCAATACAGGTACCGGCTCAGACCGCAATTTTCTTTACCTTTGCAGGTATATGAGGAATGCACTGACAATACTATGCATATTGTTATTATTACCTGCCTGTAACCAGGGGACGAAACGGATACCTGCCAATGATTTGGAACAGGTACTCCGCGAGATGTTTCTGACAGACGTGATCCTGGAACGCAGCGAGACGTTGAAAATTCTGGCCGATTCCACCTTGGTCTATCCGCCCATCCTGGATAAGTACGGTTATACAACTGAGCAGTTCATGGCCACCATGAATTATTATTCAACAAGGCCAACACGGTTCAAATCCATGCTCAGCAGGTTGCGCAAGTCCCTTGATGAAGAAAGGACCCTCTATAATGAGCAGTTGACCCTTAAAGAAGAACAAAGGGCTCTTGTTGAGCGTTTCAACAACTGGCTCAGGGATTCTGTAGCAGACAAACACGATCTGGTGTTGAAACAGTCCCTTAAGCAGATCCTGCCTTACGATCCCTCCCGGGAACAAGAATGGAGCGTGGACAGGGATTCTTTGTACAAAGCACAACCGCTGCGTATCCTAGCAGTTGTTGACACCACTTCCCGTCGCGATTCCATCCCGCTTTACCTGGAGCGTCCCAAGCCCTTCAAGCCGAGAGGCATGGTAACCATAAAGTTGGATTGATATGGAAAAATTGTCATTCACCAGTCCTGTTTTTGGTCCGATACACAGCAGGCGCCTTGGCTCCAGCCTGGGGATCAACCTGATGCCAGCATCCCGGAAGGTGTGCAATTTCAATTGCATTTATTGTGAATGCGGATGGACTCCGGATCCCCTGCAGCAGGCAGAAACAGAGAATTCCCTGATGCCCGGGCGCGAAATTGTTACCCGTGACCTGGAAGAAAAGCTGCATACGCTGGCCGGCCAGGGGAAAGCTCCCGATGCCATCACATTCTCGGGGAACGGAGAGCCCACCTTGCATCCCGATTTCTCAGGGATCGTTGAGGATACCGTGGCCCTGAGAAACAAATGGAGTCCGGGCACAAAGGTTTGTGTGTTGTCCAACTCGGCAAACCTGGACAAAAAAGGTGTAATGGAAGGGTTGATGATGGCAGATCTGAGAATCATGAAGGTTGACTCGGCCATTGAAAAAACGCTCCGGCTCATAAACAATCCCGGAGCAGGCTATTCCCTGGAACGGATTTTGTCCCGGTTGAAGCGGTTCGGAGGGGATTTTACCCTGCAGACGTTGTTTTTCACAGGAACCATAGGTGGAAAGGAGGTAGACAATACAACGGAAGAGGAGCTGGCAGCATGGTATGATATGGTAAATGAGCTGAAACCCCGGCAGGTGATGGTTTATACGCTGGACAGGCCGACACCGGCTCCCGGTTTGAAGAAGTGCCCGGCAGAAAAAATGGAAGTTATTGCCAAAGTGTTGAAAGAGAAGGGAATAGAAGTCATCGTCGCAGGATAAAGAATCATGAGGACAGTCATCCAACGGGTAAAGGAAGCCTCGGTCTTTATTGACGGGAAATGCAAGGCTTCCATAGTCGAGGGCTTGCTGATACTTGCCGGTTTTGAAGCATCAGACAACAAGGAAGATCTGGAATGGATGGTACGCAAGATCATCAATTTGCGGATCTTTGACGACCCGCAGGGCGTGATGAACCTTTCTGTGATGCAGACCGGAGGCCAGTTGCTGGTGGTAAGCCAGTTTACCCTGCATGCATCTACCAGGAAAGGGAACCGCCCGTCCTACATCAAGGCGGCAGGACCGGAAATTGCAGTGCCCCTGTATGAATCTTTTTGCAGCATGCTGGAGGATTTTTCCGGGGTAGCCATACAGACGGGGGTCTTTGGTGCAGAAATGGAAGTGAAACTGAACAACCACGGCCCCGTTACCATAATCATAGACAGTAAAACAAAAGAATAACATGGAAACGCTAAAACAATGTTTCAGCTTTATTGACCTGACCACCCTGAACGCCACTGATACCGGGTCAAGGGGCCGGATGTTTGCAGAGAATGTGAATCGTTTTTCCAGGGAATATCCCGAAATGCCCCATGTGGCTGCCATTTGTGTTTATCCTGCATTGATCCGGGCTGTCAGGGAAACCTTGCAAGTGCCGGGTGTTTCCATAGCTGCTGTGGGAGGCGGTTTTCCGGCATCGCAGACTTTTACGCGCATCAAGGAATATGAATGCGCTCTTTGTGTAGAAAATGGAGCGGACGAAGTGGATATTGTCATATCGCTGAATTATTTCTTTTCCGGACATTATGACCTTGTTGCCATGGAGATAAGGAATATTCGCCAGGCTATAGGCGCGGGAACACATCTGAAGGTCATCCTTGAAACTGGAGCCCTCAAAACAGAAGAAAATATCCGCAAAGCATCATTTCTGGCCATGGAGAACGGGGCCGATTTCATCAAGACTTCCACTGGCAAGATGGAACCTGCCGCTACCCCTTTTGCTGCCCGCATCATGTGCCAGTGCATAGCCGACTATTACGAGCAGACACACAGGAGGGTAGGATTCAAGCCGGCCGGTGGTATCGTAACATCAGACCAGGCACTTGAATATTACGGTATTGTTGAACAGATCCTGGGACCTGAATGGTTGAACCCTTCTCTGTTCCGGATAGGGGCAAGCCGTCTTGCCAACAATTTATTGAAAGATATCTTATCGCAAGACCTTGCGTTTTTTTAGTTTTTGTCTATCTTTGCAAGCCCTGAGAAGAAACGCCCGGATGGCGGAATTGGTAGACGCACTAGTTTCAGGGACTAGCGAGAGCAATCTTGTGCAGGTTCGAGTCCTGTTCCGGGCACCAAAATAAACCACAGGTTAGTTAGTATCAACTACTTGTGGTTTTTGTATTTTAAAAATCCCCGACCATATCCCCGACTTAATAAAAAAGCATCCCAAGATATCTAGTCCCAGGATGCTTGATTGCACACAAAAACAGACCTCATATGTCTGCTTTGCGAAACAAAGATAATCAATTATTTAGAATATAGGTAGAGCCATTCTCTAAGGATTATCTACTTATTATTGTTCTGTCCCATCCTACTGGTCAACTTTCTGTTAGGCATATTTAATTCATAATTCCATCTGAACTTCTCTGCTTTGTCCCATCCACAGCCTGGGACACCTGGGACACCCGGGACATTACTCCCTCTTCACCCCCTCCACATCCAAATCCAGCTCATTGACCAGCAGCACCAGTTCCTCCAAATAGCCCACATCTGCCAGCTCCTTGATATTGTCCAGCTCCTCCAAATTCCCCACATCCGCCAGCTCCTTCATATTACACCCACTCACCAGTCCCTTCAACTTCAAAAAAGTAGGATGCAACCTGGGATCCTCATACTTCTCCACCTGGGTAATGGCCATATGTTCTTTCCTGTGCTGCCGGATCAGCAGATCCGCGATATCCACGTGATTGACCCTGTCCTCAGCAGTAGCGCTCTCCTCCAGCACATCCGACACCGTAATGTCCAGCCCCCGCACCTGGGACAATTTCTCTTTCCACTCCAGGTACCCGTCCACATCCGGAAAAGCCACTACCTTGCGTCCCCTCAAAACTTGTAGCCGGTCGTTGAGCTGGGACTTTCCCCCAGTGGCCAGCCATATGTATTCAGGCCAGAAAGAACTGCAAATAACCGCGGTCTTCTCACTTTCCACCAAGGCCACATTCTTGAGCGGATACTGCCTCAACAGATGCTCCCCAAACAGGCACTGGGTCAACTCCCAACCTGCCGGCAACCGCAACCCGGGATTGCCGGACTGTTTCAAAACGGAGTGGACCCAGGTAATCCGTCCCCCCACTTTTTCATCCTTGATTCGTTTCCCTGTCTGCCGGTTGTACTTCATGATCTTCCCAGTCCTGCAGCGACCCTGTGTATCTACCTGGTAAAAAATCACGTCCCTGCTTTTGGTTACGCCTATATGGTACTCTTTTACGATGTTGACGGTGTTTTCCCTGCCAATCATGCTGGTCAGAAACAGGGTAAAATCGCTGTCTATTTCCGGATTTACCGTGCTTTTTACGATGTCTGTCGTTATGGTCCATAATTGTTTTTTGAGTTTTGTTTTTACTACTGGCTGAGGTATGCGGAAAAAGTTGTCTTTCCAGTCGGGCCGAGCCGAGGGATTATCGGCAAAAAACTGCTTCGGTGTGTAATGATACCCGCAACTGCTTTCATGGTTGCACCTTCCCACCACCTCATTCAAAAATTCCCCGTTTTCATCCACATAGAACGTAAAACAGAGCTTGTCCCCGCAAGCGGGTTGCTGACACAAAATGAAAGGGGGAGCCTCGGCAAAAAGAAAAAGCTTCCCTTTCTTTTGGTGTCAGCGAAGGGAACTGGATGCAAAAGCACCGGAAGCCTCTGCGCGCTAAAAAATTCCCGGTTCTTTGTGAAGAGAATTGAACATCGTAAATAAACATATATTTTTTCTGTACGGCACCTAAGGAATTAAGCTTCTTTTTTTCTCTATATTTGCTCCCTGTGCCCGGATAAAAATGAAAAAACTACCCTTTTTCCTTTTACTTGCCTTTATTCTTGGGGGATGTCGTACAGCACATTCCGTGAGCCAGTCGTTTTTATCGTCTATAGACAGCATGATGACCGATAATCCGGACACTGCTTATAAAGTGCTGAAAGACATTTCACCGGATGAACTCAACACACGACGTGAAAGGGCTTACTATGCCCTGCTGCTAACACAGGCGCGCCATAAGAATTACATACCACTGCGTAATGATTCTCTTATTAATGTTGCCGTAAATTATTACAAGGGACAACGGGATCGGGAAAAATACGCCAAGGCCCTCCTTTATAAAGGCATCTGCATTGAAGAGATGAACGACCCCCAGAAGGCCATAGAAGTTTATGCCGAGGCAGAAAAAGTAGCGCTCAGCACCACCGACTACCTGACCACCGGGCTTATCAATTCGCAGATGGCCTGGCTTTACCAGGATATGTACATAGAAAACAAGGCAGATATTGAACGGTTCAAAAAGGCTATGGAGTACTTTCGCCTGGCCGGTCACAAGAAAAATGAATACTCGGTGGCTAGCCTATTGGGGCAAATTTATCGGCCAACCACAGAAAGGGATAGTGCTTATTATTATCTGGACGTTGCATTGGAGCTTGCCGCCGAGATGAAAGACAGCGTGGCCTTATTCCATAATTATTCACTTGTGGCCAATACATACCTGATGGATGAAGATTATGAACGGGCTAGAAATATGGCTTTGTATGTAATTGATAATCAAGTAAATGTACCAATTTCAGATGAAACATACCATTGTCTGAGCAGGTCTTATGCACGTTTGGGAAAAACAGATTCGGCGAGGTATTATTACGAAAGAGTAAGTGACGCTACAGATCCTAATGCGAAACACAGTAAGTTAATTACCCTGACAGAAATCCTTAAAGCCGAGCATAACTACAAAGATGCCCTGCTTTATACCGAACATTCACGTCATCTTGCCGATTCCATTATTGACGAATCCCGCCGGATGGACCTCTTCAAAATTGAAAAGCGCTACAACAACCAGCGCCTGGAAAACATCAACCAAAGGCTGGAATACAGTACCCAGGTAAACCATTACATTATTATTCTTATCAGCCTGGTGGCCATCATAATCACCATTGGATTCTGCGTGGCCATTGACCGCAAGCACCGGGATATCAACGAAAAGATTTCTTTCATAGAGCAGCTAAAAACGGAGTCGGCATTATATAATAACACACTGTTGGAAAAGTTGGACAAACAGAATATGGTGGAGATCCAGTTGAAAGAAGCCCTTGAAAAACGGATCCAGACCATCCGTGAGCTGATCGATGTATCATATCGCTACGGAGGGGTGCCCGATGCTTTCGTTAAGCACTTTAACAAGACGCTGAATATTAACCGGTTAAGCGAAGGTGCCCTGGATGATCTGAGTGAGGTTGTGAATGCCAAGTACGACGGGGTCATAGATTACCTGCAGGAAAAGCACACCAACCTGAACACAGACGACATCAACCTGATCTGCCTGCTTTGCTGCGGATTCTCTGCTACCGAAATGAGTGTTTTCTACAACCACAGTAATGGCAAATCAATTTATTCCCGCAAAAGACGCCTGGCTATAAAAATGGGACTTGACATCTCGCTGGACGAATATGTAGCCCTGAGCCTACATTACTGCAATACCCAAAAAGAACACTATCTGGCTGAAAATTAGAGTAATAGAGTAAGGCGCTGATAAACAGGTAATTACGTCGTTATTTTTCATGCTGACTTTTTATTTTTATAACACCCTGTGAATCAGGCGTGTAAAAAACCAATGCTGACCAAATTCTGTACGTTTTGATGGCCTTTTTTGTTCAAAAGCCTTTATCTTTGTAATGAATCAAAATATGCAGTTATGATGACACGACACTTTTTAATTTTCACTTTAGTACTTTTAGTAAGTTTTCCTGTTTCATTATTGTCACAAAACCACAGTGAAATTGTTGAGATGAAACAGACAGGTCCTACCACTCCAAAACCAAGAAGCCAGAAAATTTTTACCTCATCGGCTTATCAGAATTCGAACACGATTGATAAGAATGCCCCCTGCGTCTGGGTGGATCTTCAGAAAAAAGAACTATGCATCCGTATCCTGCAGGAGGGACCTGACTGCCGGCTGATCATTATCAATGATAATCAGTCTTTTTGTTTTCAGGAAACTGTTGCAGCAGGTAGGGTTATAAACGTCTGCCAGCTACCGGACATGGAAAAACCGGGATTGTACACCGTAATGGTCATCACCGCTGAAAAATGCTACCAGGGATATTTTTCGTATTACCAATCCAACAAATCCCTGTAATTTCCTGGACAGACAAAAAACTATTTGTGTTTTCCGGCATTCAAAATGTGACGTAATACATTTATCGTATCTTTTGCGCAAACATGAGCACGTTGCCAGTAACCTTCTGGTTTTATCTGAATCCCTTTGTTTACCCTGTTGTAAAGAACGACAATGTGCTGTTGCTCAACACAAGGAATATGAATGCCAGTATTTTCAATCAGAAAGAGCAGTGTGCCAGGTTGATGGAAAAATTGCTGGAGCCGGCCTCATTCGGGGTGCTGGAATTTTCTTCCGACTCGGACCAATACTCCTATTGCAAGGATTATATTGATAAAATATGCGAACTAAACATGGGTGTTTTGACGAAGGCACAGCCAGGAATGAAAAGGCCTGCTATCCTGACACCCTATCTGGTTAGAATGCATTCAACAACCAAGTACGATTTGCCAAAACCAGGCAGCAACATTACCTTGGTCATCAATGATGACTGTTCACAAGACTGCAGCCTGTGCTCAAAATACTTCACTCAATTCAAGTGTTGCACCAGCACAGACGGGGGATCGGTCATGGATCCGCAGCTGGTAAAGGATCTCCTTCAAAACGTCTCTGGTACCGAATCCTTTGTCATCAATGTTTGCGGCGGGAATATCACCCTACATCCACGGTTGCAGGAAATCATAGCCACTCTGTCTGAATCTTCCATCAATTGCAGGTACCACATATATTACAAAAACTGCTTCAATGGATTGATAAACATGATCAAACCAAGGGAAACTGTTGTGATTATGGACTTTCCAATTGATAAACAAGCCGACTTCATCCCCTGTAAGGATTATACTTACAATTTTATCGTGACAAGTCCTGATGATCTGGAGACATGCCGGCAATATGTCTTGGATAATAAGATTGGTAATTTTTATATTTCAATAGCAGATAACGGATTGCATACTGCCTTTTTAAAGGATCACGTTTTTATACTTCAGGATCACCTTGCCTGTGGTTGTGGTTTACTTTCTTTCAATGAAAGAATAAGGATAGTAAACAATCATTTTTTTTACAGAACGTTTATTTTGCCAAACGGGGACGTCTACGTCTCTTTTGATACCCAAGCCGTAGCCAATATGTACAGAAATCCAATTTCTTACGTTAAGGAAACAATCAATCTCTTTCATACAGAACAATGGAACAAAACCTGGGATAACAGTGTTTGTTCCAATTGTTTATTTAAGTATATTTGTCCATTGCTGTCCCGGTACGATTTTCCAGACCCCTTATTTCCCACAAATATTGAAGGTCATGAGTAAATTTATCATAGTCATCATCTTCTCTTTTCTGACGGCAAGTCTTTATGGACAAGTTACGGTTACAGGTCATATTTCAGCAGAAATAATTGAAGGAGTAGAAGTATCATCAAAAATGCTCTCCGGTTTTGAGGTTGAGCCCTTTTCAGAAAAGAAAGAACTGGGAGAAATCATCTTGTCCTGCGATGAAAGCGTCGCCTGCAATGTGATCCTGGAATTCGGAAAACTTATTGATAAGTACGGCAACGGAGTTATTCTGGAAACCTCGGTTGAGGGAGATGAAAACAAACTGAGATTCCTGGCAAGTACCAGGAATCTCAGAGGTAAAAAAACAAATCTTTATGAAGGGTCTTTTTCGGTGATGCTTTTTTACGAGTAATTCTTATTTTTTTACACCTTTCATCATTTCTTTCAAGTCTTCTGAAGTCATTTTCCCCGCAAGGTAGATGACACTGAATTCATTATTCTCATCTGCGCAGATATACAGGTCGGTGATGATATCTTCCTGCTTTTGCAGATATATGATAACTTTTTCATCCCCATCTTCCACTTCCAGGAGTACTTCAAATTCACCGGTTTTGACCAGATCAGAGAAATCTTTTTTCATCTCTGTAATGTGCCCCTTGTTTGAGGTGGAAAGAACATAAAGGCCAGTCATATTTTTTATCATTCCGGCAATGTTCACATCTTCAGTAAGGTCCAATTGCATGCCATCGCCCATCAGGGAGAACATGGAGGGGGATATATATACTTTTGTCATGCCTTCATAACTGGAGAATTTTTTATAAAAACGGCTCTGACCAAACGCAGAAATGGTCAGCAAACATGTTAAGGCGACTATAATTAACTTTTTCATAGAATTATTTGATTTTGATATATTTATTAACTGTATTTATTGTAGAGATGTTTTTATGCGTCTCAGAAACTTTGTTAACTCCTTTATTCATCAGGGAGGATACATATTGCAGGACCTCTTCTGTTTCCTGGTAGGCATCCTCGACATTGGTAAAGGTGTCTGCTATGTAAACAGGCCTGTCATGTAAGGGGAGCGATACGGAGAGTGTAATGATTATGGCTACCGATGCCGCAACAGCCAGCGCTTTCCATAGGGGGATCCTGCGTACAGGTCTTTCCGCTACTACCTGGGACTCTTCAGCTGCCAGCCTGTCTATGGTTGCCGATAATCTTGCTTCCAGGTCAACGGGAACTTCTATTTCCTGATATTGTTTGTCCATGATCTTTTTTATCCTATCTGTTTCCATGGCAGTTGATTCTTTCGTATTGTTCCTTCACTTTTTTTTGTGCCCTTGACAGTTGAACCCTTATGTTTACCGGACTCAGTCCCGTCAGTTGCCTTATCTCTTCCAGTGATAATTCGTTGAAATGCCTCATTCTGAAAATCTCCCTTTGTTTTTGTGGCAACTGGTCCACCAGAACCAGTACCATTTTTAGTTCGTCCTGCTGATCTATTTGTTCCACGGCATCTATCCACTCGTATCTCAAAGATTCAGCAGCAGAGTTATCTGAATTTCTGTAAACAGAGGAGCGCATCCTGTCAAGGCACAAATTGCGGGTCATTGTGGTGGCATAAGCCTGGAGGTTTTTGATCCCGGAAAGGTTTTCCCTCATATTCCAAAGCTTCACAAAGACGTCCTGAACCGTATCTTCTGCATCTGCCTGACAGTTGAGCAGCCGGTAAGCCGTGCGGTACAAATGGCCATGCCAGGGCAGGAAAGTATCCTTGAAGGTTTGTGCATCAAACATTTTTAATACCTATGACCAGTTCTTGTAAGGATTCTGCAGTTGCTTGTTCGCTTACAAATTTAGTACTTATCTGGTTATTGGATTTCCATGTGAAAGCCATTACCAGCAGGGCTATGGTCAGAACCACAATCACCACCATGGGATAAAGTCCTTCTCTAGTAGTTTCAATTGTTTTCATTTTTATATGTTTTGTGATATCATTTTTTCCATACAGGAAAGGTCAATACTGCCGTTGATCTGGATCAGGCAGGGTTCTTCTCCCACGTTGATTACAATAAACCTATGAATTTTGTCATTACGGACTTCTGCCAGTATGCGGAGCTGATCGCTCTCATCACTAACTTCTGCAATCAATTCCAGTCCTTTTTCAGATAATCTTTGAGCTTGTTGTCTGAATGCCTCTTTAATGTTTATGTCACAGCATTCAAGCGAAAGTATGCTCACAGATCTGATGCCACTGATAAACTGTGCGTCATCCTTATCGGCAAATATTTCTGCCAGTCTCATGGCAAAACTTCCGACATGAATATGTTCTGCGGCGGGCTGGCAGGAAAATTGCTGCACCAAATCTTCATAATCTTTTTGCGCATAAGATACCAGAACGGTCCCGGCCAGGAGTAAACATGTGATAAAAATCTTTTTCATTTGTGTTTTTATTTATTGTTAGTTTTCGATCTCACTATAAAGACGTAAAACCCGGGAAGATGTTACAGCTGTCGTGAGAATCTTTAACTTTGTATCATGAAAGTTCTAGTTTTGGGGTCCGGCGGCCGGGAACATGCCCTTGCCTGGAAATTGGCCCAATCCCCTTTGGTAAGTGACCTTTTTGTGGGACCGGGTAATCCGGGGACCTCTTCCCTCACTTTAACAAACGGGAAACAGGTACAGAATGTTGCATTAGTAACTAATGATTTTCAGTCTGTTGAAAACGTTTTACTCCAATACGCGATAGACATGTTGGTGGTGGGACCTGAAGAACCCCTGGTTATGGGAATCACCGATTTTTGCAAAAACAGGGAAGGACTTGAAAATTTGCTGGTCATAGGACCCGACAGCCGGGGAGCCAGCCTGGAAGGAAGCAAGGATCATGCTAAGGCGTTCATGACGGCCTGCCGCATTCCAACAGCCCTTTACCGCACCTTTACCTGCGGGCAATATGCCGAAGCCTGTCTTTATCTGGATTCGCTGGAACCTCCTTATGTATTGAAAGCCGATGGACTGGCAGCCGGAAAGGGAGTTCTGATAGAACCTGACCTGGTCAAAGCCCGCGCAGGCCTGAAAGAGATGATGGAAGGAAAATTCGGGGCAGCAGGCAATAAAGTTGTGGTGGAGCAATTCCTGCGGGGAACCGAGGTCTCCGTCTTTATACTTACTGACGGCACCCATTATAAGATATTGCCCGAGGCAAAGGATTACAAGAGAATAGGGGAGCGTGACCAGGGTCCCAACACGGGAGGGATGGGCGCTGTTTCCCCGGTTCCCTTTGCCGACAGGAGCTTCATGAAAAAAGTGGAAGAACGTATCATCAGGCCTACCCTGGAAGGCCTGGCCAGAAAAGGATGCGATTACAGGGGATTCCTTTTCTTCGGGCTGATCAATTGTAATGGAGATCCCTATGTGATCGAATACAATGTCCGGATGGGTGACCCGGAAACAGAATCTGTGATGATGCGGTTACAGGGTGACCTGGCCGCCGCCTGCTACTCCCTGAAAACTAAAACACTGGACAAAATGTCCCTATCTGCTGCGGAAAACCACTGCGTTACGGTGGTTGCAGTTTCAGGCGGGTATCCCGGAACTTATCAAAAGGGGTATGCCATAAAGGGCCTCGACCAGGTGAAGGAAGCCAACGTTTTCCACATGGGAACATCAACAACACCCCAGATCGTGACAAAGGGAGGACGTGTCCTGGCAGTATCCGCCACCGGCCCGACCTTGCTATCCGCCCGGGAGCTGGCGTACCGGGAATTGTCACTCATTGCTTACACAGATATGGTTTACAGGAATGATATCGGGGAAGACCTGATGGATATGAAATATTCATGAAATGATCCAGTTCATAAAGCGCAGTGTATGGGGAGCAGTCTTGGTATCGCTACTGATAATGACTGTTTTCCGTGTGTTTTATCACTTTAGCCAGGAGGTTGCTCTTCCCTGGTATTTGCATCTGTTATCGGCTGCCATGATCTTGGTAACAGGAATGTTACTGTCATACCTGAACGATCGTTACGACCTCTTGCCGGAAAGGACACAATGGATCACTGTAGCTTATGTATGGTTTGTTTCCTGCTGTCCACAAACTTATGACAACCTGTGGGCCCAGGGAGCCGCCCTGCTTATTGCTGCCGCTACATACAAGCTGGTATACTCTGCATACGTTCCTGTGACCCGTTCCGGTCCTTTTATGTCTGCCTTTTTCATATCCTGTGCAGGATTATTGTTCTTCCCGGCTTTTTTCCTGTATATCCCATTATTGATAAGCTTCATCCGGATGGCAAAAGTATCCGGAAAGGATTTGCTGGCCTTTGCAGGCGGGATGCTTTCACCTCTTTTCCTAACCTCGGCATTGCTCTGGTTCATGAAACATGACGTGGCACTGTTCTGGGGACACAGGCTGGAAAATTTTAAACAAATTTACCCTGCAAAAACCCTTGAAGCATTCTCCATTTCAGGGACTGTGATGGTTGCCCTGATAGCCTTACTTGTCATGCTGTCTTTATTCATAAGACTGGTCCGGCGCGATACTACCACAACAGTGAATGTGTCCCGTTTTTACAGCTCCATGTTCTGGTTTGTCTTATTCTCATGCCTGGTTATGCTCACTTATACAGGTTTTGCATACGGATATATTCCAATCATGATGATACCTGTATCGCTGCTGATCACATCACTTTTTACTGGAAAACGTTTCTTTGGATCTGTTTTGATGATCTCACTGCTGATCATTGCGTCACTGGTCTATTATGTCTGCCGGGTCTTTCTATTCCCCTATTGATCCTGTCAGGAGTTTGCCTTCAAAGGTTCCTGTGAGGGTTCTCAGAAAAGACACAACCTCTCTTATCTCTTTTAGGGTCAAAGTCTTGTCTCTCTGATAGAATGCCATGGTTTTAACCGCTGTTTCTAGATCAGGAGCAGACGAGTTATGGAAATATGGATAGGTCAAAGCCACGTTCCTCAGTCCCGGTACCTTGAATTTGTAAATATCTTCCTGCAGGCCGGTTACCCTGTAGCGCCCCAGGTCGGGGAGCTGCACCTTGTCTCTTGACGGGAAAAATTTATTGGACAAGCCCATGTATTCCAAAGAGTTGCCACCTATTGCCACGCCATTATGACAACTTGCACAACCAATTTTCTTAAACAGGTCATAACCTTTTTTGGCATCGGGGCTTATTGCCTCCCCATCCCCTTTCAGGAATTGGTCAAATGGAGCATCCGGAGTTATCAATACTTTGTGGTACTCAGCCAGGGCATCGGTGATGTTTTCGGCAGAAAATCCTTCCGTGTACGTTGCTGTAAATAATGAAGTGAAGTCAGGATCGGCTTCCAGCCTGTCTGTTATCTCTTCAAATGACTCGTTTCCCATGATGACAGGATCAGTCAGCATTAATGCCGATTGAAGAGCCAATGAAGAAACGCGTCCGTCCCAAAAGAAAAACTGTTGAAAAGCCGCATTGAAAATTGTTGTTGTAGAATACCTCCCGGGCTGTGCGAAAGCACCCAGGGAAAAATTCATGTTGTCAGCACCTCCTTGGTCCAGCTTGTGGCATGTTGCACAGGATACCGTGCTGTCAGCAGACAAACGCGGATCGTTGAACAGTATCCTTCCCAGGTTCACTTTGGAAAGGTTTGCCGGCAGGGAATCAGGTACCGGTATTATCGGCTCAAAAGTACGTTCTTTGGTGGGTACGGGCCAGTCGTGCTCTGTTGATAAATGGTCGTATAGCCAATGCAGCAAGATTTTCTGTTTATCCTTTATTATGGCCGATTTCCAGTGAATGATACTATAGCTCAACGGAGGCATGCTGCGCTCAGATATCACTTTCTGCATTTTTATGAGTATGGATTCATCTACGGCCTCATCATTATTTAAATGCATAAGGACTGAAAAGGCATTGGCATAGCGTACTCCCTTTTCAGCTTTCTTTTCAATCATGTGACCAAATACCGGCACATTGATATTGGGATAGAAGTCGGGGCCGCCATGACAAACAAAACACCCTCCTTCTTCTACAATCGTGACGACCTGTTCTTGCACTGAAAGTTTATTTGAAGGAGCAACATTGATTACCCGGGCAATAAAAAATCCCAGGCCGATCAGGATAATAAGGGTGCCTGTAATTTTCCATAGTATTGAAAGAAAATGCTTCACCTTAAGAAACCTTTATTTCGTAATTATGCAGGCTTCCGCGCGCCTGTGGCAGGTATTGCAGCCCATACCAGCAGATCTGCAGGGAGATGAAAGCCAATATCAAAGATACAAAAATCATTCTTTTTGCATTGGGGCGTATTTCTTTTATATGAAAGTACAGGGCATATAATAGCCAGGTAATGGCCGCCCACGTCTCTTTGGGGTCCCATGTCCAGTAATCTCCCCAAGCCTGTTTTGCCCATAAGGCACCCAGCAACATGCCTATGGTAAAGAAAGAAAGTCCGGCCTTGCACAAAGTATCGATTGCCGGCAGCACATCATTGGACGGTTTCAACAGGCCTGCAATGGCCATCAGGAATGTGCAGGCTAGCAGGGCATAGGAGAACATATATACAGTCACGTGCGGGACGAACCAGATGCTCTGCAGGACAGGCATCAGAACACGGTCATGTATGCCGGGACGAAGAACATTCACTGCAACAAAAACCAGGGACATTACTGTGGTGAGCGACAGGATCCATTTATACCGCCACCTTATGTATGTTATAAGCCCGGCAAGGGAAAGAAACAGAGAATACCAGAGGCGTGTCTCACCCATGGTTACCAGTGGCGGCCGGTGCAGTGATATCCAAAGACCGGTGATATAGGCGGCGTATATGACGACACCGGTGGTGTATGCTATTATGGTCCATACATACCTTTTACTGAACTTCGCGATGGCCAGCAACGATCCTGCAATCCAGAAGACAGCGGCGACAGCAGCGAAGATCAGATGATGCTCCCAGGTCATAGAATAAAGGTTTTAAATGCGCCTCCCAGCATTATCAGAATACCTGCTAATACAAGCCATCGCCAGGGTTGCCTGGTTACCATGACTATACAGTAATCGCTTTCGCTTCCTTTCGAGGTATCGTAATCCATAAGGTATAACTGGTGCCCCCGGAAGTGAACAGGGTGGTTTACCCTCAGTGTTTTGGATTGCTCCCTGTTTGCGTCGCGCAGTATGATCTGTGCCCTGTATTCCATGGGTTCTCCCGTTTGGTAGCGGTCAACCTGGAATTCGTCCATACGCATCCCAAAGGGAAGCAGGGTCTGTGTGAATTCCTCCCTGGGAACAACCACTCTTGTCACCGTAGCGTCTGCACTGCCCAGCATGCCGGACCACAAGGCAATCCACAATCCCAGACCTGCCCATGAAAATTTTCGGAAAAGGCGCGAGGCCAGAACAGTCAAAAACCAGGTTAAAACAATTACAAAAGGCCAGGAACGGGTAAAAGATGCCTGAGCGGGCATGAAACCCTGTACCAGGGCGGCAGCGATCATCAGCAACAGGGCAATTGTCATGTGCCTGTCCGAGGAGAGGCATTTGAACTTCCAGGCAGCTAAGACCATGGATAAACCAATGATAAGGTTTACGGGGAAAGCAAAAAGCGCGGTATTAATAGTCATCTTGCAGCATTAATGTTCACCTTGCGGATCGCCTTATTTGTACACAAATATAGTATCTTTGCTCCAATGGGAAAATTAAATATTGTAGTTGGAAAGAGCAAGGACGAAACTTTGACAGAAGAATTGAAAAGGTCCGGTTTACCGGTCGTGCTTTATGGCATAGGATTGATTGCAGACACTACCCGGATCTTTTTGCAGGAAAAAGGAATCCGTGTTTCATGCCGTGTTGTCGACGACAAATACCTGGACCCGGCTGCACACCATGCGGATTCCGACCATATCTTGTCCATTTCTCAGTTACAGAAGGAGTTCAGTGCCTATAACCTGCTGCTGTGCTTTTTCGGAGGATATAAGAATGACCTGCAACCATACCGCCAGCTATTTCCAGGAGCAAGGATGATAGACTTTCTCTCTTCCATATATGAAGGGGGTGCACTCCAGTCAATGGAATCATCTTATGTCCTGGCCCATAAACCGGCATTTGACAGTGTTTATGAACTGTTGGAGGACTCCCTGTCCCAGGACAGCATGGAAGCTTACATCAACGCCAAAATCAACAAAGACGCCAGTTACCTTTTTCCCTTTGTCCGAAGACCACAGTATTTTTCTGAAATCGACCAGGTGCCGGCACTCAAACTACATCAAAATGAAGTCTTTGTCAATTGTGGGGCATTTACCGGAGACACCATCAAAGATTTTCTGGAAGTAACTTCCTGCCATTTCGACAAAATTTATGCCTGCGAACCGGACAGCGCCAACCTGCAAAAACTCACCCGGTTTATCCAGTCTGCCGGGATAGCGGAGCGGACAGAGATTGTTCCCAAATGTATCTCGGACAAAGCCGGAACAGTCAATTTCCTGAACCAGGGCAGCATGCTTTCCCACAAGACAGAGGCACCCGGTCCGGGCGTTGTGGCCATGCAGGCCGATACCATTGACAACATCCTGAATTCCAGGCCGGCAAGCCTGATTGTGATGGATGTGGAGGGCAACGAGCTCAAAGCCCTGGAGGGAGCCCGTAAAACCATCCTGGCGCATCAACCCCTGCTGGCCCTGGCCGCTTACCATAAAAAAGATGACCTCCCGGTTCTCACCTCTTTCCTTAAAAACCTGCTCCCCGCATACCGTTTCTACTTCAGGGTGCATAAACCCATGGCCATTGATGCCGTGCTCTATGCCAGCACAAGGAATGAACCGGTTCCCGCATAAAAAAACCGGCCCAAAGCCGGTTTGTTTGAGGTACCCAGCGGAATCGAACCGCTGTACTCGGTTTTGCAGACCGATGCCTAACCACTCGGCCAGGGTACCATTTACAAAAGGATTGCAAAGTTAGTAATTATTTTTAAAAAGACCTGTGAGTTCTTCCAGATACTGCCTGTCCATCTGGTCAAAAGTGTTGATTTTTTCTGAATCAATGTCCAGAACCGCCCTAACGTTTCTTTCCCTGTCAAATACAGGCACCACTATCTCAGAACGGGAACGCGAACTGCAGGCTATATGTCCTGGAAATTTTTCCACATCGGGGACTATGATTGTCTTACGCTGTTGCCAGCAGGTGCCGCATACACCCCGTCCAAAGGGAATTCGGGTGCAGGCTGCAGGTCCCTGGAAAGGGCCCAGTATCAATTCCTTAGCTTTGCTGTCCACCCGGTAGAACCCTACCCACCAGAAGTTGAACTTTTCTTTGATCAGGGCGCTTACGTTGGCCATATTGGCTACATGATCAGACTCATCCCGGAGCAACGAATCGGCAGAAACCAGGATTTCTTCGTACATCCGCTGTCGGGGCGTTTTCTTTTCATTGCTGTGTGCAATAAGCTTATTGTAAATACAATAGCATACGTAAGCATCAGTTGCAGCATAGATGGCCTGGGCGTTGGACAGGGGGTAGGCTTCCCAATTGGTAATTTGCTGGGATTTGCTGATACGTTTTCCCAGGATGATGGCAGACATTTTCTTGACGCTCTTTTCCACTATGCCATACTCCCGGACCATATCCTGGAGGTCTGTGAAACCTGCCGGTTCAAAAGAGGCATAGCGTTGAAGCCCTGCTATGTCGTCCTTGATCGCGGCACCTGCCTTGATGATAGCAGGGTTGCTCAGAATGGCCTGGATCTCTGGCGGCAGCCCGGTTTTTTTTAGGTGGATCAGGAATGCACGGTTTCCGTCCGAGAGCTGCAACAGGGCAGGCATGTACATCCTGCCCGAAGAAAAACGTGGCCTTGTTTCTGTATCGAATCCCAGGACAGGTTGATCGGAAAGGTACTGTACAGCAAACAGAACCTGGCTTTTTGTCGTCACTGTTGTTATCTGTCCTCTGAATTCCACGTGGGGAAGCAATTCCAGGACATTGTTCTCAATTGTTGATGCAAACATTTAGCAGCGGGTATTTTGTCAGATCGGGTTTTTCAATTTCATAGACCCTCACACAGGAAGGCGTGGTACGGAAGGCAGCCAGTCGTTCTTCCCTCATGGCCCTGTATAGTTGTATTCCGGCTTCTTTCTGCGGTTCAATCAGGATCATGTCGGAATCTAAAAGATCCCTGTACACATAGCGGTCATCCTTGCGGTAATTTCTCAGGAAAGTAAGTAATTCCGGGATCAACTCACGGTGCTGCAGCAGCGGGTGAGCTCCCAGGACAATATATTTCATACGGGCCTGGTTGTTAACCGGCAGCTTGTCTGCCAGTGAGGTCATGGCAAAACGGATGGCTTTTTCTGTGGAATTTGTCTCCTTATCTTCATATGCCTGGAAAACAACCTGGGTGACATCTGCCAGGCAATCGTAGGCATTTATGGAAAAAGCGCCGTCTGTTGCAATAACACCCACCGTCAGACGTTTGTCCCTGCCAGCGTTGTTCTTGTGGACATATTCCAGTGCCTTGTCGTTGCCGGCTTGTATGACACTTACCGTTATAATCCCCAGGTTACCCATTCCAATCAGGTCTTTCAGGTCATCATAAACTTCAGGGGGTACAAGGTCACCTGCCACTACCAGCGCTTTTACAGGAGGCCTTTGGTCTTGTTGGCGGAACAACCGGACAATCTGCCTTATCATGTCTTCCCGGGAAAGGGTCTCAAAAGAAGGAAGGCAGAGAAATTCAAAATGTTCGCCGGCAAAATCCCTGATTCCATCGGAACCGGGCTTTCCGGTAATGTTGTCAAACTCATCAAGACCCAGCAGTGTCTCCACCACCTGCAGATCATCGGCTGAATTTCCGATGACCCCAATGGGAAGCATTTTCATACTTTGGGAATAGCCAAGGGGGTCTATGTAATAAGCCGAGGCGGTATCTTCCAGCATCTCCTGGATGACCGGCAACGGAGGTGCGACTTCCTGTTTGCCATCACCGCAGCTTCCGGCCAGGAGACCTGTGCCCATGAGCAACAGCAACACCATATTTCTGAAAAGATCAGTCATTCTTGTCATATGTAAATGTCCCAGCGGGACTTTCAACACTCACCCTGCGCCCCGTCCAGCCCTCAACCCTTCCAATGACCCGCGCCTCCAGGTCAAATGCTGCTGCCATGGAACACAGTGCAGGAGCGACCACAGGAGGAACATACAATTCCATCCTATGTCCCATATTGAAAACAGTGTACATTTCTTTCCAAGGAGTTCCGCCAATTTCCCGGATCCTGCTGAACAGGGCAGGTACCGGAAAGAGATTGTCTTTGATGACGTGCAGGTTGTCAATGAAATGAAGCACTTTGGTCTGTCCGCCTCCCGTGCAATGTACCATGCCATGTACCTGGTTGCGGTATTTACCCAGTATGGCTTTGATGACCGGGGCATAGGTGCGGGTAGGGGATAGCACCAGCTTGCCATAAGTCATACCTGTTTCGGGCTCGATATCAGTCAGGTCCATGGTGCCTGAATAAGTCATCTCGTCGGGTATGCCCGTATCATAACTCTCCGGGAACATGCGGGCCACTGCTTTGCTGAAAACGTCGTGACGGGCACCTGTCAATCCGTTGCTGCCCATCCCGCTGTTGTATGCATCCTCATACGTTGTCTGCCCAAAGGAAGACAGTCCCACCACAACGTCTCCTGCTGTGATACGGGCATTGTCTATCACCTGGTCACGGCGGATGCGTGCACAAACGGTACTGTCAACGATCACCGTACGGACAAGGTCACCCACATCGGCTGTTTCCCCTCCTGTGAGTTCAAGCCGTATCCCATACAACTGCATTTTGTCGCAAAAATGCCTGCTGCCCTGTATGATGGCCCTTATGACTTCCCCGGGTACCAGTCGTTTGTTCCTGCCAATAGTAGAGCTTAGGAGCAAATCGTTAGTCACCCCCGCGCAGAGCAGATCGTCCAGGTTCATGACAATGGCATCCTGTGCAATCCCTTCCCAGACGCTCAAATCGCCGGTCTTCTTCCAGTAGCAGTAGGCCAGTGACGATTTGGTGCCGGCACCGTCTGCGTGCATCAACAGGCAATGTTCCCCGTCTCCTGTCAGGATATCGGGTATGATCTTGCAAAAAGCTTTTGGATACAATCCGCGGGACAATCCTTCCAGGGCATCGTGCACTTCGCTCTTGGAAGAAGACACCCCGCGCTTGCTGTATTTTCCGGCTTCAAGGTCGTTCATGATGTGCTTGTCAAGGTTCATCGCAGGAACAGCAGTTCCCTGTATTTAGGCAGTGGCCACAATTCATCATCCACGATCATCTCAAGATGATCGGCACAATCCCGGATGCGATCCATTACGGGCAAAACGGCAGCAGCATACTCCCGGGCCCTGTCATGCAACAATTCCACATTATTGGCTTTCTTGCGCGCTTCGATCAAAAGATGAACCAGCCCCCGCATCTCGTTCACATAGCCGGCGATGATCCTTATGGCTTTCAACTGGGTAGAAACAAGTTCCTGGTACTCTTCAGGCGGGAACAAGTCACGGAGACCTTTCACATTTTCCAGCAACATGTTCTCATGACGGATGGCAGCAGGCACAAAATGGTTTATGGTCAGGTCTCCCAGCACCCGGGCTTCTATCTGCAGTTTTTTGACATACATCTGGTTCCTAACCTCGTACCTGGCTTCTAGTTCACGACGGGTCATCACGCACATTTCCTCCATCAGGGCTATGCTTTGTTCCTCCAGCAAGGCATCGTAAGAAGCCGGCACATCCGTTATCCCCCGCAATCCGCGCTCTGCTGCTTCCTTGTGCCATTCATCACTGTATCCGTTTCCTTCAAAGCGGATATCCCTTGATTCCCTGATGAATTTGCGAATGATTTTCATCAGCGCATCCTCCAGTTTTTCTCCTTTTTCTATTTCCTTGTCAACCAGGACCTTGAATGATTTCAACTGCTGAGCCACCGCGGTATTCAAAAAGAGCATGGCCGAGCCCGCATTTGCCGAAGAGCCTATGGCCCTGAATTCGAAACGGTCACCAGTAAAGGCGAAAGGTGAGGTACGGTTCCTGTCTGTATTGTCAGGGAAGATCTCGGGCACCATGCTAACCACGTCCATGCGCGTCCTTTCACTGCTCCTGCCCCGGCCCGGGCCCCCCTTGTCAATCACGTCCAGCAAATCGGCAAGGGTGCTCCCCATGAATGCGGAAAGCACCGCCGGAGGTGCCTCGGTCCCTCCAAGGCGGTATGAATTGCTGAGGGTTGCCACCGCGGACATTATCAGGAAATGGTGTTGGTGAACGGCTTTCAGGGTACAGGCAATGAAGCTCAGGAATTGCAGGTTGTCCTGGGGTGTTTTCCCAGGGGACAAAACGTTTATTCCATTGTTGGTGAACAGGCTCCAGTTGCAGTGTTTGCCGGAACCGTTTATGCCTGCGTAAGGTTTTTCATGGAATATGACTTTCAGGTTGTGCTTTTTGGCAAGTTTTCTCATGACCAGCATGATCATCTGGTTATGGTCAACGGCCAGATTTGCTTCCTCGAAGTAGGGAGCAAACTCAAACTGATTGGGAGCCACCTCGTTGTGGCGGGTTTTTATGTATACGCCCAGTTTATAGGCTTCTGTCTCGAAATCTTTCATGAAAGCCATCACCCGGGAAGGAATATTCCCGAAATAATGATCTTCCAGTTGCTGGTCCTTGGCAGCGGTGTGTCCCTGTAACGTTCTGTCGCATAGCATCAAATCAGGACGGGCACGGTACAGCGCCAGATCTACCACAAAATATTCCTGTTCCAGTCCATAGATCACATTCACGCTTTCCGTTTCGGGATCGAAATACCGGACAACAGCAGTGGCAGCCTGGTCAAGGGCACGGAGGGATTTCAGGTGCGGGGTCTTGACATCCAGGGCATCACCAGTATAGGAAACAAAGATGGTCGGAATGCAGAGCGTCTGGTCCAGGATGAAAGCAGGCGAGCCGGGATCCCATGCCGTGTATCCGCGGGCTTCAAAGGTATTGCGCAATCCGCCGCTGGGAAAACTCGATGCGTCGGGCTCCTGCTGGATGAGCGCATCACCCACGAATTGCTCAATGGCGCAACCGTTTGCATACGGACGGATGAAGGCTTCGTGCTTTTCTGCCGTTGTCTCATTCAGGGGGTGAAACCAGTGCGTGTAATGGGTGGCGCCGCGCTCCATGGCCCAGGAACGCATGCCTTCAGCCACATGCGTAGCTACGCTCCTGTCAATCTTGCACTTCTTTTCAATGGCTTTGACCACAGCTTCATACGCTTCCTCGGGAAGGTAATTTTTCATTTTTTTCAAATCAAACACATGTTGTCCGAAGAAAGAAGATACAGGTTTGTTCTCCACACAGAAACGTTCTGCCTTATGTGATGAAAATTCCAAAAGTGCTTTCTGCCTGAATGTTGACATCTTTGATAAAACAAGTGATCAGCAAAAATAGGAAAATATTATTGTCTTTTGTTTTAATAAAGACTTATCTTTGTGGATTAAATTTCAAAAATTAATTCTCACTATGTTAGGTATATCTGAATTGTCAAGAAAAATGCCGGCATCTCCCATCAGAAAGCTGGTTCCTTATGCCGAAGCGGCAAAAAAACGCGGAATCAAAGTGTATCATCTCAATATCGGCCAACCCGATATCGATTCCCCCAAAGAAGCCCTGGAGCCGATACGCAATATTGACCTCAAGCTTGTCTCTTACCCGCATTCAGCCGGTATTGAATCATACCGCAGGGGGCTTGCAAAATATTACCAGGATGTGAACATCAATCTCACATACGAACAGATCATCGTCACCATTGGCGGTTCGGAAGCCCTGCAGATCGGCCTGAAGGTATGTTGTGACCCTGGAGATGAAGTCATAGTTTTTGAACCTTTCTATACCAATTATAACACCTTTGGCCTAATGGCAGGTGTCAGATTCGTACCCGTTACGACCACCATTGAAAACGGCTTTGCCCTGCCTCCCATGTCGGAAGTTGAAAAATATATTACGCCAAGGACTAAAGCCATCCTGATAAACAGTCCCGGTAATCCCACCGGAACCCTTTACTCAAAGGAAGACATACTGCAACTGGGTGAGATTGTCAAGAAACACAACCTGTTCCTGCTTTCAGACGAAGTGTACAGGGAATTCTGTTATTCGGACGAGCCTCATTTTTCATGCATGAACATACCCGGAGCCGAGCAGAATGTTATCCTGATAGACTCTGTTTCAAAACGTTACAGCCTTTGTGGCGTACGTATCGGATGCATCGCTTCCCACAATAAGGATGTGATGAGCGCCGTATTGCGTTTTGCCCAGGCCCGCCTGTGTGCTCCCGCCCTGGGACAGATTGCCTCTGAAGGTGCCCTGGCCACCCCCCGGGAATATTTTGAAGCTGTAAAACAGGAATATATCGACAGACGCGACCTGATGATAGAACGATTGAACAAGATCCCCGGGGTGTATTCCCCCATGCCCATGGGAGCTTTCTATACGACTGCCCGCCTGCCCATAGATGACGCGGACAAATTTGCTCAATGGTTGCTGGAAAGCTTCAATTACAAAGGTCAAACCGTCATGGTGGCTCCTGCTGCCGGATTTTATGCCACCCCCGGAAAAGGCCTTGATGAAGTCCGTATTGCATACGTCCTTAAGAAGGAAGACATAGCCAATGCTATGGATTGCCTGGAAGAAGCATTGAAACAATATCCGGGACGCCGCTGAGCGGTGCAATGAAAACACTATACACCGTTTTATTGCTGGTGCTGTCCAACATATTCATGACCATTGCATGGTACGGGCACCTGAAGTTTGCATCGCTGAAGTGGTTTCAGTCGTTACCCCTGATTGCGATAATCGTGATCAGCTGGGGCATCGCTTTTGTGGAGTACTGTTTCCAGGTTCCCGCCAACCGCATAGGTTACCTGGGAAACGGAGGACCGTTATCTCTCATTCAGCTGAAAGTTATCCAGGAAGTGATCTCACTCAGTGTATTCACAATTTTTGCACTGGTAGTATTCAGAACAGAACAATTCAGATGGAATCACATCCTGGCTTTTTTTCTGCTTGTTGCTGCAGTATATCTGGTGTTTAGAGTACCCGACAACCCCGGGACATAATAAAACCGCATTGTTAAATGCGGTTAAGCGTAAGGTAAGGCATCCCTGGGGGTGCCTTATTCCTTATTCAGGTCATCAAAACTTACGTCGGTGAATTCAGAGGGTCTGGACTCTGTGACAGGGATCCTGTCTTTTATGTATGTTACGACTTCTTCCAGTCCTTCGGCAAATTTTTCGAAATCCTCCTTGTATAGGAAAATCTTATGCTTTTCGTATGAGAACCTGCCTTCCTTATCAACACGGCGTTTGCTTTCTGTTATGGTCAGGTAGTAATCGTTTCCCTTGGTTGATTTTACGTCAAAAAAATACGTTCTTTTACCGGCGCGTACGGGTTTGGAAAAAACATCTTCTCCCCTGTGTTCCGTCTTGGAGGAACTATCGTAATCTTCAAAATACATAGGTGTTATTTATTTAAACAACGCAAATATAAAATATATTTACTTTAAAACTGTATATTTGCAGAGTTTCTTTTTGATTTGTAAAGATATGCTTAGCAGGCGGTTTATTCGTGTCAAAGTTTTCAAGATTCTATTCAGCAGCGTTCATTCACAAAATTTTGACCAGGCCGTCGCTGAAAAAGAACTCCTTGCCAGCTTTGAAAAAACAAGACAATTGTATTATCTGCTGCTATCCCTTCCGGTTGAACTGGCTAACTATGCACAGTCACGCATTTATATCGGATTGAATAAGTACCAGCCTACGGATGAAGAGATCAATCCCAACCTTCGGTTTGTCAACAACAAGGCCATAACCATTCTCGAAAAGGACAAGGCACTTGTAAAGGCACGTGAACACGGGCTCAACTGGGCTTTGCACAAGGGGTACATAAAGAAATTATATGAGCAATTCAGGAAGGAACCATATTTTATTGAATATATGAACGCACCACAGGAGCCCGGTTTTGCCGAAGACCTGAAATTACTGCAGGATTTTTTCAGCGATCAGCCGGAAGACGACCCGGACCTCTATACGTTGCTGGAAGACCAGAGCCTGTACTGGGCAGATGATATTGCATACGTATGCAACATCATCCTGGCACAACTGGCCGGGATGAAAGAAGGGAAGGATATGCCTGCCCACCCGTCACTGTTCAACAACCAGGAGGATAAAGATTTTGCGACAGAATTGCTGGCCCATTCCCTTGCCCATTACAAGGAATTTGTTGGATACATAGAAAAATTTGCCCAGAACTGGGATCTGGAGCGTATTGCTGCCACCGATACCATACTTATTGTCATGGGAGTGGCCGAGTCAGTTGCTTTTCCCCAGATACCCGTAAAAGTTACCCTCAACGAAATAGTTGAGATATCAAAATACTACAGCACAGATAATTCCAAAATGTTTGTCAACGGCATTCTCGATAAGATCATCAAACATCTGGTACAGGAGGGCATAATAGCAAAACGTGGCAGGGGACTTGTAGAAAAGTAAGCACAGCATAGAACAACAAAATTTTAAATAACATTTATCAACAATGAACACATTTGTAATTCTTCAGCAAACAGCAACATCTGGTGCTACTGGTGGCAACTGGACATTTCTCATCATGATGGCAGCCATTTTTGTGGTGATGTATTTTTTAATGATCCGCCCCCAAAAAAAACGCCAGAAAGAATTGAAAGAATATCGTGACAACCTGAAAAAAGGAGATAAAGTGATCACTGCAGGAGGCATTTATGGCACCATAGCCGAGGTGAAGGAAAATTACGTGTTACTGGAAGTGGACACCAACGTAAAGATCAGGGTGGATAAATCAACCTTGGTAAAGGATTCTTCCGATATTCAGCAAGGAAGCTGACCTGATAACGCGTCCCCAAAGTATGGTCTATGAAACGCTCCAGATGGGTATTGATCCTGTGTATAGTCGCAGCCTTCTTCCTGTGGGTGGTGTACACATTGTCCAATGAGTACACCGCTTATTTCCGTTTTCCACTGGAAGTTGAAACCAACCTGTACGGGCGCTCCAACCTGTCCCAGGCCGACAATACCGTGTTCCTCAGGGGAAAAACCAGGGGCTTTTACATAATCCACTACACTTGGAGGAAAAAGATACCTACGCTAAGGATTTTTGCAGACCAGGCCCTGATACATAAGTATCCGGACAGAAAGGATAAATTTTACCTGCTGGCAGGAGAAATCAACAACCTGGTGAACGATGCCCTTGGCACCGATTTTCAACTGGAAACCATTTTAAGTGACACAATACGGCTGGAATACAGGGAAGTCCATTACAGGAAGGTCCCGGTACATTTTGTATCGGATGTATCGTATGCTCCGCAGTATATGTCTTTTGAACCTGTGCGCATTTTTCCGGACAGCGTGCTTGTCTATGCAGAAGAACCTTACTTTGACCTTATCGGGGAAGTCAGGACCAGAAAAGTTTCTTTATCCGACCTGAACCGTACTGTAGAAGGCATAGCCCATCTTGAGACTCCTGCAAATGCAAGACTTTCGCATAATGAGATCAACTACGAAGTCATGGTTACCCGCTATGTGGAACTATCCACGGAAGTGCCGGTGACCACAAGGAATGTGCCTTACCGCACCGAATTGTTGCTCCTGCCGGAAAAGGTCATTCTGCAATACCGATGCCCTTTTGAAGATGCAGGGAATATCACTGACGAGGATTTCAGCCTGGTAGTGGATTATAATGATTTCATAGAGAAAAAGGGAGGAAAGATAACTCCGTCACTGGAAAGGGCTCCCGTTGTGATTAGCCATGTGCAACTGACACCGCAGTACGTAGACGGCATCATCCAGAATCGTTACTAATACCATGAAACAACCATGACGTAAAAGACGTCCGAGCGAATGAAAAAGAGGTAATCGTATCTTTGTTAGGAATAAAACAAAAGAACGATGGAACCTCAAATAAGTTTCAATCAAGTCGTATCCAGGGGATGCGGCATTGATGTCCACCAGAAAGTGGTGGTGGCCACCATAGGTG